>Ga0208100_100644_pt1 | contig 12622 bp, 11 predicted proteins | sample SubbioR11_8A_Aug_FD_184817 | JGI IMG/M metagenome (GOLD analysis project Ga0208100, IMG submission 184817) | Serpentinite rock and fluid subsurface biosphere microbial communities from McLaughlin Reserve, California, USA - CR11_8A_Aug (SPAdes) | ecosystem: Environmental > Terrestrial > Deep... | reverse complement strand
CCGGCCGCCGCGCCGGAGCCGGCGCCGTCGGGCGAGGACGCCTGCGCGGATCGCGCCGCCGCCCCGCGCTGGGTCGAGGATCCGATGCTCGACTGGGTGCTGGAGCTGCGCTGCGCGCACGCGGTCGACGGTGTGGCGGTGTTCGACGCCGCGGCACCGCTGGCGCGGTTGGAATCGCCGCTGCCGGCCTTCCTCGTCGCCTGGGACGCGCGTGCCCAGCAGTGGCTGGCGCCGGACCGCTTCGGCTTCTATTCGGAATTGCTGGTGGCGACGCAACTGGCGCATCGCCGCCACCGACTGGACGAGATCGGCGCCTCGCGCTTCCTCGCCACCGTGCAGCAGGTGGCGCTGGCGCTGGATGCCGACTTCGACGCGCCGGAGATCGCGCGCGTGGTCGAGCAGGCGGCCGAGCTCGACCGGCTGTGCGCGCGCTTCGACGTGCGGATCGGCATGACGCTGCAGGCAGCCAGCGGCCGCTGGGACGCCGCCACGGTGGCGCAGGCGGCGCGTGCCGCCGGCCTGGTCGCCGCCGGCGAGCGCTGGGAGTTGGTCTGCGAATCGGGGCCGCTGTTTGCGCTCGCCGCGCCGGCGGCGGCGACCGACCGCCTGGCGCTGGAACTCGACGTGCCGCTGGCGCCGGCGGCGGCGCAGCCGCTGCGCGCCCTGTTCCAGACCGCCGAGGCGCTGGCGGCCAGCCTCGGCGCGCGCGTGATCGACGACAACGGACGCGCGGTCAGCGCCGCCTCGCTGGCCGGTGTCGCCGAGCAGTTGGAGGCGCTGTACGGCGAGATGTGCGCCGCCGGCATCGAGCCCGGCGGCACGCGAGCGCGGCGCCTGTACGGATGACCGCTGGCGCGCGCGTCGCTGGTGGCGGACGGCGGCGCCGCGCGGCGCCGGTTGACACGTGAACGCGGCCGATCCGGCGGCGCAGGCGCGGCGGCTGCGCGAGGAAATTGCGCGCCACGACTACGCCTACTACGTGCTCGATGCGCCGACCGTGCCGGACGCCGAGTACGACCGGTTGTTTCGCGAGCTGCAGGCACTCGAGGCCGCGCACCCCGAACTCGTCACGCCGGATTCGCCGACCCAGCGCGTCGCCGGCGTCGCCAGCGGTGCCTTCGCCGAGGTGCGCCATGCCGTGCCGATGCTGTCGATCCGCACCGAGACCGAGGTCGGCGACGGCGGCGCGATCGCCTTCGACGCGCGCGTGCGGCGCGAACTGCAACTGGCCGACGACGCACCGCCGGTCGACTACGCGGTGGAACTGAAGTTCGACGGTGTGGCGATCAGCCTGCGCTACGAACACGGCCGGCTGCTGCGCGGCGCCACGCGCGGCGACGGCACGGTCGGCGAGGACGTGACCGCCAACGTGCGCACGATCAGGGCGATCCCGCTGCGGCTCGCCGCGGCGCCGCCGCTGCTGGAAGTGCGCGGCGAGGTGCTGCTGTATCACCGCGACTTCGAGGCGCTCAACGCGCGCCAGATCGCCGCCGGCGACAAGCCGTTCGTCAATCCGCGCAACGCCGCCGCGGGCAGCCTGCGCCAGCTCGACGCCCGCGCCACCGCCGGCCGGCGGTTGCGCTTCTTCGCCTACGGCATCGGCGAAGTGCAGGGCTGGCCCCTGCCGGCAACGCACAGCGCGCTGCTCGACGCGCTGGCGGCGCTCGGGGTGCCGGTGCACGGCGACCGGTGGGTGGTCGCCGGCGCGGCCGGACTGGTGCGCTGCCATCGCGAGGTCGCCGAGCGCCGGGGGCGGCTGCCGTTCGACATCGACGGTGTGGTCTACAAGGTCGACCGCTTCGACCTGCAGCGGCGGCTTGGCTTCGTCACCCGCGAGCCGCGCTGGGCGGTCGCGCACAAGTTCCCGGCGCAGGAGGCGGTGACGCGGCTGCTGGCGATCGAGGTGCAGGTCGGCCGCACCGGCGCCCTGACGCCGGTGGCGCGTCTGGCGCCGGTGTTCGTCGGCGGCACCACGGTGTCGAGCGCGACGCTGCACAACGAGGACGAGATCCGGCGCAAGGACATACTGATCGGCGACAGCGTGATCGTGCGCCGTGCCGGCGACGTGATCCCCGAGGTGGCCGGCAGTGTCGTCGAACTGCGGCCGCACGACGCCCGCCGGTTCCTGATGCCGAGCCGGTGCCCGGCGTGCGGCTCGGCGGTGGTGCGCGACGAGGGCGAGAAGATCGCGCGCTGCACCGGCGGGCTGGTCTGCCCGGCGCAGCGCAAGCAGGCGCTGCGGCACTTCGCCGGCCGGCGCGCGCTCGACATCGAGGGGCTCGGCGAGCGACTGGTCGAGCAACTGGTCGACGCCGGGCTGGTACGCGCGCCCGCCGACCTGTTCCGGCTCGAGGCCGGCACCCTGGCGGCGCTGGAGCGGATGGGCGAGAAGTCGGCCGCCAACCTGGTGGCGGCGATCGAGCGGGCGCGGGCAACGACGCTCGAGCGCTTCATCTATGCGCTCGGCATCCGCCACGTCGGCGAAGCCACCGCGCGCGACCTGGCGCGCCACTTCGGCGCGCTCGAGGCGCTGATCGCCGCCGACGAGGCGCGCCTGCTCGAAGTCGACGACGTCGGCCCGGTGGTGGCCGCGTCGATCGTGGGCTTCTTCGCCGAGCCGCACAATCGCGCGGCGATCGCGCAACTGCGCGCCGCCGGTGTGCGCTGGGCGGAGACGGCGCCGGCGGGCAAGGTGTTCGTGCTTACCGGCAGTCTGCCGACGCTCACGCGCGAGCAGGCCGCCGAATGGATCGCGGCCGCCGGCGGCCGCGTCAGCGGCTCGGTGTCGGCCAGGACCGACTACCTGGTCGCCGGCGAGGCGGCCGGCGGCAAGCTGGAGCGCGCCCGTGCGCTCGGCGTGGCGGTGATCGACGAAGACGGGCTGCGGCGCCTGCTCGGGCGCTGAGCGGCCAGCGAGGAGAACGACGACCATGTACGCGATCATCGGCGGCAGCGGCCTGGCCAAGCTCAGTGCGCTCGCCGACCCCCGGCGCCAGGTGATGCGAACGCCCTACGGCGAGCCGTCGGGCGCGCTCACCTTCGGTCGCTTCGCCGGGCGCGAGGTGGTGTTCCTCGCGCGCCACGGCTACGGCCACACGATCCCGCCGCACGAGATCAACTACCGCGCCAACATCTGGGCCCTGAAGGAGTTGCAGGTCGAGGGCGTGTTCTCGGTGGCGACGGTGGGCGGCGTGCGCGCCGACTACGGGCCGGGGTCGCTGGTGGTGCCGGATCAGATCATCGACTACACGCACAGCCGGCAGGCGAGCTTCTTCGGCGGCGGCGGTGTGGTGGTGCACGTCGACTTCACGTGGCCGTATGCGGCGCGCCTGCGCCGGCTGCTGCTGGCAGCCGCCGTCGGCTGCGGCGAAACCTTGTTCGACGGCGGCGTCTACGCCTGTACGCAGGGACCGCGCCTGGAGACCGCGGCCGAGATCGAGCGCATCGCGCGCGACGGCGGCGACCTGGTCGGCATGACCGGCATGCCGGAAGCGGCGCTGGCGCGCGAGGCCGAGCTCGACTACGCGGCGCTGTGCGTGGTGGTCAACCACGCCGCCGGCCGCGGCAGCAGCAGCGAGCGGGTCGAGCTGGCCGCGCTCGACAGCGTCCTGCAGACCACGATCCGGCGCGCGCTGTGCGTGCTGGAGGCGGCGGTCGCCGGCGGCGCGCACACGCCCTCGTGACCGCCGCCGCGGCGGCGCATCGGCGCGCCGCCGCTCAGTGCGCCAGCGCCGCGAGCAGGTCGGTCTCGAGCTGCAACTGGCCGCGCTGCGTCTCGAGCTGCGCGCCGTCGATCAGGAACACGTCCTCGACGCGCTCGCCGAGGGTGTTGATGCGCGCGGTCTGCACGTTGATGCCGTGGCGCGCCAGCACGCGCGTGATCGCGTACAGCAGGCCGACGCGGTCGGTGGCGGTGATCGACAGCAGGTAGGCGCTGCCGCGCTCGTCCGGCTGCAGGTGCACGCCGGGGACCACCGGAAAGTGGCGCGAGTGGCGCGACAGCCTTCCCTTGACCGGTTCCGGCAGCGCCGTCTCGGCGCCGATCCAGGCGGCGAGCTCGGCTTCGATGCCGGCGATCAGCTCGCGGAAGTGGCCGGCGCAGCCCTGATCGCTGACGATCAGGGTGTCGAGCGCGTAGCCGTGGCGCGTGGTGTGGATGCGCGCGTCGAGGATGCTGAGGTTGCGGCTGTCGAAGAAGCCGCAGACGCGCGCGAACAGGTCCTTCTGGTCGCGCACGTAGACCAGCACCTCGACGCCGGCGCCGGCGTCCGACAGGCGCGCGCGCACGATCGGCCGTGCGCTGTCGACGTGGGCGAGCAGGGTGCGCGTGTGCCAGGCGATGTCCTTGGCGGTGTGGCGCAGGAAGTAGACGACGTCGAGCTGGCGCCACAGCGGTTCGTGCGCCTGCGCCGACAGGCCGTAGAGCTGCAGCACGCGCAGGGCGTCGCGCTTGCGGCTCTCCAGCGCCGCGGTCGGCGCCAGCGGCTGGCCGCCGAGCCGGTGGCGCGCCAGATGGAACAGATCCTCGAGCAGACGCGCCTTCCAGGCGTTCCACACGCGCGGACTGGTGCCGCGGATGTCGGCCACGGTCAGCAGATAGAGCGCGATCAGTCGGCGCTCGCTGCCGACGATGCGCGCGAAGCGCTCGATCACCGCCGGGTCGGCGAGATCCTGCTTCTGCGCCACCTGCGACATCGTCAGGTGCTGCTCGACCAGGAATGCGACCAGTGCCGTGTCCGCGCGCGCGAGGCCGTGACGCCGGCAGAAGCGCAGGGCGTCGCGCCGGCCGAGCGTCGAGTGGTCGCCGCCGCGGCCCTTGGCGATGTCGTGGAACAGCGCCGCCACGTACAGCAGCCAGGGGCGGTCGAAATCGGCGATCAACTGGCTGCACAGCGGATACTCGTGCGCGAACTTGGCGAGCGTGAAGCGGCGCAGGTTGCGCACCACCATCAGGATGTGCTGGTCGACGGTGTAGGCGTGGAACAGGTCGTGCTGCATCTGGCCGACGATGCGCCGGAACACCGGCAGGTAGCGGCCGAGGATCGCCCACTGGTTCATGCGCCGCAGCTCGTGCGTGACCCCGAGCGGCTGCTGCAGGATCTCGACGAAGGTGCGCCGGTTGGCCGGGTCGGCGCGGAACGCCGCGTCGATGCGGTCGCGCGCGTGCCAGAGCGCGCGCAGCAGGCGCGCCGACATGCCCTTCAGCTCGCCGTGCCGGGCGCGCAGCAGGAAGCAGCGCAGGATCGCGTTCGGATCCCGCTCCAGGACACGGTCGTCGTCGATGTCGAGCATCTCGTTGCGGGCGACGAAGGCGGCGTCGATCCGGGTGGCGGGTTGCTCGCTGCGCGGGAACAGGCGTGCCTCGACGTTCTGCAGCACGATCGTGTTCAGTTGAGTGACGATCTTGGCCGCCCGGTAGTAGCGCTGCATCAGCACCTCGCTCGCGCGCCGCGCGCCCTTGGGCTGCAGGCTGGCGCTGGCGGCCACCGCGGTCTGGACGTCGAACACCAGCCGGTCTTCGCGCCGTCCGGTGACCAGGTGCAGGCGGGCGCGGACTTCCTTGAGCGTGCGTTCGCTGCGGCCGAGCATCGCGTGCTCCTCGCGCGTGATCAGGCCGCGCCGCAGCAACTCGCCCCAGGAGACGCCGAAGCCGGCCGCCCGCGCCACCCACAGCAGCATGTGCAGGTCGCGCAGCCCGCCCGGGCTCTCCTTGCAGTTGGGCTCGAGGGCGTAGGGCGTGTCCTGGTACTTGGTGTGGCGCTGCTGCTGCTCGAGCCGCTTGGCCTGGAAGAAGTCGGCGGCGTCGTAGCTGCCGGCGATCTCGCGCTCGAACTCGGCATAGCGCTGGCGCGCGCCGGCGAGCCAGCGCGATTCGAGCAGCGCGGTCAGCACGGTGACGTCGCGCGCGGCTTCGCTGCGGCACTCGGCGATCGTGCGCACGCTGTGGCCCAGGTGCAGGCCGATGTCCCACAGTTTGCCGATCAGACCCTCGATCGCGGCCAGCTGCGCGTCCTCGGGCGACTCGTCGGTCAGGATCAGGACATCGACGTCGGAGTAGGGAAACAGCTCGCCGCGGCCGTAGCCGCCGACCGCGACCAGGGTCGCGAAGCGGTCGACGCCGTCGGCGCGCGCGGCGCGCACCAGCAGCCGGTCGACCTCGCGCGCCAGCGTGCGCAACAGGACGCCGACGTTGCCCGAGCGCTCGAAGCGCGTCGCCAGCGCCGCCCGCCGCTCGCGCAGTGTCTCGCGCAGCGCGCCAACGTCGCTGGTAACGCGGGCCACGGCAGCCGGGCGGTCGCGACTCTAGCCCGGCGCCAGGGCGGCGGCGTGCGCGCCGGCGACGATCGCCGCCGGCGGCGGCGTGCCGGCCGAGACGGTCAGGACCTCGTGGCCGGTCGCGGTCACGAGCACGGTGTGCTCCCACTGCGCCGACAGCGAGTGATCCTTGGTGACGATCGTCCAGCCATCGGCGAGTTCCCTGATCTCGCGCCGGCCGGCGTTGATCATCGGTTCGATCGTGAAGGTCATCCCCGGCGCCAGCCGCTCCAGGGTGCCGGGTCGGCCGTAGTGCAGCACCTGCGGCTCCTCGTGGAACTTGCGGCCGATGCCGTGGCCGCAGAACTCGCGCACGACGTTGTAGCCGTGCCTCTCGGCGTGCGCCTGGATCGCATGGCCGATGTCGCCGAGCGCCGCCCCCGGACGCACCTGAGCGATGCCGAGCCACAGGCACTCGTAAGTCACCTCACACAGCCGGCGCGCGGCGATCGACGGCTCGCCGACGTAGTACATGCGGCTGGTGTCGCCGTGAAAGCCGTCCTTGATCACGGTGACGTCGATGTTGAGCACGTCGCCGCTCTTCAGCACACGCTCGCCGGGAATGCCGTGGCAGACCTGATGATTGACCGAGGTGCAGATCGACTTCGGGAACGGCCGGTAGCCGGGCGGCGCGTAGTTGAGCGGCGCCGGCGCCGTGCCCTGCACCTGCACCATGTAGTCATGGCACAGGCGGTCGAGCTCGCCGGTGCTCACTCCGGGCTTCACATAGGGGGCGATGAAGTCGAGCACCTCGGCGGCCAGACGGCCGGCCACGCGCATGCCTTCGATCTCTTCGGCGGACTTCGGGACGATGGCCATGGGGCGGGGCCCGTGCGGCGAGAGCGACGCGCGGAAAACCGTATACTAGCCGGCTGCTTGCGTCGGAGTCGGCGGCGGTCCACCGCACAGGCGGTGGCGGGCGATTCGGTGCGGATTGTTGTGCCGCACGCAACCGCCGCAGTGGCCGCCGATGCAGGCCAATCGCGCGTATCGCCAGTCGAGGTGCCGCAGTTTCTGCGGCGTCGGCGATGCGTAGGACCCAACCTCGTCAGGAGCAAGGCAATGTCCGTCACCATGCGTGAAATGCTGGAAGCGGGTGTCCATTTTGGCCACCAGACCCGCTTCTGGAACCCGAAGATGGCGCCGTTCATCTTCGGTCACCGCAACAAGATCCACATCGTCAACCTCGAGCGCACGCTCGAGAACTTCCAGGCCGCGACCAAGTTCGTGCGCCAGCTCGCCGCCAACCGCGGCACGATCCTGTTCGTCGGCACCAAGCGTCAGGCGCGCGAGACGATCGTCGAGGAGGCGGCGCGTGCCGGCATGCCCTACGTCGACCAGCGCTGGTTGGGCGGCATGCTGACCAACTTCAAAACGGTCAAGGTATCGCTCAAGCGGCTCAAGGAAATGGAGCAGCAGATCGAGGACGGCGGCCTGGAGCGGATGTCGAAGAAGGAGGCGCTGCAGTACCAGCGCGAGCACGCGAAGCTGGTGAAATCGATCGGCGGCATCAAGGAGATGAACGCGCTGCCGGATGCGGTCTTCGTGATCGACGTCGGCTACCACAAGATCGCGGTGCAGGAGGCGCTCAAGCTCGGCATCCCGGTGGTGGCGGTGGTCGACACCAACCACTCCCCCGAAGGCATCGCCTACGTGATCCCCGGCAACGATGACTCCAGCCGCGCCGTGCGTCTGTATGCGCGCGGCATCGCCGATGCCGTGCTCGAAGGCAAGGCGCAGGCGCTCGCCGGCGTGGTCGCGGTGGCGAAGGACGGCGAGGAGTTCGTCGAGGTCGAGCAGGAGTCGGCCTAGGTCGCGCAGCCGGCCGGCCCGCGCGGCGGCGCCGCCGGGCGCGCGGCGTGGGCGTTGCAGATGGACGAAGGGGCGCAAGCCCCTTTTTTGCACAACGACAGCCAGGAGCAGTCATGGCGGCAATCACCGCTGGTATGGTCAAGGAACTGCGCGACAAGACCGACGCGCCGATGATGGAGTGCAAGAAGGCGCTCGCCGAGTCCGGCGGTGACCTGGCGAAGGCCGAGGAGATCCTGCGCGTCAAGCTCGGCAGCAAGGCAAGCAAGGCTGCCGCGCGCATCGCCGCCGAAGGCGTGGTCGGCGTCGCCGTCGCCGCCGATGCGAAACTGGCGACCCTGGTCGAGGTCAACTGCGAAACCGACTTTGTCGCCAAGAACGACGACTTTCTCGCCTTCGCCAGAGCGCTTGCGCAACTGGTCGCCGAGCGCAACCCGGCCGATGTTGCGGCGCTGGCGGCGCTGCCGCTGGGCGCAGGCACGGTCGAGAGCACGCGAACGGCGCTGGTCGGCCGCATCGGCGAGAACCTGTCGATCCGCCGCTTCGAGCGGGTGCTCGCCAAAGGCCGGGTCGCCAGCTACGTGCACGGCGGCGCCAAGATCGGCGTCCTGGTCGACCTGAGCGGCGGCGACGAGCCGCTGGCGAAGGACATCGCGATGCACGTCGCGGCGGCCAAGCCGAAGGCGATCGACGCCGGCGGCGTGCCGCAGGCGCTGGTCGACAGCGAGCGCCGGATCGCGATCGAGAAGGCGCGCGAGGCGGGCAAGCCGGCGCACATGATCGACAAGATCGCCGACGGCAGCGTGCAGAAATTCCTCAAGGAGGTGACGCTGCTCGGCCAGGTGTTCGTCAAGGCCGCCGACGGCAAGCAGACGGTCGAACAGCTGCTCGCCAGCCGCGGCGCCAGCGTCAATCGTTTCGTGCTGTACGTCGTCGGCGAGGGCATCGAGAAGAAGAGCAGCGACTTCGCCGCCGAGGTGGCGGCCCAGGCCGCCGCCGCCCGCGGCTGAGTCGCCGTCGGCGCCGCCAACCCGCCGCACCTGCCGCCATGACCACTGCCTACAAGCGCGTCCTGCTCAAGCTGTCGGGCGAGGCCCTGATGGGCGCGGACGCCTTCGGCATCAACCGCGAGACGATCGAGAAGATGGCCGCCGACATCCGCGACGTGGTCGATCTCGGCGTCGAACTGGCGGTGGTGATCGGCGGCGGCAACATCTTCCGCGGGGTCGCCCTCGGCGCCTCCGGGATGGACCGCGCCACCGCCGACTACATGGGGATGATGGCCACCGTGATGAACGCGATGGCCCTGCAGGACGCGCTGCGCCGCGCCGGCGTCGAGGCGCGCGTGCAATCGGCGCTCAACATCGAGCAGGTGGTCGAGCCCTACATCCGGCCGAAGGCGATCCGCTACCTGGAGGAAGGGCGGGTGGTGATCTTCGCCGCCGGCACCGGCAACCCGTTCTTCACCACCGACACCGCGGCGGCGCTGCGCGGCGCCGAGATGGGCGTGCAGATCGTGCTCAAGGCGACCAAGGTCGACGGCGTCTACAGCGCCGACCCGAACAAGGATCGCAGCGCCACCCGCTACGCCAGCATCAGTTTCGACGAGGCGCTCGCCCGGCGCCTGCAGATCATGGATGCCACCGCCTTTGCGCTGTGCCGCGACCAGAAGCTGCCGATCAAGGTGTTCGACATCATGAAGCCGGGTGCGCTCAGGCGTGTCGTTCAGGGCGAAGACGAGGGCACCCTGGTCCACGTGTAACCGCGGCGCACGCCCGCGGCCAAGGAGATGACGATGACGATCGCCGACACCCGCAAGTCGACCGAGCAGAAGATGGCGAAGTCGGTCGAGGCGCTCAAGCACGATCTCGCCAAGATCCGCACCGGCCGTGCCCACACCGGTCTGCTCGACCACATCCAGGTCGATTACTACGGCGCCCTGGTGCCGCTGGCGCAGGTGGCCAACGTCGGTCTCGCCGACGCGCGCACGATCACCGTGCAGCCGTGGGAGAAGAAGATGGTGCCGGTGGTCGAGAAGGCGATCCGCGACTCCGACCTCGGCCTGAACCCGGCCACCGCCGGCGACCTGATCCGGGTGCCGATGCCGCCGCTCACCGAGGAGCGCCGCCGTGAACTCACCAAGGTGGTCAGGCACGAGGGCGAGAACGCCAAGGTGGCGGTGCGCAACCTGCGCCGCGACGCGATCCACCATCTCAAGGAATCGCTCAAGAAGAAGGAGGTTTCGGAGGACGACGAGCGGCGCGCCCAGGACGACATCCAGAAGCTCACCGACCGCTTCATCGCCGACGTCGACCGCCTGATCGCCGAGAAGGAGAAGGAAATCCTGACCGTCTGAGGGCACGCGGCCTGGGCAGCAACCGAGTTCGGACAGGAGATGACGCGCACCGCAGCCGATCGTCCGCCGGCCTTGCCGCGCCACGTGGCGATCATCATGGACGGCAACGGCCGCTGGGCCACCGCCCGCCACCTGCCGCGCGTGGCCGGCCACAATCGCGGCGTCGACGCGGTGCGGCGCGTCACCGAGGCCTGCGGCCGGCGCGGCGTCGAGTTCCTGACGCTGTTCGCCTTCAGCTCCGAGAACTGGCGCCGCCCGGCCGACGAGGTCGGCACGCTGATGCGGCTGTTCGTCACCGCCCTGCAGAAGGAAGTCGAGCGCCTGCACGAGAACGGCGTGCGGCTGCGCATCGTCGGCGATCGCGGCTCGCTCGACCCGCAACTGCAGCAGCTGATCGCCCAGGCCGAGGAGCGCACCGCCGGCAACAGCCGCCTGCACCTGACGGTGTGCGCAAGCTATGGCGGGCGCTGGGATCTGCTGCAGGCGGTGCGCTCGATGCTGGCCCGCGAACCACAGCTTGCGCAGCGCCCGCACGACATCGACGAGGCGCGCCTGGCCACGCACCTGGCGCTGTCGTTCGCGCCCGATCCCGACTTGCTGATCCGCACCGGCGGCGAACGCCGGATCAGCAACTTCCTGCTCTGGCAACTGGCCTACGCCGAGATCTACTTCAGCGACCAGCTGTGGCCCGACTTCGACGCCGTCGCACTGGAGGCCGCGCTCGCCTGGTACGCGCAGCGCGAACGCCGCTTCGGCCGCACCAGTGCGCAACTGGCCGCGGGCGCACCGCCGGTGGTTGCGCCATGAGCCCGCCCGGCCGCCCGAAGGGCGAATCCCTGAGCGCGCAGCGCGAAGGTAGTCCATGAGCCCGCCCGGCCGCCCGAAGGGCGAATCCCTGAGCGCGCAGCGCGAAGGTAGTCCAGTGAGCACGCCGGCCCGCTCCAAGGGCGATCGCCGTGCCGCGCCGCGCGAAGGAAGTCGCGTGAGCGCGCAGGGGCGCCGCGCGCCGTCGTCGCGCGACGCTGGCGCCGCGCGCAAGTGAGCCAGGCGATGCTGAAGCTGCGGGTGATCAGCGCGCTCGTCCTGGTGGCCGTGCTGGCGGGCGCCCTGTGGCTGGGCCGGGCTGCCTTCGTCGCGGTGATCGCGGTGCTGTTCTTCGCCGCCGTGCTCGAGTGGGGCCGGCTGGCGGCGTTGCCCCGAGCTGCTCGCGTCGTCGCCGCGGCGCTGCTGGTCGGCGGCCTGCTGCTGCTCGAGATCTGGCAGCGGACTCCGGTCGGCCCGGTGCTGACACTGATCTGCGGCGGCGCGGCGGCGGTCTGGTTGACGCTGATCGCGCTGCTGGTGCGCGCTGGCGAGCAACCGGTCCGCATCGGCACGGCAGCGCTGGCGGCGCTCGGCGCGACGCTGCTGCCGGCGGCCTGGTTCGCGCTGCTTTACCTTCAAGGGCGCGGCGCGGCCCTGATGATCTCGGTGCTGGCGATCGTCTGGGTGGCCGACATCGCCGCCTACTTTTCCGGTCGCGCCTTCGGCAAGCGCAAGCTGGCGCCGGCGATCAGCCCCGGCAAGACCTGGGCCGGGGTCGTCGGCGCGGTGGTGGCGGTGCTGGCGATCGCCACCGCGATCCACGTGCTCTGGCCGCGGGCGCCGCTGTTCTCCGAGGTCCTGTTCCGGCACTCGCCGATTCTGGCTTGGCTGATGCTCAGCGTCCTGGTGGCGTTCTCGATCGTCGGCGACCTGTTCGAGAGCCTGCTCAAGCGCCAGGCCGGCCTGAAGGACAGCGGCGCGCTGCTGCCCGGCCATGGCGGCGTGCTCGACCGCATCGATTCGCTGCTGCCGGTGTTGCCGCTGGCGGTCCTGTTCGAGCTGATGTTCCGATGAAGCGCGGCGTCACGATCCTCGGCGCCACCGGTTCGATCGGCGCGAGCAGCCTCGACGTGATCGGGCGCCATCCGGATCGCTTCGAGGTGATCGGGCTGACCGCGCAGTCGAAGCTCGACGAGCTGCTGCATCTGTGCGAGCGGCACCGGCCGCAGGTGGCGGCGATCGGCGATGGCGCACTGGAGACGGCGTTGCGCGCCGGACTGCGCGCGCGCGGCCTGGCGACCGAGGCGCGCGCCGGCGTGGCGGCGATCGCCGAGTTGG
>Ga0208100_100643_pt1 | contig 12660 bp, 8 predicted proteins | sample SubbioR11_8A_Aug_FD_184817 | JGI IMG/M metagenome (GOLD analysis project Ga0208100, IMG submission 184817) | Serpentinite rock and fluid subsurface biosphere microbial communities from McLaughlin Reserve, California, USA - CR11_8A_Aug (SPAdes) | ecosystem: Environmental > Terrestrial > Deep... | reverse complement strand
GGCCCTTGCGTGCGCTGGCCTGGTGCAGCGCCTGCGCGAGCACTTCCTTGCCGGTGCCCGACTCGCCCAGCAGCATCACGCTGGCGCTGCTGGGCGCGACCTTCTCGACGGTGCGCGCGACCTTGAGCATCGCCTCGTCGCGGGTGATCAGCCCGGCCAGCGCGTCGGGCTGGTGCAGGCGCGACAGGCGCTGGTTCTCGACCTGCAGCTCCCAGACGCGGAACGCGCGCGCGATCGTCAGGTTGAGCAGCTCGGGCTCGAAGGGTTTGGCGAAGAAATCGTAGGCGCCCAGCGCGATCGCCTTGAGCGCGTTGGCCTGGTCGTTCTGGCCGGTCAGCACGATGACCTTGAGGTTGGGGTCGGCGTCGAGCAACTGGGCGAGCAACCTGAAGCCTTCCGAAGTCGAGTCGGCATCGGGCGGCAGGCCCAGGTCCATCGTGACCACCGCCGGGGCGTGGCGGCGCTGCGCCGCCAGCGCGCTGTCGCGGTCGTGCGCGCTGACCGACTCCCAGCCGTCGAGCGACCACTTGATCTGCTTCTGCAGCGCGAGGTCGTCCTCGACGATCAGCAGCGGCGGGGTGCGGGTGGCGCTCATCGCGGTGTCTGGGCTGGTCGCGCGCCGCCGCTCAGGCCGGCAGCGCGAGCTCGCGCTCGGCGGCGCCGGCGTCGAACAGCGGCATCAGCAGGGTCACGACGGTGCCGGCGCCTTCGCGGCTGTGCACGTCGATGCGCCCGCCGAGCTCCTGCACGTACTGGAAGCTCTCGTAGGTGCCGATGCCCATGCCGGCGGCCTTGGTCGAACTGAAGGGCTTGAACAGCCGGTGGTGGACGAACTCGGGCGACATGCCGCAGCCCTCGTCGCCGACTTCGATGCGGGCCTGCCCACTGGCGCGCTCGAGGCGCAGCCAGACGCGCTGCCCCGGCCGCGTTGCGTCGAGCGCGTTGTGCACGAGGTGGCCCAGGACGCGCTCGATGCGCTCCTCGTGGCCGCGGGTCATCACGCGCTCGATCACGCCGACCTCCAGTTCGCGGCCGCGCTCGCTGGCCATCGCCGCCAGCCGCTGCGCGATCGGTGCGAGGTCGACCCCGCTGGGCCGGCCGGCCGCTGGCGCCTGGCCTTCGCGCAATTGCAGCATCATCTGCCGCATCTTGTCGAGCGAGTTCTCGACGGTGGCCAGCATATCCTGCTGGAACTCGGGGTTGTCGCGGTGGCGCTGGGCATTCTTGAGCAGCAGCGAGAGTTGCGTCACGATGTTCTTCAGGTCGTGGACGACGAATGCCGACATGCGGTTGAAGGCGTCGAACTTGCGCGCCTCGAGCAGCGCCTCGGTGGCCTGGACCTGGGCCAGGAAGACCGCGGCCTGACGCGCCGCGGTCTTGAGCAGGTCGGTGACTTCCCAGTCGAGATCGATCGGGGTGCGCGCGCGCGCGAGCACGGCGTAGCCGACCAGCGCCTCGCCGACGATCAGCGGCACGACCAGCCAGGCCTGCGGGGCCAGCCGCACGCTCTCGGGCACGGCCAGATGGTCGTAGCGCGCCGGGCGGTCGCGGCAGTCGTCGAGGTCGATGATCCAGCCGCGCGCGAGCAGGAACGCGGCAAACGCCGAGTCGGCCGGCTCGCGCGCGGCGCTGACCGGCAGGTTCCAGCCCGCGGCCTGGACATAGGTGCTGCCGTCGGTGCTGCGCAGCCACAGTGCGGCGGCCGGGCTCTCGACGAGGTCGGCCAGGCCCTGGGCCACCGAGGTGCCCAGCGCCTGCGGCGATGCGGTGGCCGACAGCCGCGACGTGAACTGCAGCCATTCCTTGCGGTAGTCGTAGCGGTAGCGAAACAGGTGCTTGCCGAGGAAGACGCGCAGCTTGGCGCGCACCGTGCCCGAGACCGCGAACACGACCAGCGCCGCGAGCGCGGCCACCAGCAGCGCGATCTGCAGCGCGCGGCCCCACTCGCCGCCGGTCAGCCGCACCCAGTAGCCGACGGCCGAGATGAACAGCAGGTACAGACCGACGATGAGCAGGGTCAGCGACTGCATCGCAGCGGCGTGCGACACGCCCAGCCGCGCGCTCCAGTGGCCGCCGCGGCCGTGCCGGCGCGAGGCGACGTAGAGCAGCGGCACGGCCAGCGCATGGACCAGCCCGCGCACGGCCAGCGCGTCGGGGTCGTAGGCGGCGAACAGCGCGGCCTGCGAGTGCAGGTACAGGTCGTACGCGAACAGCAGGCCCAGCCCCAGGCACAGCGGCTTGGCGCTCCAGCGCGACTCGGGCGGCAGCCGGCGCAGCAACTGCTCGATCAGCAGCAGGCCCAGCACGGCCATGCCGAGCAGCAGCAGCGGGGGCGCGGCCAGCGCGCGCGGTGTCGCCGGCGCGCCGGCGACGACCGTGATCAGCAGCCAGCCCGCGCTGGCCGCGACCAGGGTCAGGGCGACGGCGCCGAGCACGCCGAAGCGGCGCCACGCCGGGCGGGGGGCCGCCACCGGCTGCGGGTACAGCAGCAGCAGCAGGAAGGCCAGCCACAGCGCGTGGCGCAGGAGGTCGGCCAGCGCCACCGCTGGCGCGACCGCGCTGCCGCCGCCCAGGGTCACGGCCGCGCCGCTGAGGCCCCACAGCACGGTGGCCAGCGTGGCTGCCAGCAGCGTCGCCGGGGCCGGCACCTGCGCCGGCAGCTCGGCCGCGGTCGGCAGCCGCCGCAGATGACCCGCGCGCACGAGGTGCACGGCCAGCGCCGCGTACAGCAGCGCCGCGGCGGCGAAGCCGTAGGGGCTCAGCGCGGCAACTGGGGTGTCCATCGGGCGCAAGTCTAGGCTGCCGCGCGGGCAGCCGGCCCTCAGCGCGAGCCGCGCGCCGTCAGCACCACCGCGATCGTCTCGAGGATGATGACGATGTCGAGGAACAGCGAGTGGTTCTTGACGTAGTACAGGTCGAACTCGAGCTTGCGCTTGGCGTCATCGACCGACTCGCCGTAGTGGTAGCGCACCTGCGCCCAGCCGGTCACGCCCGGCTTCATGCTGTGGCGCACGGCGTAGAACGGCACCTGCTGGGTGAGTTGCTCGACGAAGTACGGTCGCTCGGGGCGCGGGCCGACCAGGCTCATCTCGCCGCGCAGCACGTTGACGAGCTGCGGCAGCTCGTCGATGCGCAGCTTGCGGATCAGCCGGCCGACGCGGGTGACACGGTCGTCGCCGGCCCGCGCCCAGCGCGGCTGGCCGTCGCTCTCGGCGTCGCAGCGCATGCTGCGGAACTTGACGACCTCGAAGGGCCGGCCGTTGTAGCCGCAGCGCTGCTGGCGGTAGAACACCGGCCCGCGCGACTCGAGCCGGATCGCCAGCGCCGTGACCAGCATCACCGGCAGCGCCAGCAGCAGCAGGACCAGCGCGCAGGCCAGGTCGAACAGGCGCTTGATGGCGCTGCGCAGCCAGCCCTGGTTGAAACCCTCGCCGAAGATCAGGCTGCCGGCGTGGACATGGTCGAGGCGGATCTGGGCCAGCGACTTCTCGAAATGCGCCGCGGTGTCGACCACCCGCACGCCGTCGAGCTTGCAGTCGAGCAACTGGCGCAGCGGCATGCTGCCGCCGCGGCGCTCGGCGAGCGCGACGACGATCTCATCGACGCGCAGGTCGCGCGCCATCTCGGCCAGCGGGCGGTCGGAGCGCAGGATCTCGTGCTCCGAGACCACGATCTCGGTCTCGTTGGGGCCGGCGACGAAGCCGACGATCTCGACCTGCGGGTCGGCCTGCGCCAGCGTCTGCGCGACCTGCTGCGCCGGCCGCCCGGCGCCGTAGATCAGCAGCCGCGAGCGGATCAGCGACTGCGCCCGCGAGTGCGCGAAGTACACGCGCTGGACGAAGACGCCGGCGACCACGCCCATCGCGGCGAGCTGCATCAGCTCGCGCCCCGGCACGTCAGCCGGCAGCAGACCGAAGATCAGCCAGGCCAGCGGCACGCCCAGGGCCAGCCCGACGGTGGCGCGGGCCAGCGACTGGCGCAGCGTGCGGTTGTGCGTGTGCTCGTAGAACCCGGTGGCCGAGTTGATGACGAAGACCCCGGCGGCCAGCGCCAGCGACGCCGCCAGCGGCAGGGTCAGGCTGCCGCCGCTGTCGCCCAGCGGGCCCAGCCCGATGCCCAGCACCACCGCGACGATCAGCCCGAGGTCAAGCATGACCTGCGTCAGCGTGCGGCGGTGCAGGTAATGGTTGAAGATTCGGATCATGGGTGGGGGAGGGCCGTCACGCCGCACGCTTCAGGCGTTGCCGCCCCCGGTGCAGGGAACCACTGTCGAGAAATTTGACAGTGGACGTGACCAGATGCTGCCGCAGTGCCCCCGGCAGCGTCACCCCCGCGAATGGGTGCTCTCCCCAGTTCGTGTGGGATCGTTCACGTCACCGCGGTGCGCCCGGCCGGCGTCATCACGCGGTCACCGCAGTGTGGCCACGCGGTGCGGCGTCGCAGGCGGCTCGGGCCGCCTGCGGGTACTCAGCGCTCCCCGGCCAGCCGCGCCGCGCGCGCGGCCTGGACCTCGGCCGGGCGCAGCCCGGCGGCGAGCTTGTCGAGCACGCCGTTGACGTACTTGTGGCCGTCGGTGCCGCCGAAGGTCTTGGCCAGCTCGACCGCCTCGTTGATGACCACCTTGTACGGGATGTCCGCGCAGTGCTGCAGCTCGTAGGCGCCGATCAGCAGCGCCCCATGCTCGACCGGGCTCAGCTCGCTGGTCTTGCGGTCGAGGTGGCGCGCCAGCAGGGCGTCGAGCGCGCCGGCCTGCGCGATGCCGCCGTGCAGCAGCGCGTCGTAGTGCGCGCGGTCGCACTGCGCGTAGGCGTCCTGCTCGCGCATGTGCGCGTCGATCGCGCCGGCGTCGCCGCGGCCGACCAGCCACTCGTACAGGCCTTGCAGCGCCAGTTCGCGCGCGCGGCGGCGGGCCTGGCGCGGGTTGGGCCGGGCGGGGCTCATCGCCAACCCTCCCGCAGCCGCGCCATCTCGACGGCGACGCGGGCGGCGTCGCGGCCCTTGGCGTCGGCGCGGGCCCAGGCCTGGGCCTCGGTCTCGACGGTCAGGATGGCGTTGGCCACCGGCAGGCGGTGGTCGAGCGCGACCCGGGTCACCCCGGCGCCGCTCTCGTTGGCGACCAGCTCGAAGTGGTAGGTCTCGCCGCGGATCACGCAGCCCAGCGCGATCAGCGCGTCGTGGCCACCGTGCAGGGCCAGCGCCTGCAGCGCCAGCGGGACCTCGAGCGCGCCGGGCACTTCGACGACCCGCAGGTCGGCCGCGGCCACGCCGAGCGCGGCCAGTTCGGCGCGGCAGGCCTGCAGCAGGGCGGCGGTGAGCGCGGCGTTGAAGCGCGCGCGCACGATGCCCACGCGCAGTCCGGCGCCGTCGAGGGCCGCGGCGCGGCCGCTGTCGGCGTCCTTCATGGCGTGGCCGCTGCGCCGCCGGCGCCGGGCTTGGCCGCGAAGCCGGTGACTTCGAGCCCGTAGCCGGTCATGCTGGGCATGCGGCGCGGGTGGCCCAGCAGCTTCATGCGGGCGACGCCGAGGTCGCGCAGGATCTGCGCGCCGACGCCGTAGGTGCGCAGGTCGACCGCCGCGCGCGGCGCGGCCTCGGCGCCGGCCAGCGCGCGCGCGGCCAGCGCGCCGGCATCGGCGTCACCGGCGTTGAGCAGCACGGCCACGCCGCGGCCTTGCGCCTGCAGCGCGGCCAGCGCCTGCGGCAGCGGCCACGAATGGACGCCGGCGCCGGCGTCGAGCAGGTCGAGCACCGACAGCGGCTCGTGCACGCGCACCAGCACCTCGTCGGCCGGGCTCCAGCGGCCCAGCACCAGCGCCAGATGGGTCGCGCCGGTGCGGTCGCGGTAGACGCTGGCATCGAACGCGCCCCAGGGCGTGACCAGCGCGCGCCGGCCCAGGCGCTCGATCAGCGACTCGTTGTGGCTGCGAAAGGCGATCAGGTCGGCAATCGTGCCGATCTTGAGCCCGTGCTGGGCGGCGAAGACCTTGAGGTCGTCGAGCCGGGCCATGGTGCCGTCGTCGTTCATGACCTCGCAGATCACCGCCGCCGGGGTGCAGCCGGCCATCGCGGCGAGGTCGCAGCCGGCTTCGGTGTGGCCGGCGCGCATCAGCACGCCGCCGTCCTGCGCCTGCAGCGGAAAGACATGGCCGGGCTGGACCAGGTGCTGCGGCTGGGCGCCGCGGGCGACCGCGGTGCGGATCGTGTGCGCGCGGTCGGCCGCCGAAATGCCGGTGCTCACGCCCTCGGCGGCCTCGATCGAGACCGTGAACGCGGTGCCGTGGCGGGTGCCGTTGCGGGTGGCCATCGGCGGCAGTTGCAGGCGCTGGCAGTGCTCGCGGGTGAGCGTCAGGCAGATCAGCCCCCGGCCCCAGCGGGCCATGAAGTTGATCGCCGCGGGCGTGACATGGTCGGCGGCGAGGACCAGGTCGCCCTCGTTCTCGCGGTCCTCCTCGTCGACCAGGAGGACCATGCGGCCGGCGGCCAGTTCGGCGACCAGCTCGGGGATCGGGGACAGCATGCGCGCGATTGTAGGTGCCGCTGGCGCGGCACCCGTCGAGGGCGCGCGGCCCGGCAAGGGCCGCGGCTTGGCCGGCTGCGCTTCAGGCTGCCGCGGCCGGGCGGCGGCGGCTGCTCGCGACCCAGGCCAGCGCGGCGATGCCCAGCAGGGCCAGCGAGGCCGGCTCCGAGACCTGGCCCGGCGGCGGTGGCGTCGGCGTGCGGAAGGCGACGTAGTTGAACTTGAAGCGGTCGTTGCCGGCTAAGCAGTCGGTGGTCTTGCCGTCGCCCGCGAGGCAGGACGTGCTGTTGCCGTTGAGCGTGGTGTTGAAGGTGCTGACCAGCCACCAGCTCGACGCCATCGCGTCGGTCGCCCCGGTGTTGCGCGCGGCGCCGCCGAAGGGCACGCTGCTGTCGGCGGCGAGGTTGGCGTAGCTGCCGACCAGCGACCAGCCGGTGCTGCCGACCGTATTGCCGAGGTTGCGCTGGCCGTCTTCGGTCATCGTCGACGCGCCGTCGGCCAGGTAGGGGTTGCCCGCGCCGGCCCAGCGCAGGACGGTGACGTCGGCGTCACCATTGGTCCAGCCGATGCCGATCTGGCTGAGCACGACGCTGCTGCTGAAGTTGAGCAGCAGCAGGTCGATCGAGCCGGGGGCGATCGAGTCGAACGCATGGTTGGGGCTGCCCGGGGTCAGCGGGGATGTGTCGCCGCCGATCCACGCCTGCTGGGCCTCGAGCCGGCTGACCGCGCCGAAGCCCGACGTGGCCTGAGGCGAGAGGAAGGCGCTGGCGTAGCCGCTGCCGCTGAGGCGGTAGCTGTTGGCCGTGTTGCTGCCGGTGTTCGTGTTGCCGCGGTCGCTCGACCACGCCGACAGCGTCACCGAGGGCGACGCCGTGGCCGACGGGCAGGTCCAGGTATTGCCGAAGCTGCCGCTGGCGGTGGCGTTCTGCACGCAATGCGAGGGCGAGAGGTTCCAGGCGGTCTGCGCCGCGGCCGGCCCGGCGGTAACCAGGGCGGCAGCGGCAGCGAGCAAGGCAGTGGTTAGGAAGGGCTTCATCGGTGTGTCCTGGTCGGGGCCTGCGCTGTCTTCGGAATCATTCAGCTCAACACAAGCAATGTTCGTGCCTTTGGCCGGGTTTGTTGCGCGACAGGGACTTGCGGAGGTCGCGGGTGTCGCGCACGGTTCAAGTGTAAGAAAAAGCGACACTCGCGCCACCCCTCACCTCAGGGTGCGCAGCAACTGGCGGGCGTCGTCGGCATGCTCGAAGGCGCTGCCCGCCTGCAGCGCCGCCTGCAGTTCCTCGCGCGCCTCGGCCTGGCGCGACGTCGCGGCCAGCACGGTCGCCAGGTAGTAGCGTGTGGTCGGGTTGGTCGGGTCGCGCAGCCGGGCGTCGCGCAGCAGTTGCAGCGCGCGCTCGGGCTGGCCGGCGTGCCACGCGGCCCAGCCGGCGGTACCCAGCACATGCGGCGTTCCCGGCGCGCTGGCCAGCGCGCGTTCGGCGACCTGCAGTGCGCTCGCGTCGCCCAGCCGCAGCAGCACATGCGCGAGGTTGTTCAGCGCGTTGGCGTCGGTCGGGGCGAGCGCGAGCAGCGCCTCGTACGCGCGGCGCGCCGCCGGGTAGCGGCCGGCGCGGGCGTGGCCGTCGGCCAGCGCGCGGTGCACGCCGAGGTCGCGCGGGTGCTGGCGCAGCCATTCCTCGGCCAGACGGGCGGCGGCGGCCGAGTCGCTGCCGTCGAGCGCGGCGTGCAGCCGCAGCAGGCTGGCGCTGCCGGGCTCGAGCTGGTGCGCGCGGCGGAAGGCCTCGACCGCGGCCGTGGCCTGCCCGCGCGCCATCGCGATGTCGCCGAGCAGACCATGGCCGACGGCCGCGCGCGGATGGCGCGCGATGATCTGGCGGGCGCGCTGCTCGGCCTGCGCGAGCTGGCCCTGGCGCCACTCGACCTCGGCCAGCAGGGCCTGCGCCGGCAGCAGGTCGGGGCGCTCGTCGAGCGCCTTGCCCAGGCTGTGCGCGGCGCCGGCCAGATCGCCGGTCTGCGACTGCAGCAGCGCGATCTGCAGCAGCGCGCCGGCGTTGAAGCCGGCCTGCCCCGAGGCCCGCGCCAGCGTCGAGCGGGCGGCGGCTGCATCGCCCTGGGCCAGGCTCACGCGGGCCAGCGCGAGCAGCACCGGCATCGCGTCGGGGGCCTTGGTGACCAGGCGGCGGCTGGCCTCGCGCGCAGCGTCGGGGCGGCCGTGGCGCAGGTGCAGATCGACCAGCGCCAGCGCGGCGCTGAACTCGCCGGCGGCGCCGACTTCGTCGGCACGCTCGAGCATGCGCTGGGCCTGCGGCAGGCGGCCCTGCTGCTCGTGCACGCGGGCGAGCTCGAGCATCGCCTCGAGGTTGCGCTCGTCGCGGCGCAGCAGCGCTTCGAGCCGGGCCTGGGCCGGCTCGTGGCGGCGCTGCGCGAGGTCCAGCCGCGCGAGGTTGATCTGCGGCGCGCCGAAGGCCGCATCGAGCTGCAGCGCCCGCTCGAAGGCCTGGCGTGCGCCGGCCGCGTCGCCGGCCAGCGCCAGCGCCATGCCGTGCAGGTTGTGCACGCCGGGGTCGTTGCCGTGACGCGGCAGCAGCGCGCGCGTCACGCGCAGCGCCGGCTGGGCCTGGCCGGCGTGCACGTACAGCGTGGCCAGGCCGATGCCGGCCTGGGTCTGGCGCGGGTCCTTGCGCCAGGCCGCTTCGAGCTCGGCGACGGCGTCGCCGAAGCGCCCGCCGCCGATCAGGCTCAGGCCCAGCAGGGTGCGCAGCTCGGCGCGCTCGCCCTGGCGCAGCGCCTGCTGCATGAGCTGCGTGGCGCGGCCATGGTTGCCGCGGGCCAGGTGCGCCGAGGCCAGCAGCAGCAGGGCCTGGGTGTCGCGCGGCTGGTGGCGCAGGTAGGCCTCGAGGGCGTCGATGGCGCGCTCGGCGTTGCCGTTGGCGATCTCGATCTGCGCGATCAGCTTGGCGACCCCGGTGCCGGGCTGCGCGCGGTGGGCCTCGACCAGGTAGGCCAGCGCGCGCTCGCGCTGGTTCAGGCCGAAGTGCGCGAGCCCGCCGAGCATCAGCGCCTGCGGGCGAAAGCGCAGGTGGGCGAGCGGCACCGGGTCGAGGATCGCGGCGACGCGCTGCAGCGCCGCGCGGGCCTCGTCGCGGCGGCCGGCCTGCTCGGCCAGCAGCGCCGACAGGTAGGCCCCGCGCGGGTCGCGCGGCCACGCGCGCAGCAGCTCGTCGACGTCGCGGCGGGCGTCGGCGTGGCGGCCGCGGTCGATCAGCAGGCCGGCGCGCGAGACCAGCGCCTCGGTGTGCGCGGGCGCGAGCTGCAGCGCGCGCGCATAGCGCTCGAGCGCGGCCTGCGCATCGCCCTGCAGGTGGGCGATCGTGCCGCGCAGGTAATGCGCCTCGGCCGAAGCCGGCTCCAGCGCCAGCGCGCGCTCGGCCGCCGCGGTGGCTTCGCGCAGCTCGCGCGCGCGCAGCCGCACCGGCACCTCGGCCAGCCAGCTCTGGACCTGCCGCGGGTCGAGCGCGCGGGCGGCGTCGATGCGCTGCAGCGCGCCGCGGTTGTCGCCGATGTCGGCGCGCGCGGCGGCCTGCAGCAGCAGCACCTGCTGGCGCGTGGTCGGCGGCAGGCCCTCGGGGTTGAAGCGTGCGTCGCGCTCGAGGTCGGGCTGGCGGCCCTGCGCGATCAGGGCATGGGCCAGCGGCACCACGACCTCGGCGCGGCTGACGCCCAGCCGCAGCGCCTCGGCGAAGGCGGCCTCGGCGGCGGCGGCGTCGCCGTCGGCCAGCAGCGCGCGGCCCAGCAGCACGTGGACGGCGAGCATGCGGTTGTCGATGCGCAGCGCGTTCCTGAGCTGGATGACCGCGCCGGCGTGGTCGTTGCGCTCGAAGCGCTGCAGCGCGTCCTCGTGGTAGCGCGCCGCGCGCGTGTCGACGCTGGCCTGGGCGAGCGCGCCGGTGGCCAGCAGCAGCGCCGCGGCGAGCGCGCGCCAGTGGCGAAGGTGGGAGGGCAGGTTCACGCGCCGCATGGTAGCCATGCGCAGTGGCCCTGCGTGCCCGTCGGGCGGCGCCTGGCGCTGGCGGCGTGCCAAAGTCGGCGCCCGACCCCGCGGATCAGGGGGGCGCGCGGGCAGCCGCCGGTTCACCGCTTCAGGCCTGCGCCGTCGTCGCCGCCACCCGCCCGGGGCCGCGCTGGCGCCGGCCGACGGCCTCGCCGCCGCCGGCCACGCCAAAGCGCAGCGCCTGCGGGTACGGGAAGAAGTCGCCGATCTCGCCGCGGCCGATCTGCGCCTGCACGGCCTGCCAGTACTGCGCCGTCAGCAGCTCGGCGTGCTCGCGCAGGAAGGCCTCGCGCACGGCCGGCGCGCGCAGCACGAAGTAGGCGAGCTCCTCGGGGAAGACGTCGTTGCGGGCGACCGAGTACCAACGGTCGTCGAGCAGCTCGTAGCTGGGGTCGGGCGGCTCGGGGATCGTGCGGAAGCGGCAGTCGCTCAGGTACTCGATCTCGTCGTAGTCGTAGAACACGACGCGGCCGTGGCGGGTGATGCCGAAATTCTTCAGCAGCATGTCGCCGGGGAAGATGTTGGCCTGGGCCAGCTCGCGCAGCGCGTGGCCGTAGTCGCCGATCACGCGCTCGACCTCGGCCGCGTCGGCGCGCTGCAGGTACAGGTTGAGCGGCTGCATGCGCTGCTCGATGTAGACATGGCGGATGATGAGCTCGTCGCCGTCGTCCTCGAGCGAGCCGGCGCAGCTCAGCCGCAGCGCGCTCAGCAGCGCCGGGCTGAGCCGATCGCGCGGCAGCGCGACGTCGGAGAACTCCAGGGTGTCGGCCATGCGGCCGATGCGGTCGTGCTGCTTGACCAGCAGGTACTTGGCGCGCACGGTCGCGCGGTCGATGTCCTTGGGCTCGCCGAAGCGGTCGCGGATGACCTTGAACACGTACGGGAACGACGGCAGCGTGAAGACCATCATCACCAGCCCCGGCGTGCCGGGGGCGACCTCGAAGGCGTCGCGCGAGTGGCGCAGGTGCTGCATCAGCTCGCGGTAGAACATCGTCTTGCCCTGCTTCTGCAGACCGACGATGGTGTAGAGGTCGGCCCGCGAGAGCCACGGCATGATCGAGCGCAGGAACGTGATGCAGGCCGAGGGCACCGGCATGTCGACCATGAAGTACGCGTGCGTCAGGCTGAACAGCAGCGCGATGCGCTCGCCGTCGAGCAGCACGGTGTCGAGGTGCAGGCGGGCCTCGGCGTCGCGCTGCACGGCGATCGCGAACGGGTGCTGGCGGTGGCCGTTGACGATGCGGCCGACCAGGTAGGCCGTCTTGTTGCGGTAGAACGGCGACCACAGCACCTGCAACTGCAGGTTGGCCTCGGCCGGCGGCCACTGCCCGCCGAGGTACTCGCGCATCGCCGCGCCGACGCGGCCGAGGTCACGGTCGAGGTCGGCCCAGGGCAAGGCCCAGCCGACGTCGAGCAGCGCGCTGCGCAGGCCCGCGGCCAGCGTGTCCCAGCCGGGGTAGTAGCTGCGGTAGGTCGGCGGCTCGGACTCGATGTACTCGGTCGAGACCGCCGGCCGGAAGAAGATGAAGTCGTTGTGGAAGTAGCTGCGCGCCATGATGCGGCAGAACACCGAGTTGAAGAAGCTCTCGGCGAGCTCGGGCTGGCGGTGGTCGATCAGCCGGCCCAGATACAGCAGCTTGGCGCGCCGCCAGACCTCGTCGTCGCGCTCGGGCGCGCGCAGCTCGCTGCGCAGGCGCTCGACGGTCTCGCCCACGCGCTGGTCGTAGAACTGGATGCGCTCGCGCACCAGGCGCTGCATGCCGGCCCAGTCGCCGGCCTCGAACAGCGCCTTGGCGCGCTGGGTGGCTTCGCGAAACAGCCGGTAGTGGCGGTCGAAGCCCTCGATCAGGGCGGCGGCGATCGCGTCGGCGTCGCGGTCCTGAGCGTTGGCTGCGGGTACCGGCATGGCCGCATCGTAGCGGCTTGCCGCAGCGCAAGCGGGGCCGGGCAATCACGGATGCGCGGTGCAAACCCCGTGCAAGAATCAGGTGGCATCTTCGGCTCCCACCCGGCCCGTGCAGGTGCGCGCCGCCCGCGCGGTTTCATTCACCCCGTCCTTGGACCTTACAGCCCATGAACCCCACCCCCATCACGG
>Ga0208100_100642_pt1 | contig 12671 bp, 17 predicted proteins | sample SubbioR11_8A_Aug_FD_184817 | JGI IMG/M metagenome (GOLD analysis project Ga0208100, IMG submission 184817) | Serpentinite rock and fluid subsurface biosphere microbial communities from McLaughlin Reserve, California, USA - CR11_8A_Aug (SPAdes) | ecosystem: Environmental > Terrestrial > Deep... | reverse complement strand
TAACGGAACTTGGTATGTAGGAATTAAAAAGTGATAAAATAAATAAATAATTTGTTATTTTGTTTGGAAATTATGAGTTAGAGCTGTATATGCAAATGATCAGATACACTCAAACGAGTTAAACACAACTAAACAAATAGGAATTATTTATTTTTTTTTGGAAAAATGTTGACAAGGAAGCTGTAAGATAATAAAATAAAACCAATAGGAATACTGTGAAATATTTTTTTAGGAGGTGCCTTATATGTCAAGAATAGCAAAGAATCTTACGGATTTGATTGGGAACACACCACTTTTAGAGTTGTCGAACTTCAGCAAAGAGAGTGAAGCTAAAGCAACGCTTATTGCGAAGTTGGAATCTTTTAATCCTGCTTCAAGCGTAAAAGACAGAATTGGCTATGCCATGTAAGACAGAAGGACTTTTAGTTGGGATATCCTCGGGAGCAGCAGTTTTTGCGGCGACACAGATTGCAAAAAGGCCTGAGAACAAAGGAAAGGTTATTGTTGTGCTGCTTCCTGATACTGGTGAAAGATACTTGTCTACTGTATTGTTCCAAGAAGATTGAAAAAAAATTACTGCAAACCAAACTAAACATATAAATATAGTTTTAAATATATGATTTAGTCACACTGATTTAACAGAAGGAGTTAAAGGAAGGGATAATAAAGGGATGAATTTTCGAACTGTATGTGATGTTTTCAAAAGAAGTATTTTGTTTTTACCTCCGATAGGTGCTCTGTTAGTCATAATAATATATCACCTAACACCAAATTATCTGGATATTGCTGTTTCGGATTGGTATTCTTCTGTAATTGGAGTTTTGGCAATGGTATATGTGGCAGCTTTAATTTATTCTGTAAAGAACCAAAAGTTGAGAACATTCCTTAGAAACAAAGCCCCTTTATACTTTGCTGTAATGATTATTTTTATCATATGGGATGGGTTGACTTTAAAGTCAGGTCGGCTTCCGATGCCCTACTTTCCATGGCCGGATAGGATTATTAATGCATTGATCAACGATAGGCATGTTTTGTGGCAAAGTGTATTGCATTCTACTAGATTATTAGGACTTGGTTATTTGCTGGGGGCTTTTACAGGACTTGTAACAGGTATCCTGATGGGGTGGTATAAATATTGTGCCTATTGGATTATGCCTTTAATGAGAACTATAGGACCTATTCCTGCAATATCGTGGATTCCGGTTGTGATGATTTTGTTTCCAACCAGCTTTTCGGGAAGTGTTTTTTTGATTGCTTTAGCAGTTTGGTTTCCGGTAGCACTCCTTACTTATTCAGGTATTATCAATGTTAGAAATGCATATTTTGAGGTTGCGAGAACATTGGGTGCAGATGAAAGGTACTTAATTTTTGAGATTGCTATACCTGCTTCGCTTCCTCACATCTTTTTAGGGTTGTTTCAAGGTATCGGGGTTTCCTGTGTGACGTTGATTGTAGCGGAAATGATGGGTGTGAAAGCAGGACTCGGTTGGTATATTACATGGGCTACGGGATGGGCAGAGTATGATAAAATGTATGCCAGTCTGTTTCTTATATTGTTGACCTTTACCGCAGTAATAAAGATTCTGTTTTATGTAAGAGACAAATTTCTTTCATGGCAGAAAGGGGTGATAAAATGGTAGCTGCGGATTATCAGTTTAATCACATAGATAATTACAAAACAGAGGCATCGGGCAAAATCAGTATAAGAAATGTATGCAAAGCCTTCGAAAGCGAAGAAGGGAACAACATAATTGCGCTTAATGATATCAATCTTGATATCTATGCTGGGGATTTTGTATCTCTTGTAGGTTCGAGTGGTTGCGGAAAGTCCACATTGCTGAGATTGATTGCCGGGCTGGATATGCCAACTTCAGGTAATCTTTTGATAGATGAAGAGGAAATCAAAGGTCCAAGTTATTTAAGAGGGATTGTTTTTCAAGATCCAACATTATTTCCATGGCTGACTGTAAAAGGCAATGTTGCTTCTGGTTTAAAAGCACGTAAAGAATACAAAGAAAAAGGGCATGAGGTTGAAGCGTTTATCAAGCTTATTGGGCTAGACGGCTTTGAAAAAGCTTACCCGCATCAACTTTCGGGAGGAATGGCACAACGTGTAGCATTGGCAAGAGCGTTGGTGAATCATCCGAAAGTATTGCTGCTCGATGAACCGTTAGGAGCGTTGGATGCCTTTACGCGGATGAGTATGCAAGATGAAATATTAAGAATATGGGGAGAACGCAAGACTACTATGATTATGGTTACGCATGACGTGGATGAAGCAATTTATTTAAGTGATAAGATTGTCATTATGACGCCTAGGCCTGGAAAGATCCAAGAAGTTATCAATGTGGGTATGAGTCGGCCAAGAAACAGAAATTATCCCGATTTTTTCAGGATACGTTCTAAAATTTTAGAGATGCTTCATTTTGCAAAGCAAGATTCATTAAATTACTATCTATGAGATGTGGATAGAATACTATGAATATAAGAAAGGAAGGATAAGCATTTTTATTATTAAAAAGAGAATGATATGTTCAATAGTAGCTGTAATGCTTGTACTACCGTTGCTCTTAAGCGGATGTACTGCTCAAAATCAATCGGATACCCAGACACCAAAAGAGGTTTCGGAAACAGAAAAGCGAGTTATTACACTAGGTCAGAGTGGTTCGCTGTGTCAGGCAGCTTTGCTAATGGCATATGAAAAGGGTTTTTTAGAACAGGAAGGCTTTGAGGTGAATCTTCTCAAAGGCGATTATCCTACTCTTAGAGATGGGCTTGCCAGTGGCAAGGTTGATGTTACTGACGGATTTTTAATGTCATGGCTAAAACCGGTTGAAGCTGGGCTTGATCTTGTTTTTACTACTGGTGTTCATACCGGCTGTCTTGCAGCAGTGGTGCTTAATGATTCGGATTATAAAGGATTTAGCGATTTAAAAGGCAAGACTATTGGCGTATCTGGGGGTATAGGCGGTGTGCCTATGAATTTTGCTTACAGAGCATTGTACAAGGAAGGTCTTGATAACGCAGACTATGAGTGGAGAGATTATCCGGCACCACAGCTTTTGGCGGCTTTAGAAAAAGGGGAAATTCAAGCAGCAGTCACTACCGAACATGTCTCATTTGCTTGGATTGACAGTGGTAAGGCTAGATTAATTCGTTCTAGCACTTATGATGATGATTTTAAAGATGAATATTGCTGTCTTTTGACTTTTAGAGGAGAGTTGGCACGGAATGAACCGGAAGTGGTTGAAGCTGTCACAAGGGCTGTAATGAAAGCAACTGAGTGGGTGGCAAATAACAAAGAAGAAACGGTTGACATTCTTGTGGAGAAAGGTTATGTAATGGGTACAAAGGAATATAATTTAAAGCTGCTTCATGGTTATGATTATCTTGCGGATGTTGATGGTGCTCGTACTCGTGAATCTTTGGAAATAGCAATAAAAGAGATGAAAGCAACGGGAATTCTTGATGAAGCTACAGATGAGAGCAAGTTGTTGGAAAGAATATTTTTTGATTAGAAGCAAGGGATCGTCAGACTGTGTGATAATTAAAAAATAACTGAAAAAGCATGATAACAAAACTGATTTTCCATTAATATATCGAATATATGCCATGTTTTTAACGAGTTGTTTTTAAAACATTTGACAAAGTGATTGTTCATTCTTTGTATCAACACGATTATTTTTGTTTTATTAGGTAATACTAAAATCAGTAACACTAATATTAAATTATATTATGTCTTTAAGGACGCATTAGGAGGAATACGGAAATGAAAGAAGGAACAGTCAAATGGTTCAACAACGAAAAAGGGTTTGGATTTATTGAAGTAGCAGGTGAAAGTGATGTGTTTGTTCACTTTTCAGGACTGACAGGTGAAGGTTATAAAAGTCTGACTGAAGGTCAAAGAGTTCAATTTGAAGTTGCGCAAGGGGAACGTGGACCGCAAGCTACAAACGTTCAGATCATATAAAGGTAAAAATCTCTACAGTGTTGATTCAGACTGTAGAGATTTTTTTATATAAATTTTTCTCCTAAATATCTTCTTATTTCTTCAACACTACTAAAGGGAGTAATTAGTATACTCTTGTCACTCTCTTGAAAGTATACAAGCACTTCTGTATCGCCCTCGTGAAAATATTTAGCCACTGTATCTTCTTTTATTTCTCTTGTTTTAGCTTTGTGTTTTTTCTTCTTTTCGAATTCTTTTGTGAAGTAATTGCCCATTAGTCCTATAACCTTTGTATATCTTTTCATTGGTTGAGCCTCCTGAAACATAAAAATTTTCTTGGTCACTTATAGTATAACATTTTTGATCAATGGTTATATAGTTATCACCAAATTATATAAGTAAGGATAAAATGTACTAATAATATAAAGAGGTGATGGTATGAGGGTGTTAAGATTGGGTTCTAGAGGGACGGATGTTATGGAAATTCAAGCACTGTTGAGAAAAATAGGCTATGATCCTCGATCAATAGATGGTATATTTGGAGAGGAAACACGACAGTCTGTAATAGCTTTTCAAAGAAATAATGGATTAACGCCTGATGGTGTTATTGGTCCTATTACCCACAAAGCATTAGAGCCTTTGCTGTTGGGTTATGATATTTACAAAATAAGGTCTGGAGACACACTTTACCAAATAGCACGAAATTATTACACAACAGTGGAGAAAATCGTCACTGCTAATCCCACTGTCAATCCCTATAACCTAAGAATAGGTCAGCAGATCGTAGTTCCTTTTGGTATAGATGTGGTAGCTACAAATATAGCATATACTTATGAAATAATGGAAAGGAATATTCGGGGGCTGAGGGCTAGATATCCATTTTTAGAGGTGGGCTCGGCTGGAAGAAGTGTGTTAGGAAGGGAACTTTACTATTTGAAAATAGGGAATGGACCAAATCAAGTTTTTTATAACGGTTCTCATCATTCCCTAGAGTGGATAACAACACCATTACTTATGAAATTCATAGAAAATTTTTCGAAAGCTTATGTTCAAGAGACTAATATCAGAGGCTACGATGTGAGGACTATTTGGGACAAAAGCACTATTTATATCATGCCAATGGTTAATCCTGATGGAGTAGACCTTGTACTAAACGGGTTGCAGCCGGATAATCCGTTTTACAATGAACTTCTTAAATGGAATATCACTGGACTGCCATTTTCACAAGTCTGGAATGCAAATATCAGAGGAGTGGATTTAAATCATAACTATGATGCCCTGTGGGAAAGATATAAAGTCATAGCGCAACAACAGGGATATGGATCTCCAGGTCCTACTAGATACCCAGGTAAAAATCCAGAGTCTGAGCCGGAAACAAGAGCAGTCGCAGATTTTACCAGAAACCATAATTTTAGGTTAGTCTTGGCTTATCATACCCAAGGAGAAGTTATATTTTGGACATTTCAAAATCTGGAACCACCGGAGGCAAGAACCATAGCAGAACTTTTCTCTAGAGTGAGTGGATATAGATTAGGTGAAGCTTATGGTCTGGGTGCCTATTCAGGCTATAAGGACTGGTTTATACAACAGTACAGAAGACCAGGATTTACAATTGAGGCGGGTCTGGGTAAGAATCCTCTTCCGATTACACAGTTTGATAAAATTTACAATGATAATGAAGAACTACTGTTATTGGCTTCTGTGGTATAATTTTTACTAATGAAATTATTTTGGAGTATTAATACAAATGAGTAAGAGGAGAAAAAAGTGGTATGGAGAAAAGGTATAGAGTATATTCACAATATCTAAAGGAAAAATATGGAGAAAAAGTTTATAAAATACCATTGAACATCCCTGTAAGCTGTCCAAATCGTGACGGACTGATGCAACACAGCAGAGGGTGTATATTTTGTGGAGAATTAGGGGCAGGTTTTGAAAGTTTAGATAGTGGTTTGGCAATTGAGGAGCAATTAGAAAAAAACATTATGTATATTAGCGGTAAATATAAGGCGAAAAAATTCATCGCCTATTTTCAAAATTTTTCTAATACCTATCTAGAACTATCCTGCTTCAAAAAGTTTATAAATGCCTCAATCAGAGAGGGTATAGTAGAAATTGCGATATCCACTAGACCGGATTGTATTAATGATGCCTACTTAGAGTATCTGAAAGAAATAAAAGAAGAAAAAAAATTGAATATTGTAATTGAGCTAGGCTTACAAAGTGTTAATTATAATACCCTTCACAAAATAAATAGAGGACATACTTTGGCAGAATTCATAGATGCAGTTATGCGAATAAAAAGATATCAGCTGGAATGTTGTGTACATATGATTATAAACCTGCCTTGGGACAATTTTGAGGATGTGATAGAAGGATCAAAAATTTTGTCAGCATTAGAAGTTGAACAAGTAAAATTGCATTCTTTATATATACTAAGGGATACTGAACTCGGAAGACTTTATAAAGAGCAAGCCGTTGAAATTATTTCCATGGATGAATATGTGGAACGTATTATAGCTTTTATCGAGTATCTCTCACCCCAAATTATTATACAGCGATTATTAGGACGGGCTCCTGAAGAAAACACATTATTCTGTAATTGGGGTAAAAGTTGGTGGAAAATAAGAGATCTGATTGATCATGAACTAAGCGCTAGAGACAGCTATCAAGGGAAAAAATGTGATTATCTCAATGGGAGGGCAGTAAGACACCTAGTCGATAGATAAGTGGGAGTAAAACTTTTGACCGACTAGAGAAACATTTCAGTATATTTAGACAGAAACTTTTGATATTCTCTCATAATCCAACAAAACATTATTTTTATGTTAGAATTTGGTTATCATAGATCAAAAAAAATGGTAAAATAATATTGATAGTGATTTGAGGGGAAGTGATTAATATAAAACAGTGGAAGAAAATTTTAATACCTTATGAACAGGCAGTAGAGGAATTGAAAGTAAAGTTTAAGGCCATAAGGAGCGAACTAAGAGAATCCAGTGAGTATTCCCCCATAGAATTTGTGACAGGTAGAGTCAAAAAAGTTTCTAGTATACTGGAAAAAGCTAAAAAATATGGCGTGGTAGAAAATGAAATTGAAGAAAAAATTGAAGATATAGCTGGAATTAGAATAATGTGTCAGTTTGTAGATGATATTTATACTGTTATAGAGCTGATAAAACAAAGAGATGGCAAGGATTTAAAAATTCAATATGTGAAGGATTATTTAAGGAATACAAAAGAAAGTGGATATAGAAGTTATCATATGATAATTAGATATCCTTTGCAAACAGCTTTTGGAAGCAAAGAAATATTAGCAGAAATTCAGATAAGAACTTTAGCAATGAATTTCTGGGCAACGATCGAACATTCACTAAATTATAAATATAAAGAAAACATTCCGCCAAATATTCGTGAGAGACTTAAAAAATCAGCAGAAACTGCTTATTTGCTGGATAAAGAGATGCTGGAAATAAGGGATGAAGTGATTAATGCACAAAAATTATTTGAAATAAAATCAAACACCGTATCAGATATTGTACATAATATTCATGCACTAAAGCTTCAGGGAAAATTTGAAGAAGCCAGCGATTTTCAAGATAAATTCAATTATTATTGGGAAAAGGGTGACATCATTGAATTGAAAGAACTGGGGGAAAAACTTAAGTCTATAGTTAATAAATTAAGCTTTTGAAGGAATAAATTGAAGAAATGAGATGTGCTGAAAGATATCTCATTTCTTGCGGATGTTTTTATTCTTTTTCGTTATAGAAAATCCAAATCCGCCTAGAGATTTTGTTAAACCATAATATTGACCATGGGCATAGCAAATAGGATTTGACTTATCCAAATGGAACTTGTTTTTACTATCAATATATTGATCATCAACATTGACAGCAACAACTTTTCCTAAAAACATATGATGAGAGCCAAGTGGAATTATATTTGTAACTTTGCATTCTATATTTACAGGGCTTTCCTTGATTAGGGGGGCCTTAACTGCTACTGCCTTTTCAGGGACGAGCTTCATTTCTTTGAACTTATTAAAATCTCTGCCGGATTTTACCCCGCAGTAATCAGTGGCCTTAACCAAGCTTTCTGTGGTCAGGTTTATAACAAATTCTTTGGTATGTTTTATTATATCGTAGGAATGTCTGTCGGGACGGATAGAAATGTAAGTCATTGGAGGGTCTGAACAAATTGTACCAGTCCAAGCTATGGTAATAATGTTATAGTTTTCTTCCGAATCACCACAGGTAACCATTATTGCAGGGATTGGATATATCATGGTTCCAGGTTTCCAAATTTTTTTTGCCAATACTATCACGCTCCTAGGTGGTTTGTTTTAACTATGTTTATAATAGTTCATGAGAGTACTTGTAGTCAATTTAAATTTTGGGGTGGATAAAATGACGGATACAGCAGGAAAAGGGTGTGATATACTTATTCCCTTTGATGATAGAAAACCTTTGGAGGAAATTGAAAGAAGCCTTCTAACTAAATACAGAAAAAATATTTGGTCAAAATTTATAAAGGCCCTCAAAGAGTACAATTTAGTTGAGGAAGGGGACCGAATTGCTGTTTGTATCTCCGGCGGGAAAGATAGTATGCTAATGGCAAAATTGTTTCAGGAACTAAAGCGACATCATAAAGAAGTGAATTTTGATTTAGAGTTTTTGGCTATGGATCCTGGCTATCATCCTGATATAAAAAAATTAATGGTTGAGAATTGTAAATATTTAGACATTCCAGTAACAATTTTTGAGTCTGGAATATTTAAGATTGTGGATAATATTGCAAAGGATTATCCTTGCTTTATGTGTGCAAAAATGAGAAGGGGAGCATTATATAATAAGGCTAAAGAATTGAATTGCACTAAGATGGCACTAGGTCACCACTTCAATGATGTAATAGAAACTACCATGCTGAATCTTTTATATACAGGAAATTTCAAGACCATGCTACCAAGACTAAAATCAACTAATTTTCAGGGACTAGAACTAATAAGGCCTCTATATAATATAGAGGAGAGTTTTATTGAACAATTTACTCAAGAAAACGGATTATGGCCTTTAAACTGTGCATGCATGGTGGCGGCAGAGAAAACAGCCAATAAAAGGTATGAAATAAAAAACTTAATAAGCCAAATGAAGAAAAATATCAAAAATGTAGATAAATCCATATTTACTGCTGCTCATAATGTAAATATGAACGCGATATTAGGGTGGACAAAGGATGGGGAAAAATATTCATACTTAGATACATACTTTGACAGTTAACAACCCCAAATTAATATTATAAAGAGAGTGGGCGAGAAAATGGCAATATATGTAATCGGAGACTTGCATTTAAGTGGGTCAACCAATAAACCTATGGATATATTTGGAGAAAATTGGGTAACCCACTCGGAGAAAATAAGGAATAATTGGACTAATCTTGTTGGTTACTCTGATACGGTTTTGGTTCTAGGAGATATTTCGTGGGCAATGACGCTCGAGGAGGCAATGGTGGATTTGGATCATATCGATCAATTGCCGGGCAAAAAAATACTTCTTAGAGGGAATCATGACTATTGGTGGAGCTCTGTAAAAAGATTGAATAGTCTCTATGAAAATATGTTGTTTTTACAAAATGACTATTGTATGGTTGAAGACATAGCTATTTGCGGTACGAGGGGTTGGATTTGTCCCAATAATCAAAAATTCACACAGCAGGATAAAAAGATTTATGAACGAGAATTGATGAGATTAAAGATTTCTTTTGATAAGGCTGTTAAGGATAAAAGGGATAATATATATGCAATCACTCATTATCCTCCTACAAACGATAAATTTGAACCATCGGGCTTTACAGATATTTATGAAGACTATGCAGTTAAGAAGGTTTTTTATGGACATCTACATGGAGCGGAAGCTTTTGACGGTGGATTAAAAGGAAATTTTAATGGTGTAGAATATTATCTTGCGTCTTGTGATTACTTAGATTTTTCTCCTTTTAAAGTCATCGTTCAATCATAATTAGCTTCAATTTACTATTATTAAATCAGAACTGTTCACTGGAAAAAACTGATTTGTAATAATGAAATTTTTGGAAATAGGTTGGTCTATGATTATTTGGCTTTGTTTTTTTGAGTATTAAGGGTAAAATAGTAGTGCAGGTGAAAATATGATATATCCTTCATCTGGTTGAAATTATTAATAAGTCTGCAAGAAATCAATGCGTTAAGAGAATGATAGTTACTTTTTAGAAAATCACTAATAACAATTAAAGAAATAAGGTGCATAAATGGTCTTTAGAGTTGAAGAAAGTGTACTTGATAAGTTTTTCAAGAATAGAGAATCTTTGATTAAACAGTTTAAGAAGGGCGATATTACAAAAAAAAAATTTTTAGAAGAACATTATAAATTTATCCAAAGATTAAATTTGAAACCTTTTAACAATGGAATTGATTCCTTTGAAAAGGGAATCTACAATTATCAATATTACAATATGTTAGCTAAGTATAGCTGCATGAAATCAAAGGGTGCAAAACTTCAAGCTAAACATCCTCAACTAGCCCTTAGACTCCAGAAGGATTCACAATATTACTACAGTCAGAAAGATAACGCTACTGTTAAATTGTTAGAATACCTTAAATTTAATAATGTGGAGGCTTATTTTATTAAAGTTCAATCAGCGTTTCTAAAAGACAAACTATTTGAGATTGTGCTACATGACTATGACAATGTAATTTTCCATTCAATTAGTAGTTGGCTTTTGCAAAGATTAAGAGACGAAGGTATATTTCTAGAGGTGAGAAAAAAATCTGTTATTGATAAATATATTAATGAAAAATATTAAAGATGTGAGATAAAACAGTAATTTTTAATACAATATTGAATTTGTATAAAGATAGTTAAGTTCAATATGACAAAAATGCTATTGGCGAAAATTGAAATTTAAAATAGATAAAAGTTCCTAATTTATTTCAAAAAAATACCTACTTTAAAAAACTCCCATAGTCAAATAATATATAGAATATGATTGAAAGGATGTTATCTATGATAACCAGACTATGGATTATTGCTATAGCGCCAGGTATCGCTTTGGCAATGGCTGTTTACTTAACAGACAGATATGACAAAGAACCGCCAATCTTATTGATTAAGGTATTTCTCTCGGGTGCCTTGATTGTTATTCCAACAGTTCTTGTAGAGAGAATGTTGATGTCAATAAATGTTTTTGGGGGAATTTTTAGTGCGGCTTATACTGCATTTATAGTTGCTGGATTTACAGAAGAGTTTTTCAAGAGAAGTGTAGTATTAAAGGTTGCATATAAGCATCGGGCTTTTGATGAAAAACTCGATGGAATAGTCTACGCTGTGTTTGCAGCATTGGGTTTTGCGACAGTGGAAAATATAATGTATGTGGTATTTAGATTTTCTTCTAATCCTATGGTTGGCTTATATAGAGGAATACTTTCAGTCCCTGCACATATGTTATTTGGCGTAACTATGGGCTATTATCTTTCTCTCTCTAAATTTTCAGGGAATGAGAGAGAAAGAAAGTCTTATTTAAGGAAGGCTTTAGTTGTACCTATGATATTTCATGGTATATTTAATTTTATCTTAATGTCTAGAATTCCAATTCTAATGATTCTATTTATCCCATTTGTAATATATCTATGGATAATAAATTTAAGAAGGTTGAATGAATATACCAATGAATCGAGAGATTCATATGAGAGAGTAAAAAAACATCGTGATGATCAACAATAGAATAATACATTGTCTAAATTTTTCAATCTAATAGTCGCTGAAACAGTGGCTATTTTTTTATTTATGAATATTATGGTATTGCGATAGTGGTTTATTAAACCAAGAGGAGGAGTATACATTGAGTCATTTAGAAATGTGTCAATATGATAATGGATTTACGCAAGAAAATTTAGAACAGCTGAGATACATGATGGCTAAAGCATATGTACCCTATCAAATATATAGTCTGAAATATTCATTGGAGCAAGCTTTGATGGTGGGAACGCTATTTCCAGAATTAGTGAAACCTTGGCCAGCATTTTATTATGAAGAAGTAGTAAAGAAATAAGGAGGAAAGGAAATGCACAAAGAAAAAATAAATATGCTAAGAAAAATGCAGGAAATTCAGTTCGCCTGCGTAGATTTAAATTTATATTTAGATACACATCCAATGGATCAAAGGGCATTAATGGATTATAATGCTTATGTTTGCCAACTTGCTATATTAAGAAGGCAGTATGAGAGTATTTATGGACCATTATTAAACCTTGGATTCTCCCAAAGCCAATATCCATGGCAGTGGATAGATGAACCTTGGCCTTGGGAAATAGAATACTAGAGGGGGAATAATCGAATGTGGATCTACGAAAAAAAATTAGAATATCCTGTGAGGGTTAGCTGTACAGACCCAAGAATGGCAAGAAATATGATGACTCAACTCGGCGGACCGGATGGAGAACTTTCTGCGTCTTTAAGATATCTTCATCAAAGATTCTCGATGCCTACCAAAATTGCAAAAGCATTATTGACAGATATTGGTACAGAGGAACTGGCTCACTGGGAAATGATCTGCACAATGGTGCATATGTTGACGAAAAATGCTGATATTGAGGAAATAAAACGGTCTGACATGGATTCAATCTATGCAATCAGAGATAGAGCCATATATCCTTCAGACTCGATGGGTAACCCTTGGACTGCAGCTT
>Ga0208100_100641_pt1 | contig 12677 bp, 12 predicted proteins | sample SubbioR11_8A_Aug_FD_184817 | JGI IMG/M metagenome (GOLD analysis project Ga0208100, IMG submission 184817) | Serpentinite rock and fluid subsurface biosphere microbial communities from McLaughlin Reserve, California, USA - CR11_8A_Aug (SPAdes) | ecosystem: Environmental > Terrestrial > Deep... | reverse complement strand
AAAAAACACACAATACGGAATTTATGGAATTGCTTATGAACCTATTGAGAATTCATTATATAAGGCTCCCATAGAAATAGGATATCAAAATCAAATTAAAGAAGGTAAAGCACAAATACTGACAACGATTAATGAAGATAAAATGGAAGCTTATGATATTGTTATTGAAAAAGTAAATAGACAACGCACTGTTAGTACGAAGAGTATGGTTATTAGGATAGTAGATAAACGACTTTTGGACAAGAGTGGTGGAATAGTGCAAGGTATGAGCGGTAGTCCCATCATTCAGAATGGAAAACTCATAGGTGCAGTCACTCATGTGTTTGTCAATGACCCTACTAAAGGATATGGATTATTTATCGAGTGGATGTTGCAAGAAGCAAATATAGATATATATAATCAAAGTAAATTGGCAACAAACGACTAATGCTCTTGAAAAAGAGCATTTTTTTGCATATAGGCGTAGTGGGAGCATCCGTGCATCCAAGTGCAAATTATGTTCCGATTTTATGCAAACCTATTTTGCTTTTTGTTTTTTCCAATAGCAGCAAAAACGCTCGTTTCCGGTAAGGATAATTCAGATGGCAGAAAAAATGCAGTATCAGTAAAGCAATTTAATGCGTTTAAAAAACTTACTACCACTGGTACTGGTTTCAAACACTATGAATTACTGGCATTTCAAAAAGCTAAGAATTATTCAACAGCTAGAGTTACCAGACAATCTCTTTATAAATGTGCCACAAAAGCTATTGAAAAAATACAGGTGGCGAGCAATATCACAAAAACTTCCTGTGTTTGTTTTTTGAAAATCCCTCTAGAGAAGTTAAAAAAATTATTGCTCTGAAATCCAGCGTTTTGTCTCTTTTAATCTGTATGAATTTCCATTCATATTTACTATGTAAGATTTATGTATTAATAGATCTATCATAGCTGCTATCGGTGTAGTAAGCTTATTTATATTTCAATTACTTAACACTGTTTATAAATAGAGCTAGTGCATTGTGACAAGAATGAATTAAAGCAGTATTCAATATTGGATTATCATTTCTACTATCAAGGGTCAAATATGAATATGCAAAAATAACACCGCTTAAAAATGCTCCTAATGCATAGAGCGTGTTGTAGACAATATGTGCTGATGAAAATAATAAAGCAGAAATAAGAATTCTATACTTCGCATTTAACTTAATCCAATCCCTATTCAATAAGGTTAAAACAAACGTTTGGAATAGGAGAGTTTCTACTAATGGAGATATTATAAGAGCGAATATCGCTGTTATAATGATGGATGACTTTACAGAATAGTAGGCCGTAACAATATTTGTGTTTGTAAACTTAAAAATAACTGAGGTAAAGATTGTATTTACAATAAAAGCAAAGATACTCATCTTTAATATAAATTTATAGGGCAGTTGTTTATTATAATTCATATTGCTCATTATCCATAACTAATTCTTTATAATACAACTTAAATCCCTCAAGCTTAAACATAGTAGTTGTTTTATAAGTTTTTGAAATTAAAATAACGTTATAAATATCCAGAGTTGACATGAACGTATTATAGAAAACAAACATCCACATTAAAGGGCTAGTTATACCTAGGCTAAATAATACTAAACCAAGCACTAATGTTAAGAGGATGAGAGGAGCAAGAGTTGAAGTAATAAGTTTTTGAAAACTATACTCACCATTTGCTTGGCAATAAATCACAAAATACTTTGGCTCGAATCCGAATCTAACACTTCGTGTAGATTTTAAAAATAAGGCAAATGTTGCGCCGTGAACTAATTCATGTAGTATGATTACTGGAATAGTAATTAAAAGTCTTGTTAAAATACTTATCTCTTCAAATGATATTCCGAATTCATTAATTGCATATTCAAAAGTGTGATAGATAGTCAGGAAGATAAGAATAAGTTTAAGTTTTGAATATTTTAGATTTGTTATTGTCCAGTTCATTACTAATCCCCTTTCTAAAAACTATATGGGCAAAATGAAACCATCCTGCCCATATAAGTTTAATATTGTTTAAGTTGTTTAACCGGCATATCTTACAAGATATTGTTGACCCTGACGAGTAACTATTCTAGTGTATGGTTCGTTAATATAGCCAATTACAATTCTTTTAGTAACATCATATATCATACCACCAATAATTGCTCCAATAAGAAAAGTACCTAGATTAAAACCACCATTTGTTTCCATTATTTCTTGATAATTCATTTCTTTTAACATAATCAATTCCTCCTAATTTTTTATTGTGAGAGTTGAAACCCTCTAATTTGGGGTCAACAATGTTTTCATTGCGCATATGAAACATAGTTGTCCTTTATTGCAGTCCGCCTCAAGTAAGGTAGGAGTGAATACATATTGATTACAAAAAAATAAAAAAGTTGTCTTTAATTCTTAAATATGAATTATCGGATAAATACTAATATGCTTTCTCTCTGTTTTTAAACTGAATTTCCATCTGAAGTGTACCTTTATGGTTTTGCGCCTGGAATTTAAAATAATCAATCTTATTTTCTTGTTCAGCTTTTTCTAACTCATCTGATAAATATTTGCTTATTTTTTCAAATAGGTTCTGTTTTTTGCTCACTTTTCCTCTCCTAATAATAATTATTTTTAACACTATATGGTAATTATGGTATCATTCTAACGGAATAATGTCAATAAGTATTTCCAAAAAAAAACATATTTGACAAAATTCATACATTTGATGTATATTAATAGTTGTTATTCTGTGATTTTCATTATAAGTACAATTAAACATATTTGGAGTTATACCTTAAGATAAGAGATGAACAAATATTAATGATAAATTAATCACAAAATTATTAGAGAGGTGAACTATGTTTAACAAGAAATATTACTGTATTAAGCAGCACGATATAACCGATTGCGGTGCTGCATGTTTAGCAACGATTTTAAAACAGTATGGTTATAAAATCCCTATTACTAAAATACGTGAAATTGCTGGAACTGATAAACAAGGTACAAATGTACGTGGGCTTATTAACGCAGCTGAAGAACTTGGTTTTTGTGTTAAGAGTGTAAAAGGTGATCAGGAGGATTTTTTTTCTGATTTTCCATTACCAGCTATAGCTCATGTTGTTATAAATAATCAACTTTTACATTATGTTGTCATTCATTCCATTAATAAAGATAAAGATGAAATTGTTATTGCTGATCCTAGCACTGGATTATCAACTTACACATCAAAAGATTTTTTTAAAATTTGGACCGGAGCTCTAGTTTTAATGACACCAACAGCCAGTTTTAAAAAAGGTGATGATACAACAAGTTTATTTAAAAGATTCTTTGGTTTGGTGAAATCACAGAAGAAATTTTTAATACATATTTTTTTTGCATCACTTATTTATACACTTTTAGGAATATTAGGTGCTTTTTATTTTAAGTTTCTATTGGATGATATTCTACCAGGAAGTTTAAGGAAAACTCTTCATGTGATCAGTATTGGCATTATACTACTCGAAGTTTTTAGGATTATTCTAAATGCATTCAGATCACATTTGTTAATTTATTTAAGCCAAAAAATTGATATCCCAATGATTTTAGATTATTACAATCATGTACTTGACTTACCAATAAATTTCTTTGGTACACGAAAAATTGGAGAAATCATATCACGTTTCCAAGATGCCTCAAAAATTCGAGAGGCAATATCTGGTGCAACCCTTACTATTATGATAGATACACTAATGGCAATTATAGGTGGTAGTATTTTGTATAATTATAACTCGAAGTTATTTGGTGTTGCATTCATCATGCTAATTCTTTACGGGGTTGTTGTATTTATTTTTAATAAACCGATACGTAATGTCAATCGTAAGCTAATGGAGGATAATTCCCAATTAACTTCATATTTAGTAGAATCTTTAAATGGGATTGAGACAGTTAAAGCCTTTAATGCAGAAAGGGTATCTAAACTTAAAACTGAAAGGAATTTTATTGTATTTCTGAAGTCTGTTTTTGATGCGGGGATAATCAACAATGTACGAGACTCTATATCAACATTAATCAGCTCTATAGGTGGAGTTGTTATTTTGTGGATTGGAGCATTGAATGTTTTAGATGGTAAGTTAACGGTAGGTCAATTATTGGTATTTAATTCTTTACTGGCTTATTTTATTAATCCAGTTAAAAATCTGATTAACTTACAACCTATGATGCAAACAGCTATTGTAGCTGCAGATAGACTAGGCGAAATTTTAGATTTAGAAATAGAAAAAGATACTGATGATTATAGAAAATTGAAACCTATATCATTACTTGGTGACATACAAATTAAAAACGTAGATTTTAGATATGGTACGAGAGAATTGGTTTTAAAAAACATCAATATCTACATAAAAAAAGGGGAACGAATTGCGTTTGTAGGTGAAAGCGGGTCAGGTAAAACTACTTTAGCAAAGTTATTACTAAACCTATATTCACCTGAAAAAGGAGAAATTTTAATCAATGGAAATAACATTCAAGACATTAGTATCTCTTCATTGCGAGAACGTATTTCATATGTTCCTCAAGAAACATTTTTGTTTAGTGGAAGTATTCGAGAAAACTTGGCATTAGGTTTATCAAACGATGAGTTAGAACCACTGATTAAGGCCGCAAAGTTGGCTAAAGCCCACGATTTTATAAATGAATTGCCTTTAAGATATAATACCCGCCTTGAAGAAAACGGAAGTAATCTTTCAGGAGGACAGAGACAACGTTTATCGATTACACGAGCGATTTTAAAGAAACCAGATATTTTGATTTTAGATGAGGCAACTAGTAATTTAGACTCTATTACTGAGAAAGCTATTGAAAAAACAATTAACGAAGTTGCAGAAGGGCTTACAACCTTTGTCATAGCACATCGTCTTAGCACTATTATGCGTTGTGATAGGATTGTTGTATTGGAGAAAGGTGAAATAAAGGAATTAGGTACACATGCTGAATTAATTAAATCAAAAGGTAAATATTATCATTTATGGAAAGATCAGATGATTGATGTTGGAAATACTATACAAGTGGAAGTATACAAGGAGGAGATTCAATGACGGAAAATATTATGAAATTATCAGAAATTACAGAAAGCCGAGAAGTCATGGAATCTAAACCTTATCCTATGTTGATCTATTTTATTTATATTTTACTAGGAATAATTATAATTTCTCTTAGTTGGATGTTCTTTACAGAGATTGACATTGTAGTAAAAGGTACAGGTATGGTACGTCCAAATACTGGAATCAGTATTGTAAACAATAAACTGACTGGTAAAGTTGCTGAAACTTACTTAAAAGAAGGGTTAGAAGTTGTTAGAGGTGATCTCTTATTTTCTATAGTGCATAATGATCTTAAAGCAACCCATCAACTTTTAACTACTGAGCTAGAACAAAGACAGATTTACTTGTCTAATCTTGAGCTTTTTAAAAAAAGTGTGTTAACTAAAGAGAATTTATTTAATCTAGAAAATCCAGATCAAGCTGATTACTATTATAAGTATTTAGGTTTTGCAGAAGAATTAATTGTTTCTAAAGAAACATTGGCATTTTATAAGGAGAATTTATCTAATCTTACTGCTAAAGTTAGTGGTATGATCACATTAAAAAAATCAATTGAATCAGGCACTAATATGATTTCAGGTCCAAATGATTTGTATTCTTTAAGATACACAGAATTTGAGTCTAAAAAGCTCGAACTCAATCAATTATATTTAGATGCTACAGAACAATATCGTGCATATGATATATTATTTAAAAATGGTGTGATATCAAAGAACGATAATAATACAGCATACACCAAATACCTACAGACTAAGCTTGCTTATGATCAATATGAAAAAAGTTATCTCTCTTCTTTAACCAACGAGATTGAGGAGATTCAGCTACAAATAAGACAAGTAAATTCGGAAATTAAAAAATTAGCTCCAGGTGCCTATAATTCTGAAACTCAACATTTACCAATCGAGACAAAGTATATGATTGATATAGATAACCAAATTTCAACACTGAAAAAAGAGATTAGAAGTATAGAAGGAAACCTTGCAGAAACCGAACTTGAAATAGAAAAATCCTTTATTCGAGCAGAAGCCAATGGCGTTATAAATTTAAAGAAAGAGATCTCGCTAGGTGATTATATAAGTGCAGGAGATACCATAGCGACTATCATCCCTTCAGAAGATTCAGAGTTTAAAATTCAAATATATATGCCTGAAAAAGAAATATCTACGATTAAATTCGGAGATTCTATTAGGTATCAGTTTCATGCATTGCCCTATAAAGAATATGGCGCATTAACTGGAAAAGTAACAAGTATCAGTACAGATTCAGTACTAAATAAAGAATCTGGAAAGAATTATTTTGTTCTAGAGGGTGATGTTGAAAATAAACCGCTATATAGTTATAAAGGTGAAAGAGCTGAGCTTAAGGTTGGTATGATGTGTGAAGCACAAGTGATAACAAAATCAAAGAAGGTTCTATTTTTCTTACTAGAAAAAATAGATATGTGGGATTAATATTTTAGAATGTAGAATTATAATTTTTAAAATACATCTAGTTTTTAATTTAAGTAGATAAATGATGTTTCATAAATAGGGGCAGACAATATAAATATCCATTTAACAATTATTAGAACCTTGCTAACTACTTTTCAGGAAGGTGCTCAGACAGCTTTGCTGTCGTCGAAGGAGACCTAGGGTTTCCTAGCGAGAGCACCGAAGATGTTTTTTTATCTAATAGGAAAGTTCTACTTTTTCTATTAGATAAGTAGATTTGAGGATCAAAATTTCTTAACGCGTCGAAGACGCTATTTTTAGATATAAGGGTAATGGGAGCATCCGTGCATCCAAGGGCAAATTATATTCCAATTTTATGCAAACCTATTTTGCTTTTTGTTTTTTCCAATAGCAGCAAAAACGCTCGTTTTCAGTAAGGAAAATTCAGATGGCAGAAAAAATGCAGTATCAGTAAAGCAATTTAATGCGTTTAAAAAACTTACTACCACTGGTACTGGTTTAAAACACTATGAATTACTGACATTTCAAAAAGCTAAGAACTATTCAACAGCTAGAGTTACCAGACAATCTCTTTACAAATGTACCACAAAAGCTATTGAAAAAAATACACTGCCGCAATATCACAAAAACTTCCTGTGTTTGTTAATTGAAAATCCCCCTGTAAGGTTTCCAACTGCTCTTCCTAAATTCATTAGTGAAATAAGTCTTATCTTCCTTACTCCGTTTTCCCTACACAACTTAAAGTACTCTTCAATCAGGTGGATGTTTCCTTCGTGATAAACCATATTAGTTTGTAAATCTATTCCATATTCTTTAAGTAGCTTAATTGATTGAATTGTCTTATTCCACGTATTTTTTCCTCTTATTTCTTCATGAGATTCCTTAGTTGGACCATCTAAAGATATTTGTATATTAACATCATATTTTTTAAATAGTTTTGCTGAATTGATATTCATACCATGAATTTCTTGAGTATCATATTCTGAAACGGAGCAATGTCTACATTTCAAATTACAATTCATTGTCTGTAGAAATGTAATTTTGTTTGGTTTTTTAGGAATGTATTGTTTGAGATCCGTGCTCTTTACCCTCATGTAATACATTGCTTTGTATTAATATAATTAGAAACTCCTTTAGTCCATTTTAAATACTCTTCTCTATTAAGCCAAATGTGCTAATAATAGCATTTTTCAAAGATTTATTACGATTTATTTCATTCATAAGCCTTAACCACCAATAATTAGTATGTAGTTAAATGTAATATCTTAGTGCATTTTTATATTACCATTAATTCTATATATTGCAAATAGTGAAATTTCCTTACATAAATCCTAGTTTTTTACTAGTTATGAAGATGCTCTATTTGTACTTTTACATTATCTGCATTAACTGGGGGATGGGGGAATATTTAGAAACAGAATCGAAGATGAGGAAATTGCTGTGTTAAGTTTATACTTATTACAAAATTGCCTAGTCTATATCAACACGCTCATAGTCCAGCAAGCATTGGCACAAAAAAGTGGCATGACTTAATGCCTTCTGAAGATTTCAGAGCACTCACACCACTTATATACTCACATATTAATCCTTACGGATATTTCAATCTTGATATGGATGAAAGAATGTATATTAAACTAAATTGTGCTACCCCTGGTTATCTACAGGGGTTTTACATTATATGGAATATGCATTACTCCTAGATGCACGGATCCTCCCTCTGCCCCATATACTTGAAAATATTAGAAAAGTTTACCAATTTAAAAAGGATATATAATCTATTTGTCGAATACTTTAATCGGGAATACAAAAGAGAATATCAGGGGGGTTTAAAATGGAAAATATCAGTATTGTAATTGCAGATGACAACAAGGATTTTTGTGACATTTTAAGCGAATATTTAAGCAAACAGGAAGATCTTAATATTATTGGAATTGCTAAGGATGGTTTAGAAGCGATTGAGTTGGTAACTAAAAAGTTGCCAGATGTACTAGTTTTAGATATTATTATGCCACATTTAGACGGGTTAGGTGTTTTAGAGAAGTTGGCTACTATACATCTAGAAAAATCTCCAAAGATAATAGTTCTATCTGCTGTTGGACAGGATAAAATAACACAGAGGGCGATTTCCTTGGGTGTAGACTATTATGTTGTAAAGCCATTCGATTTTGAAATTTTTATTAAGAGAATTCGTCAGCTTATGGGTGCTCCATCCAATGAAAGAAGAAAGGATTATAGAGACTTATTGGTTAACGCTTCACCTACTAAGGATAAAAACAGAACACTTGAGGCCGAAATAACAAATATTATTCATGAGATTGGGGTTCCCGCTCACATTAAAGGTTATCTTTATCTTCGAGAGGCTATAACGATGGTTGTCGAAAATATTGAGATGTTGAGTGCTGTCACAAAAGAGCTTTATCCTTCCGTGGCTAAAAAATTCAATACCACGCCAAGCAGGGTAGAAAGAGCGATTCGCCACGCCATAGAAGTAGCTTGGAGCAGAGGAAAGGTTGATACTATCAACAAATTATTTGGCTATACTGTACATAATGATAAGGGGAAGCCTACTAATAGTGAATTCATTGCCATGGTGGCTGATAAGTTAAGAATTGAACAAAAAGTATCTTAGAATAAATTATTCAACACCTCCAAAATTCGGTTTATACAGCCAAGGTTGGAGGTGTTTTTTTGCATGAAAATGTTTTATACCAACACTTGAAGGACTAGATTTAACAATGTTTGTATATACTACGAGTTAATACAAGATTTATTTATATACTCACTTTATGATATAATAAATAGTATTTGTGTTTTGTGTTGATTAGGTATTATAATCGGAGGAAAGCAATGATAATTAATTCTATTGTAGCAAAGGATAATAAAACCAAAGAACTTGTCAAAAGATTGAAGACAGGAGAGATTGCTGTTATAAACCATATGGATATAGACGAGGTCGCAGCTCATTCTCTTGTGCTTTGCAAACCAAAACTAGTCATCAATGCGAGTGAATCAATAAGTGGCAGGTATCCAAATTTAGGACCGGGTGTATTGGCTAAAGCAAATATACCAATTCTTGATTGTATTGGAAATGAAGCCTTTTCCATCATACAAGAAAATGACATTTTGGAAGTTGTAGAAAATGAAATATTTAGAAATGGTGAGTATGTAGGTCGTGGAACTTGGCTTACCGAGGAATTAATTATAGAAAAGCTTGAGTCTACAAAAAAAAATTTTCAAAATGAGCTAGATAAATTCATTGAAAACACATTAGAGTATGCTAAAAAAGAAAAGGATATTATTCTTGGTAATCTTAAAATACCTAGTATTAATACGTTATTAAAAGGAATGCATTCTTTAGTTGTTGTCAGGGGACAAGATTATAGGGCAGATTTGCAGGCAATTAAGTCATATATAGATGAATTTAATCCTGTATTAATTGGGGTGGATGGTGGGGGTGACGCCTTGATTGAGTTTGGTTATACCCCCGATATTATCATAGGAGATATGGATAGTGTATCTGATCATTCATTAATGACTTGCAAAGAAATAATTGTACATGCGTATCCGGACGGACGAGCTCCCGGATTAGAAAGAATCAAGAACCTTGGCTTGGAGGCAATAGTGTTTCCTGCTCCAGGAACCAGTGAGGACATTGCTATGCTCCTCGCATTTGAGAAAGGCAGTGATTTAATTGTTGCCGTAGGTACTCATTCGAATATGATAGATTTCCTTGAAAAAGGCAGAAAAGGGATGGCTAGTACTTTCCTTGTAAGACTAAAGGTTGGTTCAAAGCTTATAGATGCCAAGGGTGTGAATAAGCTGTATAAGGAAAGTGTTAAACTGAAACATCTGTTAATCTTAACTATAGGAGCCTTAGTTCCAATTTTCATTGTAGCTGCATTATCTCCGCCTGTACAACAATTATTTAGGCTTTTCATGATTCGGTTAAGATTTATTTTTGGTTTATAGAATTTGAAAGGAGTTCAATGATGATTATAAATTTGAAATATTATGTTGTAACTATTGTAGCCATTTTTTTAGCAATAGGAATTGGTATTTTTATCGGGATTATGATGGATGGTCAGGATTTGATTGTAGATCAACAGCAACAGATTGTCACTCAGTTGCAGCTTAAATTTGATGAGTTCAAGCAAAAACATGATGAATTACAAGAAAGAATTGATTTTTTAAACATTGAAAGAGAAAAAAATATTAAGTTTATTGATAAGGTATACCCTGAAATTGTAATGAATAAATTAACTGACTTGGATGTATTGATCATTGAAACAACTGAAGATTACTCCTATCTGGGATTATATGATTCCTTTGAAAAGGCAGGTGTAAACAGTGTTTCAAGTTTGCTTATAAAAGATAGTTTTTTGATTAATGATCTAAGCCATGCACAACAAATTGCTATCGATTTTGATTTAAATGGTAATACCGTTGAGGAAATTCAAGGACAGTTAATCGAACTCTTGTGTAATGCTTTAGTCAGTGGGAACTACGAAATAATAAATAGCTTAAAAGAAAAAATAATGATTGATTTTTCTGATCAGATGAAGCTTCCTGTTAATAGTATTATCATTGCTAGTGGGAGTATTGATAAAGAAAAAAATATTTTAAATAAAATCGACCTTCCTTTGATTCACTACTTTAAGAATAATAGTATTCCTGTTATGGCTGTAGAAAAAACGAGTGTGATATATTCCAATATTCCTGAATATAAAAAAGCAAGGGTATCCACAGTAGACAATGTAGATACTGTTATAGGAAAGGTTGCTCTCATGATGGTTTTGAGTGGTCAAGAGGGAAACTTTGGCGAGAAGGAAACTGCTGAAGCTTTAATACCGGAAGGTTTTATTACAATAGAATAGGGAGTTGATTTAGTGGAAAATAAGGTTACAGTTCTCATTCCAGCTTTCAATGAAGAAAATAGAATTATGCAAACCATCAAATCCATTAGTAATTCTCGCTTTATTGACAGAATAATTGTTATTGATGATGGTTCAACTGATCATACCTATGAGGTTGTAAAAAAGCATGGCATAGAAGTTTATAAAAGAGAGAAGAATCAAGGCAAAGGAGCTGCCTTAGATTATGGTATCAAAATGACAATTGATACCAGTAGTATAATAGTTTTCTTGGATGGTGATATTGGAAGCACTGCCATAGAGGCTCAAAAGTTAATCATGCCCTTGTTAAATAATGAGGCAGATGTCGCAATAGCGAGATTTCCAGCTGCAAAAAAGAAGGGTGGAATCGGGCTTGTCAAAAAACTGGCCAGATCAGGAGTTAAAATTTTAACCGGAAAAACTATTCATACATCATTATCTGGTCAACGTGCCTTTCGGGTTGAGGTGCTTAAGCAACTGGGGGAATTGCCCAAAGATTATGGTATCGAAGTAGGTATGATAATAGATATTCTGAATATGGGATTTATTGTAAAAGAAGTTGAGGTGGAAATGTCTCACAGGGAAACAGGAAGGGATTTTCAAGGCTTTATTCATAGGGGACGACAATTTTATCAAATCCTAAAGGTTCTCGCAAAGAAGTACAAAGAGGTGAAGTTTAGATGAACATCTTACTAATATTGACAACTACAGTGATTAGTTTTCTATTCACTGTAGTTGTAGTGCCCGTAGCTAAAGGTATGTTATACGAAAGCAATTGCATAAGACGTAATTTCAAGGATGAAATGATTCCTGTATGCATAGGTCTTATTTTTATTCCTGTAGTTAGTATTAATTCTTTTATAGTTCTAATCTTGCTTAAAAACAATCAATATAAACTGCCCCTGATTTTTTTGATAGGAGTTCTAGCCATGGGAGTTGCAGGCTTCATTGACGATATGTTGGGCAATCGGAATGATACTGGTTTAAAGGGGCACTTTAAAGCTCTTGTCAAGGGAAGATTGACTACAGGAGCTTTCAAAGCCTTGTTTGGAGGGTTAATATCTCTGCTAATCAGTTATCTATTATCTGATAATGTTTTAAACATGCTGATAAATACAATCATTATTGCTTTATTCACTAATGCCATAAATTTACTAGATCTTCGCCCTGGTAGAGCTGTTAAGGGATTTTTATTCGGAACCTTGGTGTTATCTATTATTTCGCCAATAAGCATTCTTCATATTTTGCTCTATGGGCTGGCT
>Ga0208100_100638_pt1 | contig 12724 bp, 13 predicted proteins | sample SubbioR11_8A_Aug_FD_184817 | JGI IMG/M metagenome (GOLD analysis project Ga0208100, IMG submission 184817) | Serpentinite rock and fluid subsurface biosphere microbial communities from McLaughlin Reserve, California, USA - CR11_8A_Aug (SPAdes) | ecosystem: Environmental > Terrestrial > Deep... | reverse complement strand
GCCGCGCCGCGCCGAGCGCGGCCGGGCTAGACGCCGATCGCGGCGAAGGCCTCGGAGGTCACGAGGCCCCCGAGGTTCAGTTCAGTCAAGGTCTCGCCGTCGAGGTCGCGCCAGTGCGCCGCCTCCCAAGGCGGCGCCGCCACGGCCGCGGGGCCGACCGCTGTCAGGTCGTTGAGGTTGCGCAGGCCGAAGGCGCGCGTGACCAGCACGCCGGCGTTGGCGCGCAGCGACTCGCCGAACACGAGCAACTGCTGTGCCTGGTCTGGTGCCAGCGGGCCATCGCCGGCGAGGTGCACGAGGTCGATGACGCCGATCAGACGTCCGCGCACGTTGGCCAACCCGCGAAACCAGGGCCGGGTCCAGGGCACGGGCGTGATCGCCGGGACGGCGACGATCTCGGCCGCGGCACTCATGTCGAGCAGGTAACCGCGCGTGCCGATGCGCAGCGCGAGCCGCAGCGGCTCGCGCTCGAGACCTTTCGCCTGCTTCAGCCGCTCGGCGAGCTGCAGCGAGAATTCGCGCAGCTTGCTGCGTCCGCCGGCCGGTTGCATGCCTGCGCTCATCGGCTGCGCCAGTCGCGGCCCCGGCCTCAGCCGAGCGCGGCGATCTTCTCCAGCAGTTCGTCCGGCTTGACCGGCTTGCTCACGTAGTCGCGCGCGCCCTGACGCAGCGCCCAGATGCGGTCGGTCTGCTGGCTCTTGCTGGTGCAGATGATGACCGGGATCGACTGCGTCGCCGGATCCTTCGACAGCGCGCGCGTGAACTGGAAGCCGTTTTGCCCCGGCATCACCACGTCGAGCAGGATCAGATCCGGCGTGGCCGACTTCAGCTTGAGGGCCGCCTCCTCGGCGTTCTCGGCGGCGGACACCGAATAGCCGCTCTTGGTCAGCAACTCCGTCAGGAAGTAGCGCTCGGTGGGCGAGTCGTCGACGACCAGGACTTTCTTGATGGGCATGGCGTTTGCCTCGCAATCAGCCGGCCGCCGCGCGCGCCGGCTCGGCGGCGCAAAACTGGCGCACCGCCAGCAGCAGGCTGTCCTTGGTGAAGGGCTTGGTCAGGTATTCGCTCGAGCCGACCATGCGGCCGCGGGCGCGATCGAACAGGCCGTCCTTCGACGACAGCATCACCACCGGCGTCTTCGAGAAGCGCGGGCTGCGCTTGATCAGCGCGCAGGTCTGGTAGCCGTCCAGGCGCGGCATCAGGATGTCGCAGAAAATGATCGAAGGCTGGTGATCGTTGATCTTGGCCAGCGCCTCGAAGCCGTCCTGCGCCAGGATCACCTGGCAGCCGGCCTGGGTGAGAAAGATCTCGGCGCTGCGGCGGATGGTGTTCGAGTCGTCGATCACCATGACCTTGCGGCCGCGGATGTCGGAAAAGTCTGCGACGGACATGGCGGGTGAGTCCTCTCTCGCTCGCAGCCGGCGGCCTCAGATCTGAACCATCTCGAAGTCCTCCTTGCGCGCGCCGCACTCGGGACAGGTCCAGTTCGGGGGCACGTCGTTCCAGCGCGTGCCCGGGGCGATGCCCGCATCGGGCAGTCCCGCCGCCTCGTCGTAGATCCAGCCGCAGATCAGGCACATCCAGGTGCGTGCTTCAGTGGTCGCCTCGTGCCCGCTCATCAGCGCAAAAAGTCCTGTCGATTCGATAACATACAGATAGTCGGCGCGAAGGATCATAGCCGTTGCCTCAAAAAGCCGGGTGCTTCGCCCGCAGTCTTTCCGGCGTCGCCGATCGTGGCGACGCGGCTCGCGGATTTGGGTGATCCGGCACCTGCCGTGTCCGACTCCGCTACGGGCAGCGGCCGGCCAAGGCACTGGGCGGCGCTGCGCGCGAACGACGCACAGTCACGCATGCCCGCGAGCACTGCAGCCAACGGTCGCCGGTCGCCGTCGCTGCGTGAACCGGATCGACGAGAAGAAGGGACTCGCTGCGAAATGAAGTCAGAAGCCAAGCCGACGATCGACCCGAACCTGGCGCTGTTCGAGCGCGCGCAGCGAAGCATCCCCGGTGGCGTGAACTCGCCGGTGCGCGCCTTCCGCTCGGTGGGCGGCACGCCGCGCTTCATCGCCCGCGCCGCCGGCGCGCACTTCTGGGATGCCGCCGGCGCACGCTACATCGACTACATCGGCTCCTGGGGGCCGATGATCGTCGGCCACGCGCACCCCGAAGTGGTGGCGGCGATGCACGCGGCGATCGAGCGCGGTCTGTCCTACGGCGCGCCGACCGAGGCCGAGGTCGAGATCGCCGAAGAACTGATCCGGCTGGTGCCGTCGCTCGAGCAGGTGCGGCTGGTGTCCTCGGGCACCGAGGCGGCGATGAGCGCGCTGCGTCTGGCGCGGGGCGCAACCGCCGGCGCCGGCGGCCAGGGGCGGCGCAAGATCGTCAAGTTCGAGGGCTGCTACCACGGCCACGCCGACAGCCTGCTGGTGAAGGCCGGTTCGGGCCTGCTGACGCTCGGCCATCCGTCGAGCGCCGGGGTGCCGGCCGACATCGCGCAGCACACGCTGGTGCTCGACTACAACGACTGCCAGCAGCTCGAGGACGCGTTCAAGGCGCACGGCGACGACATCGCCTGCGTGATGGTCGAGGCGATCGCCGGCAACATGAACCTGGTGCGGGCCACGCCGGAGTTCCTGCGCACGATGCGCGCCCTGTGCACCCGCCACGGCGCGCTGCTCGCCTTCGACGAGGTGATGACCGGTTTTCGCGTCGCGCTCGGCGGCGCGCAGGCGCTCTACGGCATCGACCCCGACCTCACCGTACTCGGCAAGGTGATCGGCGGCGGCATGCCGGTGGCGGCCTTCGGCGGTAAACGCGAGATCATGAAGCACCTGGCGCCGCTGGGCGGCGTCTACCAGGCGGGCACGCTGTCCGGCAACCCGGTCGCTGTGGCCTGCGGCCTGGCGACGCTGAAGCTCGTCCAGCGGCCGGGTTTCTACGAGGCGCTGTCGGCGCGCACGCTCGAGCTGACGCAGGGGCTGGTGGCCGCGGCCCGAGCCAGCGGCGTGCCGTTCTGCGCCGATGCAGCCGGCGGCATGTTCGGCCTGTACTTCGCCGCCGCGGCGCCGCAGAACTACGCCCAGGTCATGGCGATGGACAAGAGCCGCTTCAACGCCTTCTTCCATGCGATGCTGGCGCGCGGCGTGTACTTGGCACCGTCGGCCTACGAGGCCGGATTCGTGTCGGCCGCGCACGACAACGCCACGATCGATCGGACGCTGGCGACGGCGCGCGACGCCTTCGCGGCGATCGCCTGATCCGACCGGCCGGCAGCGGAACCTGGCCCGCCCCATGGAGGACCAACTCGGCATGCTCTCGAAGCTGAACGCGCGGACCGTCGGTTGGCTGCGCCTGGCCGTCGCCACGCTGGTGGCGATGCTGCTGGCAACCGCTACGGCGCAGGCGCAGCCGGTGCGCGACCACCACGCCGAGGCGGAACTGGTGGCAGCCACCGATGCGATCGTCGCCGGCCAGCCGCTGCAGGTCGGGCTGCGCATCCGCCACGATCGCGGCTGGCACACCTACTGGCAGGTGCCCGGAGACTCCGGGTTGCCGACCCGGATCACCTGGTCGCTGCCGCCGGGCTGGAGCGCCGGCGCGATCGAGTGGCCGGTGCCGCAGCGCTTCCCGGTCGGGCCGCTGATGAACTTCGGCTACGACGGCGAGCTGCTGCTGCCGGTGCAACTGGCGCCGCCGGCCGATCTCGCCTCCGGCCAGACGGTCGAACTGCGGGCGCGCGCCGACTGGCTGATCTGCGCCGATGTCTGCATTCCGGGCGGCGCCGACCTGTCGCTCGCTCTGCCGGTGCGTGCACAGGCTGCGCCGTCGCGACACTCGGCGCTGTTTGCCGCCACCCGCGCGCAGTTGCCGCAGCCGGGCGCGCTGGCGCAGGCCAGCGCGACGATCGAGCAGGCGCGCATCCGGCTCGCCTTCGCGCCGACCTCGGCGCCGCGCGAACTCGTGTTCTTCCCGCTGCAGGAAGCGCGCATCCAGCCGGCGGCGCCGCAGGTGCTGCGCCTCGAAGACGGCTTGGCGGCGCTGTACCTGACGGCGGCGCAGCCGTTGGCGGCCGACTTCGACGCCCTGCGCGGCGTCCTCGTGGCCGACGGCGGCCTGGCGCGTGCCGAGCGCGGCGGCTGGGCCGCGGTGATCGAAGTACCGTTGGCGGCCGGCACGGTGGCGCAGGTCGACGCCATTGGCGCCGCAGCAACCGGGGCCGACGGCCGGCCGCTGCTGTCGCTCGGTCTGGCCGGTGCCCTGGTCGGCGCGTTGATCGGCGGCCTGATCCTGAACCTGATGCCGTGCGTGTTCCCGGTGCTGTCGCTGAAGCTGCTGTCGCTGGTGCAACACCAGCGCGCCGAGGACGAAGCGCATCGGCCGCATCCGCCGATCGCCGCGCACGGCTGGGCCTTCACCGGCGGCGTCGTGCTGAGCTTCGTAGTGCTGGCCGGCGCGCTGATCGCGCTGCGCGCCGGCGGCGAGCAACTCGGCTGGGGCTTCCAGTTGCAGACGCCGTGGGTGGTGGCCGGGCTGGCGACGCTGTTCTTCGTCATCGGCCTCAATCTGCTCGGCGCCTTCGAATTCGGCTTCGGCGCCGGTCTGGCGAGCAGCGGCGCAGCGCGCCGCCTGCAGACCGATCGCGTGAGCGGCAGCTTCTGGACCGGCGTGCTGGCGGTGGTGGTGGCCGCGCCCTGCACGGCGCCGTTCATGGGCGCGGCGCTCGGCTATGCGATCACCCAGCCGGCGCCGGTGGCGCTCGGTGTGTTCGCGGCGCTCGGGGTCGGCATGGCGCTGCCCTATCTGCTGCTGACGCTCTTTCCGGCGCTGCTGGCGCGCCTGCCGCGCCCGGGCGTGTGGATGGAGCGCTTCAAGCAGATCATGGCCTTTCCGATGTTTGCGACCGCCGTTTGGCTGCTGTGGGTGCTGGCGCAGCAGGTCGACGCCAACGGCATCGGACTGGCGCTGGTTGCCCTGACGCTGGCGGGCATGGCCGCCTGGGCGTTCGGCCTGGCGCAGCGCGGTGTGCGCGGCTTTCGCTGGGTGGCGCTCGCCAGTGCCGTCCTGGCTGCGGTTGCGGTGCTGAGCGCCACCGGTGCCGACGGTGGCGCGGCGCAGGCACGCGCCGCCGGCGGTGGTGCGCAGTCGCAGGGTTGGCAGCCGTGGTCCAAGGCCGAGGCCGATCGGCTGCTCGCCGCCGGCACGCCGGTGTTCGTCGACTTCACCGCCGCCTGGTGCGTGACCTGCCAGGTCAACAAACAGCTCGTGCTCAACCGCGCCAGCGTCAATCGCGCCTTCGAGGCGCGCGGCGTCGTGCGCATGCGCGCCGACTGGACCAACCGTGACGCCGAGATCACCGCCGAGCTGGCCCGCTTCGAGCGCAACGGCGTGCCGCTGTACGTGCTCTACGACGGCAAGGGCGGGACGCGCGTGCTGCCGGAACTGCTGACCGAGAGCCTGGTGCTGGAGGCGATCGCGGCGCTTTGAGCCGGCAATGCGCCGCGGTCCGCAGGGCGCGACTCAGGGGTTCGGTCCGCTGCCGCTGTCCCGGCTTTGCTTGATGAACCAGCGCGCGAAGTAGGCGCCGATGGCGATCGTGATGACGATCGCGCCGAGCGACATCAGTCCGAAGTCGGTGGTCAGGAGCAGCCTGAGCGCTTCCATCGACGTTCTCCCGGGTTGCGGTTTAGGCCCTTGGATCGGGTCGGTCGCGGCCTGGCCGACTGCGGGCGGTGGCGCTCGTGCGCCGGTCGATCGGCGCTCAGCGGCCGCGCAGTCGTGCGCGGGCCTGGCGTTGTTCGGCGAACTCCTGGCACTCGGCGCAGCGGGCGGCGGCCGGGTTCACGAGCAGGCGGGCGCCGTCGATCGGTTCGCCGCAGTCGTCGCACTCGCCGATCTGGCCGAGTCGTGCGCGCGCCAGCGCCGAGTCGACCTGCGCCAGCTCGGCGGTCAGGCGCGCCAGATCGGCGAGATCGCGCTCGCGCGCGGTCTCGGCAGCGGCATCGTCGTCGGTCTCCTCGGCCCGACGCGGCAGGGCGGCCTCGGCGTGTTCGCCGCCGCTGTCATGGTGCAAGTGGGCGCTCAGTGCCGCCGCAAGTTCCTCGCGCCGTCGCTGCAGTTGTGCTGGCAGGCGCGCGATCACGTCTTCGCGCGAAGGCGCGACGCGGGTGGCTGCATCTGTCATGTTCTGGATTCGACCGACGCGGGAAGTACAACGTGGGACGAGGGTAGGTTGCATCGTCCGTTCGGCCGTTGACTGCCGTCAACTACGCCGATTAGAGGGAGCCGACGTTGCGGCTGTCATCTGCCGGGGTTATTGTTGCGGTGCGTCATCGCAGGTCGGCGGTCCTGACCGAAGGCGGCCGGGCAGCGCTTGTCGCGGTCGCTTAATCAACGGCGTGCCGCCGACGGACGATCACGCATGATGCAGGCGCCGTTTCGCCGGGCCGGTCAACCCGGGGCGAAGGACGCCAGGCCGATTCGCGGCCGGTGCTGACCGAGTGCCGGCCGACCGAACCCAGCCTCCGGCCCCCCCGGGCCGGGCGCGCAGTCGAGGCAGCATGTTCACGTCGCACTACCTGCGCGGTGCCCTGGCACCGCGATCGATCGCAGTGATCGGCGCCACCGAGCGAGCCGGTGCGCTCGGCATGCACGTGTTCGACAACGTGCTCGCCGGTGGCTTCAAGGGCGAGATCTACGCGGTCAACCCGAAGCACGCGCTGGTGCGCGAACGCAAGTGCTATCCGTCGCTCGAGGCACTGCCGGTCGCCCCCGAGCTGGCGGTGGTCACGACGCCGCCGGCGACCCTGCCGCGCCTGATCGAGCAGGCCGGGGCGCGCGGCACGCGCGCGGTGCTCGTGCTGTCGGCCGGCTTCGCCGAGACCGGCGACGAAGGCCGGCGCCTGCAGGCGCTGGCGCTCACCCGCGCGCGCGCCCTCGGCATCCGCCTGTTCGGGCCGAACTGCCTGGGGATCATGCGGCCGGAGATCGGCCTGAACGCGACCTTCGCGCGCACGCCGGCGCGACCGGGCACGGTGGCGCTGGTGTCGCAATCGGGCGCGGTGGTGGCGGCGCTGCTCGACTACGCATGGACCGCGGGCTTCGGCTTCTCGTCGGTGGTGTCCACCGGCGCCGGCTCCGAGGTCGAGTTCTCGGAGATCCTCGACTACCTGGCGCTCGATGGCGCCACGCGCAGCATCGTCCTGTACATCGAGGGCGTGCACGATGCCCGCGCCTTCATGAGCAGCGTGCGCGCCGCCGCCTCGGTCAAGCCGGTGGTGGTGCTCAAGGTCGGCCGCCACATGACCGGCCGGCGCGCGGCGATGAGCCACACCGGCGCCCTGGTCGGCGACGACGCCGTGTTCGACAACGCCCTGAAGCGCGCCGGCGCGATCCGCGTCGACGCCTTCAACCAGATGTTCGCCGCCGCCGAGTCGCTCGCCACCGGGCGGCTGCCGCGCGGGCTGCCCGGCAACCGGCTGGCGATCGTCACCAACGGCGGCGGTCCCGGCGTGCTGGCGGCCGACGCCGCCGCCGATGCGGATGTGCAACTGGCGGCGCTGTCGGCGCCGGTGCGCGAACAACTCGACGCGGTCCTGCCCAGCACCTGGTCGCGCACCAACCCGGTCGACATCGTCGGCGATGCCGACGCCGAGCGCTTCGCGCAGGCGACGCGGATCCTGCTCGGCGACCCGGCCAACGACGGCGTGCTGCTGCTGTATACGCCGACCGTGCGCCTCGGCGCCGAGGACACGGCGCTGGCGCTGCTGCCCGTGATCGCGGCGGCCGACAAGCCGGTGGTCACGGTCTGGCTGGGCGAGGCCGAGGCGGCGCAGGGGCGCGCGGTGATGAAGAAAGCGGGCGTGCCGGCGCTGATCTCGCCCGAGCGCGGCGTGCAGTCGTTCTCGTACCTGTCGCGCTTCGTGCGCAACCGCGAGCTGCGCCTGCAGGTTCCGCCGCCGCACGTCGACCAGTTCGACACCGACATCGCCGGCGCCCGGCGCCTGATCGAGCGCGCGCTGCTGGCGGGTCGCGCCCAGCTCGACGAGAACGAGTCCAAGCACCTGCTGCGCTGCTTCGGCATCGCTGCCGCGCGCACCGAACTGGCGCACAGCGCCGACGAGGCGGTGGCGCTGGCGCAGGCCATCGGCTTTCCGGTCGTCCTCAAGCTCAGCGCGCACGGCGTCGCCCACAAGAGCGAGGTCGGCGGCGTGCTGCTGTCGCTGCGCAGCGCCGACGAGGTACGGCAGGGATTCGAGACCATCGTCGCGCGCGTCGCCGAGCGCGCGCCGCAGGCGAAGCTCGTCGGGGTCAACGTGCAGCAGATGATCCGCCGGCCGCATGGCCGCGAGCTGATCGTCGGCCTGGCGCGCGACCCGGTGTTCGGTCCGGTGATCAATTTCGGCCTCGGCGGGATCGCAGTCGAGGTGTTCCGCGATTCGGCCACCGCGCTGCCGCCGCTGAACCGCTTTCTTGCGCTCGACATGATCTCGCGCACGCGCGTATCGAAGCTGCTCGACAGCTACCGCGGCCTGCCGGCGATCGATCTCGAGGCGCTGGTCGGCGCCCTGCTCAAGGTCTCCGACCTGGCGTGCGAGATCCCGTGCATCCACGAGCTCGACATCAACCCGCTGCTGTGCGACGAGAGCGGCGCCATCGCCCTCGATGCGCGCGTGACGCTCGGCGACGGGCCGCTGGCGCCGGACGCCACCTACTCGCACCTGGCGATCCACCCCTACCCTCGAAGCCTCACGCGCGCCACGCGCCTGAAGACCGGCGAGACGGTGCTGCTGCGGCCGATCCGGCCCGAGGACCTGGACGCCGAGCGGCGCTTCGTCGCCCGCCTGTCGCCGCAGACGCTGTACCTGCGGTTCCACGCGCCGCTGCGCGAGCTGACCACCGAGCGCCTGGTGCGCTACACGAACATCGACTACGACCGCGAGATGGCGTTCGTCGCCATCGACGCCAACGTCGAGCACCCCGACGGCGAGATCCGCGGCATCGCCCGCTACACGCGCAACCCGGACGGCAGCACCTGCGAGTTCGGCGTCACGGTCGAGGACAGCTGGCAGGGTCGCGGACTCGGTCACGCGCTGATGAACGCGCTGGAGAACTGCGCGCGCGAGCGCGGCATCCACGAGATCATCGGCTACGTGCTGTCCGAGAACGACGACATGGGCAAGCTGATGCGGGCGCGCATGTACGACGCGCGCCGCGACGAAGACGACGGCGGCGTGCTGCGCTTCGCCAAGGCGCTGCAGGCGCCGACCGCGCTGGCTGCCGGTCGGCTCGCCGCCAGCGCCCAGGACGCGCCGGCGCCGCTGGCGTGAGCGCCGACTCCGGCGCGGCGGCCGCCGCCGCGCGGGCTCTCCGCGACACGCCGACGCTGCTGCCGACCTTCGGCGAGTTCACCGGCGGCGCGCCGATCGCGCGTGCCGCCGGCGACCGCGTGGTGGCGATCGGCGACGGCCGGCTCTACGAGATCCCGGCGCCGCGGCCCGCGGTCAGCGCCGGGTGAACCGGTAGGCGTCCATCGCCAGCACCTGCGCCTCGACGCCGAGGTCGATGCGCTCGACGGCGGCACCGCGCCCGGCGGCGCCGCGGGCCACGAGCAGCGGCAGGAAGTGCTCGCTGCTCGGATGCGCGCGCTGCGCATGCGGCGCGCGCTCGTGCCAGGCTGCCAGATCGTCGGTCGACGCACTGCGCAGCGCAGCGTCGACCCACTGCCGGAACGCCTCGACGTAAGGCACCGCCGCGGTTTCCTCGCCGAAGGCGACGCCGCCCCGGCGCAGCAACGGCATCGCCTCCGACAGGTTGTGCGTCAGGTGGCCGGAGCCGACGATCAGCACGCCCTCGGCTGCCAGCGGTGCCAGCGCGGCGCCGAGGCGAAGATGGTGGCCGTTGCCGAGCGCCGGCTGCAGGGCGAGCTGCACCACCGGCACCGTGGCGTCCGGATACATGTGCCGCAGCGGCACCCAGGCGCCGTGGTCGAGGCCGCGGCAGCCGTTCAGGCTGGCCGGCATGCCCGCCGCCGCCAGCAAGGCCGCGGCGCGTTCGGCCAGCTCTGGCGCGCCGGGCGCGGCGTAGCGGATCTGGTAGAGGTCCGGCGGAAAGCCGCCGAAGTCGTGGATCGTTTCCGGCCGGCGCCCGGCGGTCAGCATCGGCATCTCGGTTTCCCAGTGCGCCGAGGCGATCAGCACCGCCTTCGGTGTCGGCACAGACTGTGCCAGTGCAGCCCAGCCCGCGCTGGCGCGCGAGCCGCCGCGCGCGTGCAAGGGCGAACCGTGGGAGACGAACAGGATGGGCAGGGCCGACATGGCGGAATCCTAGGAACGGGGTGCGCCCAGGCGGTTGCCGGGGCGCGGGTGCGTGGTGCCGGCCGCCGGTCAGGTCGTCTGCAGCCGCGCCGCGCTGCTGCGGCCGGACAGGCGCAACGCGTAGGCGCCGTCACCGAGCAGTGCCTGTACCGCGAGCGTCACGGTCCAGAACGCCGGGAACTCCCAGCCACCGCCGGGCGCGGAAAACAGCCAGCCGTTGCCGGCATGGGCCCAGGTCGCGCCGAGCAGGATCGGGATCAGCGCGGCGGCGACCAGGCGCGTCTGCACCCCAAGGATCAGCAGCACGCCGCCGACCAGTTCGGCGCCGACGGTTACGTAGGCCAGCACGCCGGGCAGGCCCAGCGACTCGAAGAACTGCACGGTACCCGGCAGCGTGAACACGAAAAGCTTGAGCAGCGCGTGGGCGATGAACATCGCGCCGAGCGAAACGCGCAGGGCGAGCGCAGCGTAGGCAGCGGTACGAGTGTCGATCATGCGGTTCTCCGGTCGGTTGGGACGCCGCGGAGGGCGCGGCGCATGGGAGGGACTATATTGACCGCTTCCAATCAGATAAACGGTCTGTGATCGAACAGTTTGTCCGCAATCTACGGATAATGTCCTGGTGGGCGTGCTGCCGGCTTGCACCGGCGCCGCCGCAGACCGAACCGCCGCAGGCGCGACGATGGACCGACTGGCAGCGATCGAGGCGTTCGTCCGCGTGGTCGAGAGCGGCAGCTTCGTGCGCGCCGCCGAGCGCATGGCGTTGTCCACGTCGGCGCTGTCGCAGCGGGTAGCCGACCTCGAGGCGCATCTGGGCACGCGGCTGCTCAACCGCACGACGCGCAAGCTGTCGCTGACCGAGAGCGGGCAGGCCTTCTTCGAGCGCGGCGTGGCGCTGCTGGCCGACCTGGAGGAGGCCGAGCAACTCGCATCCTCCAGCGCCGCCAGCCCGCGCGGCACCCTCAAGCTCACCTGCGCGCACGCGATCGGCGTGCAGCGGCTGGCGCCGGCGATCGCGCGCTTTCATCAGCGTCATCCCGGGCTGCGCTTCGAGGTCGTGGTGGCCGACCGCCTGGTCGACCTGGTCGACGAGGGCTTCGACCTGGCGGTGCGCATCGGCATCATCGGCAGCGAAAACCTGGTCGCGCGCAAGCTCGGCACGATGCAACTGCTGCTGTGCGCGGCGCCGGCCTACCTCGCGCGGCGCGGCGTGCCGCAGACCCCCGCCGAGCTCGAGCAGCACGACCTGCTGACCTATGCCTACGCGCGCACGCCGCGGCTGTGGACGCTGCGCGCGCCGGACGGCGCCGTCGTCGAGGTGCGCGCCGCCGGCTCGCTGCACGCAAACAGCGGCGAGGTGCTGGTGGCTGCCGCCGTCGCCGGCCAGGGCATCGTCCTCGAGACCGACTTCCACGTTGGCGCGGATCTGGCGGCCGGCCGGCTGCTGCGCGTGCTGCCGCAGTACGCGGGCGGCGGCGGCGACATCTGGGCCGTGTACCCGAGCCGCCGCCATCTGTCAGCCAAGGTGCGCCTGTTCGTCGACCATCTGGCCGCCGAGTTCGCCGAAGCGCCTGCACTGCCGCGCACTGCACTGCACCAATAGGCCGGCCCCTCTAAAGCCCGGTTTGACAGGCACGGTCGATCTCGGAAATAGTACGAGCGTTCGTTTTAGCCGAACGCGCGTCATCGTCTGGTCGTCGACGCCGGCGCGCGACCCGCCGTGCCACCGCTCTGCCGCCCCGACCGCGCATGACCCTCGTCACCACGCTGCGCTCGCTCGCCTCGCCGCTGCGGCCGCGCAAGGGCGACGCCACGCGGGCGGCGATCGTCGAGGCGGCGCTGGCGGTCGCGCGGCGCGAGGGCCTGGAAGGGCTGACCATCGGCGCCCTGGCGGAGGCGCTGGCGATGAGCAAGAGCGGCGTCTTCGCCCATTTCGGTTCGCGCGAGGAACTGCAACTGGCGGTGCTCAACGAATACGCGGCGCGCTTCGTCGACGACGTGCTGCGGCCGGCGGTGGTCGAGCCGCGCGGCCTGCCGCGGCTGCGCGCGCTGCTGGAGAACTGGCTGGCGCTGCTCGGTCGCGAGCTCGAGCAGGGTTGCCTGCTGATCGCCGGCGCCAGCGAGTACGACGACCGGCCGGGCCCGCTGCACGACGCGCTGGTGCGCATCGTCACCGGCTGGAAGCGCGAGCTGCTGCGGGCGATCGAACTGGCGCGCAGCGCGCGTCACCTCGAGGCGAGCGTCGATCCGGACCAACTGGTGTTCGAGATCTACGGCCTGATGCTGGTCACGCACCAGGACGCCCGCCTGCTGCACTCGAAGGACAGCCTCAAGCGCGCCCGCACCGCGCTCGCGCGCCTGCTCGATGCCTGCGGCACCGCGGCCGGCAGGCGCTCGCTGGTCGCCGGGCC
>Ga0208100_100637_pt1 | contig 12746 bp, 9 predicted proteins | sample SubbioR11_8A_Aug_FD_184817 | JGI IMG/M metagenome (GOLD analysis project Ga0208100, IMG submission 184817) | Serpentinite rock and fluid subsurface biosphere microbial communities from McLaughlin Reserve, California, USA - CR11_8A_Aug (SPAdes) | ecosystem: Environmental > Terrestrial > Deep... | reverse complement strand
AAACAAGAAAGTCTAGAAACTTCCCAATAATCGACAGAAAAGTAGAAGGATATCACCCTGACAAGCTTGTTTATATGGAGATCGTTGATAATCAATTAGAAGGGTTTAGAATTATTAAGGGAGATTTAGTACTGATATATTTAAACCATGAAATTACTAATAATTCACTGACATTACTAGAGCATAGTGGGAAAATATTACTTAGAAAGATAAAAAAATTGACTGGAAATAAGGTTGAACTTGTATCTGGGAACAAGGATTTTAGTGTTCAAATTGTTGAGCTGAAAGATTTGAAGGTCTTAGGAAGAGCAATTAGGCTTGAAGTTAATTTAAATACTGTCTGATTTATCTAACATATAATGAGGGTATAATCTTATCTTTGAAAAGTGTGGTGAATAGTATAGTGAGATATAAAAACTCAACAATACACTTCCTTGTCATAACTATTATAGCAGTTATGCTTATTCAAACAATAAAAGCCGAAGGTTCATCACATTATATTGGATGGAGTATTTTTTCAGAGAATTTGAATGATTTTCTGCCAAAAAAGTCTGAAATCATTCAATTGTTTAATGTATTCAGAGGATATGTTGGATATATCTTTACAGTATATACATTTTTCATTGCAGCATTAATATTTATGGAAAACAAAAATCCTTCGAAAACCGTAGCGTGGCTATTGGTGCTTTTCCTTGTACCAGTCATAGGATTTATTATTTACCTATTTTTGGGTCAAAATGTCAGGAAGAAAAATATGTTTAGAAAAAAAAAGGGCAGAGATTTTGCTTACTTTGAACAGATAACTAATATCCAAAAAGATGCAATTAAGGATAAAACCTTATTTCAGGGCGATGAACAGAGTTTTGTGAAGAAAAGGCTGATCAGCTTAATTATCAATAGCGCTAAAGCTCCATTTACAACTAACAATCGCTCTAACGTTCTAACTAATGGAATAGTAACGTTTGAAACTATAATAGAGGTTCTTTCAAAAGCCAGACATCACATCCATTTAGAGTATTTCATTATTAAAAATGACAATATAGGTAAAAAAATTATGAATATTCTTATGGAAAAAGCGAGAAGTGGTGTTGAAGTAAGGGTAATATATGACAGCGTTGGAAGCTGGAAACTTAGTAAGGAATATTTAAAAGAGATGAAAGGATCTGGTGTAGAAATCCATGGATTTTTGCCTGTTTTTATTCCTCTGCTTAGTAGAGAGTTAAACTATAGAAACCACAGAAAAATTATTGTTGTAGATGGTAAGGCGGGCTTCTTAGGAGGTATTAATATCGGAGATGAATATTTGGGTAAAAATCCTTATCTCGGATTTTGGAGGGATACCCATTTGCTGATTGAAGGAGAGGCAGTATATGGGCTTCAAAATATTTTCTTGCTGGACTGGTTTTTTGTGTCTAAGCAACGAATTGAATTTAATGAATGGTACTTTCCTAAACTAGATTACTTTGGAGAACAATTAATCCAAATAACAGCTAGCGGGCCAGATTCAGATTGGGAATCCATCATGCAGGCATATTTCTCAATCATTACTTCAGCAGAAGAGAGAATTTGGATTAATACACCATACCTAGTGCCTGAAGACAGTATAATGATGGCATTGAAAACAGCGGCTTTAAGCGGAGTAGATGTAAAAATAATATTACCTAGCAAACCAGACCATAAGACTGTCTTTTGGGCATCTAGGGGAAATGTTGAACAACTTCTGAAAGCGGGTGTAAAAATATATGAATATACCAAGGGGTTTATCCATGCGAAAATTCTTGTAGTAGATGGTGCAATGGCTTCAATAGGCACTGCTAACCTTGATATAAGAAGTTTTCAACTAAATTTCGAAGTGAATGCATTTATTTACGATAAAGATACGGTAGTACGGTTGGAAAAAGATTTTTTAATGGATCTTAAAGATAGTGAAGAAATAATGCTAGAAGAACATCTCAAAAGGCCGTTGTTAGAAAAAATCAAAGAATCTGCAGGAAGTTTATTTTCACCCTTGCTATAACTAAAAAGAGCAGGAAAACCTTCGTGGTTTTCCTGCTCTTTTTAGTTTCTTGAATTTCTGGATCTTTGATTTTTGTCTAGAAGCTTTTTTCTAATTCGAATGCTTTTTGGCGTGATTTCAACCAGTTCGTCATCAGCTATAAATTCTAGGGCTTGTTCAAGGGACATATTGATTGGAGGGACAAGTCTCATAGAATCGTCAGACCCTGAGGCTCTTACGTTGGTTAATTGTTTTTTCTTGCACACATTAACGATGATATCGGAAGCTCTTGCATTTTCTCCAACAACCATACCCTCATAAACCTCAAGTCCTGGTTCAATAAATAAAGATCCTCTTTCTTGGGCATTGTAAAGACCATAGCTTACAGCAGTTCCGGATTCAAAGGCTATTAAGGAACCTTTGGTTCTAGAGGATATTTCTCCTTTATGTGGACCATATCCATCAAAAACATGATTTAGTATGCCATTTCCTCTAGTGTCAGTCAAAAAGTCAGAGCGGTAGCCAATCAGACCTCTGGCCGGTATTTTAAATTCCAGCTTTACTGTACCATTGGAATTCAAAAGCATGTCAAGCATTTCACCCTTCCTCTTTCCAAGAGTTTCAATGACAATTCCCATGTACGCTTCAGGAACTTCGATCACTACATGTTCCATGGGTTCACAAAGCTCCTCATCAATTTTTTTATAAATAACCTCTGGTCTGGACACAGAGAATTCATAACCCTCTCTTCTCATGGTTTCAATCAATATAGAAAGATGCAGCTCGCCTCTGCCTGAAACACTAAAAGAATCAGCAGAATCAGTTTCTTCAACCTTCAATGCTACATTGGACAACAGCTCTCTTTCTAATCTTTCCTTTAGATGTCGGCTGGTAACATAGCTACCTTCCTTTCCAGCAAAAGGACTGTCATTAACTATGAAGTTCATAGAAATGGTAGGTTCATCAATTTTTATTACTGGCAGTGGATCTATTTTGTCTGTAGAACAAATTGTCTCACCAATATTAAGATCATCAGTGCCAGAAAAAGCAATAATTTCACCAAACTGTGCTTCTTCAATTCCCACACGGGCTAATCCATAATAATTATATAAATTGCTAATACGAAAGTTTTTAAATTCGCCCTTCGCTGTACAAAGCACAACCTCTTGATTCTTACGAAGACTTCCTCTAATAATCTTTCCTACTCCAATTCTTCCAACATATTTGTCATAATCAATGGAGGCAATCATGCATTGCAATCCGTCGTCTAACTGACCGACAGGAGGAGGAACTTCCTTAATAATCATATCAAAAAGGGGTTTCATATCTTCATCAGCAGCATCGATGCTGTACTTTGATATTCCCTTTTTTGCAGAAGCATAAACCACAGGAAAATCTAACTGATCATTATCAGCACCTAAATCTATAAAGAGATCTAATACTTGATCAACTACCTCTTCGCTTCTGGCTTCAGGTCTATCGATTTTGTTAATTACAACTACGGGTTTTAGTCCGGACTCTAGTGCTTTTCTTAGAACAAATCTGGTTTGAGGCATGGGCCCTTCAAAAGCATCCACAAGTAGGAGGACACCATCCACCATTTTCATAATTCTTTCAACCTCACCACCAAAATCAGCATGGCCAGGGGTATCTACAATGTTTATTTTCACGTCATTGTAAATAACTGAAGTGTTCTTCGAAAGAATAGTAATTCCTCTTTCTCTTTCTAAATCGTTGGAGTCCATTATACGCTCATCTACATGCTCGTTATTTCGGAAAATACCGCTTTGCTTAAGTAGTTCATCAACAAGGGTAGTTTTTCCATGGTCAACATGGGCAATAATAGCAATATTTCTAATTGATTTTTGTATCATCGAATACTTCCTTTCTTTCTTAAATAAGGGCTTTGCCCGTCATCTTAATTCAGTTATAAAGATTATCCACATTGCATTGTAACATAAAGCTTGATTAAAATACAATCTACATTTGTCATTACTTTAATTCATATATCTGACAGTTCAAAAAAACAAAGGAGCTAAGCGCTCCTTTAAAGTTTTTTTAATCCATCCATCCACTCATCTATTAATTCTTTTACCGATTGAAGTTGGGTGATTTTATGGACATTTGAACCTGCGAAGGCAAATCCATTATCAAGATTACCTCTTTGAGCCTGAATTAGAGCATCGGCAATACAATAAAGAGATTCTTTTGGATTACAGGGCTTAAGACAATTAATGCACTTTATACCCTTTGGCTTATCATTATTATAAACACGTTCTATAAAACTATTCTTAATGGCTCTGCCAGGCATACCAACCGGACTTTTTATTATGATTACATCTTCTTCTGAAGCATCTATATAAGCCTGCTTGAAGGCTTCAGAGGCATCACATTCAGGAGTGGTCACAAACCTTGTGGATATTTGCACTCCAGAAGCCCCAGCGTTTAATATTTCTCCTATATCCTTTGCATCAAATAAACCTCCGCCAGCAATTACGGGAATTTTTTTCAGATATTTTTCCTCAAAGGGTTTTATAGCTTCTAAAACATCAAGAACAAGATTCTTAAGTGAAAAATTTTTCGAGTCACTCAACTGTTCATGAGAAAAGCCCAAATGGCCACCGGCTTCAGGCCCCTCCACTACGATAGCGTCCGGTAAATAATTATGCTTTCTATCCCATTGTCTGCAAATTAATTCAGCTACCTTTCCAGATGACACAATCGGGGCAATTTTGGTAACAGAATCCTTTACTAATTCAGGAAGCTTCATAGGTAAACCTGCTCCGGAAAAAATAATATCAATCTTTTCCTTTACAGCAACCATTACCATATCTTCAAAATTATTTAATGCAGTCATTATATTTACACCGATTATACCCTTTGGTGATAGTTCTTTAGCTCTTCGTATATGATAGGTCAAACCATCAATATTGGCCTTTGGCTTATCACTACTGTAATATGGGAGATAAAAACCAGGTTCAACACCGGAAATAACTCCAATGGCACCACAATTAGCAACTGCTGAAGCTAAACTTGAAAGAGAAATTCCAATGCCCATTCCACCTTGAACAATAGGTACATTTGCAACTAAGTCTCCAATTATTAATTTAGGTATGATCAATCTTAACACTCCAATCCAATCTATAATAAATAAGGATATTTAATTATATACCAAATCATCTTCTCGTACAAATTATTATTTATCAAGTGTTAAGGAAATAGTCTCTTGACTTAATAAGCAGTTTGATTTTTGGAAAATATTAGTTAAATCAATGCATGAATTCTATCGTTAATCGTGCGTAGCATACGCGTTAATTGACTGATAAATACTTAAAAAAACCGATTGCCTAAATTTTCAAAAAGGTTTATAATATAGGTGAATATATAATTATTTCCATACACCCTTCCCTAAATCAGTGGTTGGTTGATCTGAAAAATAATGGTATATGTTCTTTAAATCCATTGATGAAGGGAGGATGTCCAATATGGCATACCAAGACAAGACAATAGTTTGCAATGATTGTGCAGTAGATTTTACTTTTACAGCTGGAGAACAAGAGTTTTACGCAGAAAAAGGGTTTGATAACGAACCTAAGAAATGCAAGGAATGTCGTCAAAAAGCTAAGAAAAATTTCTCAAAACCAAGCAACAGTAGCAGTCGTCCAGCTAGACCGCCTTTTAATAGAAATTCAAGATAATAAAATAAGCCCACGTTGTGGGTTTATTTTATTATGTGGGTTTATTTTATTATGAAGATTAAATTTCTTTAGTATTTTGATTTTTGTCACGGAGTTATTCTATATTTAACCTTATAATATAATCAAAAGAAGAAATAAGGGAGGAAAAACAAATGGCAAAAAGACAAATTGTATTTATAGATGAGGAAAAGTGCAATGGATGTGGAGAATGTGTCCCATCTTGTGCTGAAGGTGCCATACAAATTATTAACGGTAAAGCTAAACTGAGGGCAGATAATCTTTGTGATGGCTTAGGTGCTTGTTTAGGAAACTGTCCTTTAGATGCAATTACTATCATTGAGAGAGAAGCAGATAGCTTTGATGAAGAAGCAGTCGAAATACATCTAAATGAACAGAAAAAGTCTAAAGAAGTAAAGAATTTGCCAATGCATAACGGTCATAGCGGAGGATGCCCCGGAAGCCATGCAAGGACAATTAATACAGCTTCAAAATCCAATAGCGTGGCAGTGGTCGGTAATGGTGATATTGAAATAAATATTAAATCACAACTTACCCAATGGCCGGTACAATTAAAACTTGTTTCACCCACAGCTCCATACCTGAAAGGAGCAGATCTTTTAGTTACGGCTGACTGCGTTCCGTTTGCATATCCAAATTACCATCTGGAACTTCTAAAAGGCAAAAAGGTAGTAATAGGCTGCCCAAAGCTTGACGATGTGGACGACTATACTGAAAAATTAAAACAAATGATTAAGCTTAATCATTTTAAAAGCATTACAGTAGCCTATATGGAAGTACCCTGCTGCAACGGTATAGTAAGAGTTGTCGAAAAGGCAATTGCAGATTCAGGAATCTCCATTCCTTTGCATAAAATAAGAATAGGAATAGAGGGAGAAGCTGTAAAGGCGTAAACGGCATATTAGTAGAGTCAAAGAAATACAAACATTAAATAAGGGCTTTGCCCGTCATTCAATTTAGTTATAAATGAGCTTGAACAAATTTCCCTATGTCATAGTATATGGCATGGGGATTATTGCAGTATTGAAATCTATGTTTGAGACTGTCGTAGAGCATTATTTTCTTTTGATTGCTTGAAACCTGAGTATAGATATAATGGGCGCTCCTTTGGTGGGCTACTGGATCTCTCTTTCCATGGACAACCAATAAAGGAACATTGATTTTTTTTAATAAAGGCTTCGTTGTCCAAAGAATTTTTCTGAAATTTATATTCGATTTCATAGGAGTAAAACAGGCGTAAGCATATTCTATTATCCTTTTGAAATTTCTGCTTTCTATATTGTCCCTAATATCTAAATATAGATTTATGGTATCAAAGCAGTAAATTGGAGTGCTCATAGTAACAAGACATTTTATACTATACTTATTGGCAAGGTTTATGGCTAGAAGACCTCCCATCGAGAACCCTAAAACAGCTATTTCATCACAGCTTTCTGAAAGCTTGAAGTAACTGTTTTCTACAGATTCGAACCAATCTGCACAAGTGGATTTGCGTAGTTCCTTTCTGTTTCCGCCATGACCGTGAAGGGTAGGGCAAAGAACCTCATAGCCCAGAGAATGAATATGTTTAGCTAAAGCCTCAACTTCAAAGGGTGCACCTGTATAACCGTGAATAAGCAAGCAACCTTTCACAAAAACCACCTCTATTTCTATAGTATAGTGTAAAATTACATAATTCAAGCGAATAATACAACGATATCATGTTCTGCATTTGATGTATCAATTTCATCTATTAGGTAGTATTAACAAATAGATGAAATTGTTATATAATTTACACAAATCAATAAGAATAGTATGTCTAAAAAAATTCAAAAATACTATTTAAATAGAATGAGGAATAGGAGAAATGTTGGAAATGGATTTTCCTACAAGGGAATACTTTATTAATCGTGAATTAAGCTGGTTGGAATTTAATCATAGAGTGCTAGAAGAGGCAAGGGATAGAAATAACCCACTATTTGAGCGTCTGAAATTTTTATCCATTACAAGCTCCAATCTAGATGAATTCTTTATGGTCAGAGGAGCTTCCCTAAAGGATCAAGTAGATGCAGGCTTTAATAAGATGGATCCTGCCGGATTAACTCCAAAACAGCAGTTAAAAAAAATATCTATAAGAACGCACAAAATGGTGGATGAGCAATATGCTTCCTTTAACAAGGCTATTATGTCAGGGCTAAAAAGCAAGGGAATAAATATTGTAAACAGATTTGAAATAGAGCCTGTTCATCATGATTTCTTAAAAAAATATTATATTGATGAAATATACCCACTATTAATTCCTCGGGTAATGGACTTTAGCAGACCCTTTCCCCTCATATTAAACAAGAGCCTAAATATAGCTATTTTATTAAGGGGAGAGGAGAAGGAAACCATTTTTGCCACGGTACAAATGCCTCCTCTACTACCACGATTAGTAGAGGTACCTTCTAAAATACAAGGAAAAAAAATTTTTATTTTGTTGGAAGAGATTATCACAATGAATTTGAATACATTGTTTGATGGGACAGAAATTATTTGCTCCTATCCCTACAGAATAACAAGAAATGCTGATTTGGGTCTGGAAGAAGACGAAGCTGAAGACTTGCTCATGGAAATTGAAAAATCTTTAAAGAAGAGAAAATGGGGAGCTGTCATAAGACTAGAAATAAAAAGAGGTATGGACAGTCGCCTTGTTCATATTTTAAAAGATTCGTTGGAGGTTCGTAAGGATGATATTTATTACATAAATGGTCCTATGGATTTGACGTTTTTGATGAAAATATATGACTTTGAAGGATACGAAAACCTTCGGTATTCAGTACATAAACCTAAAACCTATTGGAGTTTATCAGAGGAAGAAGATATTTTTGACTCTATTTCAAAAACAGATATTTTTCTCCATCATCCCTATGATTCTTTTGATCCAGTAACCGAATTTGTACAAAAAGCATCGGAGGACCCTAGTGTTCTAGCCATAAAACAGACACTGTATCGGGTTAGTGGGGACTCTCCTATTGTTAAGGCTTTGGCTCACGCAGCTGAAAGCGGTAAGGAAGTCACTGTATTGATAGAGGTAAAAGCAAGATTCGATGAAGAAAATAATATTTTATGGGCTAAAAAGCTTGAACAAGCGGGCTGTAATGTAATCTATGGTCTGGTAGGACTAAAAACTCACGCTAAGATAATACTCGTGGTTAGAAAAGAACAAAATATAATTAAAAGATATATACATCTGGGAACAGGAAATTATAATGATATAACAGCTAAGTATTATACTGATATGGGATTGTTTACCTGTGATGAATACTTTGCTGAGGATGCCTCAACGGTATTTAACATGCTGTCTGGATATTCCGAGAATCCTAGATGGCTGAAATTAGAGGCAGCTCCCATTGGATTGAGGGAAAAGTTTTTAACATTAATTAATAATGAAATGTGTCAGGCACAGCTAGGAAAAAAAGCAAGGATTATCGCCAAAATGAATTCCTTATCAGATCAAGAAATTATTACAGCATTGTATAAGGCTTCTGCTTTGGGAGTTAAGATTGATTTGATTGTTAGGGGTATCTGTTGTTTAAAGACAGGGATTCCTGGTGTGAGTGACAATATAACTGTCAGAAGTATTGTGGGAAGATTTTTAGAGCACAGCAGGATATTTTATTTTTTCAATAATGGCTTCGAAGACATCTATCTATCCAGTGCGGATTGGATGGCAAGAAATCTTGATCGAAGGGTTGAGTTGTTATTCCCTATTGAAAGCAATAAAATTAAGGATAGGATATGTAGGATACTAGATAAATTTTTAGAGGATAATGTGAAGGCTAGATTATTAGGTGCCGATGAAATATATCGCAAAGTTAACAGGAGAGGAAAAAAGTCCATGGATTCTCAAAGTTATTTTATAGAAGGTGAAGAAATTGAATAGCAAAAAAGTAGCGATTATTGATGTGGGATCTAACTCAATTAGAATAATTATTATGAAGATTTATGAAAACGGTTCTTATAAAATGATAGACCAAGGAAAGGAAATGGTAAGGCTAAGTGAAAATATGGGAGCAGATAGGACTTTGAAATCCGAGCCAATTCAGAGAACGATACACACACTAAATATGTTTAAAAGCCTTATAGATTCTCAACAGGTTGACAAGACATATGTTTTCGCCACAGCCGCTGTAAGGAATGCAAGCAATAGTGAGGAATTTTTGAATAAAATAAAGAATGAAACTGGCTTTGATATCAAAGTAATTTCTGGGGAAGACGAAGCTTATTATGACTACTTAGGGGTTATAAATACCATGTCAATAAATGATTTTGTTATTATTGATGTGGGGGGAGGAAGTACAGAACTAGTTTGGGTTCGGGATAGAGAATTGATAGAATCTGTTAGCATTCCTTATGGTGCTGTCAGTCTAAGTGAAATGTTTATAGGAAAAGAGAAGTATTCACAGGAAAAACCAGAAAAAATATATAAGTTTTTTATGGATCAATTAAAGACTGTAAAATGGTTCAAAAATACAAAAAAGCTTCCGCTTGTAGGATTGGGAGGTTCTGTAAGAACCCTTGCAAAGATAGATAGAAAAAGAATAGGCTTTCCTTTGGAGAGCTTGCATAACTATCAAATGACCATAAAAGAGGTTAATAACGCCTATGAAGAAGTAATTAAAGCACAGGACAACGAAGAAAGAAATAAAATTCCGGGAGTAGGTAAGGAACGTGCAGATATAATTGTAGGAGGCTTAGTCCCTGTCAAGGCTGTTTTGAATTGCATGAAAACAGACCGACTCATTATTAGTGGTAATGGCTTGCGAGAAGGGGTTTTTTATAAGCATTATCTTGAAGAATTCGGCGAAGATAAGACAAGAATTGATGATGTGCTTTATCACAGCGTGGAGAATATATTACATAATTATGAAATTAATAAAGAACATGCCAAACATGTAGAAAAACTGGCATTGTCCATATTTGATCAGACTTGTGATATCCACAAAATGGGAAAAGGAGAGAGGAAACTATTGTCGGTTAGTGCTTTGCTTCACGATATAGGTATGTATGTCGATTACTACAATCATCATAGGCACAGTTTTTATTTGCTTTTGAATTCAAGAATTAATGGTTTGAGAAACAGGGAATTGGTAATGTGCGCAATTATTGTAGGTATGCATAGGAACATGGAATTCAAAACTGACTGGAAGGATTACGGTATGCTTATGAATAGGTTGGACTATAAAAAAGTTTGTCAGTTGGCAGTATTCTTAAGAATAAGTGAAATGCTAGATAGAAATGAATCCGGTAGTGTAGAAAAATTATTTTGCATTATAACAGATAAGCAAATACAGATCTCTCTGAAGGCTATAAACTCACCTGAACTTGAAATATTGGCAGCCATGAAGAGCAATGTGGAATTTGAAAAAAACTTTAGAAGAAAATTAAGTATTATACAAGTAGTTGAATAAGAAATACTAGAGCATTTTTTATGCTAAATAATGAAAATATAAGCCCTCATATGTAATGTATGAGGGCCTATATGCAATATTATTGAGTTTTTTGAGCGCCTTCCTCTGGAAGATATTCCATGGTAATGCCAGTATAACCATAAAACACAGAAATAATAGGGTTTATCAAATTCAAGAATGCATAAGGCAGATATGCAAATGGGTGAACACCCAATGTACTCATCATAAAGGCACCGCAGGTATTCCACGGGATCAGAGCTGATGATAAAGTACCTGCATCTTCTAATACCCTTGACAGGTTTTTAGGATGTAAACGTTTTTCATCATACATCGGCTTGAACATTCTTCCAGGAAGTACTAATGACAAATATTGATCTCCGGCTACAATGTTTACAAAGATACAAGTGCAGACTGTCGACAGTACTAAAGAACCTGTACTCTTGGCAAAAGAAAGAATCTTTTCGGCAATTGCCTGAAGCATACCGGTACTTTCCATTACACCGCCAAAGGACATAGCTATTAAGATCAGAGAAACAGTCCACATCATACCATCAAGACCACCACGACTTAACAGATAATCAACAGCTTCTATACCACTTTCAGAAACATATCCGTAATGAGCAGCATCTATAATAGCACTCATTCCAGCCCCTTGGAATATGGCGGCAAAGGCGCCTCCTAATACTACTCCGCCTATCAATCCGGGAATAGCAGGAACCTTTAAAACTACCATTATAATAACTGCTATTGGTGGAATTAAAAGCAAAGGACTAATGGTGAATTGTGCTGACATAGCTCCTAACAATTCATTGATTGCTGTTACATCTAATTCTTTGCCGGCATATCTCATACCAAGTATTCCATATAGGACAAGTGCTATCACTAAACTCGGTCCAGTGGTGAAAAACATGTGTCTTACATGGTCAAACAGGTTCGCACCAGCCATGGCAGGTGCTAGATTTGTTGTATCAGACAGAGGAGACATTTTGTCACCAAAGTATGCACCGGATACTATTGCACCGGCAACCATCGGCAAAGGTATACCAAGACCGCCTCCAACTCCTATTAGAGCTATACCGACTGTTCCTGCAGTTGTCCAAGAACTGCCAGTTGCCAGAGAAACGATGCAACAGAGGATACAGGCAGCTAAAAGGAATATTCCGGGAGACAATATTTGAAGCCCATAATAAATCATAGTAGGCACAACACCGGCTACTATCCAAGTGCCTATAATAGAACCAATAATTGCCAGTATAAGAATTGCCTGCATAGACATTCTGATGGTATTAAGCATACCGTTTTCAATGTCTTGCCACTTGTGTCCCGCTCTGATTGCGACAATCGCTGCAAAAACTGCTGCAGCCATAATCGGCATATGTGGATCTCCGCCCCACAATGTCAGAGTAGCTATTAATCCTGCAACCAGAAATGCGATTACCAACATAGCTGCTCCAAATGTAATCTTTCTTGCCGTTTTTTCCATAAAATAATCCTCCTCTTTTATAAAATGATAATGAATTATAAAAACTACACCAAGTATAACATACATGCTGTATGCATTTCAATAAATGGTAGAATTTTGTGATAAAATAGAAGCCCTGA
>Ga0208100_100621_pt1 | contig 12861 bp, 16 predicted proteins | sample SubbioR11_8A_Aug_FD_184817 | JGI IMG/M metagenome (GOLD analysis project Ga0208100, IMG submission 184817) | Serpentinite rock and fluid subsurface biosphere microbial communities from McLaughlin Reserve, California, USA - CR11_8A_Aug (SPAdes) | ecosystem: Environmental > Terrestrial > Deep... | reverse complement strand
GCGCTAGCCGGCCGCCGCCGACGCGCGAGGATGGCTAGCGCGCCGCCAGCGCCGCCTGCGGCGTCACGCCCTTCGGCAAGAGCAGCCAGGCGCTGACCTCGTGCCGCTGGCGGCCGGCGTGTTCGCCGGCCTCGCGACCGAAACCCCAGAAGAAGTCGAAGCGGATCGGGCCGCGGATCGCGCCGCCGGTGTCCTGCACCAGCGCCAGGCGCGCCAGCGGCGCACCGCTCGTCGGGTGCACGGTGTCGATCACCACCGGCGCGCCCAGTGGCACGAACTGCGGATCGGCCGCCAGCGAGTAGCCGGGCGTCAACGGCACGTTGAGCGCGCCCAGCGGACCGGCCTGCGGATCGCCGAGCGGCAACTCGCGGAAGAACACGTAGCTCGGGTTCTCGTTGAGCAGCGCCGCCAGCCGCTGCGGGTGCGCGCGCGCCCACGACTGGATGCCCTGCATCGAAGCCTGCTCGAAGCTCAATTCCCCGCGCTCGATCAGCACGCGTCCGATCGACCGGTACGGATGGCCGTTGGTGTCGGCGTATCCGACCCGGATCTGCGAGCCGTCGGCGAAGCGCACCCGGCCCGAGCCCTGGACCTGGAGGAAGAAGGCCTCGATCGGATCGTCGACCCACAGCAACTCGTGGCCGGCGAGCGCGGCCGCCAGTTCGGCGCGCGTGTGATAGGGCACGACGCGCGCACCCTGCGGCGAGTCGACCAGCCGGCCGCGCACGCGCTGGCCGGCCAGTTCGGGAAACAGGCTGGCCAGGTCGACGATCAGCAGGTCGGGCGGCCGCCGGTGCAGCGGCACCGCAAAGCGCGCATCGCGCACGCGGCTGCCCGCCAGCAGCGGCTCGAAGTAGCCGGTGATGCGGCCGCGATCGGCCACCTGCAGCAGGCGCGGTTCGCCGGCCGGGTCGATGTCTTCGCGCGTTTCCGCGCGCAGCCGCCAGGCGTCGAAGTGAGTGGCGAAGAAGGCGGCCAGCGCGGCGCCATCGTTGCCGTCGATGTGCGCCGCCGCCGCGCACGGCGCCTGCCACAGCGCGCGCCGCTGCGCCTGGCGCTCGAAGACGCGACAGGAGGCGAGCCAGGCGGGCCAGGCGCGCGCCAGGTCGGCGGGCGCAAGCGCCGGCAGCGCCTCGGGCGCGACCCGCTCGTAGCGGGCGGTGGTCACGGTGCGGATCTGCGGTGCGGCCGCAGTCGCCGGCGGCGCCGGCGGCGGCGTGACCTGGCAGCCGCCGAGCAGCGTCGCCGCGAGGGCGGCGGCGGCGAGCGCGCCGCGCTGCGCCGCGCGCTCGCCGCCTCCTACAATGCCTTGACGCTCCGTGCACGAGCGAGGCGCGATCCTCGCTTCTCGATCCCCGACCCTCGGTTCTCGAATGTGGCTGATCATCCTCGAAGCCCTGCTGGCGCTGGCGCTGCTGGTGTTCATCGTCTGGTGGACGATGTTCAGCGGCCGCCGGCGCGACTGAGGCGCGCGCCGCACTCAGTGCAGGACACGCGGCACCGCCAGCACGAACTCCGGGATTGCCGCTTCGAAGCGCGTGCCGTCCTCGGCGACGCAGTGATAGGTGCCGCGCATCGACCCGACCGGCGTCTCCAACGGACAGCCCGACGTGTAGCGGAACGCCTCGCCCGGCGCCAGCACCGGCTGTTCGCCGACCACGCCCTCGCCGCGTACCTCCTCGACGCGCCCTTCGCCGTCGGTGATCACCCAGTGGCGCGAGATCAGTCGCGCGCTCACTTCGCCGGTGTTGTGCACGGTGATCGTGTAGGCGAACACGTACTGGTTGGCGTCCGGGTCGGAGTGTTCCGCCAGGTATTTCGGTGCCGCGGTCACTGTGAACTCGTACTTGGCCATGGAGCTGTTACCTCGCTTCGCGTTGCGCCTCGTAGAATGGTTCCGCCACGGAGGTCCGGATGAATTCTCGCATCGCCCCCAGCATCCTGTCGGCCGATTTCGCCCGCCTGGGCGAGGAGGTGCGGGCGGTCGTCGCCGCCGGTGCCGACTGGATCCATTTCGACGTGATGGACAACCATTACGTTCCCAACCTGACGATCGGTCCGCTGGTGTGCGAGGCGATCCGGCCGCACGTGCAGGTGCCGATCGACGTGCACCTGATGGTCGAGCCGGTCGACGCGCTGGTGCCGATGTTCGCCAAGGCCGGCGCCAACGTGATCAGCTTCCATCCGGAGGCCTCGCGCCACGTCGACCGCACGCTGGCGCTGATCCGCGACCAGGGTTGCATGGCCGGGCTGGTGTTCAATCCGGCCACGCCGCTGGAGTGGATGGATCACGTGATGGACAAGCTCGATCTGGTGCTGCTGATGTCGGTCAACCCCGGCTTCGGCGGCCAGTCGTTCATCCCCGAGACGCTGCGCAAGCTCGCGGCCGCGCGCGCGCGCATCGACGCCTGGAGCGCGGCCACCGGCAAGCCGATCCTGCTCGAGGTCGACGGCGGCGTGAAGATCGACAACATCGGTCGCATTGCCGCCGCCGGCGCCGACACCTTCGTCGCCGGCAGCGCGATCTTCGGCGCCAAGGACTACCAGGCGACGATCGCCGCCATGCGCCGCGAGATCGCGCAGGCCACCGGCGCGCGCGCCGCCGCCTGAGCGCCGGCAGCGACCCGCCGGCGCCCCTCCAAGCAGCCGCGGCACGCGCATGGCCCAGCGACTCGACGCGGTGCTGATCGACCTCGACGGCACGCTGATCGACACGGCGCCGGATCTGGCCGCGGCCGCCAACGCGATGCGCGCCGAGTTCGGCCTGCAGGCGCTGCCGATCGAACGCATCGCCGCCTTCGTCGGCAAGGGCGCCGACGTCCTCGTCCATCGCGCCCTCACCGACGATCTGGCCGGGCGTGCCGGCGAAGAAGACTTCGCCGCCGGCAAGCGCGCCTTCTACGGCCACTACCACCGCGAAAACGGCCGCCGGGCAGTGGTGTTCGAGCGCGTGCCGCAGGCGCTGCAGCGGCTGCGCGCCGCCGGCCTGCGGTTGGCCTGCGTGACCAACAAGCCGCGCGAGTTCACGCTGCCGCTGCTCGAGCGCGTCGGCCTGGCGCCGGCCTTCGAAGCCGTGGTTGCCGGCGACGACGTGCCGGAAAAGAAGCCGCACCCGGCGCTGCTGCTGGCCGCCTGCGACCGGCTCGGCGTGATGCCGTCGCACGCCCTGATGATCGGCGACTCGGTCAACGATGCGCTCGCCGCGCGCGCCGCCGGCTGCCCGGTGGTGCTGGTGGACACCGGCTACAACGAGGGCGAGCGGGTGGCATCGCTCGCGGGCCAGCCAGGGGTCGATGCTATATTGACTTCGCTCCTCGACGCCGCCGATCACATCGTGCGCAACCTCGCCTCGACGCGCAGCCCGGATGCCTAGTACTACGGCCGCAAAGCGCGAACCTCCGTCCATGCGCGATCGCAACCAATCGCAACCTCCCCGCTGGGCCAGGATCAAGCCGCACGGCTGGCACGCCCGGGGAGCCTGGTGCTGGCGCCGCTGAGCGCGCGCTGCACGCCGGTGCAGCATCCGATCCGCCGTCGCCCCCGTCCGACCCGCGCGCCGCGCCGATTCGCGGCGCCGCGATCGCCAGCAGGTATCGCATGACCGAACTCGAGTACAAGGCGCTCGCCGCGCACGGCTACAACCGCATCCCGCTGATCGCCGAGACCTTCGCCGACCTCGAAACGCCGCTGTCGCTGTACCTGAAGCTCGCCAACCGGCCGAACTCCTACCTGCTCGAATCGGTGGTCGGCGGCGAGCGCTTTGGCCGTTACTCGTTCATCGGCCTGCCGGCGCGCACCGCGATCCGCGCCTTCATCGGCGACGAGCCGCAGCACCGGATCGAGGTGGTGACCGACGGCCAGCTCGTGCACAGCGAGCGCGGCGACCCGCTGGCCTTCGTGCAGGACTACCTGGCGCGCTTCAAGGTCGCAAAGCGGCCCGGGCTGCCGCGCTTCTGTGGCGGGCTGGCCGGCTACTTCGGCTACGACACGGTGCGTCTGATCGAGAAGAAGCTGGCGCGCACCAAGCCCGACGATCTCGGCCTGCCCGACATCCATCTGCTGCTCACCGAGGAACTGGCGGTGATCGACAACCTGACCGGTCGCGCCTACCTGATCGTCTACGCCGACGCCAGCCACGCCGAAGGCTACCCGCGCGCGCGCGAGCGGCTGCGCGAACTGAAGGCGCGCCTGGCGCGGCACATCGAACCGCCGCACACGCGCGCCAGCCTGCGCCGCGCCGAGACGCGCGTGTTCGACAAGAGCCGCTACCTGCAGGCGGTCGAGCGCTGCAAGGAGCTGATCGCCGCCGGCGACGTGATGCAGGTCGTGCTCGGCCAGCGCATCAGCAAGCAGTTCGCCGATGCGCCGCTGTCGCTGTACCGCGCGCTGCGCACGCTGAATCCGTCGCCGTACATGTACTTCTACGACTTCGGCGACCACCAGATCGTCGGCGCCAGCCCCGAGATCCTGGTGCGCAGCGAGGAGCGCGCCGCAGCGCAGGGAACCGAGCGCGTGGTCGCGCTGCGGCCGATCGCCGGCACCCGCACGCGCGGCGGCACGCCCGAGCACGACGCGCAGCTCGCCGCCGAGCTGCTCGCCGACCCGAAGGAGCGCGCCGAGCACCTGATGCTGATCGACCTGGCGCGCAACGACGTCGGCAGGATCGCCGAAGTCGGCAGCGTGCGCGTGACCGAGCAGATGGCGATCGAGCGCTACTCGCACGTGATGCACATGGTGAGCCACGTCGAGGGCCGGCTGCGGCCCGGACTGACCAACCTCGACGTGCTGCGCGCCACCTTCCCCGCCGGCACGCTGTCGGGCGCACCCAAGGTGCGGGCGATGCAGATCATCGACGAACTGGAGCCGACCAAGCGCGGCATCTTCGGCGGTGCCGTCGGCTACCTGTCGTTCGCCGGCGACATGGACCTGGCGATCGCGATCCGCACCGGCCTGGTCAAGGGCAACGTGCTGTACGTGCAGGCCGGCGCCGGCATCGTCGCCGACTCGGTGGCGGAGAGCGAGTGGCAGGAGACCGAGGCCAAGGCGCGGGCGGTGATCCGCGCCGCCGAGACGGTCGAGGACGGCTTCGATGTCGAGTGAGGCGGCGTGCGCGCGATGCGCAACAAGACCCGCGCCAGCTACAACCAGGCGGAGTGCCTCGCAGAACGAGCGGCTGGTGAGCGGGACGCACTTGGCTGCGGCACATTGTCCGCGCCGACGCTGGCGGAGAAGCGGACGCCGAAAGCTGCGGAGCCCTTGGTGTCCTGGACGGCCGCGCCTTCCGGCGCGCTTGCTGCATTGTCTGGCTTTGCTCCATTGTCTGAGTTTGCGTAGAATTGCGCCATGAGCACCGATCTCAGTCCGCCGGTCCTGCTGCGGCGAATCGCCCGCCTCGAGGCCACTGTCGACCGTCTCAAAGAGGATCTGGGCAGCCTGCGCTCGGTCGTACGGCGGCAAGGGGTGCATCCGAAGAGGCCCTCCAGCGTGCGCCGACGCTCGTCCGATGATGTGCGCGCAGCCGAAGTGCCGGGCGCCGGCGAACAGGGTGGTTTGGCCGGCGCCGAGGCGCGGGGCGAGGCCGCACGCGTCCAGTGGGTCAACGACGGCCTGGTCGTGCCCGGCGAGAAGTTGGCGCAGGCCTGGGGGCTCACGCGCCAGGCCCTGGCGCCGGCGGCGGACCGGGGCGAGATCTTCGCGGTGAAGGTCGGCAATCGTCTCTACTACCCGCAATCGTTCCTGGTCCTGGATCGCGAAGCGGTGGCCAAGGTGTGTCGCGCACTCGGTGATCTCGGGTCAAGCGAGAAGCTGGTGTTTTGGCTGCGGCCGCATGGCGCGTTGGCCGGCAAGGCTGTGGCTGCGGCCCTCGACTCGGGAGTGCCGGTCGCGAAGGTGGAGCGACTGGCTGCCGCCTGGGCGCGCGAACGAGGAGCCGCGCGTGTCGCTGCGGCTGCCTGAGCGCGGAACCTTCGAGGACCGGCTTCACCCTGTCCGGATCGAAATCGCCTCGCTCGTCCGGTTGAGTCGCAGGCCCGCGACCGAGCCCTACTGGTCGGCCGGTGTGCATCGCTTCGACGATCCGCGGCCCGATCGGCGCGGCGCCTTCGGTACCTGCTATGCCGCGAACTCGATCGCCGTCGCTTTCGCGGAAAGCGTCATCCACGAAGCCGGTCGATTCGTCGCGGGGCGCTACGAGGTGCCGCAGGCCGAGTTGACCGAGCGATCGGTTGTGCGCTTCCGCAGTGAACGGCGCAGGACGCTCGTGCTCGCCGACCTGACCGCAGAAGCGCTCAAGGCGCTCGGACTGAACAACGATATCAGCGCCTGCGATGACTACAGCGTTTCGCAGGCTTGGGCGCAGGCGATCCACGACGCGGGCGCGCGCTGGCAAGGCATCCGGTACATCTCGCGTCAGATGAACAAGGGCTTCGCGTACGCGATTTTCGATCGCAACGGGCTCGTCAAGCTCAGCGCGGAGCGGCTCAAGGGTCGCGTCCTTGACCAACTGTGCGACCGATTCAATGTCGCCGCCGTCTGACCTGCCCGGCGGCCAGCCATTTGACCGGTCTGCTTGCTCGCTCTGCCAACGTCTGGACGCAGCTATTCTGTGACTCGGCAGTCAGAAGTATAGGCGACACTCGGCGCCATGAAGAATGATCGAGTCAGGTTCGGCATGCGCTTCAGTCGCACCAGTTGCTGTTCGATGCGGCTGCGCAGCGTTTCGCCTGCCCGCAGCGGCGCGCGCGCCACACCGGTGCGCTTGACATGACTGCAGACCAGCTCGTCGGGGTTCAGGTCCGGTGCGTAGCCGGGCAGGAACTGCAGCCTCAGCTTGCCTTGGGTGTCGGCCACGTACTCACGCACCGCCACCGTCTTGTGCGCCGGCAGGCTGTCCAGAATCAGGTGCACCGGTGTGCGCCGGCCGCGCATGAACAGGCTAAACCCCGCCACCTCGCCGTCGCGGTTGACCGGCCGCACCTCCGGCGCAAGCGCAAGGTCGAAAACGAAGATGCGCTCATGCTGAAAGCCCTCGACCACGTCGCTGTACAACTCTACCGCGCCGGCAGCGACCGCGTGCTGCTGCACCAGGCCAGCCTCGAGGCATGCTTCCTCGTCCGCCTCCCGCACCAGCGCCAGCGGCGGCGTCTCGCCCCACGCCACGCCGCCGACGACGAGGTTGTCGAGCTTGCCCGGATCGGTGGCCTTCTTTGCGGCGCGGCGAGCGATCCACAACTGCGCTGGCCGGCCATCGTCACCGGTGACATAGAGGTTCGCATGCGCGTCGAAGGTCAAGGTACCCAGAAGCGCGCGGCCGCACGCTCGATCAGCGCCAGCGGTTCGGCCGCGTCGGACGCGCTGACGATCGCACAGGTCTCGGCACGCCAGCCGCGGATCAGGCCGGCATCGCGAAGGCGTTCGTTCAGCATCGCCAGCAACACGTCGCGCTCGTTGCGTGGCGCGCTGAGGTGAACGCCATCGGAGCCGACGCGAAGCGCATCTACGCCGCCCAACGCGTGCAGGTGCGCCCGCGCCACCGAGCCGACGCGCTGAGCGCCGACGAGAAACGGCACGCGCGCGGCGGCGTCGTGCGCGCGTGCCGTATCGAGACACGGCCAGCGTTGCGTCACCGTGCGTCCAGCAGGCGTGGCACCTCGGCGTGCAGCGACGGGTCGCCGCTCCCCAGCAAGTCGCCCGCGCACAGCGGATCACCACCGTCGATGCCGGTCACGCGCCCGCCGGCGCCTTCGATCACCGGCACCAGCGCGCAGATGTCCCAGATCTTGAGCGCCGGGTCGATCATCATGTCGGCACCGCCCGTGGCGACCTGGACGTCGACGTGGCAGTCGCCCTAGCTGCGGTACAGCCGCGCGCGCCGCGACAGCGGCGCGAAGGCCGGGCCGACGCGGTGATCGGCCATCTTCCAATGGCTGGTCGTCAGCAGCGTCGCGTCCTCGAATCGCGTGCAGCGGCGTGTGCGCATGACGCGCTCGCCGAGCAGGGACTGCTTGCCGCCCGGCCCGACCAGCACATGGCCGACCAGCGGGCTGCAGATCGCCCCGAGGATCGGCTTGCCCTCGCGCAGCAGCGCCATCAGGGTACCGAACAGGTAGCGGTGGCAGATGAACGCCTTCGTGCCGTCGATCGGATCGAGCACCCAGCGGTAGCGCGCGTCGGGCCGGTACGCGCCGGACTCCTCGCCGGGGATGCCCTGCTCATGGTAGCGCTGCAGGATCAGCAGGCGCATCACCTCCTCGGCGCGGCGGTCGGCCGCCGTGAACGGCGAGTCGTCGCCCTTCAACTCAACCGCCGCACCGTACAGGTAGTACGGCCGGATGACCGCGGCCAGCTCGTGCAGAAACGGCACGAACTCGGCGCGCTCGGCAGCATCGAGCGGTGCGCTCAAGCGGGAAAACTGCTCCTTATCGCAGGCTTTCTACACGCTCAAGGTGATTGCGCCGGCGAGCACGGTGGCGACGCCGGCCCAGCGGCGCGGCCCGACGCGCTCGTTGAGCAGCCAGGCCCCGAGCGCGAGCGCGAACACGACCGAGGTCTCGCGCAGCGCGGACACCGCGCCGACCGGCGCCACCGTCATCGCCCACACCGCGATGCCGTACGACAAGGCCGAGCAGGCGCCGCCGGCCAGCGCGGTGGGCCAGCGCGAGCGCGCCGCGGCGACGAACTCGTTGCCGCGAGTCAACAGCAGGAACGCCGAGAACGGCAGTCCTTCGAGGAAGAACATCCACAGCACGTAGCCGGCAGCGGTGCCGCTGGCGCGTGCGCCGGCGGCATCGACCAGCGTGTAGGCGGCGATCAGCGATGCGTTGGCCAGGGCGTAGCCGGTGGCGCGGCCGCGTGCGCCAGCGCGGTGGCCGCCGGCCAGCAACAGGCTGATCACGCCGCCGCAGATCAGCACGATGCCGGCCCACATCGAAGGCGTTGGATGCTCGCCGAGCAGCAGCACGCCGGCCAGCGTGACGAGCAGCGGCGCGCTGCCGCGCATCAGCGGATAGCCGACCGAGAGGTCGGCGTGGCGGTAGGTGCCGATCACGGTCGCGTAGTAACCGGCGCGGATGACGATCGACGCGACCAGGAAAGGCCACGCCGCCGCTGGCGGGAACGGCAGCAGCGGCAGCAGCGGCAGGCTGAGCAAGCTGGCGCCCGCCGTCACCAGCGCCAGTTCGATCAGTGGGTCGCCGCCGCGCTTGACCATCGCGTTCCACGCCGCGTGCAGCAGCGCGCCGAACAACACGGCCAGCGTGATCGGCAGTGTCAGCGCCACGACCTCTTCAAGCCTTGTCGGCTTTGCCCGCTGCCGCCGCGAAGCGCGACAGCGCGACGTCGAACGGCAGCGGGCGCCGTCCGCGGTCCTCGGCGGCCTCCTTGCGGCGAATCGCGCTGCGCACGATCAGCGAGCCGACGTAGCGCACTGGCTCGGGCGGAAAGCGGCCGAGCGGGCCGCGCGCGAGCGGGCTGCGCGTCCACTCGTTGTCCAGCCCGAGCGCGAGCGACGCGAGCAGTTCGCCTCCCATCCGGCTGGGTGCGACGCCGTTGCCCGAGTAGCCGAAGCCGTAGAACACGTCGGGACGGCCGCGCAGGCGGCCGAAGAATGGCAGGCCGGTGACCGAGCGGTCGGACGCGCCGTTCCAGCTCGCTGCGATCGGTATGGCCGCGAGCTGCGGCATGAAGTGGCGCAGGCGCTCGACCAGCAGGTCGCGGTAGGGCGACGGCGCATCGAATACCGGCCGCATGCGGGCGCCGTAGGCGAAAGTGTTGCCGCCCTTGCCGAGCATCAGCCGGCCGTCGGCCGTGCTGCGGTAGTAGTGGACGAAGGTACGCGAGTCGAGCACCGAGATGCCGCCGTCGAGGCCGGTGCGACGAAGCGCGGCGGGCGCCGGCTCGGTGATCACCATGTCGCTCGAGACGATCACGATGCTGCGCTCGAACTCGCGGAACGTCGCGGCCATCCAGGCGTTGATCGCGATCACGACGCGGTCGGCCGTCACGCTGCCGCCGGCCGTGCGCACGACGGGCGGCGAGCCGTCTTCGAGGCGGGTCATCGGCGTGTGCTCGTGCAGCCGCACGCCGAGTTCAAGCGCGACGCGGCGCAGGCCGCGCACCAACTGGCCCGGTTGCACGGTGGCGGCCAGCGGCGAGAACCAGCCCTCTAGATGGGCCTTCGAGCCGGCGCGGCGTTGCACGTCGTCGACGGGCATGCGCCGCCACGAGCACACGCCGCGTTGCGCCAGGGCGGCCATCACCGCGTCCGATGCGCCGAGCTGCGCTGGCGATGTGGCGGTGAACAGGGTGCCGTGGCGCCGCCATTCGCAGTCGATCGCATGCGCGTTGCAGAAGCGCTCGATGTCGAGCACCGCCTGTTCCGACGCGCGCACCAGCCGCAGGGCCTCCGCCTCGCCGTACAGGCGCTGCAGTGTGAAGAACTTGGTCGACCAGGTCAGCGCGCAGCCGCCGTTGCGGCCGCTCGCGCCGGCGCCGCAGACATCGGACTCGAGCACAACGACGTCGAGCGCGGGCCGTTGCTGCTTGGCGAGGATCGCGGTCCACAGACCGGTGAAGCCGCCGCCGACGATGGCGAGCTGGGCCCGCGTGTCGCCGACCAGCGGCGCCGCGTCGCCGCCCGCGCTCTCGGCGGCGAGCGCATGCGCCAGCCAGTACGGCCGCTGTTTCACGCCGCCAGCAGCGTCTGCGGATCGACCCAGGCGTAGCCGAGGTCCTGTGCGACCTCGCGGCAAGTCACCTTGCCGCCCGCCACGTTCAGGCCGTTGCGCAGATGCGGATCGTCGCGCAGCGCCTGCTTCCAGCCCTTGCTCGCGAGTGCCAGTACGAAGGGCAGCGTCGCGTTGTTGAGCGCATAGGTCGAGGTGCGCGGCACGCCGCCCGGCATGTTGGCCACGCAGTAGTGCACCACGCCGTCGACCACATAGGTCGGCTCGGCATGTGTCGTCGCCTTCGCGGTCTCGAAGCAGCCGCCCTGGTCGATCGCGACATCGACCACCACCGAACCCGGCTTCATGTGCGCGAGCAGCTTGCGTGTCACCAGCTTCGGCGCTGCCGCGCCGGGGATTAGCACGCCGCCGATCACCACGTCGGCCGAGAGCACCTCGCGCTCAACGTTGTCGACGTTGGAGAACACCGTCGCCACGCGCGCGCCGAGCAGCCGGTCCATGCGGCGCAGTGCGTCGACGCTGCGGTCGATGACGACGACCTGCGCGCCGGTGCTGACCGCCATCTGCGCGGCGTTACTGCCGACCACGCCGGCGCCGAGGATCACCACCTTGGCCGGCGCCACGCCCGGCACGCCGCCGAGCAGCATGCCGCGCCCGCCGTGCACCCGCTCCAGGCTGTGCGCCGCCGCCTGCACCGACATGCGGCCGGCCACTTCCGACATCGGCGCGAGCAGCGGCAGCCCGCCGCCTGGGCCTGTCACCGTCTCGTAGGCGATGCAGACGGCGCCGCTTTCGACGAGCTCCTTGCACTGCTGCGGGTCCGGCGCGAGGTGCAGGTAGGTGAACAGCAGTTGCCCCGGCTCGAGCCGCGCGCGCTCGACACTCTGCGGTTCCTTGACCTTGACGATCATCTCGGCGTGCGCGAAGACCTGCTCGGCCGTGGCGACGATTCGCCCGCCGGCCTGCTCGTACTCCGCGTCGGCCGCGCCAATGCCGGCACCGGCGTTGCGCTCGACGACGACCTGATGGCCCGCGGCCACCAGGTCGCGCACCGACGACGGCGTGAGGCCGACGCGGTACTCGTGGTTCTTGATCTCCTTGGGTACTCCGATCAGCATGATTCGGTCTCCTGTGTGAAGTCGGGGACGCGCCGCGCGCACCGCGCGAGCAGCGGCAGATAGTTCGAAAGAGCGGGCGTCGCGAGACCGGCCACCTTGGCCGTGTCGTCCCACAGGCGCAGGCGCACCGCGTCGGCGGCGAAGGCGGTCTGGCCGAAAGCCTCGGCCTGGGCAGCGCTGTACACGCCGCCCTGCAGGCGCAGGCTGCGCTGCGAGTCGGGCGACAGGACCTCCAGATAGCCGGGCCGCACCGCGCACAGAAAGCGCTTGGCCTGCACATGCAGGCGGATCGGCTCGGTGACGTCACGGTCGAACAGCGGGCGCAGGCACTTCGCGCCGTGGAACTGGTGCAGGTCGTCGATGCCACGCTCGCTCGGCGACTCGCCGAGGTCGTTGACCAGATGGCCGATGTCGTGCAGCAGCGCGGCGGCCACCAGCGGCTCGGCGGCACCATCGGCCTGCGCGAGCGCCGCGCTCTGCAGCGCGTGCTCGAGCTGGGTCACCGGCTCACCGCTGTAGGCGCGGTGGCCGAGCCGCTCGAACAGCATCTCGATCCACTGCAGGCCTTCCTCTATGGAGCAGTCGGGCCGAGCGCCGGGTCGCTCCCAAGCTGGTCGGTGGTCGCCCCGGGGCATAGACGCTAACTTAATAATCATGCCAATCCACCTCGCTTTGGTAGGTCCGCAGGCGCGGCGCTTCGCGCAGTCGGACGGAGATTTCGCGCCAGCGGCGCAGGCACGCGCGCAGCGCCAGGGGCGGATTGCAGGCTCGGCTCAGCAGCATGTGCATGAGTGCGAACTCACGCCAGCGACAGCGGCGTGCCAGCGCCGGGGCTGTCGAGGGCCGTGTAGCCCCAGGGGGAAAATCGCTCAGCTGTCAGGATGAGCTTCTCGACCAGGCAGGCCACGAGCAGTTTTCCTTGCAACCAGGCTCGGGTCCCCTGCTGGTCGGACTTCTTCAGGTGCCCGAGCTGCAGCAGCGACTTCAATCGCTTGAACGCCAGCTCGATCTGCCATCGTCGTCGATAGAACTCCATGATCGCCGCGGCGCTGGGCTGGCGC
>Ga0208100_100620_pt1 | contig 12872 bp, 9 predicted proteins | sample SubbioR11_8A_Aug_FD_184817 | JGI IMG/M metagenome (GOLD analysis project Ga0208100, IMG submission 184817) | Serpentinite rock and fluid subsurface biosphere microbial communities from McLaughlin Reserve, California, USA - CR11_8A_Aug (SPAdes) | ecosystem: Environmental > Terrestrial > Deep... | reverse complement strand
GGCTTGCGGCCGAGATCCGCGGCCGCGCGCTGGCCTGGGCGGTGGCGCAGGCCGAAGTCGAGGAGATCGACCGGCTCAACATCCTGCATGCGACCCTGCTGGCGATGCGGCGCGCGGTCGAGGCGCTGCAGCCGGCGGCGGACTTCGCCCTGGTCGACGGCACGCACCTGCCGCCGCTGGCGCTGCCGGCGCAGGCGCTGGTCGGCGGCGATGCGAGCTGTGCCGCGATCTCGGCCGCCTCGATCCTGGCCAAGACCCATCGCGATGCGCTGATGGCCGCGCTCGACCTCGTGCATCCCGGCTACGGCTTCGCCGAGCATGCCGGCTACGGCACGCGCGCGCATCTGGCGCGCCTGCGCGTGCTCGGTCCCTGCGCCCAGCACCGGCGCTCGTTCGCGCCGGTGCGCGCGCTCGTCGAGGGCGAGCGATGACGCCGATCACCTCGGCCGCCAACCCGAGCTATCGCGCCTGGCTGAAGCTGGCGCTGCAGCCGCGCCAGGCGCGCATCCAGCGGCGCACGATCGCCGAGGGCGAGCACCTGGCCTGCGCGCTGCTGGCCGCCGGGCATCGGCTCGAGTGCGCGTTGGTGCGCGGCGGCGCCGCGCCGCGCGCGCGCGCGGCGCTGCTGGCGCAGCTGGCAGCGGCGCGCCTGCCGCTGTACGAGCTGGCGGCGCCGCTGTACGACCGCCTCGGTCTGGTCGAGCACGGCATCGGCGTGGCGGTGGTGCTGGCGCTGCCTGCGCAGGCGACCACGCCGCTGGCCGGCGACGCCCTGTACCTGGACGGGCTGCAGGATCCCGGCAACGTCGGCGCCGTGCTGCGCGTGGCCGCCGGCGCCGGCGTGCGCCACGTGCTGGCGGCGCCGGGAGCCGCGGCGCTGTGGGCGCCGAAGGTGATGCGCGCGGCGCAAGGCGCGCATCTGCAACTGGATCTGCGCGAGCAGGTCGGCGTCGAGTGCCTGCGCGCAGAGCCGCTGCACTGGATCGGCACCGCTGCGGCCGCGGCGCAATCGTTGTGGCAGGCGCGCTGGCCGAAGGCGCACGTCGGCTGGGTGATCGGCGCCGAGGGCCACGGCGCCTCGCGCCAGGCGCTCGATGCCTGCGCGCAGCAGGTGCGCATTCCGCTGGCGCCGGGGGTGGAGTCGCTGAACGTCGCCGCCGCCGCCGCCGTGTGCCTGTTCGAGCGGCTCCGGCGCCGGCAGGCGCCGCACTGAGCCGGCTCAGAACGACCGGCGCTCGAGCCGCACTTCGTGCATGATCGTGGCCGCGATCTCCTCGATCGACTTGGTGGTCGACGACAGCCAGCGGATGCCCTCGCGCCGCATCAGGCGCTCGGCGGCGGCCACTTCGTGACGGCAGTTGACGAGCGAGGCGTAGCGGCTGTTCGGCCGGCGCTCGTGGCGCACCTCGGCCAGCCGCTCGGGTGCGATCGACAGGCCGAACAGCTTGTGCCGGTGCGGCGGCAGGTCGCCCGGCAACTGGTCGCGCTCGAAGTCTTCGGGAATCAGCGGATAGTTGGCCGCCTTCACGCCGTACTGCATGGCCAGGTACAGGCTGGTCGGCGTCTTGCCGCTGCGCGAGACGCCGACCAGGATCACGTCGGCCTGCGCCAGGCCCTTGGCCGACTGGCCGTCGTCGTGGGCGAGCGAGAAGTTGATCGCCTCGATGCGCTGCTTGTAGTTCTCGGCGTCCGAGATCTTGTGCGAGCGGCCGATCGAGTGGTTCGACTTCAGGCCGAGCTCGGCCTCGATCGGGCCGACGAAGGAGTCGAACAGGTCGAGGAACAGGGCGTCGGCGGCGCGCAGCTCGGCGCTGACGCGCGGATCGACCAGGGTCGAGAACACGATCGGCCGCTGGCCGTCGCGGCGGCCGGCCTCGGCGATGCGCGCCACCGTCTCGCGCGCCTTCTCGACGCTGTCGATGAACGGCACGCGCAGCTGCCGGTAGCGCAGCGTCTCGAACTGCGTCATCACGCTGTGGCCGAGCGTCTCGGCGGTGATGCCGGTGCCGTCGGACACGAAGAAGACGCTGCGCTGGAAGGGTCCTTCGCGATCCGGCATGTCGGGGCGGGGCGCTCGAGGTTGCGGGGCCGGCGCGACCGGCTCGGTAAGATCGCGCGGATTCTGTCATGCGATGCGCGCCCGAGCGCGGGCGCGCGATCCAGGGGGAGAGGCAATGCAGCGCGGCAAGTACGTGGTTCCGTTTCGCCAACTGCGGATGAGCGATGTCGAACTGGTCGGCGGCAAGAACGCGTCGCTGGGCGAGATGCTGAGCGAGCTGGCGGCCGAGGGCATCCGGGTGCCGGACGGCTTCGCCACCACCGCCGAGGCGTTCCGCGACTTCCTGCGCGACAACGGCCTGCAGCGGCAGATCAACGAGCGCCTGGCGGCGCTCGACGTCGACGACGTGCGCGCGCTGGCGGCCGCCGGCGCCGAGATCCGCGCGCAGGTGCTGGCGGCATCGCTGCCGGCGCAGCTCGAGCAGGAACTGCGCCGCTTCCACGCCTGGCTGGCCGCCGACGCCGGCCCGGCGATGTCGGTGGCGGTGCGCTCGAGCGCCACCGCCGAGGACCTGCCCGAGGCTTCCTTCGCCGGCCAGCAGGAGACCTATCTGAACGTGGTCGGGGTCGAGGCGGTGCTCGACCGCGTCAAGCACGTGTTCGCCTCGCTGTACAACGATCGCGCGATCGCCTACCGCGTGCACAAGGGCTTCGCCCACTCGGAAGTGGCACTGAGCGCCGGCGTGCAGCGGATGGTGCGCTCGGACCGCGGAGCCGCCGGCGTGATGTTCACGATCGACACCGAAAGCGGCTTTGCCGACGTCGTGTTCATCACCGCCAGCTACGGCCTGGGCGAGACCGTGGTCCAGGGCGCGGTCAATCCGGACGAGTTCTACGTCCACAAGCCGATGCTGGCGGCGGGCAAGTTGCCGATCATCCGCCGCTCGCTCGGCTCGAAGCTGATTAAGATGGACTTCGACCCCGAGGCCGACGGCAACGGGCGCACGGTGCGCACGGTCGAGGTGAGCGAGGCCGACCGCGATCGCTTCTGTCTGAGCGACGACGAGGTGATCGAGCTGGCCCGCTACGCGGTCGCGGTCGAGCGCCACTACGGCCGGCCGATGGACCTCGAGTGGGGCCGGGACGGCGTCGACGGCCGCCTGTACATCCTGCAGGCGCGGCCCGAGACCGTGAAGTCGCTGGCGCACGCCAGCGCCCAGCAGCGCTTCCGCCTGAAGGCGACCTCGAAGGTGCTCGCCGCCGGCCGCGCGATCGGCCAGAAGGTCGGCGTCGGCCGGGTGGTGGTGGTGGCGCGCGCCGAGCAGATGGAGCGCGTGCAGCCGGGCGACGTGCTGGTCACCGACATGACCGATCCCAACTGGGAGCCGGTGATGAAGCGGGCGGCGGCGATCGTCACCAACCGCGGCGGCCGCACCTGCCACGCGGCGATCATCGCCCGCGAGCTCGGCATCCCGGCGGTGGTCGGCTGCGGCGATGCCACCGAGGTGCTCGCCGACGGCGCCGAGGTGACGGTGTCGTGCGCCGAGGGCGACACCGGCCACGTTTACGAGGGCCGGCTCGCGGTCGAGGTCGAGACCGTCGAGCGCGGTGCGCTGCCGGCGCTGCCGGTCAAGATCATGCTCAACGTCGGCAATCCGCAGCTCGCCTTCGAGTTCCAGTCGCTGCCCAACGGCGGCGTCGGTCTGGCGCGGCTCGAGTTCATCATCAACAACATCATCGGCCTGCATCCGAAGGCGGTGCTCGACTATCCGCAGGTCGACCGCGAGCTGAAGGCCGCGGTCGAGTCGCTGGCGCGCGGCTACGCCAGCCCGCGCGAGTTCTTCGAGACCAAGCTGGCGGAAGGCATCGCCACCATCGGCGCCGCGTTCTGGCCGAAGCCGGTGATCGTTCGCCTGAGCGACTTCAAGAGCAACGAGTACAAGAAGCTGATCGGCGGCAGCCGCTACGAGCCGGACGAGGAGAACCCGATGCTCGGCTTCCGCGGCGCGGCGCGCTACATCGCCGCCAGCTTCCGCGAACCGTTCGCGATGGAGTGCGCGGCGCTCAGGCGCGTGCGCAACGACATGGGGCTCACCAACGTCGAGATCATGGTGCCGTTCGTGCGCACGCTCACCGAGGCGCGGCGGGTGACCGAGCTGCTCGCCGAGCACGGCCTGCGGCGCGGCGACGGTGCCGGTGCCGACGGCCGCGGCGGCCTGCGCCTGATCATGATGTGCGAGGTGCCGAGCAACGCCGTGCTGGCCGATGCCTTCCTCGACTACTTCGACGGCTTCTCGATCGGCTCCAACGACCTGACCCAGCTCACGCTCGGCCTGGACCGCGACTCGGGCCTGGTGGCGGAAGGCTTCGACGAGCGCGATCCGGCGGTCAAGGCGCTGCTGGCGCAGGCGATCGGCGCCTGCCGCGCGCGCGGCAAGTACATCGGCATCTGCGGTCAGGGTCCGTCGGACCACGCCGACTTCGCGCAGTGGCTGATGGAGCAGGGCATCGAGTCGATCTCGCTCAACCCGGACTCGGTGGTCGAGACGTGGAAGCGGCTGGCGGCGGCGCTGCCGGCGCGCTGATCGCCGGCGCGACCGGCGCATGCGGTAGCCTGTGCGCGCGCGGCCGGCGCCTGCCCCCGGCCCCGACCGGGGGTGCGGCGGGCACGGTGGTCGATCCCTCGGTCGGGGCCGAGGGCAGGCTGCGGGAGAGCCGATGAGCGCTTACGTGCTGTGGTTCGTGGTCGGTTTCGTGCTGCTCGCCGCCGAACTGCTGACCGGAACCTTCTACCTGCTGGTGCTGGCGGCGGCCGCCGCCGCCGCCGGCCTGACGGCGCTCGCCGGCGGCTCGTTCGCACTGCAACTGGTGGTGGCGGCGACGATCGCGCTGGCGGGCTCGTTCTGGCTGCGCCGGCGGCGCGGCGGCCGCGGCGCCGCGCCGGCCGACAACCCGGTTCAGCATCTGGACGTCGGCCAGACGCTGCGCATCGAGCACTGGAGCGCCGGCCGCACTGCGCGCGCGACCTACCGCGGTGCGCAGTGGGACGTCGATCTGGCGCCGGGCGAAGATCCCGCCCCCGGCGAGTTCGTGATCCGCGAGATCCAGGGCAGCCGGCTGGTGGTTGCGGCGCGGCGCTGAGTCGGCAAGTCGTTTCGACAAGGAAGGAAGACCATGATCGAGTTTCTCCCGGACGGCGTCACCGTCATCGCGCTGATCCTGCTGGTGGTGGTGATCACCTTCGTGGCCAAGGCGGTGCGCATCGTGCCGCAGCAGCACGCCTGGGTGGTCGAACGGCTCGGCAAGTTCCACGCCACGTTGTCGCCGGGCCTGAACATCGTGATCCCGTTCGTCGACCGGGTCGCTTACCGGCACAGCCTGAAGGAAGTGCCGCTCGACGTGCCGAGCCAGGTGTGCATCACGCGCGACAACACCCAGCTGGCGGTCGACGGCGTGCTCTACTTCCAGGTCACCGACCCGCAGCGCGCCAGCTACGGCTCGTCCAACTACATCATCGCGATCACGCAGTTGGCGCAGACCACGCTGCGCTCGGTGATCGGCAAGATGGAACTGGACAAGACCTTCGAGGAGCGCGAGTTCATCAACACCCGCATCGTCAACGCGATCGACGAGGCGGCGATGAACTGGGGCGTCAAGGTGCTGCGCTACGAGATCAAGGATCTGACGCCGCCGGCCGAGATCCTGCGCTCGATGCAGCAGCAGATCACCGCCGAGCGCGAGAAGCGGGCGCTGATCGCCAGCTCCGAGGGCCGCAAGCAGGAGCAGATCAACATCGCCACCGGGCAGAAGGAGGCGGCGATCGCCAAATCCGAGGGCGACAAGCAGGCGCAGATCAACAACGCCCAGGGCGAAGCGGCGGCGGTGCTGGCGGTGGCCGAAGCCACCGCCGAGGCGATCCGCAAAATCGCGCAGTCGATCCAGATGCCCGGCGGGATGGAGGCGGTCAACCTGAAGGTCGCCGAGCGCTTCGTCGACGCCTTCGGGCAGTTGGCGCGCACCGGCAACACGCTGATCGTGCCCGCCAACCTGGCCGACGTCAGCAGCCTCATCTCGGCGGCGATGACCGTGGTCAAGAGCCAGTCGGCGGGGCGTTGAGGGCATGGAATTCCTGCTGGCGGCGCTCGGGGTCGCGGTCGCCGTGGCGATGATCCTGGGCGCGCGCAAGCGCGGCCGGCGCGCGCCGCCGCAGCGCGCCGAGGATGCGCCGGCGCCGAGCGATCGGCAGGGGGCGGCGCAGCGCGACGATGGCGGCTGAGTCGACGCCGTCGGCCGTGCGCGCGCGGCGCATGCGCCGAGGGCGGTATCCGGCGCCGGCCTTGGCGCCGGCGTCGCGTGCAGCAGATGGAGGAACGCAGCGCCAATGACGTCGCCGACGATTGCCAGGGCGATCCGCCAGGTCCTCGCCCCGCACGTGCCCTTTTCGCAGATGGACCGGGCCGACCTCGACTTCCTGGTCGGCGCGGTCGAAGTCGCCTACTTCGCTCCCGGGGAACTGATCCTGCAGCCCGAAGCGACCGCGCCCGCGCGCTGCTTCATCGTCAAGCAGGGACGCGTGCGGGGCGCAGCGGCCGCCGGCGAAGGCGCCGCCGCCGGCGCCGCGCCGCCGTTCGAGGCCGGACCCGGCGAGTGCTTCCCGGTCGGCGCGCTGATGGCCGGGCGCCCGGTGACGCTCAGCTACCGGTCGATCGGCGACACCTTCTGCTTCGTGCTGGCGCGCGAGTATTTCGAAGAGCTTGCCCGGCGCAGCGCCGCCTTCGCCAACTTCGCCAAGCGGCGCCTGGGCGCGCTGCTCGACCTGTCGCGCCAGCAGATGCAGGCCGCCTACGCCGCCGAGGCGAGCGCCGAGCGCACGATGGGCATGACGCTGGCGGCGCTGGTGCGCGGCACGCCGCTGACCTGCCGGCCGGACGACTCGCTGCGCGAGGCGTTCACGCGCATGAGCGAGGCCCATGTCGGCTCGGTGATCGTCACCGAAACCTTCCCCGGCGGCGAGGAGGTGCTGGGGATCCTGACCCGCACCGACCTGATCGATCGCGTGATCCTGCCCGGGCGTGCGCTCGACACGCCGATGCGCGAGGTGATGACGCGCGACGTGCTCACGCTGGACGCCAATGCGACGGCGGCCGATGCCTCGCTGCTGATGGCCGAGCACTCGATCCGCCACGTGCCGGTGGTGCAGGCGCGCGGCGGTGTCACGCGCGTGATCGGCGTCGTGTCGGAGCGCGACCTGTTCGCGCTGCAACGGCTGTCGCTGCGGCAACTGGCGGTGGCGCTGCGGCGCGCCGACGATCCGGCGGCGCTGGCGGCGGTGGCGCAGGACATCCGTCGCCTGTCGCACCACCTGGTCGCGCAGGGGGTCGCGGCGCCGCAGCTCACGCGCCTGGTGAGCCATCTGAACGACCAGCTCACGCAGCGCCTGCTGGCATTGGCCTGCGCCCGTTTCGGAGTCGACGCCGACCGCTTCTGCTGGCTGGCGCTCGGCAGCGAAGGGCGCGGCGAACAGACCATCGCTACCGACCAGGACAACGGCATCCTGTACGTCGAGGGCGCCGACCGCGATACGCTGTTGCGCCTGGCCGACTGGGTCAACGTCGGCCTGGCGCAGGCCGGATTCCCGCTGTGCAAGGGCGACATCATGGCGCGCAACCCGCGCTGGTGCGGCTCGGACTCCTACTGGCGCGGACTGTTCTCCGACTGGATCGACCGCGGCGATCCGCAGGCGCTGCTCAACGCCAGCGTGTTCTTCGACTTTCGGCCGATCTTCGGCGCCCGCGCGCCGGCGCAGACGCTGCGCGCCGAGGTGGTCGCGCACGCCAAGGCCACGCCGCGCTTCCTCAAGCAGATGTCGGACAACGCGCTGCGCAACCGCGCGCCGTCCTCGGGCGGCATGCTCGAGGCCATGCTCGGCGACGGGCTCGGCGATGCGATCGACCTGAAGATGCACGGCACCGTGCCATTCGTCGATGCCGCCCGCATCTGGTCGCTGGCCGCCGGATTGACCGAGACCGGCACCAGCGCCCGGCTGCGGCGACTGAGCGAACTCGAGCGCATCGCGCGCGCCGATGCCGAAGGCTGGATCGAGGCCTTCGAGTTCCTGCAACTGATGCGGCTGCGCGAGCAGCACCGGCGCGCCGGCCGCGGTGCCGAGGCCGACGACAACCCCAACGTCATCGATCCGCGCACGCTTTCGGCGCTCGACCGGCGCATCCTCAAGGAGAGCTTCCGCCAGGCGCGCAAGGTGCAGCAGCGGCTCGAACTCGACTATCCGGGCTAGGCGGCTGCCGTGCTCAGTCTCCTCAGGCGCCTCGGTCTGGGCGCGGGTGCCGACGACGCCCCGCAGCGCTGGGTCGTGGTCGACGTCGAGACGAGCGGCCTCGATTTCGAGCAGCACGGCCTGATCTCGGTCGGCGCTCTGGCGATGCGCTCCGACGGCCGCGTGCTGCCGGCCGACAGCTTCGAGACGGTGTTTCGCCAGGACGTGGCGAGCACCAAGGAGAACATCCTGATCCACGGCGTCGGCGTGCAGGCGCAGCAGCAGGGCCTGGACCCGGCCGCCGCCACGCGCGCCTTCCTCGACTTCGTCGGCGCCAGCCCGATCGTCGCGTTCCACGCGCCCTTCGACCGCGGCTTTCTCGCGCGCGCGGTGAAGATGTTCGTCAATCAGCCGTTCAACAACCCCTGGCTCGATCTGGCCGAACTGGCGCCGGCGCTCGAGCCCAAGGCGGGGCTCAAGTCGCTCGACGAGTGGCTCGGCCACTATGGCATTCGGGTGTCCGACCGGCACTGTGCCGCCGCCGATGCCTTCGCCACCGCGCTGCTGGCGGCGCGCCTGCTGCCGCTGGCGCGCCAGCATGGCGCGAGCAGCTTCCGTGCGCTGCAGAAGCTGGCGCGCCAAGCCAAGTGGTTGCAGTCTTGAGCCCCGCTGGCGGTCGCGCCGGCGCCGCGCCGCCCGACCGCAGCGACGGCTGGCCGCCGCCTTGAACGCGACGCTCGACCTGCTGATCATCGGCGGCGGCCACAACGGCCTGGTGTGCGCCAACTACGCCGCCGCCGCCGGGCTCAAGGTGCGCGTGGTCGAGCGCCGCGGCGTGGTCGGTGGCGCCGCGGTCACCGAGGAGTTCCACCCGGGCTTTCGCAACTCCACCGCCAGCTACACGGTGAGCCTGCTGCATCCGCAGGTAATCCGCGATCTGCGCCTCGTCGAGCGCGGGTTGCGCATCGTCGCCCGACCCTTCGCCAACTTCGTACCTCTGCCGGACGGGCGTTCGCTGCGCTTCGGCGGCGATCCGGCGGCCACGCAGGCGCAGGTGGCGACGTTCTCGACACGCGATGCGCAGCGACTGCCCGGGTACTACGCACAACTCGACCGGCTGGCCGGAGTTCTCAAGCAATGGCTGCTGCAGGCGCCGCCCAATCTCGGCGGCCCAGTCATCGTCCAGAGCGCGCGCGACGCGCTGGCGGCGGCGCGACTGCTGTGGCAGTTCGGCCGGCTGCCGCGGCAGGGCCAACGGGATCTGATCGACGTCTTCACCAAGAGCGCCGGCCACTGGCTCGATGCCACCTTCGAGTGCGAGCCGCTGAAGGCGGTGCTCGGCTGGGACTCGGTGGTCGGCAACTACGCCAGCCCCTACGCGCCCGGCTGTGCCTACGTCCTGCTGCACCACTGTTTCGGCGAGGTCAACGGCAAGCCGGGCCAGTGGGGGCATGCGATCGGCGGCATGGGACGGATCACCGAACTGATGGCCGACGAGGCGCGCGCGCGCGGCGTGCGCATCGATGTCGACGCGCCGGTCCGGCAGGTGCTGGTCGAGCACGGGCGAGCGGTCGGTGCCGTGCTCGACTCCGGCGAGGAGGTCCGCGCGCGCGCGGTGGCGGCGAGCGTCGATCCGAAGCATCTGTACCAGCGGCTGGTCGAGCGTGCCGCCTTGCCGCAAGACTTCGCGCAGGCGATCGATCGCTACCGCTGCGGCTCGGGCTCGCTGCGGATCAACGTCGCCTTGTCGGAGCTGCCGGATTTCGCGGCGATGCCGGGCACGCAGGCGCAGCCGCATCACGCCAGCGGCATCGTGTTCGCGCCGTCGCTCGCGTACATGGACCAGGCCTGGCGCGACGCCGAGGAAGACGGCTTTTCGCGCGCGCCGATCGTCGAGATGCTGATCCCGAGCGTGATCGACGAGACGCTGGCGCCCAGGGGCGCGCACGTGGCGTCGCTGTTCTGCCAGCAGTTCAAGCCGGATGCTGACTGGCATCGGCTCAAGGAGCCCGCGGTGCAGGCGGTGTTCGATGTCGTCCAGCGCCGCTGCCCGAACTTCCGTCGTTCGCTGCTCGGCCATCGCGCGCTGTCGCCGCTGGACCTCGAACGCGAGTTCGGCCTCACCGGCGGCGACATCTTCCACGGCGCCCTGTCGCTCGACCAGTTGTTCAGCTTGCGACCGGTGTTCGGCTACGCCCGCTATCGCGGGCCGGTCAAAGGGCTGTATCACTGCGGATCGGGCGCGCATCCGGGCGGCGGCGTGACCGGTGCGCCCGGGCACAACGCGGCGCGCGAGATCGTCCGCGACCTGCGCCCCGGCTGAGCGGCCGACCGGTTCAGCCCGCGGCCAGCCCCGCCGCCAGCTCGACGTTGCCGCCGGCGGCCGCGGTGTTGATCGTCACCGTGCGCTCGCTGACGAAGCGCAGCAGGTAGTGCGGTCCGCCGGCCTTGGGGCCGGTGCCGGACAGCCCTTCGCCGCCGAACGGCTGCACGCCGACCACAGCGCCGATCATGTTGCGGTTCACGTACAGGTTGCCGGCGCGCACGCGCGCCGCCACCTGCGCGACGCGGGCATCGAGCCGCGTGTGCAGACCGCAGGTCAGCCCGTAGCCGGTGGCGTTGATCCCATCGAGCACCGAGTCGAAGCGGCTCTTGGCGAAGCGCAGCACGTGCAGGATCGGTCCGAAGTGCTCCTGTGTCAGCACTTCGAGCGACGGGATCTCGTAGGCGATGGGAGCGAAGTAGTGGCCGCGCTCGGCCAGCCCCGGCGGCAACTCGCACTCGTGGATGCGCCGGGCGCCGGCGCGCAGCCAGTCGCGATGGGCGACGAGCGCCGCGAGCTGCTCGCCATCGATCAGCGGGCCGACGTCGGTGCGCGGGTCGGCCGGATCGCCGATGCGCAGCTCGCGCATCGCCCCGGCGATCATCGCCAGCATGGCGTCGGCCACTTCCTCCTGCAGGAGCAGCACGCGCAGCGCCGAGCAGCGCTGACCGGCCGAGCGGAAGGCGCTCGCGATCACGGCGTCGGTGACCTGCTCGGGCAGAGCGCTGGAGTCGACGATCATCGCGTTCTGGCCACCGGTCTCGGCGATCAGCACGGCGAGCGGCGCGTCGCGCGCGGCGAGCGCGCGGTTGATCGCACGCGCGGTGGCGGTCGAGCCGGTAAACGCCACGCCGGCCACGCGCGCGTCGGAGGTCAAGGCGGCGCCGACGGTCTCGCCGCGGCCGGGCACGAACTGCAGCGCCCCGGCCGGCACGCCGGCGGCGTGCAGCAGCGCCACCGCGCGCTGCGCCACGAGCGGCGTCTGCTCCGCCGACTTGGCGACCACGGTGTTGCCGGCGGCGAGCGCCGCGGCCACCTGGCCGATGAAGATCGCCAGCGGAAAGTTCCACGGGCTGATGCAGACGAACACGCCGCGGCCGGCCAGCCGCAGCCGGTTCGACTCGCCGACCGGACCCGGCAGCGCCAGCTCCGGAGCAAGGGCGCGGGCCTGCTGCGCGTAGTAGCGCAGGAAGTCGACCGCCTCGCGCACCTCGAGGTGGGCGTCGTGCAGCGTCTTGCCGGCCTCCTGCACCAGCAGCCACAGGAAGCGGTCGTGCTCGCCTTCCAGCGCATCGGCCGCCGCCTCGAGGTGAGCGACGCGTTGGCGCACCGGCAGCGCCTCCCAGGCCGGGTACGCCGCGGCCGCCGCGCCGACCGCCCGCCGTGCCGCCTCGGCGTCGGCCTCGCGCACGCGGCCGACCACCTGCTCGCGGCGCGCCGGATTGCGCACGGCTGCGCCTTCACCGCCGCCGGGCGGCGACGGCGGCGACAGATAGCGCAGCAGGGTGGCCGGCTGCTGCAGGTCGATGCCGCGCGAGTTGGCGCGGTCGGCGAACATCCGCGCCCCGGTCGCCAGTGCCGGCAGCTTGCCGCCTTGCTCGAGCGCGCGCCGGGCGCACTCGAAGGGGTCTGCCACCAGCGACGCCGGCGGCAGCGACGGATCCGAGATCTGGTGCACGAACGAGGAGTTGGCGCCGTTTTCCAGCAGCCGGCGCACCAGGTAGGCGAGCAGGTCGCGGTAGACGCCGACCGGGGCGTAGACGCGCACGCGCGCGTTCGGTTCTTCTGCCAGCAGCGCCGCGAACAGCGCCTCGCCCATGCCGTGCAGCCGCTGGAACTCGAAGTTGCGGCCCGGATGGCGGCGCGCCAGTTCGACCACGGTGGCGGCGGTCAGCGCATTGTGGGTGGCGAACTGCGCGGTCACCGGCGCCTCGCTGGCGAGCAGCTTGTCGGCCAGGACCACGTAGGCGAGGTCGGTCGCCCAGCGGCGCGTGAACACCGCAAAGCGCTCCAGGCCGAGCTCCTGCGCGCGCTTGATCTCGCCGTCCCAGTAGGCGCCCTTGACCAGGCGCACGACCAGCGGTCGCGCGAGCGCCAGGCTGCGCGCCAGCAGGCGATCGAGCGCTGCGCCGGCGCGCGGCAGGTAAGACTGCAAGGCCAGCCCGAGGCCGTCCCAGCCGGCCAGCGACGGCTCGGCCATCAGGCGCTCGACCAGCGCCACCAGCAGCACCAGGCGCTCGGACTCCTCGGCGTCGATCGTGAAGTTGATGTCGGCGG
>Ga0208100_100619_pt1 | contig 12911 bp, 10 predicted proteins | sample SubbioR11_8A_Aug_FD_184817 | JGI IMG/M metagenome (GOLD analysis project Ga0208100, IMG submission 184817) | Serpentinite rock and fluid subsurface biosphere microbial communities from McLaughlin Reserve, California, USA - CR11_8A_Aug (SPAdes) | ecosystem: Environmental > Terrestrial > Deep... | reverse complement strand
CCGGGCGGCGCTCATGGTGCGACTCCGCCGGCCGCAGGCAGCGCCCGGCGCTGGTCGATCGTCAGTGCCACGCGGTCGCGCACATAGAGCGGCATCGCCTGCGCCGCCGGCAGCGCCCGGCCGCGGGCCAGCCCGACGCAGGCCAGGCGCGCGATCGCGCCCGCGCCGGCGCGCGCCTGCGGCAGCCGCTGCGCCACCGCGACCGATTCCAGCGCCGGCCAAAACACCGCCAGCGCGTCGCCCGCCAGGGCCTGTGGCTCGAAGCCGGCGATCAAGTCCGGCAGCTCGGCCGCCGCCGCCAGCGACGGCGCGGCGAGCTCGATCACCTCGCCGTCGCGCCGCTCGTAGACCGCCCAGTAGACCTCCTGCATGCGGGCATCGATCGCCACCGCAATCCGGCGCGCCTGCGGCGCCAGCGCCGCCGCGTTCAGCGCCAGCGCCGCCAGGTTGCCGACCGGCACCACCGGCCGGTCGATGCCGTAGGCCAGTCCCTGGGCGACGCCGCAGGCGATGCGCAAGCCGGTGAACGAGCCCGGCCCGGCGCCGAACGCCAGCGCATCGAGGTCGGCGAGCGTCGCGCCCGACTCGGCGAGCAGTTGCTGCGCCATCGGCAGCACGAACTGCGAGTGTCGTTGGCCGACGTGCTCGCTGCGCTCGATCACACCGCCGGCGCGCGCCAGCGCCACCGAGCAGATTTCGGTGGCGGTGTCGAAGGCGAGCAGACAGGGCGGGCGCATGGCGCGGTGCGCGCACACGCAGGAGCTGTGGCGCGCACCGATTCTATTCTCGCCGCCTTGCGCTCAGCGCCGCCGCGATCCTCTCGCGCGCCGCGTGCCAGCGGCAGCGCTCAGCGTCGCTCGCCGCCCTTGCCGCCCGGCCCGCGCTCGCGCTCGCGCGGGCCGAACTCGCGCTGCGACTCGTGAATCTGCTCGCGCAGCCGCTGCCGCTCCTCGGGCGACAAGCGGTGCGGGCCTTCGCCGCGCAGACGCTGCTCGCGCCGTTCGTGCATGCGCTGGCGAAATTGCTCGCGCTGTGCCGGTGTGATCGACTCGCGGATCGCCTGCCGCTGTTCCGGCGTCAGCTGCTGCATCAGGTTGCCCTTCTGCTCGGGCGTCAACTGGCGCCACATGAACTCGCGCTGCTCCGGGGTCAGGCTGCGCCAGATCTGTTCGCGCTGCTCGGGCGTCAGCGCCGGCGGCTGGGCGTGCGCAATCGCCAGGCCGGCGGCGAGAATCGAGGCGAGCAGCGGACGCGCAGCGAGCATGACGGCAAGACCGTGGGCGGCGATGGCCGCCGCTCGCCGGCATCTTAGGCAATCGCGCTCGCCGCCGCCGCCGAGCGCGCGCAACCTCGGTCCGGACGCGCGGTAAAGTCTGTAACCGGCTGTAGCCGGGCGCGCATGCCTCGATCCGGCCGCCCGGCATCGGCGCCGGCCCGATTGGCAGATGGGCAGCCACGTCACCGATGAACCGTTCGACACCCAAACTGCTCGTGGTCGACGACGACCCGCGCCTGCGCGATCTGCTGCGCCGCTACTTCGGCGACAACGGCTTCGCCGTGCACGTGGCGGAGAGCGCCGCGGAGATGAACAAGCTGTGGCTGCGCGAACGCTACGACGCGCTGATCCTCGATCTGATGATGCCGGGCGAGGACGGCCTGTCGGTGCTGCGCCGGCTGCGCGCCGGCAACGACCGTACGCCGGTGATCATGCTCACCGCCAAGGGCGAGGACGTCGACCGCATCGTCGGCCTGGAGCTCGGCGCCGACGACTACCTGCCGAAGCCCTTCAACCCGCGCGAACTGCTGGCGCGCATCAACGCCGTGCTGCGCCGGCGCGGCGCCGACGAACCTCCGGGGGCGCCGGCGCTGGAGGCGCAGACCGTTCGCTTCGGCGCCTTCGAGCTCGATCTGGCCACCCGCAGCCTGACGCGCGACGGCGCAGCGGTGGCGATCACCACCGGCGAATTCGCGGTACTCAAGGCCTTCGCCCGCCACCCGAAGATGCCGCTGTCGCGCGAGAAACTGATGGAGATGGCGCGCGGACGCGAGTACGAGGCCTTCGACCGCTCGCTCGACGTGCAGGTGTCGCGCCTGCGCAAGCTGATCGAGCCCGATCCGGCCAAGCCGCGCTACATCCAGACCGTCTGGGGACTGGGCTACGTGTTCGTACCCGACGGCGACCGCTGAGCGTCGCGCACCCGAGTCGACGGCCATGCCGATGAGCCTGCGCTCGCCGTCGCTTTTCTGGCGCACCCTGCTGCTGATCGTCCTGCTGATCCTGGCCAGCCTGGCCGGCTGGGCACAGATCTTCCGCGTGTTCGAACGCGAGCCGCGCGCGCAGCAGATCGCGCAGCAGCTGGTGTCGATCGTCAACATCACGCGCGCCGCGCTGCTGCACTCCGATCCGGCGCTACGCCTTGATCTGCTGGCGGAGCTGGCCGACAACGAGGGCATCCGCATCGTGCCGCTCGAGCCGGGCGACCGCATCGTCGATCTGCCGGACACTGCACTCATGCGCCTGGTGCGCGAGTCGGTGCGCTCGCAACTGGGCGCGCCCACGCGGCTGGCGGCGGCGGTCAACGAGGTGCCCGGCCACTGGGTGAGCTTCAGCATCGAAGACGACCACTATTGGGTCTACCTCGGGCGCGATCCGATCGCCTTCGATGCCGGCACCCAGTGGCTGCGCTGGGCGATCCTGGCGACACTGCTGTCGCTGGCCGCCGCGGTGGCGATCTCGCGCCTGGTGAACCGGCCGCTGGCGCGCCTGGCGCAGGCGGCGCGCCAGATCGGCGCCGGCCACACGCCGGCGCCGCTGCCGCAACGCGGGCCGGCGGAGATCGCCACCGTCAACCGCAGCTTCAACCGGATGGTGGCCGACCTCGGCCAGCTCGAGCAGGACCGGGCGGTGCTGCTGGCCGGCATCTCGCACGACCTGCGCACGCCGCTGGCGCGCCTGCGGCTCGAACTGGAGCTCAACGACCTGCCCGAGGCCACGCGCGCGGCGATCGCCGGCGACATCGCGCAGATCGACGCGATCGTGCGTCAGTTCCTCGACTACGCGCGCCGCCGGCCGCAGCAGCCGGCCGAGGACCTCGACCTTTCGGCGCTGGTGCGAGACGCGCTCGCCCAGGCACGCCTGGATGCGCAGCTCGACCTGGCGCTGGCGCCGCAGGTGCGCATCGGCGGCCATCGCACCGAACTCGTGCGCGCGCTCGACAACCTGCTTGCCAACGCCGACCGCTACGGCCGCGGCGCCGACGGCAGCCTGCACCTCGAACTGCGCCTGGTCGAGCGCGACGACGCGGTGGTGCTGGAAGTCGCCGACCGCGGCGCCGGCATCGCGCCGCAGGACATCGAACGGCTGCTGCGACCCTTCGAGCGCGGCGACCGCGCGCGCGGCGGCGCGAGCGGCGCCGGACTGGGACTGGCGATCGTCGACCGCGTCGCGCAGTTGCACGGCGCGCGCTTCGAGCTCGTGGCCAACGAGCCCTGCGGCCTGCGCGCGCGACTGCTGTTCGCGCGCCCGGCGGCGCGCGGCTGACGGCGCCGCGCGCCGCCAGCGGTCGGGCCGCTGGCGGCGTGCGATCAGCGCGCCACGCCCGCGTCGACGCCTGCCAGCAACACCACCGCCAGCGCGGCGATGCCCTCGCCGCGGCCGGTGAAGCCGAGCGCCTCGCTGGTCTTGCCCTTGATGCCGACCGCGCCGGGGTCGACGCCGAGCGCGGCGGCGATCCGCTGCTGCATCGCCGGCACGTGCGGCGCGATCTGCGGCCGCTGCGCGATCACCGTGCAGTCGACGTTGAGCAGGCGCCAGCCGGCCGCGCGCGCCCGCGCCGCCGCCCGCGCCAGCAACTGCAGGCTGTCGGCGTCTTTGTGGGCGGCGTCGCTGTCCGGAAACATCCGGCCGATGTCGCCCAGCCCGGCGGCACCGAGCACGGCGTCGGTGATCGCATGCAACAGGACGTCGGCGTCCGAGTGTCCGAGCAGCCCGCTGGCGTGCGCGATCTCGACGCCACCGATCAGCAGCCGGCGCCCGGGCACCAGCGCGTGCACGTCGAAGCCCTGGCCGATGCGCATGGCGGTGCTCATCGCGTTGCTCCCGACAGCCTGTCCTGCAGGCCGAGAATTGCGCAGGCGAGCGCGAAGTCGCTCGCGTCGGTGACCTTGAGGTTGGTCGCCGCGCAGGCCACCAGGCGCGGCGCGTGACCGAGCCGCTCGACCGCGGCCGCCTCGTCGGTCGCCGTCGCCAGCGCCCCGGGGGCATCGAGCGCGGTGCGCAGCAGCCCCAGGCGGAACATCTGCGGTGTCGCCGCCCGCCACAGGTGGCTGCGTTCGACGGTCGCCAGCACGCGCTCGCCGTGCCCGCGCTTGAGGGTGTCGGCCAGCGGCAGCGCGAGCAGGCCGCCGACCGGATCATCGTGCACGGCGTCGATCAGCGCCGCCAGGTCGGTGGCCGACAGACACGGGCGCGCCGCATCGTGCACCAGCACCCAGTCGTCTTCGGCCGCCCGCGTCGCCAGGTGCTCGAGGCCGGCGCGCACGCTCGCCGCCCGCGTGGCGCCGCCGGCCGGCAACACGGTGACGCGCGCCTCGAAGCGTAGCTCGGCGATGTGCCGGTCGTCGGGCGCGACCACCACCACCGCGCCGGCGATCCGCGGCTCGGCGAGCAACGCCGCCAGCGCGTGCTCGATCATCGTCGCGCAGCCGAGCCGGCGGTACTGCTTGGGCAGTTCGCCGCCGGCGCGCGAGCCGCTGCCGGCGGCGGGAACGAGGGCGTGCAGGCGCGGCGGGCTCAAGATGGCAAGTCGGGCAGCAGGGCGCTTGTATGATAGCGACGCGTTCGCGGTGAACCGGAGCCATGCCCGCTGCTTCCGGTCACCGCGAAGTCTTTTTGTGGACCGCACCGCTTCGTTGCCGATCGATCTGCCGCTGCCGGCGCTGGCGGCCGGCGAGCGCTTTGCCGTGCCGCGACCGCCGGGATCGGCCGACGCGCTGCTGATCGCCGTACGCGCCGCGCGCGGCCGCCGGCAGCGGCGCCTGACCGTGGTCGTCTGTGCCGACGCCCACGACGTGCAGCGACTGACCGAGGAGCTGCCCTACTTCGAGCCCGCGCTCGCGGTGCGCGCCTTCCCGGACTGGGAGACGCTGCCCTACGACCTGCTGTCGCCGCACCAGGACCTGGTGAGCGAACGGCTCGAGGCCTTGTACCGGCTGCTCAACCGCGGCGCCGACGACGCCCTCGACGTGCTGGTGGTGGCGGCCAGCACCGCGCTGTACCGGCTGTGCCCGTCGAGCTACGTGCTCGGCCGCACCTTCTTCTTCCGCCAGGGCCAGCGTCTGGACGGTGACAGCCTGCGCGCGCAGCTCGTGGCCGCCGGCTACCAGCACGTCTCGCAGGTGGTCGCGCCGGGCGAGTTCTCGGTGCGCGGCGGCTTGATCGACCTGTTTCCGATGGGCGCCACCCTGCCGCTGCGGCTCGACCTGCTCGACGACACGCTCGAGACCCTGCGCGCCTTCGATCCCGACAGCCAGCGCAGCCTGTATCCGGTGCCGCAGGTGCGCCTGCTGCCCGGACGCGAGTTCCCGCTCGACGAGGCGGCACGCACCGACTTCCGGCGCCGCTTCCGCGACGCCTTCGAGGGCGATCCGAGCCGGGTCGCGCTGTACAAGGACATCGGCCAGGGCATCGCCGGCGCCGGCATCGAGTACTACCTGCCGCTGTTCCACGAGCACACGGCGACCCTGTTCGACTACCTGCCGGCCGATGCCGAGCTGATCCTGCACGGTGAGCTCGAGGCCGCCTGCCGGCGCTTCTGGACCGAGACCAGCGAGCGCCATCGCTTCCTCGCCCACGATCGCGATCGACCGTGCCTGCCGCCGGCACGCCTGTTCATCGACGCCGAGGCGCTGTACACCGCCGCGCAGCGCTTCGCGCGTCTGGTCCTGAGCGCCGCCGACGACGACGGCGGCGCGAGCTTCGCGCCGGCGCCACCGGCGGCGGTCGAGCGCCGCGCCGAAGATCCGCTGGCGAGGCTGCGCGTGCTGGTCGATCGCGCCCGGATGGAAGGCGGCCGCGTGCTGCTGCTGGCCGACTCGCCCGGCCGGCGCGAGACGATCGGCCAGTTGCTGCGCGACCACGAGCTCGAGGCCGCCGACAGCGCCGACTTCGCCGGCTTCCTGGCCGGCGATGCGCCGCTGGCGCTCGGCGCGGCACCGCTGCAGCAGGGCTTTGCCGTGCCCGGCGCCGGGCTCGTGGTGCTGACCGAGACCGAGCTGTACGCGGCCAGCCCGCGACGCAACCGCAGCCGCTCGGCGCGCAGCCGCGCCTCGAACGTCGAGGCGATGATCCGCGACCTGGCGGAGCTGCGAATCGGCGACCCGGTGGTGCACCTCGAGCACGGTGTCGGCCGCTACCTCGGGCTCGAGACGCTCGACCTCGGCGACGGACCGGCCGAGTTCCTGCACCTGCAGTACGCCAACGACGCCAAGCTCTACGTGCCGGTAGCGCAGTTGCACCTGATCTCGCGCTACAGCGGCGCCGACCCGGACGCGGCACCGCTGCACCATCTCGGCGGAGCCGACTGGGACAAAGCGCGAAAGAAGGCGGCGCGCCAGGTGCGCGACACCGCCGCCGAGCTGCTCAACCTGTACGCGCAGCGCGCCGCGCGCAAGGGCCACGCCTTCACGTTCAAGCACGGCGACTACGACCTTTTCGCCGAAGGCTTCGGTTTCGAGGAGACGCCCGACCAGCAGGCGGCGATCGACGCCGTCCTCAAGGACATGGCCGCCGGCTTTCCGATGGACCGGCTGGTGTGCGGCGACGTCGGCTTCGGCAAGACCGAGGTCGCGCTGCGCGCCAGCTTCGTCGCCGTCGCCGGCGGCCGCCAGGTGGCGGTGCTGTGCCCGACGACGCTGCTCGCCGAGCAGCACGCGCAGACCTTCCGCGACCGCTTCGCCGACTGGCCGGTGCGGATCGTCGAGCTGTCGCGCTTCCGCTCGGCGAAGGAGGTCGTCGAGGCGATCGCCGGCATCAAGGCCGGCCGGATCGACATCGTGATCGGCACCCACAAGCTGCTGGCGCCCGAAGTCGCCTTCGCCCAGCTCGGCCTCGCGATCATCGACGAGGAGCACCGCTTCGGCGTGCGCCAGAAGGAGCGCCTGAAGGCGTTGCGCGCCGAGGTCGACGTGCTGACCCTGACCGCCACGCCGATCCCACGGACGCTGGCGCTGAGCATGGAGGGCATCCGCGAGTTCAGCGTCATCGCCACCGCGCCGCAGCGGCGGCTGGCGATCAAGACCTTCGTGCGGCGCGAATCGCCGTCGCTGTTGCGCGAAGCCTGCCTGCGCGAACTCAAGCGCGGCGGCCAGATCTACTTCCTGCACAACGAGGTCGAGACGATCGACAACCGGCGCGCGCGTCTGGCCGAGCTGGTACCCGAGGCGCGCATCGGCATCGCCCACGGCCAGATGGGCGAACGCGACCTCGAGCGCGTGATGCACGACTTCTACCAGCAGCGCTTCAACCTGCTGCTGTGCACGACGATCATCGAGACCGGCATCGACGTGCCCAGCGCCAACACGATCGTGATCCACCGCGCCGACAAGTTCGGCCTGGCGCAGTTGCACCAGTTGCGCGGCCGCGTCGGCCGCTCGCATCATCAGGCCTACGCCTACCTGCTGGTGCCCGACGAAGGCGGCATGACCAAGAACGCCGAGAAGCGGCTGGAAGCGATCCAGAACCTCGAGGAACTGGGCAGCGGCTTCTACCTGGCGATGCACGACCTCGAGATCCGCGGTGCCGGCGAGGTGCTCGGCGAGAGTCAGAGCGGCAACATGCACGAGGTCGGCTTCGACCTGTACACGCAGATGCTCAATGCCGCCGTGCGTGCGCTGCGCAGCGGCCGCGAGCCCGACTTGCTGGCGCCGCTGGCGGCGGTCACCGAGATCAACCTGCACGCGCCGGCGCTGCTGCCGGCCGACTACGTCGCCGACGTCCACCAGCGGCTGTCGCTGTACAAGCGACTGGCGACCTGCGCCGACGAAGCGGCGCTCGCCGCCCTGCGCGAGGAGATCGTCGACCGCTTCGGCAAGCTGCCCGAGGCGACCCAGACGCTGCTCGAGACGCACCGCCTGCGCCTGCTGGCGGCACCGCTCGGGGTCAAGAAGATCGACGCCTCGGCCGAGGCGATGGCGCTGCACTTCGCCGCCGACGCGCCGGTCGATCCGGCGCGCCTGATCGCGTTGCTGCACAAGGAGCGCGGCCTGCGTCTGGCCGGCCCTGCACGGCTGCGCGTCGAACAGCGCACGCCGACCGTTGGCGCGCGCGTGCAGACGCTGCGCCGGGTGCTGATCGCGCTCGCGCCGCCGGCCGCCGCCTGAACCGGACGCCGCGATGACCGTCAAAGATCTCGTGCTGCAGGGACCGCGCCTGAGCGAGCAGGCGCTCGACACCTTCAAGGTCGCGTGCGCGCCGCGCCGGATCCGGCTCGGTCCGGGCCACGCGCGCTGCCACGAGGTCGCCGACGACGGCGAGACTCGGCGCGCGGTGCAGGCGCTGGCCCACTACTGGCAGCTCGATGCCGCCTTCGTCGACCCGGCGCTGCGGCTGGCCGACTTTCGCGTGCTGGCGATGGACATGGACTCGACCCTGGTCAACATCGAGACCCTCGACGAAGTCGCCGCGCTCGCCGGCAAGGGCCGCGAGGTGGCGGCGATCACCGAGGCGGCGATGCGCGGCGAGCTCAAGGACTACGCCGACAGCCTGCGCCGGCGCGTGGCACTGCTGGCCGGCGCCGACGCCGGCCTGCTGCAGCGCGTGCTCGACGAACGGCTGCGGCTCAACCCGGGCGCCGAGCGGCTTGTGGCCGCGTGCCGGCGTGCCGGCCTGACCACCCTGCTGGTCAGCGGCGGCTTCGGCTTCTTCACCGAGCGCATGCGCGAGCGACTCGGCTTCGACCGCGTGCGCGCCAACGAGCTCGGCCTGGCCGCCGGTCGCCTCGACGGCACGGTCAGCGGTCCGGCGGGCGCGGCGATCGTCGACGGCCAAGGCAAGGCGCAAGCGCTGCGCGAACTGTGCGCCGAACTGGGCTGCAGCGCCGAGCGCGCGATCGCGATCGGCGACGGCGCCAACGATCTGCCGATGATGGCCGCCGCCGGCCTGTCGGTCGCCTATCGCGCCAAGCCGGTGGTGCGCGCGCAGGCCACGCACGCGCTCGACCACGCGCCGCTCGACGGCGTACTCAACTGGTTCGCGCCCTGAGGCTGCGCGCGGCGCGGTCGGCGCGACGCGCGTCTAGAATGACCGCAGCCGGCCGTCGCCGGCGCCGTATGCCAGCCGATCCGAGGCCCCGCGATGAAAGTCCTGCTCGTCGACGACCACTCCCTGATCACCGATGCGCTGCGCGTGCTGCTGCTCGACATCGATCCCGAGGCGCGCGTGTTCACCGCCGGCGACGCGCACGGCGCCGAGCGCCTGCTCGATCAGCACCCGGACGCCGACCTGATGCTGCTCGACCTCGGCATCCCGGGGGCCACCGGCACCAGCGTGCTGGAGACGCTGGTGGCGCGCGCGCCGGACCTGAAGATCCTGGTGCTGTCGGGCGTGCAGGACCAGCGCAGCGTGATGCGCGTGCTGCAACTGGGCGCGGCCGGCTTCGTGCCGAAGTCGATGGCGAGCGACACGCTGGTGTCGGCGATCAAGTTCGTCCTGAGCGGCGGCGTCTACATCCCGGCCGACCTGCTCGACGAGGTCACGCGCGGCGCGGCGATGCTCGGCCTGCCCGAGCGCGGGCGCGACATGCTCGGCCAGCCGACTCAGAGCCGGGTGCAGTTGACCGAGCGCCAGGAACAGGTGCTGCAGTTGCTGGCGCGCGGCGCGCCGATCAAGATCGTGTGCCGCGAACTCGGCCTGTCCGAGGGCACGGTCAAGACCCACGTGACCGCGATCTACCGTGCCTTCGGCGCTTCCAACCGCACCGAGGCCCTGCTCGCGGCGCGCCGCCAGGGCTACGACGTCGGCTGATCGGCGCCCAGCCGCGATCAGCGCAGCCGCTCTTCGCTGCCCTCGAGCACCGATTCGCCGACCGCGCCCGGCTCGCCGCTGGCCGGCGCGATGCCGAGCGCATCGGCCAGGGTGCCGTTGAGCGCCGCAGTCGTGATCGGCTTCTGCAGCACCACCGGCTCCTCGACCCGGCTGCGGGCAATGGCGGCTGCCTGATCCGGATTCTTCGCCAGCCGCTCGCGCATCTGGCGCTGGAACTCGGCCAGAACCTCGAGCTGCTGCACGGCGGTCAACATCACCACCGGCACCGGAAAGCCGACCAGCTCGCGGATCCGGAACGCCGCCTCGACGCCGGTCACGGTCGAGGCGCCGAGATTCTGATCGGCGAGGATCGCATCGACGCGCGGCTGCAGCGACAGCTTCTTGACCAGCGAGGCATTGAAGCTGGTCGAGGAGATCACGTCGGCGCCCCACGAGCGCAGCAGCCGCGTCATGCTGTTCAGGATCTCCTCGTTGTCCTCGAGCACGACCACCGTATGGCCGCTCAGGGCGCGCAGTGCGCCCTCGGCCGGCGGTGCGGCGGCGCGGCGGCGCGCCGGCTGCGCCGACAGTTGCGCCTCGACCCGGAACACGGTGCCCGACCCGGGCCGCGTGGTGACGATCAGCGGGTGGCCGAGCACGCCGCAGATGCGCCGCACGATCGACAGGCCGAGCCCGAAGCCGCCGCCGCCGCCCTCGCCCTTGCCGCTGTCGCCGCGGTAGAACTCCTCGAACACGCGGTCCAGCTCCTGCTGGCGGATGCCGGGCCCGGTGTCCCAGACCTCGATGCTGATGACGCCGCCGCGCGGCCGCGCCGCCAACAGCACGCCGCCCTTGCGTGTGTACTTGGTGGCGTTGGCGAGCAGGTTGCGCAGCACGCGCAGCAGCAGCAAGGGGTCCGATTCGATCGCCGCGCCGCTGCGGCGCACGCGCAGCTCGAGCCCCTTGTGCGCGGCCACCGGGGTGAACTCCTGTTCGAGCGCCTTGAAGGTGTCGTCTAGCAGCACCTGCTGGATGCGCGGCTGCACCGCGCCCGAGTCCAGGCGCGAGATCTCGAGCAGTTCCTCGACCAGCTTCGACAGCGACTCGACCGCGCTCGACAGGTTGGCCACCAGCGGCTCGGCCGGCCCCTGGACGCGCTTCTTCAGCAGCGACACGTAGATGCCGATCGCCTGCAACGGCTGGCGCAGGTCGTGGCTGGCGGCGGCGAAGAACTGGGTCTTGGAGCGAGTGGCGGTCTCGGCGTCGCGGCGGGCGTCGTCGGCGACCCGCTTCTCGGTCATCAGTTGGCCGACCAGCACCTCGTTCTCGTAGTTGTTCTTGACCGACTCGAACATCGCTTCGCCGAAGTTGCGGCCGAAAAAGGAGGCGAAGGCGAACACCGCCAGCAGCACCAGCGCGGCCGTGTAGTAGGCCGGGTCCTGTTCGGCGACCATGCGCGCCACCAGCGGCAGCAGCGCCAGCGGCAGGAAGAAGAGCAGCGCCGGCCGATGGGTCGCATACAGCGTCAACGAGCCGAAGGCCACGCCCAAAATCACCGCCACCAGCACAAGCTGCAGCATCGGCTCGTGCGGCGCGAAGAACAGCACGCCGGCCGCGCCCCACAGCACGCCGGCGCTCGCCGCCAGTGCCACCCACCAACTGGCCCAGGTGTGAACGCGCTCGAAGGCATCGGTGGCGCGGGCAAAAGTGCGGGCGATGCGCAGCCGCACCAGCGACTCGATCAGCATCGCCATGAACCAGGCGACCAGGACGTTCTGGTCGTGCGTGCGCCAGAACACCGCCACCAGCGCGAAGCTGAGCACGATGCTGCCGAGCACCGACTGCGGCACCTGGCGGTAGACCGAGGCGATGACGCCGGCGAGGATCTTCTCCTGGCGCTGCTCGCGCGACTCGGAGTCGATGCCGAAGCGGGTCAGAGGTCCGGACATACGGGCGCCGATGATAGGCAACGGATCAGCCGGCGGCGAGTCTGGCGCGGCCGCCCGACGAGCGCAGGGCCAGCCGCAGCCCGACCGGCAGGGCAAGCTTGTCGCGCACGTGACCGAAGGGCAGTCCGGCGAGCACCGGGATGGCGAGGCGCTGGCGCAGGCGCGCGATCACGCGCTCGAGGCCGAAACCGTTGTCGTTGGCCATCGGCGTCACCGGATCGAAGCGGCCGAGCAGCAGCGCCCGCTGGCGGCCGAGGACACCGGCCTGCTCGAGCTGTACCAGCATCCGCTCGATCCGGTAGGCGGGTTCGTTGACGTCCTCCAGGAACAGGAGGCCGCCGCGCACGCGCGGGAAGTACGGGGTGGCGAGCAGCGCGCACACCAGCGCCAGATTGCCGCCCCACAGAAGCCCGCGCAGCGCGCAGTCGGGTCCGTCGATCTCGAAGTCCGCCTCGAACCGGCCGCGGCGCAGGCCGTCGACCGCCGAGAACAGAGACTCGACCGTGAACTGGCTCGGCACCTCGGCGCCGAGGTCGCTCGCCGACGGCCCGTGCAGGCTCGCGCCGCCGGCGCGCGCCAGGTAAGCGAGATTGAAGGCGGTGAAGTCGCTGTAGCCGCAGATCGGCCGGCCGGCGGCACGGATCGCCTCGAAATCGAGCCGGTCGAGGATGCGCGTCAGGCCATAGCCGCCGCGCGCAGCCAGCACCAGGTCGAGCGTGCGGTCGGTGCAGAAGCGCTGCAGCTCGGTGGCGCGCAGATCGTCGTCGCCGGCGAAGCGCTCGTGGCGCGCGAAACAGGTCTCGCCGGCCTGCACGCGCCAGCCGCGGGCGGCGAACAGGCGCGCGGCGCGCTCCAGCGTGTCGGTCTGCGGCAGGCAGCCAGAGGGCGCGACGATGCCGACCGTGGCGGCGCGCGCGCTAGCTCTGGCCATCGCCGCCAGG
>Ga0208100_100612_pt1 | contig 12957 bp, 11 predicted proteins | sample SubbioR11_8A_Aug_FD_184817 | JGI IMG/M metagenome (GOLD analysis project Ga0208100, IMG submission 184817) | Serpentinite rock and fluid subsurface biosphere microbial communities from McLaughlin Reserve, California, USA - CR11_8A_Aug (SPAdes) | ecosystem: Environmental > Terrestrial > Deep... | reverse complement strand
CGGGGCGCAGAAGGCGATCCTGCTCGAACACTACGAGGACATGCTGGACCATCACGGGCGCGACCCGGGCGTGCGCCTCGCACGCAAGCACGTCGCCTGGTATTCCAAGGGCCTGCCGGGCTCGGCGGAGTTCCGCGTGCAGGTCAACCGCTGCGACAGCCCCGAGGCGGTGCGCGACCTCGTGCATGCCTTCTACGACCCGCTGATCGAGCGCCTCGGAGGACGGCCGACGCCGGCGATCGGCTTCGCGCTGGGCGTCGAGCGCCTGGTCGATCTGCTGCGCGCCGCCGGCGCGGTCGAGGTCGCCGCCGGCTGCGACGTCTACGTGCTCCATCAGGGCGGCGGCACGCAAGCGCGTGCCTTCGTCGTCGCCGAGCAGTTGCGCGATGCCGGTCTCGACGTGATCCTGCACGCCGGTGAAGCGAGTCTGAAGTCGCAGATGAAGAAGGCCGACGCCAGCGGTGCCGAGTACGCGGTGATCATCGGCGAAGCGGAACTGGCCGACGGCACGGCGGCGGTGAAGTCGCTGCGCGCCGGTGCCTCGACGCGGGCCTTTGCCCAGCAGACCGCGGTCGCGCTCGACCGTCTCGCCGACAGCCTGGTCGAGGCGCTGGCGGCAACCGAACCCGAGCTTCGATAGAACCCGCCGCCGCGCGCAGCGCCGAGCGCGCGCGACGCCGGATCGTTTACGGAAGGAAGCCATGACCTACGATCTGCAAGAACAAGAGCACCTCGCCACGTTCCGGGCGTGGTGGGACAAGTACGGCACCATCGTCCTGGTGGCGGTCACCGCCGTGCTGCTGGCGTTCGCCGCCTGGAACGGCTGGCGCTGGTACGAACGGCGTGAGGCGGCTGCGGCCACCGCGGTCTACGAGCAGGTGGTGCGGGCGCTGGAGGCGAACGAGGCCGCGCGGGTGCGCGAACTGGCGAGCCGCCTGAGCCGCGACTACGCCGGCACCGCGTTCGCGGCGATGGCGGCGCTGCACGCGGCGCGCATCGAGCAGGAGGGCAACGACCTGCCGGCGGCGCGCGCGCGCCTGCAGTGGGTGGTCGACGAGTCCGGCCAGCGCGAGTTGGTGCCGATCGCGCGCGTGCGTCTGGCCGGAATCCTGCTCGACGAGAAGAACTACGCCGAGGCGCTCAAGGTGCTGGCGGCCGAGCCGCCGCCCGAACACCGTGTCGCCTTTGCCGACCGTCGCGGCGACGTGCTGTACGCGCAGGGCCGCGCCGACGAGGCGCGCGCCGCCTGGCAGCAGGCGCTCAAGCACGCCGAGCCGCAGCATCCGCTGCGGCCGCTGATCGAACTGAAGCTCGAAGCGGTCGCCGAGCCGGTGGCCTCGTGAGGACACCGTCAATGCGCGCCGCGCTGGCGCTGATCCTGGCGGCGGCGCTGGCGGCGCCGGGGCTGACCGGCTGCGGTGCGCTGCGCGGCCCGGCCGTGCGGCCGGCGCCGCTGGTCGAGTTCAAGCCGACCATGAACGTGCGCAGCGTCTGGCGCATCGGCATCGGTGCCGCGCACGGCGCCGCCCTGCAACCGGCGGTGCTCGAAAATGCCGTCTATGCCGCCGCCGCCGACGGCACGCTGCTGCGCGTGGCGCCGGCCACCGGCGAGGTGGTCTGGCGCATCGACACCGGCGCGCGGCTGGCGGCCGGGGTCGGCGCCGACGGCTTCGTGGTGGCGGTGGTGACCACCCGCGGCGAGTTGCTCGCCTTCGGCGCCGACGGCAAGCCGCTGTGGCGCGCGCAACTGACCAGCGACGCGCTGACCGCGCCGCTGGTCGGGCGCGGCGTGGTGGTGGTGCGCTCGACCGACCAGCGCGTGAGCGCCTTCGAGATCGACAGCGGCAAGCCGCGTTGGAGCTTCGCGCGCGCGCTGCCGCCGCTGACGCTGCGCACCGCCTCCGACTTGACCTTCGTCGGCGACAACGTGCTGGTGGGGCTGCCGGGCGGCAGGATGGTGGCGCTGGCACTCGCCAGCGGCGCGCCGCGCTGGGAGGCGGTGGTGGCCGAGCCGCGCGGCGCCACCGAGGTCGAGCGGCTGGCCGACGTCATGGGCGTGGCGGTGGTCGGGCGCGACGCCTGCGCTGCCGCCTTCCAGGGGCGCATCGTCTGCGTCGACGGCGCCAGCGGCGAGCTGCGCTGGGCGCGCGAGCACGCCGCCGGTGCCGGCGTCGCGCTCGACGAGCGCCACGTCTACGGCGTCGACGACAAGGGTGCGGTGGTCGCGCTCGCGCGCGACGGCGGCGCCAGCGTCTGGCGCAATGAAGCCCTTGCCCACCGCCAGCCGAGCACGCCGCTGGTGCTGCCGGCGGCGGTGCTGGTCGGCGACGGCCAGGGCTATGTGCACCTGCTGCGGCCCGACAGCGGCGAGTTCGCCGCGCGCCTTGGCCTCGACGGCGCGATCACGGTGGCGCCGCGCGCCTGGGCCGGCGGCGCGATCGTCCAGACCCAGGGCGGCACGCTCGCCCTGTTGAGCGTCGAGCGCTGAAGCGCTGCGCCGTGTCGGTGTCTTCGCCATGAAACCGGTGGTGGCCCTGGTCGGCCGGCCGAACGTCGGCAAGTCGACGCTGTTCAACCGCCTGACGCGCAGTCGGGCGGCGCTGGTGGCCGACTTCCCGGGACTGACGCGCGATCGCCACTACGGCGACGGCGCGGTCGGCCCGCTGCCCTACCTGGTGATCGACACCGGCGGCTTCGAGCCGCTCGCCGCGCAGGGCGTGGTGCGCGAGATGGCGGCGCAGGCGGAACTGGCGATCGCCGAGGCCGACGTGGTGGTGTTCGTGCTCGACGCGCGCGAGGGCCTGGTGGCGCAGGACCGGCGCATCGCGCAGCGGCTGCGGCGCACCGGGCGGCGCGTGCTGCTGGCCGTGAACAAGGCCGAAGGGCTGCCGGCCTCGGCCAGCGCCGAGTTCCACGAACTCGGCCTCGGCGATCCGCACCTGGTGTCGGCCGCGCACGGCGACGGCGTGGCGGCGCTGATGGAGATCGTGCTGGCCGGCTTCGATCGCGCCGTCGAAGCCGAGGCAGACGACGACCCGGGCCGCGTGCGGGTGGCGATCGTCGGCCGGCCGAACGTCGGCAAGTCGACGCTCGCCAACGCGCTGCTCGGCGAGCAGCGGATGATCGCCTGCGACGAGCCGGGCACCACGCGCGACGCGATCGCGACCGACTTCGACTACGGCGGCGCGCCCTATCGGCTGATCGACACCGCCGGCTTGCGCCGCAAGGGCAAGGTGTTCGAGACGGTCGAGAAGTTCTCGGTGGTCAAGACGCTGCAGGCGATCGAGCGCTGCCATGTCGCGATCCTGCTGCTCGACGGCGCCAGCGAGATCGCCGACCAGGACGCGCACATCGCCGGCTTCATCCTCGAGAGCGGGCGGGCGCTGGTGTTGGCGGTCAACAAGTGGGACGGACTGGACGCCTACCAGCGGGCGACGATCAAGGGCGAGGTCGAGCGCAAGCTGCACTTCCTCGACTGGGCGCGCGTGCACTTCATCTCGGCGCGGCGCGGCACCGGGCTGGCGGCGCTGATGCGATCGGTCGCCACCGCCCACAAGGCGGCCTTCGCCAAGCTGCCGACGCCGCGGCTGACGCGTGCGCTGCAGGCGGCGGTCGAGCGCCAGCCGCCGCCGCGCGCCGGCCGCTTCCGGCCGAAGATGCGCTATGCGCACCAGGGCGGGCAGAACCCGCCGGTGGTGGTGATCCACGGCTCCGGCCTGGCCGGGGTCGGCGCCGGCTATCGACGCTATCTGGAAGGGTGGTTCCGCGAGCGCTTCGACCTGGCCGGCACGCCGCTGCGCGTCGAACTGCGCTCCAGCGTCAACCCCTACGCCGAGCGCGCCGGTCGCCGAGTGTGATCGGGACAGCTACGCGATGGCGCCTGCCGGGCAATTCCTTTACATTGATTTTCGCGGTTGCGGTCCCACCTTCGACCTCGGTTGAGGTCGACCGTGCGCGGTGCGCCTTTGAGTGCCGCCACTTCCACCTGGAGTCACCATGAGCAATAAGGGGCAACTTCTACAAGACCCGTTCCTGAATGCGCTGCGCAAGGAGCACGTACCGGTGTCGATCTATCTGGTCAACGGCATCAAGTTGCAGGGCCAGATCGAGTCGTTCGATCAGTACGTCGTGCTCCTGCGCAACACCGTGACGCAGATGGTCTACAAGCACGCGATCTCGACCGTGGTACCGGCGCGACCGGTCAACCTGACGCTGGAGACGCCGAGCTGAGCGCCTTCGCGGTGGACGCGGCGCGCACGGCACGGCCGCGAGCCTTGCTGGTCAGCGTCGTCGGCCGGCAGGGCGCCGGGGCCGACGCCGACGCGCTCGAAGAACTGCGGCAGCTCGCAGCTTCGGCCGGCTACGCCGGCAGCGACGAGTTGCAGGCACGCCGCGAGCGTCCCGATCCGGCCTACTACCTGGGCTCGGGCAAGGTCGAGGAAGTCGCCGCCCGGCTCAGGACCGACGGCACCGGCGTGGCGCTGTTCGACGTCGCCCTGTCGCCGGTGCAGCAGCGCAATCTCGAGCGCGCGCTCGGCTGCCAGGTGCAGGACCGCACCGGACTGATCCTCGACATCTTCGGCCAGCGGGCCAAGAGCCGCGAGGGCAAGCTGCAGGTCGAGCTCGCCCGGCTCGAGCACCTGTCGACGCGTCTGGTGCGCGGCTGGACCCACCTGGAGCGGCAGCGCGGCGGCCTGTCCAAGACCGGCGGTCCCGGCGAAAAGCAGATCGAACTCGATCGCCGGATGATCGCCACCCGCGTCAAGGTGCTGCGCGAGCGGCTCAAGGCGCTGCACCGCCAGCGCCGCACGCAACGGCGCTCGCGCGACCGCAACCGGGTTTTCACGGTCTCGCTGGTCGGCTACACCAACGCCGGCAAGTCGACCCTGTTCAATGCCCTGACGCGGGCCGACGCCTACGCCGCCGACCAGCTGTTCGCCACCCTCGACACCACGGCGCGGCGCTGCTTCATCGCGCCCGGCGTCGAAGTCGTGCTCTCCGACACGGTGGGCTTCATCCGCGGCCTGCCGCACGCGCTGATCGAGGCCTTCAAGTCGACACTCGAGGAGACCGCGCAGGCCGATCTGCTGCTGCATGTGGTCGATGCCGCCTCGCCGGCGCGCGAGGCGCAGATCGCCGAAGTCGAGCGCGTCCTGCGCGAGATCGGCGCCGAGCGCGTGCCGCAACTGCGGGTGTTCAACAAGATCGATCGACTCGAGCGCGCCGCAGGTGTCGAGCGCGACCCCTGTGGTAGGCTGTCGCGCGTTTTTCTGAGCGCGGTCACGGGCGCCGGGATCGAGCGGCTGCGCGAGGCGATCGCCGAGACGGTGCGCAGCGACGCTGACTGCGATCCGCACGAGGCCGTGCAACTCGCAGCGCCGGCGCCGGTCGAAGTCTCGCAATGACCGGCGCCCTGGGGCGCGGTGCGAAGCAACCGCAATTCGATTCAACTCCGGTACGGAACAGCCATGTCGCTTAACGACCCGCAATGGGGCCGTAGTGGGGGCTCGGGTGGAGACGGCAAGGACGACGCCGACTCGCGCGAGCCGCGTGAAAGCCGCGATGAGCGCGAGCAGCGCGCGCAAGGAGACCGGTCGCGCCGGCCGGGCGGGCAGGATGGTCCGCCCGACCTCGACGAACTCTGGCGCGACTTCAACAAGCGACTCGGCGGACTGCTCGGCAAGCGCGGCGGCGGCGGCAACGGTGGCGGCGGCCTCGGTGGCGGCGGCGGTCTGCGTCCGGACGCCAAGGGCGCCGGCATCGGCGCGGCGGTCGTGATCGGTGCGGCGGCGCTGATCTGGCTGGGCAGCGGCGTGTACATCGTCAACGAGGGTCAGGCCGGCGTGGTGACCACCTTCGGCCGCTACAGCGAGACCACCCCGGCCGGGATCCGCTGGCGCGCGCCGTGGCCGATCCAGTCGCACGAGGTGGTCGACGTGCTGTCGCTGCGCACGCTCGAGATCGGTGCCCGCGGCCGTGCCGACCGCCTGAAGGAGGCGCTGATGCTCACCGACGACGAGAACATCGTCGACATCCACTTCACGGTCCAGTACCGGATCAGGGAAACCGCCGACGGCGCGCGCGACTTCCTGTTCAACAGCCGGGCGCCGGTCGAATCGGTGCAGCAGGCGGCCGAAAGCGCGATGCGCGAGGTCGTCGGCCGGGTGGCGATGGACGCGGTGCTGTACGAGGCGCGCGTGCAGATCGCCGAGGACGTGCGCCGGCGCATGCAGGAGATGCTCGATCGCTACGGCACCGGCATCTTCGTCTCCGCGGTGGCGATCCAGAATGCGCAGCCGCCGGAGCAGGTGCAGGCGGCCTTCGACGACGCGGTGCGCGCGACCCAGGACCGCGAGCGGCACATCAACGAGGCGCAGGCCTACGCCAACGACATCATCCCGAAGGCGCGCGGCATGGCTTCGCGTCTGCTGCAGGAGGCCGATGGCCACCGCTCGCGCGTGGTCGAGACCGCGCAGGGCGACACCGCGCGCTTCCGCCTGATTCTGGCCGAGTACAACCGCGCGCCGGCGGTCACGCGCGAGCGCATGCACATGGAGACCATGCAGCAGGTCTTTTCGAACGTCAGCAAGGTGATGATCGATTCGCGCAACGCCAACAACCTGCTCTATCTGCCGCTCGACCGGCTGACGCAGCAGGCGGCCACCGACCCCAGCGTCACCGTGCGCCCGCCCCTGGCGCCGCTGCCCGAGGCCGGCGCCGCCGGCGACAGCCGCGCGCGCGAGCCGGCGCGCAACCGCGAGCGCGAGGCGCGCTGAGGAGCCGAGATGAACAAGATCGTTGCCACCGTCGTCGGCCTGATCCTGCTGGCGGTGCTGTTTCGTGCCAGCACCTTCGTCGTCGATCAGCGCCAGTTCGCGATCCTCTTCGCGTTCGGTCAGATCAAAGACGTGATCGACACGCCCGGGCTGCACTTCAAGCTGCCGCCGCCGTTCCAGAACGTCGTCTACCTCGATCGTCGGATCCTGACCATCGACACGCCGCAACCGGACCGGGTGCAGACCTCGGAGAAGAAAAACCTGCTGGTCGACTCCTTCGTCAAGTGGCGGATCAGCGATCCGCGCCGCTACTGGGTGAGCTTCCTCGGCAGCGAGCGGGCGGCGCAGGAGCGGATCAACACCCTGGTGCGCGATGCGCTCAACCACGCGGTGAACCTGCGCACGGTCAACGAGATCACCTCGCGCGAACGCGAAGCGGCGATGGAGGAGATCCGGGTCGCGGTGCAGGAGCGCGTCAAGGAGGTCGGCGTCGAAGTGGTCGACGTGCGGCTCAAGCGGGTCGAGTTCGTGCCGGAAATCTCGGAATCGGTGTTCCGCCGCATGGAGGCCGAGCGCAAGCGGGTGGCCAACGAGCAGCGTTCGATCGGCGCCGCCGAGGGCGAGAAGATCCGCGCCGACGCCGACCGCCAGCGCGAGGTGCTGCTCGCCGAGGCGTACCGCGAAGCGCAGACGATCAAGGGCCAGGGCGACGCGCGTGCCTCGGCGATCTACGCCGCCGCCTTCGGCCAGAACCCCGAGTTCTTCAACTTCTACCGCAGCCTGGAAGCCTATCGCGCCAGCTTCCGCAACCGCAGCGACCTGCTGGTGGTCGATCCCTCATCCGACTTCTTCCGCTACATGCGGTCGCCGAACCCGGGCCGGGCGCAGCGCTGACGCCGGAGCGGTGGTGGCGACGGTCGGATTGGCGATCGCGCTGATGCTGGTCCTGGAGGGGCTGATGCCGCTGGTCGCTCCGGCCACTTGGCGCGAGATGTTCCGGCGGCTGCTGGAGCTGTCCGACGGTCAGGTCCGCTTCATCGGCCTGGCGCTGGTGCTGTCCGGTCTGGCGCTGGCGCTGCTGCTCGTCTGAGCAGCCGCGGCGCGCGCTCGAGTTCACCGCGTCTGCCGTATCGCATGTCCCGCTGGCTGCTGCCCGAAGGAATCGCCGATGTGCTGCCCGACGAGGCGTTGCGCATCGAGACTCTGCGCCGCTCGCTGCTCGACCTGTACCGCGGCTACGGCTACCAGCAGGTGATCCCGCCGCTGATCGAGTACCTGGAGTCGCTGCTGACCGGCACCGGGCGCGACCTTGACCTGCGCACCTTCAAGCTCACCGATCAGCTCTCCGGCCGCCAGCTCGGGCTGCGCGCCGACATCACGCCGCAGACCGCGCGCATCGACGCCCACATCCTCAATCGTGCCGGCGTCGTGCGCCTGTGCTATGCGGGGGCGGTGCTGCACACGCGCCCGGCACAGCCGCTGGCCGCGCGCGAGCCGCTGCAGGTCGGCGCCGAGCTGTACGGATTCGCCGGCTTGGCGGCCGACGCCGAGATCCAGCGGCTGGCGGTCGAGTCGCTGCACGCAGCCGGCGTGGCGCGGCCGCACTTCGATCTCGGCCACACCGGGATTACGCGCGCGCTGCTGGCGACCGATCCGCGGGCGGCGGCGCGCAGCGACGAGATCCTGGCGGCGCTCGGCGCCAAGGATGTGCCCGAACTGCGCCAGTTGTGCGCGCCGCTGGCGAGCGAGTTGCGCCAGGCGCTGCTCGCCTTGACCCGCTTGCACGGGCCGCTGCCCGAGGTGCTGGCGGCGGCGCGCCGCCATCTGCCGCCGCTGGCGGCGATCGCGCAGGCGCTGGCCGACCTCGAACAACTGGCGCGCGAACTCGAGGCCGACGAGACGACCGTCGACCTGTCCGACCTGCACGGCTACCGCTACTACACCGGCGTCAACTTCGCCGCCTATGGCGACGCCTCCGGGGCCCTGCTGCGCGGCGGCCGCTACGACGACATCGGCCGCGCCTTCGGCCGCGCGCGACCGGCGACCGGCTTCTCGATCGACATGCGCGAGCTGTCGCGCGGCAACGGCGCGGCGCCGCCGCGGCCGATCCTCGCCCCCTGCGTCGACGATCCGGCCTTGCGCGCGGCGGTGGCGCGTCTGCGCAGCGGCGGCGAAGTGGTGGTGCAGCAACTGGCCGCCGATCAGGCCTGCGAGATTGATCTCGTGCCGCGCGAGTTGCGCCGGATCGACGGACAATGGCGGGTGATCGAGCGCGCCTGAGCGCCTCCCGACCGTGCGAGAGAACAATGGCGAAGAGCGTGGTGGTCGTCGGCACCCAGTGGGGTGACGAGGGCAAGGGCAAGATCGTCGACTGGCTGACCGAGCAGGCCGACGGCGTGGTCCGCTTCCAGGGCGGGCACAACGCCGGCCACACGCTGGTGATCAACGGCGTCAAGACCGTCCTGCGGCTGATCCCGTCCGGCATCCTGCGGCCGGCGGTGCGCTGCTACATCGGCAACGGCGTGGTGCTGTCGCCGCGCGCGCTGCTCGGCGAGATCGACGAACTGAAAGCCGCCGGGGTCGACGCCGAAGCCAGGCTCGTGGTGAGCGGCAACTGTCCGCTGATCCTCGACTATCACGTCGCGCTCGACCAGGCGCGCGAGGCGAAGAAGGGCGAGGCCAAGATCGGCACCACCGGGCGCGGCATCGGCCCGGCCTACGAGGACAAGGTCGCGCGCCGCGCGCTGCGCGCGCAGGACCTGTTCGATCCGGCGCGCTTCGCCGACCGGGTGCGCGAGGCGCTCGACTACCACAACTTCGTGCTCACCCGCTATCTCGGCGCCGCCGCGATCGACGGCGAAGCGCTGATCGACGACACCTTGCGACTCGGCGAGCGCATCCGGCCGATGGTGGCCGACGTCTCTTATCTGCTGAACGCCGCGCTTGCGGCCGGCCAGCGCCTGCTGTTCGAGGGCGCACAGGGCACGCTGCTCGACGTCGACCACGGCACCTATCCGTTCGTGACCTCGAGCAACACGGTGGCCGGTGCTGCGGCCGCCGGCGCCGGTGTGGCGCCGCAGCGTCTGGGCTACGTGCTGGGCATCACCAAGGCCTACGCGACGCGCGTCGGATCGGGCCCGTTTCCGACCGAACTGGCCGACGCCACCGGCGAGACTCTGCGGTCGCGCGGCAACGAGTTCGGCGCCGTCACCGGACGGCCGCGCCGCTGCGGCTGGTTCGACGCCGCCGCCTTGCGCCGATCGGTGCAGCTCAACGGCACCACCGGGCTGTGCATCACCAAGCTCGACGTCCTCGACGGACTGGCGCTGGTGCGGCTGTGCACCGGCTATCGCTTTCGCGGCGCGGTCACCGAGATCCTGCCGTTCGGCGCCGACGCGGTCGCGGCCTGCGAGCCGGTGTACGAGGACTTCCCGGGCTGGAGCGAGTCGACCTACGGCGTGCGCCGCTGGCAGGCGCTGCCGGCGGCTGCGCGCCGGTATCTCGAGCGGCTGGCGCAGGTCACCGGCGTGCCGATCGACATGGTTTCTACCGGCCCCGAGCGCGACCAGACGATCCTGCTGCGCCACCCGTTCGCGGAGTAGGCGCCGGTGCGCGATCTGTACGTGAGCTGGGACGAGTACCACCGGCTGATCGAGCGACTGACGGTGCAGATCTACGAGGCCGGCTATCAGTTCGACGCGATCCTGTGTCTGGCGCGCGGCGGGCTGCGCGTCGGCGACGTGATCTCGCGCGTCTACGACATGCCGCTGGCGATCCTGGCCGCCAGCTCGTACCGCGAGGCGGCCGGCATGCAGCAGGGGCAGCTCGACATCAGCGAGTACATCACCAAGACCGGCGGCGAGATCGCCGGCCAGGTGCTGCTGGTCGACGATCTGGTCGACTCGGGGGTGACGATGGCGCGCGTGATCGAGCACCTGAAGCAGCGCTTCGTGTGCATCAGCGACGTGCGCACCGCCGTCCTCTGGTACAAGTCGGTGTCGTCGTTCCGGCCCGACTACTTCGTCGAGTACCTCGAGGACAGCCCCTGGATCCACCAGCCCTTCGAGGAGTACGACGCGCTGCGGCCGATCCAGTTGGCGGCGCGGCTGCGCGGCCGCGCGCACGGACACTGAGCAAGGCCGTCGGGTCGCAGCGATGGCCGCAAAAGCCAAGCGCCGGACGAGCCGGCGCTTGGCGATCAACTGGTGCCCAGAAGAGGACTCGAACCTCCACACCTTGCGGCGCTAGTACCTGAAACTAGTGCGTCTACCAATTCCGCCATCTGGGCCGATGCGAGGCGCGGATTGTAAATCGCGTCGCCCGAGTGTCAAATTCGCGCACCCCTACAAGTGAGCAAACGATCTTGTCCCAACCCATAGGCCCGGCCAGCGCCAGCGAGTCGCGCGATCGGCTGCTGGCGGCACTGACCGAGGCGGCTGCACCGCTTGCCCCCGACGAACTGGCGCGGCGAGTCGGCATCGATGCCGGCGCGCAGCCGGCGTTCGACGCCGATCTCGTCGAACTGGAGCGGGCGGGTCGCATCGTGCGCAACCGCGCCGGTCTGCTGCTGGTGGCCGCGCGCGCCAATCTGCTGTCGGGTCAGGTGCAGGGACACCGTGACGGCTACGGCTTCCTGATCCGCGACGACGGCGGCCCGGATCTGGCGCTGCCCGAGCACGAGATGAGCAAGGTGCTGCACGGCGACCGCGTCCTGGCGCGCGCCGCCGGGCTCGATCGCCGCGGCCGCCAGGAAGGCGAGATCGTCGAGGTCATCGAGCACCGGACCAACCGCCTGGTCGGCCGCTTCCTCAACGAGCGCGGGGTCACGGTGGTCGTGCCCGAGGATCAGCGCATCGCGCACGACATCCTGGTGCCGCCGGGCGCGGCGCTCGGCGCCGCACCGGGGCAGGTGGTGGTGGTCGAGATCGTGCAGCAGCCGCAGCGCCACCTGCAGCCGGTCGGCCGGGTGATCGAGGTGCTGGGTGCGATCGACGATCCGGGCATGGAGATCGAGATCGCCGTGCGCAAGTTCGCGGTGCCGCACGAGTTCGATCCGGCGACCCTGGCCGAGGCCGAGCAGTTGCCGGCGAGCGTGCGCCCGGAAGACCTGCAGCAACGGGTCGATCTGCGCGACGTGCCGCTGGTGACGATCGACGGCGAGGACGCGCGCGACTTCGACGACGCCGTCTACTGCCAGCCGGTCGACGAGCGCCGGCGCAAGTGGCGCCTGATCGTGGCGATCGCCGATGTCGGCCACTACGTGCGGCCGGGCAGCGCGCTCGACGCCGAGGCGCAGCGCCGCTCGACCTCGGTGTACTTCCCGCGCCGGGTGATTCCGATGCTGCCTGAGCAGTTGAGCAATGGCCTGTGCTCGCTCAACCCGCAGGTCGACCGGCTGGCGATGGTGGCCGACATGGTGATCGCCGCCGACGGCAAAATCGTCGCCTATCAGTTCTATCCGGCGGTGATCCGCTCGCATGCGCGGCTCACCTACACCGAGGTCTGGGATGCGCTGTCGCTCGCCGGTGGCGCCGCGGCGCAGCGCCTGGCGACGCTGCTGCCGCAGCTGCAGAACCTGTACGACCTGTACCGGGTGCTGGCACGCGCACGCCTCGAGCGCGGCGCGCTCGACCTGGAGACCACCGAGACGTTCATCGTCTGCGATGCCAATGGCCGGATCGAGAAGATCCTGCCGCGCACGCGCAACGACGCGCACAAGCTGATCGAGGAGTGCATGCTGGCGGCCAACGTCTGCTCGGCCGACATGCTCGAGCGCCACAAGCAGCCGGCGCTGTACCGGATCCACGAAGGGCCGACGCCGGAGCGGCTGGTCAACGTGCGCACGCTGCTCAAGTCGATCGGCCTGCACCTGGCGGGCGAGGACGATCCGAGCTCGTCGCACTACGCCGAACTGCTGCGCAAGATCGCCGGCCGCCCCGACCAGCAGCTCCTGCAGACCGCGCTGCTGCGCTCGATGCAGCAGGCCGTCTACAGCCCGCACAACGCCGGCCACTTCGGCTTGAGTTACCGCGCCTACACCCATTTCACCTCGCCGATCAGGCGCTACCCGGACCTGCTCGTGCACCGCGCGCTCAAGGCGGTGCTGGCCGCCACCGTCTACCTGCCGGCGATCGCCGCCGGCGGCGACCTGCCGCTGCCGCCGGCGCGCGGCAGGGGCGGG
>Ga0208100_100610_pt1 | contig 12988 bp, 18 predicted proteins | sample SubbioR11_8A_Aug_FD_184817 | JGI IMG/M metagenome (GOLD analysis project Ga0208100, IMG submission 184817) | Serpentinite rock and fluid subsurface biosphere microbial communities from McLaughlin Reserve, California, USA - CR11_8A_Aug (SPAdes) | ecosystem: Environmental > Terrestrial > Deep... | reverse complement strand
TACACCCCCGACCGCCAGCGCCTGATGCGCGCCGCGCTCGAGGAAGTGGCCGGCCGCCCGCAACTGTCGCGCGACGTGCGCGAGATCGTCACCAAGGCGATCGAGAACTGAACCGCGCCGGCGCCTGGCTGATCGCTGCGGCGAGCGCGCCGGCAGCGCGCGCAGCTCCGAGCGCCGGCCAGCCGCTGCGTCGATGAACTCGCCGATCTCCTGGCTGCTGGTGGCGCTGCAGTTCGCGCTGATCGTGGTGCTGATCGCCGGCACCGAGGCGCGCGGCACGCCGCTCGCCAACGCGATCGCCTTCGGCCTCGTCGCCGCCGCGACGTTCGTCGGCGTCGCCGCGCTCGCGTCCAACCGCCCGGGAAACTTCAACGTTCGACCGGAGGTCAAGGCCGGCGCGCGCCTGGTGACCGACGGCATCTACGCCTACATCCGCCATCCGATGTACGCGGCGCTGCTGCTGCTGATGCTGGCGGCGCTGGTGGTCGATCCGCGCCCGTGGCGGATCGCTGCCTGGATCGCGCTGCTCGCGGTGCTGCTCGCCAAGGCCGCGCGCGAGGAAGCCTTCCTGCGCCAGCGCTTCGCCGAGTACGCGCACTACCAGGCGCGCACCAAGCGGCTGATTCCGCGCGTCTACTGAGCACCCCCGGGACCGGGCCGAGACCCGGCCGCACCTCACGGCGCAAGCACGCTCGAGCCGGTGGTCCGGCGCGCGGCCAGATCGGCGTGCGCGCGGGCGGCGTCGGCCAGCGGGTAACGCTGGTCGATCTCGACCTTGATCCGGCCCTTGAGCAAGTGGTCGAACAGTTCCTCGGCCGAGGCTTCCAGCCGCGTGCGCGGCACCACGTGCGCAGCGAGCGAGGGCCGGGTCACGAACAGCGATCCCTTGGCGGCGAGGATGCCGAGGTTGACGCCGGTGACCGCGCCGGAGGCGTTGCCGAAGCTCACCATCAGCCCGCGCGGCTGCAGGCAGTCGAGCGAACCCTCCCAGGTGTCGCGGCCGACGCCGTCGTAGACCACCGGCACCTTCTCGCCGTTGGTCAGCTCCTTCACGCGCTCGACGAAGTTCTCGCGGCTGTAGTTGATCGTCGCCCAGGCGCCGTGCCGGCGCGCCAGCGCCGCCTTCTCGTCGGTGCTCACGGTGCCGATCAGGCGCACGCCGAGCGCCCGCGCCCACTGGCAGGCGATCAGGCCGACGCCGCCGGCGGCGGCGTGGAACAGGATCGTCTCGTGACCCTGCAGCCGGTAGGTCTGGCGGAACAGGTACTGCACGGTCAGGCCCTTGAGCATGACCGCCGCGCCCTCGTCGAAGCCGATTCCTTGCGGCAGGCGAACGACCGTGGCCGCCGGCATCAGTCGCAGGTCGCTGTAGGCGCCGAGCGGCCCCTGGCCGTAGGCGACGCGATCGCCCTCCTTCAGGAAGTCGACCCCGCCGCCGACCGCCTCGACCACGCCGGCCGCCTCGAAACCGAGTCCGTGCGGCAGCGGCGCCGGGTACAGGCCGGTGCGGTAGTAGAGGTCGATGAAGTTCAGGCCGATCGCGCGCTGGCGGATGCGCACCTCGCCGGGGCCGGGGTCGCCGACCTCGGCCGGCTCGAGCCTCAGCACCTCGGGTCCGCCGTGACTGTGAATTCGGATCAGCTTCGCTTGCATCGCTCCTCCTCGAGTGAAATCGCCGCGCGGCCGCAGTACTAGGGGCTGCGCCTGATGGTCAGCACGGACACGCCGGCGAGCACGAGTGCGGTGCCGGCCAGTTGCCAGACGCCGATCGCCTCGCCGAGAAACACATAACCGAGTGCGATCGTCGCCACCGGCCCGACCATTGCCGCCAGCGCCGTGTGGGCGGCGCCGATGCGCGCCACCGCCAGCATGGTCGCGAACACCGGCAGCACGGTGCAGACGACGGCGTTGAACGCCGACAGCCACAGCACCGGTTCGCTGGCGGCCAGATTGGCGATCGGCCGCATCAGGACGAACTGCACAGCCACGGCGCCGGTGGCCACGCACATCGCGTACGAAGTCAGGCGGATCGCGCCCACGCGCGCCACCAGTTCGCCCGCCAGCACCAGGTAGGCGGCGTAGCACAGCGCGGCTCCGAACACCAGCAACGCGCCGAGCGCGACCTGCTCGCCCGCCAGGTGCAGGTCGTGCCAGAAGACAGCGACGATGCCGGCGTAGCACAGCGCCAGCGCGATCCAGTCCAGGCGCAGGATGCGGCGGCCGAGGAACAGCGCCGACATCAGCAGCACCAGAGTGGGGTTCAGGTACAGGATCAGCCGCTCGAGCGCGGCGGTGATGAACTGCAGGCCGAGGAAGTCGAGGTAACTGGCCGCGTAGTAGCCGAGCAGCCCGATCACCGCCAGCCGCAGGTGGTCGCGCCCCGACAGCGGCGCCGCGTTGCGCGAAGTCCACCACAGCGCGACCAGGAAGAACGGCAACGCGAAGATCATGCGCAGCGCGAGCAGCGTCTCGGCGTCGACCTCGTGCCGGTAGGCGAGCTTGACCACGATCGCCTTGCCGGAGAACAGCACGCTGCCGGCCGCCGCCAGCAACAGACCGACGCCGATGCCGCGCCCGGCGCGAGTCTGGGCGGTGGACGGCGGCGAAGCGTCGGCGGACACCGGCCGATTCTACGAAGCGCGCGCCGAATCGCGGTCGCAGCGGCGGTGGCGGCGCCGGCGCCGGATCGCCAGCGGCCGCTGCGATACTGCGCAACCGGCAACGTGACGGAGGGTTCGATGTTCAATCTCACGACCGCGCAGGCCTGGATGCTGCTCGCGCTGGCCGGTGTGCTCGAAGTGGCGTGGGCGGTGGGCATGAAGTACACGGTGGGATTCAGCCGCCTGCTGCCCTCGCTGGCCGTGCTGGTGCTGGCACTGCTGTCGTTCTGGCTGCTCGGCCTGACGATGAAGGTGCTGCCGGTAGGCACCGCCTACGCGGTCTGGGTCGGCATCGGCGCGGCCGGCGCGGCGCTGTTCGGCATGCTGCTGTTCGACGAGCCGGCCGATGCCGCGCGCATCGGCTGCATCGTGCTGATCGTCTCCGGCGTGCTCGGACTGAAGCTGCTGCACGAGTGACAGCCGCGGCGCGCCGCAGTCTTGCGCCTCAGCGGCCGGCGCCGTTGCCGCGCCGGCCGACGCTCAGGAAGTCGGGCGCCAGCATGTCGCCGTCGGCATCCGCGGCGGCGCCGGCCGGCTCGACGGCGAGCACCTCGATCTCGAAGCGCAGCGCGCGGCCGGCGAGCGGATGGTTGCCGTCGAGCAGCGCCACGTCATCGGTCAGGTCGACCACCGTGTAGATGCGGCCGTCGTTCGCCTGCCCGGGAACGCCCTCGAACTTCATGCCGAGGTCGACGTCGCGGCCGACCGCGGCGAGCGGCAGCAGGTGCAGCAGCGAGGCATCGTCGTCGCCGAAGGCATCGGCCGGCTCGAGTTGCAGCCGCAGCGAGTCGCCGGCGGCGCGGCCGTCGAGCGCGGCCTCGACGCGCGGCAAGATGTCGTCGGCGCCGTGCAGGTAGACGAGCGCGCGCTCACCGCTGTCTTCCAGCAGCGCGCCCTGCGCGTCGAACATCCTGACTCGCAGGCTCACCAGGCAACCGCGCGAAATCTTCATCGTCGTGAGCAACGCGTCGCGAGCCGGTGATTGTGGCACCGCCGGCGCGCGCCGGCGGCCAAGCGCGCGCGGCGATGGTATGTTGACGGCTGGCTGCACGCGGGCCGGCTGGCCGCGCATCGGCCGAAGGACAGACCGCGATCGACACTCCGCTGCGCCGAACGATCGCCTCGCGCGCCGAACTGGCGCAGGCGCTGCTCGAGCTCGCCGGTCGCGCCCGGCGCGCCGTGCGCTGCTGCTCGTACGACGCCGCGGTGTTCGCGCTCGACGCCGCACCGCTGGTCGCTGCGCTCGACCGCCTGGCGCGCGACTCGCGCGGCGCGCGCGTGCAGGTCCTGGTCGAGGATCCGCTGTGGATCGAGACGCGAGCGCCGCGCTTCAAGGCGATGCGCCGCCGCCTGTGCCATGCGGTGCAGGTTCGCGCAGCCAGCGATCAAGACCCGCTCGGCGACACCGTCCTGTGGCTGGTCGACGATCGCCACGGCCTGCTGCTCGAACCGGGACCGATCGTCGCCGGCGAGCTCTGGTTCGACCACCAGCAGTTCGTGCGACCGATGCTGGCCGAGTTCGACCGGCGTTGGGCGGCCGCCGCGCACGACCTGCCGGTGGTGCCGCTCGGGCTGTGATCGCAACTGTCGAGGGACTCGCCTACACAGGTGCGCCCGTGCTGCGGCGCAGCTTTATACTCCGCCACCGACGGGCAGGTTGTAGTTGATCGACCCCGAGCGCCGATCCGTGAGGACGGCGCCGGAGCAACGAAGTCTCGCCGTCCGACATCCGGTTTTTCTCGTCCCTCCTCGCGAAAGGTCGCTCCATGAAGAAGTCCCTGTTGCTCGCCGCGATTGCCGTTTCCGTGCTGGCCGCCTGCAAGCCTGCGCCTGCTCCCGCGCCGGCCCCCGCACCCGCCCCCGCGCCAGCGCCCGCTCCGGCGCCGATGCCCGCGCCCGAGGTGAAGAAGGACGAGGCGGCGGCTCCCGCTCCGGCCCCGGCTCCGGCTCCGGAAGTGAAGAAGGAAGAAGCCAAGAAGTACTAAGCACGACGCCGGGCCGGGATCCGCCCGGCCCGGCGTTCGTACAGGCGCAGGCAGGCGGGCCCAGCGACGCTTGCCGGCGGTGCCCAAGCAGCACGGGCCGGCATCTGCCGGCCCGTGTCGCTTACGCCAACGTGATCGGCGAGCGCCGCCGGTTCAGCGGCGCCGCCCGCCGGACTTGGCTGCGGCCTTGGCGCTCGCCGCGCCGCGCCTGGCCGTCGGTGCTGCCTGGTCGAGCAACTGCTCGAGATGGCGCTCGATGTGCTGCTCGAAGCGCGCCTTGAACGGCCGCAGCAGGAAGCCGAGCTTGACGTGCAGCGCGATCTCGGCCGCGGTCACGTGCATGTAGCCGTCGACGCCGCTGCGCTGGAAGTGCAGGGTGTCGCCCTGCCACTGGCTCGTGAGGTCGTACTGGCGGGCGAGATCGTCGGCAGTCTGCTGCGCGATTCGCTTCGCCTGCGCCAGCGGCAGCCGGTGGCTGCGCACGTAGTTGATTTCCGACATCTGCGATCGCCTCCTTCGACCGGCCGGCACTCGCGCCTTCAGGACCGCGCGCGGCGCGCGGCAGTGTCCCACACCTCGGCGTTGAGCAGCGCCGCCGGCCGCCGCCCGGCCAGCACCGCATCGAGGTTGGCGATCGCCAGGCGCGCCATCGCGTTGCGCGTGGCGCGCGTGCTGGAGGCGATGTGCGGCGTCAGCACGGCGTTGTCCAGCGACAGGAAGCGCGCGTCCAGTCGCGGCTCGTTCTCGAACACGTCCAGTCCGGCCGCCGCCAGGCGGCCCGAGTGCAGCGCCTCGATCAGCGCACCGTCGTCGACCACGCCGCCGCGCGCGATGTTGACCAGCACCGCGGTCGGCTTCATCAGCGCCAGTTGCGGCGCGCCGATCAGGTGATGGCTCGCCGCCGAGTACGGCACGACGACGATCAGGTGGTCGGCCGCGCGCAACAGCGCCTCGAGCGGCAGCCACTCGGCGCCGCCTTCCTGCGCCGCCGGCAGCCGCGTGCGGTTGTGGTAGATGACGCGCATCTCGAAGCCGGCGGCGCGGCGCGCGATCGCGCGGCCGATGCGCCCCAGGCCGACGATGGCCAGCGTGGCGCGGTGCAGCTCGGCGCCCATCAGCGTCTCGAACTCCCAGCGCTGCCAGTGGCCGGCGCGCAGCCAGCGCTCGGCCTCGCCGACGCGGCGCGCCGCCGCCAGCAGCAGCGCCCAGGCGTGATCGGCGGTGGCTTCGTTGAGCACCTCGGGCGTGTTGGTCGCGGCCACGCCGGCGGCGGTGCAGGCGGCCAGATCGAGGTTGTTGAAGCCGACCGCGATGTTGCTCACCACCTGCAGGCGCGGGCAGCGCGCCAGCAGCGCGCCGTCGATCCGTTCGCCGGCGGTGACCAGCAGACCGTCGGCGTCAGCGGCGTGCGCCGCCAGTTGCGCCGGCGTCCAGGTGGCGTCGTCCTGGTTGTCGCTCAGGCGGTAGCGCCCCCGCAGTTCATCGATCAGCGCCGGGAAGATGCGGCGCGCGACCACCACCTTCGGCGGCGTCGTCATTGCCGGCCTTTCGCGCCGCCGGCGGGCACTTGCGCGCTCGCCGCCGGCGGCGCCGGACCGGCGATCGGCACCTGCGCCAGCGCCTGCTCGCCGGTGGTCTCGCGCGTGGCGGCGCGCGCCAGCATGTGCGAGGCCACCGGCAGCGTCACCACCAGCAGCACCAGGATCGCCAGTACGCGCAGCGTCCAGCCGGCATCGCCGGCGTAAAAGGCGCTGCCGATCAGGATCAGCCCGAGCGCCAGCGTGCCCGACTTGGTCGCCGCGTGCTGGCGTGCCAGCGCATCGGGCAGCAGGAACAGCCCGGCGGCGGCCACCAGCAGCAGCGCCACGCCGAGCGCTACCAGGACGAGGGCGATCAGCGTCATGGCCGACTCACTGGTGCTCGCGCGGCGACTTGTCGATCAGCCGCGCCCAGACGATGGTGGCGACGAAGCCGACCAGCGCCAGGCCGATGGCGACGTCGAGGAACAGCGCCCGCCCGGTGTGCAGCGCCGCCGCCGCCGCCAGCGCGATGCTGGCCGAGAACACGACGTCGAGGGCGATGATCCGGTCGGCCTGGGTCGGGCCGCGCAGCATGCGCAGCACCGCCAGCGCGATCGCCGCCAGCGAGCCGGCCACCAGCAGCGTCACCAGCGTTGCGGTCATGACCGCGGCTCGGCCGGACACAACGCCCGCAGCGGCCGCTCGAAGTCGGCGTGCACCGAGGCCAGGGCGGCATCCGGGTCGCTGCCGTCGAGCAGGTGCAGCAGCATCTCGCCGCGCTCCATGTCGATGTCGATGGCCGTGGTGCCGGGCGTGAGCGTGATCATGCAGCCGAGCAGCGCGGCACCGGTTTCGTTCAGGCCGGCGAATCGCATCCGCACCAGCGCCGGCTGCGGCCGCTTGCCGGGCCGCAGGATCAGCCAGGCGGTGGTGACGCCGGCGTTGACGATCTGCCACAGGAAGGTCGCGGCGAGCGCCACCGCGATGCCGGCGCGACCGATCACGGCACGCGCTCCAGCGAGGCCGCCGCCTGCTGCGCGAACTGCACCAGCGGCTCCGGCCACAGACCGATCGCCACCGTCAACGCCGCCAGCGCAACGGTCGCCGCATAGGCCGGCGCCAGCCGCACCTGCGCCGGCGGCTGCCAATCCGGATCCGGATGGCGCTTCCAGAACGCCTCGAACCAGATCTTCATCATCGAGTACAGGGTCAGGAATCCGACCAGCAGCGCCGCCGCCGCCCACAGCCACTGGTCCTGCAGCATCGCCTCGCGCAGGACGATCAGCTTGGCCCAGAAGCCCGACAGCGGCGGCAGTCCGACCAGCGACAGCGCCGGCACCAGGAACAGCACGCCGAGCCAGGGCCGCAGCCGGTACAGGCCGCCGGTGCGGCGCAGATCGTAGCTGCCGGCCAGGCGGAAGACGATCGCGGCGATCAGGAACAGGTTCGCCTTCACGATGATGTGATGCAGGATGTAGAAGATCGCGCCGGCGTTGCCGTCGCGGCTGGCGAGCGCGATGCCGAGCAGCATGTAGCCGATCTGGCTGATGATGTGGAAGGCGAGGATGCGCCGGATGTCCCAGTGCCAGGCGGCACCGAGCACGCCCAGCAGCATGGTCGCCACCGCGATCCAGCCGAGCGCCTCGTACAGCGCCGGCGGCGAGACCGTGAACAGGTCGCCGAGCAGGCGCAGCACGGCGTAGACGCCGACCTTGGTCAGCAGCGCCGCGAACAGCGCCGCCAGCGGCGCCGGCAGCGTGTGGTACGAGGCCGGCAGCCAGGCATAGAGCGGGAAGGCGCCGGCCTTGATCAGGAACGCCGCCGCCAGCGCCGCCACGAACGGCAGCAGCCGCAGCGGGTCGATCGCCTGCGCGGCGCTCTCCAGGGCAGTGAAGTTCAGGTGGCCGGTGATGCCGTACAGGTAGGCGATCGACATCAGCAGCAGCATCGTGCCGAGCACGTTGAGCACGAAGTACTTGAGAGTCGCGTCGAGCTGGCGCGCGCTGGCACCGTGCGCGAGCAGGCCGAGGGCGGCGATCAGCATCACCTCGAACCACACGTACAGGTTGAACAGGTCGGCGGTGACGAAGGCGCCGCCGACCCCGGCCAGCAGGAAGTGCACCAGCGGCAGCAGGGTCGGCGATGGCGGCGCCGGATCGGCGTCGGAGAGCTGGAACACGAGCGTGGCCGCGCCCATCAGCGCCGTGATCAGCGCCATGCCGGCGCCGAGGCGGTCGGCGGCGAACTCGATGCCGAACGGCGCCGGCCAGTCGCCGAAGGCCACGCGCGCGGTACCGCTCGCCTCGACCGCCACCAGCAGCGCCAGCGCGCAGGCGAGCAGGGCGAAGGCGCCGGCGAGGCTCAGCGCCCGCTGCAGGCGCGGGTGCTCGGCGGCCAGCAGCGCGACCAGCGCGGTGGCCAGCGGCACCAGCAGCGGCGTGGCGACCAGAACGCCGGCCATCAGCGCGCCTCGTCCTCGACCGGCTTGCCGTCGGCGCCGGGCGGCGGCTCGGCCAGGCGCAGCCGCTCGCTGTCGGCGATGCCGGCGCGACTGCTCAGCGCCAGCACCAGCACCAGCGAGAAGCAGGTCAGGGCAAAGCCGATCACGATCGCGGTCAGCACCAGCGCCTGCGTCAGAGGGTTGGCGGCATCGACCAGCACCGTTTCGCCGGCCGCGATCACCGGCGGCGCGGCCACCCCGACGCGCCCCGCCGCGAACATCACCAGGTTGGCGGCCGAGCCGATCAACGACACGCCGATCACGCAGCGCAGAAGGTCGCGCGCCAGCGCCAGGTAGACGCCGGCGGCGACGATCGCGAACACGGCGGCGGCGAGCGCCCAGATCATGCGTCGCGCTCCGCCGCCGAGCCGGCGTCCTCGTCGCCGCGGCGCGACTCGTCGAGGCTCACCACCTGCGCACACAGCCCGCCGAGCGCGCCCCACACCGCGGCGTAGACGCCGAGGTCGAACAGCATCACGGTCGAGACCTTCAGGTCGGTGAAGCCGAGCGGCACGCTCGCCCACAGATGCGTCATGTAGGCACTGCCCACGGCCCAGGCCGGCAGGCCGCTGGCCAGCGACAGCAACACGCCGGCGGCGGCCAGTCGCAGCGGCCCGAGCGGCATGCGCCGCTGCGCCTGCGCGGCGCCGCTGCCGACCGCGAGCATCGCCGTGGCGGCCACCGCGATCATGCCGCCGATGAAGCCGCCGCCGGGCGCGTTGTGCCCGCGCAGCAGGATCCAGACCGAGACCACGAGCATCAACGGGTACAGCGCGCGCAGCAACACCTCGAGGATCACCGCCCGCGGTGTCATCGGCCCTCCTCGCCGGCGGCCGGCGCGCGCCTGGCTCGCGCCCGCTCGTAGGCCAGCCGCAGCAGCGGCAGTGCGGCGACGAAGGCGACCGCGACCACGGCGATCTCGCCCAGGGTGTCGACCGCGCGGAAGTCGACCAGGATCACGTTGACCACGTTGCGGCCGTGCGCCTGCGGCACCGCCTGCGCACCGAAGTACTGCGCCAGGGCCGGATCGAGCGGACCGCCGACCGCTGCCAGCAGCAACAGCGTGGCCAGCGCTGCGAGGGCCAATGCGATCGCGATCCGCGGCCAGGCGCGCTGCGCGCCGGCCGGCACGAGGTCGAGACGGCGCACGCGCAGCAGGATCGCGGCGATGACCACCACGAAGGCGACCTCGACCGCGAACTGGGTGAAGGCCAGGTCCGGCGCACCGAGGAACAGGAACAGCAGCGCCGATCCGAAGCCGACCAGGCCGGCGGCGAGCAGCAGCACGAAGGAATCGCGCACCAGGCAGGCGGCGAGCGCCGCCACGATCAACAGCGCGCTGGCGCCGGCCACCGCCAGCGACGGCAGCTCGCGCGCCGGCCACGCCACGGTGGCCGCCGCCAGCGCCGCCGCCAGCGCCGCCACCACCGCCAGCAGCAGCCAGACCGTGTAGCCGAGCAGACTGCCGCTCTGCAGTCGCGGCGTGATCGCCGCCGCCTTCGGGATCGCCGCCACCAGGGCGCGATAGATCGCCGCGGTGCTGACCTGGTCGAGCCAGGGCAGCCGGTCGAACTGCGCGTGCAGCCGGTCCCAGAACGCGTAGATCGTGCCGCCGGCGGCCAACGCCAGCGCGAGCGCGCCGAGCACCGCCCGGTCGGTCGGATCGAAGACGAGACCGCGGATCTCGGCAGTCGGCAACATCGCGTGCGCCGCGCTGCGGATCAGCGGATCGACCAGGTGCGGCGCCAGCCCGAACGCGACGCCGAGCAGCGCGATCAGCAGCGGCGGCACGATCAGCCCCCAGCCGCCGTCGTGCACGCCGACCGGACGGCGCCCGCCGCGGTGCCAGAACACGCGGATCGCTGCCACTGCCGCCACCGCGACCGACACTGCGCTCACGAACAAGCTCGCGTAGCCGACCCACGCGAAACCGCCGTCGCCCTCCTTGGCGATCGCCATCATGTCCTTGGCAACGAAGCCGAAAGACAGCGGCATCCCGGCCATCGACAGCCCGGCCAGCAGCGCCGCCGCCGCGGTCCAGGGCATGACCGGCGCCAACCCGGCCAGATCGTCGATCCGGCGCGTACCGGTGGCGTGGTCGATGTTGCCGGCGACGAAGAACAGCGGTGCCTTGTACAGCGCGTGCGCCAGCAGGAAGGCGACCGCCGCCACCGGTGCGCCGTCGCCGGGCACGCCGATCAGCATCACCAGGGTGCCGAGCGCGGCCACCGTCGACCAGGCGAGGATCCGCTTCAGGTCGCGTTCGCGCAGCGTCAGCACCATCGCCAGCGCCGCGGTGAAGCCGCCGACCGCGGTCAAAGTGAGCTGCCACATCGGCAACTCGCCGAAGGCCGGGTGCAGGCGCGCCAGCAGATACACGCCGAGCTTGACCATGGTTGCCGAGTGCAGGTAAGCGGACACCGGGGTCGGCGCGCTCATCGCGTTCGGCAGCCAGAAGTGGAACGGGAACTGCGCGCTCTTGCTGAAGGCGCCGACGAAGATCAGCGCCAGCGCCACCGGCACGCGCGGGTCGTCGATCCAGACCGGATGGCCGGCGATCAGCGCCCGGATCGAATAGGCGCCGCCGATCTCGGCCAGCAGGATCAGTCCCGCCAGCAGCACCAGGCCGCCGCCGCCGGTGACGAACAACGCCTGCTGCGCCGAGCGACGGCTCGCCTCGTCCTCGTGCTTGAAGCCGACCAGCAGGAACGAGGTCAGGCTGGTCAGCTCCCAGAACACGAACAGCGCGATCACGTTGTCGGTGCTGACCGCGCCCAGCATCGACAGCATGAACAGCAGCAGCAGCACGAACAGCCGCGCCCGGTCGGGCACGCCGGCCATGTAGGCGGCGGCGTACACGAACACCAGGGAACCGATGCCGCAGATGAGCAGGATGAACAGCAGCGCCAGGCCGTCGATGTGCAGCGTCAGGTCGACGCCGAGCGTCGGCGACCAGGGCAGCACCAGGATCCAGGCCGGGATCGGGTCGGCCCGGTGGCCGTGCACAGCCGCAACCACGGCCAGCGCCAGCGGAATCAGCGCCAGCAGGCCGAGGCGCGAGATGCCCCGACCCTTCACCGCCATCGCCGCTCCAGACGGCAGCCGGCCGCCGGCGCGGCGCGGGCGGCGCGCAGCAGCCGCAGGCGGGCGCCGGTCGCCACGGCGCCGGAGTCGACCGCGGCGATCGTCATCGTGGTGCCGGCCGCCGCAGCAGCATGACAATCAGGGTCACGATCGTCAGCGGGATCACGAAGCCGAGCATCACCTGCGAAAAGCGCGGCAGCAGCTCGTGCTGTTGCGAGGCGAGGATCAGGTAGGTGGCGTAGGCGACGTAGTAGCCGATGAACACGCCGCCCTCCCAGCGCGCGATCTCGCGCCCGGTGAGGAACACCGGCAGGCAGGCGAAGGCCACCACCAGCATCACCCAGAGGTCGAAGTTCAGCACCGCCGGCGCCATCGGCAGGCCGTCGACGGCGACCAACCCGGTCAGGCCGAGGACGCCGAGGATGTTGAAGGTGTTGCTGCCGACGACGTTGCCGACCGCGATGTCGCGCTCGCCCTTGATCGCCGCCACGATCGAGGTGGCCACCTCGGGCATCGACGTGCCGGCGGCGACGATCGTCAGGCCGATCACCAGATCGCTGACACCGAGCGCCTTGGCGAAGGCCACCGCCGCCGTCACCAGCCAGTCGGAGCCGATCACCAGCAGCACCAGCCCGCCGGCCACGAGCGCGATCTGCACCGCCCAGTGCCGGTCCCATTGACTGTGCGGCTCGAGCGCCTCGGCGTACTCCTCGGCGTCGGCCTGCGTCTGGCGGCGCGACTGCACGACCAGGAAAACGGTGTACACGAGCAGCAGGCCGAGCAGCAGCGCCGAGTCGGCCAGGCTCAGGGCGCCGTCCAGCCCGAGCGCGAGCAGCAGCAGCGAGGCGCCGATCATCACCGGCACCTCCTGGCGGATCAACTGCGTGTGCACCACCAGCGGCGCGATCAGTGCCGACAGGCCGAGGATGAACAGCACGTTGAAGATGTTGCTGCCGACGACGTTGCCGACCGCGATGTCGGTGCGGCCGTCGAGGGCGGCGCCGACCGACACCGCCAGTTCCGGCGAACTGGTGCCGAAGGCGACGATCGTCAGTCCGACCACCAGCGGCGACACCCCGAGCGACAGTGCCAGGCGCGAGGCGCCGCGCACCAGCAGCGAGGCGCCGGCGATCAGCAGCGTCAGGCCGGCGACGAACAGCAGGACGTTCATGACAGGAGACGTTGACGGTCGACGGGCGCGATGCGGGGCGAAGCATCGCATACCGGCGGCCGGCAGCG
>Ga0208100_100609_pt1 | contig 12992 bp, 11 predicted proteins | sample SubbioR11_8A_Aug_FD_184817 | JGI IMG/M metagenome (GOLD analysis project Ga0208100, IMG submission 184817) | Serpentinite rock and fluid subsurface biosphere microbial communities from McLaughlin Reserve, California, USA - CR11_8A_Aug (SPAdes) | ecosystem: Environmental > Terrestrial > Deep... | reverse complement strand
TTCGACTGGGGTTTTTGTCTTTTGACGTCTCCGACACCGCCGCCCGAGCGGACACCGGCCAACGCGGCGGGTCTGGCGAGGCTTCGGTGGGCAGCACCGGCGACAGCTACGACAACGCCCTGGCCGAGACCATCAACGGGCTCTACAAGGCCGAGATCATCCACCGCCGCGGGCCCTGGAAGACGCGCGAGGCGGTCTGCATGGGGACAGTTCGTTGAGGGCCGCGACCTCATCTCACCGAAAGTCGGACGGGCTTGCCAACCCTGCTCAGCATCTCGACCAGCGTGTCGATCGTGAACTTCGAGGTCTTCCGGTTCACGACATCGGAGACGCGCGGGCGCGACACCATCAGGATTTGCGCTGCGTCGGCCTGGCGCAGTTGATGCTCGGCAATCCAGTTTGACAGCTCGGCCATGAGCTGCTGCTTGAGCAGGCGCGTGTCGTTGATCTGCTTGCGCGAAGCGGCGTGCAGCTTCTTGGCCTCTGCTGCCGAGAAGCCCAGCTCCAGGAAGACGTTCGCGCCCGGCTTGGTGATGTGGCGGATTTCGGTGTCGATGGTCATCGCTTGCCCTTTCTCGCGTTCACCACGGCGCGGTAGCGCGTCGTGGCGATGTCCTTGTCCTGCTTCGACGTGGCCTGCGTCTTCTTCTGGAAGCAGTGCAGGACGTAAACCGCTTCCTCGAACTTGGCGACGTACATCACGCGGAATATGCCTTTGGCATCGCTGATGCGAACCTCACGCGTCCCGGCGCCGACCTCGTCGAACGGCTTCCAGTCTGTCGGGTCGAGCCCGGCCTGCACCCGGCCGAGCTGGAAGCCAGCCTCGCGCCGCGGCTGCTTCGGGAACGCCATCAGGTCGGTGCATGACGAGCCCACCCAACGAATCTCCTTGTCGTCCGTCGTCGAAGCCATGTGTATAAGATTTTATACACACCGACCCAGTGGCGCAACCGCAGCTGCCGTCGAGGCGACGATTCGGCGCTTCGGCTCGGGCGCGTCAGACGAAGTTGCAACGATGCGTGACGTGACGGCGCGGCTCTCGGGAAGACCTGGCATCAAGCGGAACGGTACGGCACTTCGAGCGGCCCGATGCACGGTGTCCGGCGGTTCTTCCACGACCGACACGAGAGCGGCATGATCGCCCGATGCGCCTGCTGCCGTGGGGAAAGCCAAAGGCCGACCAGCTCGAGCTTCTCGACGCTGATCCCGCGCAGTCATGCGCAGTTGGTCCCGGCACGAGGCAGGATAGACCAGATGTGACGCCGTCGCGGGACGTCTCTGAACGTCCCGGAGGGTCACGCTCGAAACCCCGGTTCGTTGCCGCGACACCTGCCACACGCCCGACGCCGGCGCGGATGCGCCGACCGTCGAACTGCTCACGACCGCCAGCGCACACCAACAGCGCGCTCTGGCGCTGATCCAGCCCATCCAGCCGTAGTCAGAAACCGAAACCCGATATCCATCGCAAGTGGTTGATGGAGCAGGAGAATTCGGGCGGAAGGCGGAGGAACTTCAAGCCAGGGCCTTTCGACCTCGTGCTGTTCGAAGTCGGCGCCTTCAGCCCGATCTGTGGCGACATCGACCTCGGGACGCTGAACGCGCTGAAGGCCTGGGTGCTGCTCGGTGGCGGGCCTTCATGCCGGTGCACTGGGGCACCTTCAGCCCGGCGCTGCACGACTGGGACAAACCGTTGGAGGCGGTGCTGGCGCTGCCGGCGCAGGCGGGCGAGACGATCACGCGGTGCTGGCGCGACATCACGCACAGGCCGGCGTCGTCAGCGTCAGCGCCGACGCCCACGCAGCGGCCAGCGCCACCCTGGATCTTCGACGGCCGGTTGCCCGGCCCACCACAGCGCGGCGCCCATCAGCAGCACGCCGGCCCATTGGCTGGGCGCAAGCACTCGGCCGTAGACCGTGGCGTCGATCAGGATGGCGCTGATCGGGTAGACGAACTGCAGCAACGCGATGCGCCCGGCCGGCAGGCGCTGCATGCCGCTGTAGATCAGCACGTAGGCCAGCCCGGTGTGGATCACGCCCAGGCCGATCAGCCAGGCCCACACGGCCGGCGGCCAGTCTCCCCACTGCGCCGGCAGGCCGTGCACGAGTGGCCACCAGACCAACAGCAGGGTGCCGAACGTGCACTGCCAGAAGGTCAGCGCCAGCGAGCTCATCGCGCGCTGCTGTTTGGCGATCAGCGACACCGCGGCGAAACAGACCGAGCCGAAGACCGCCAGCGCCAGGCCCCAGCCGAACAGTGGCTGGTCTGCCGGCCAATCGGTCTGCAGCAGGCCGGTGGCGAGCGTCAGTCCGAGCAGCGCCGCGGCCAGCGCCAGCAGCCGCGCCGCACCGAGCCGCTCGCCGAGGAACCAGGCGCCGGCCAGCATCAGCCACAGCGGCTGCAGGTGGAAGGTGACGGTGGCCAGCGCGATCGAGGTCCACTGGATCGCAGCGAAGAAGGTCGCCCACATCGCGGTCATCAGCAAGCCGGTGACGCCAGCCATGGCCAGGCCGCGCGCGTTCGGCCGCAGGTCGTGCACGCGCCGGGCGAGCAGCGCGAAGACGGCCAGCGCGGCGGCGCCGAACAGGCAGCGGAAGAAGACGGCCGTCAACGGATGTTGGCCGGCCTGTTCGAGAAAGACTCCCAGCGTGCCCATCAGCAGGCCGCCGGCCACCATGAAGGCGGTTCCGTTGCGGTGCAGGTGCTTTGACATCGCGCCACTGTGAGCGCCGGCAAATAGTTCGTAAAGCGGAAGTCATTCGATCATCGGTTTCGATCATCGAAATCACTCCATGCCCTCATCGCAGGACTTCCAGCTTGACTGGCTGCGCGCCTTCGTCGCCGCGGTCGATGGTGGCTCGCTGGCTGCGGCCTGCCGCGTCGTTCACCGTTCGCCGGCAGCGCTGAGCATGCAGGTCAAGAAGCTCGAGGCCGCGGCCGGCGAGCCGCTGCTGCTGCGCGATGCGCGCCGCTTCGCGCTCACTGCTGCCGGAAGTCGGCTGCTGCCGCACGCACGTGCGGTGCTGGCGGCGCACGCCGCGGCACAGGCGGCGGTGGCGGCGACGCCGGTCACCGGCCATGTGCACTTCGGTTTCCCCGAGGACTACGCCGCCGCGCACCTCGGCCCGGCGCTGCGCCGCTTCGCGCAGACGCACCCGGGCGTTGAGGTCGAACTGATGTGTGCGCAGTCCACCGTGCTCATTCCCGCCTTGGTGCGCGGCGACCTCGACGTGGCGCTGATCACGCAAGACCGCCCAAGCCGCGGCACCCACCTGTTCGACGAGACCTATGTGTGGGTCGGGTTGGCCGGCCACATGGTGTGGCAGCAGGATCCGCTGCCGCTGGCGGTGTTCGAGCCCGGCTCGATGGCGCGCAGGATGCCCGAGCAGGCGCTGCGGCGCGCTGGCCGGCGCTACCGCATCGCCTACCAGAGCCCGAGCACCGTGGGACTGCTGGCAGTGGTGCAGAGCGGGTTGGCGGTGGCCGCGATCAAGCGCAGTTCGTGCCCGCCGGAGCTGGTCGAGCTCGGCGCGCGCCATGGCCTGCCACCGCTGACGCGGCTGCGGGTAGGCGCGGCGATCAGCAAGCAGGCGCGCGACGATCTGGCCGCACGCGCGCTGCATGGGCATGTGGTCGACGTGCTGCGCCGTCCTGTCGAACGCACGGCGCGGCACGGCCGCGGCGAATGATGCTGCTGGCTCACCCCGCCACGGCGCCAGTGTGTTCGCGGCCCGACTTGCGCCGGAGGGCAGCAGCCTGGGCGATGCATCCGGCGATGTCGAGGGCCGCGGCGACGCAGTCCTAAAGCAGCGGAATGCCGGCGCACGCGCAGGAGCCACAGAGCCATACCCGCCGGCCGGGCTCCCGGTGCAGCGCTTGCAGGTGCACCGGCACATCCAGGCGGCGCAGCGTGACGACCGCGCGCTCGAACCGGGCGTCGCCGAGCACGCTGTCGTCGAGCGGCGTGATGACCGGGGCAGGCCTGCGGGATCTGCCCGGCGATGGCGGCATGGCGGCCACGGCCGGCAGCGCCGGGTTGAGCTGGAAGGCAGCCTGCTGCCCGAGCATGTCCACCACGTGCTGGGGTCGGCCTCGCCGGGCAAGTCGGGCCGTCAGCCGCCGGCCACTCCGACCCAGCGACGGCGATCGGGCACGCTGGCGAAGTCTGTGCCGCATCCCCCTGTAGCCCGCGCCAGATCGGCGAGCAGAGTGGTCATTTGTGCGACGCAGCATGCTGCTACGATCAGCCCGTCAAAGCAACCACGAGGCGGCAGCCGATGGCAGCCCTGAAACAGATCGAACTCGCCCTGCAGGGTGGTGGGGCGCATGGGGCCTACACCTGGGGTGTGCTGGACCGGCTGCTCGAGGACGAGCGGATCGGCGTCGCGGCGATCTCGGGCACCAGCGCGGGGGCGATGAATGCCGTCGTCGTTGCCGACGGCCTGGTGCGCGGCGGGCGCGAGGGCGCGCGCGAGCGGCTCGAGTCGTTCTGGCGCGCGGTGTCGGAGGCTGCGCGCTACAGCCCGGTGCGGCGCAGCCCGCTCGACGTGCTGTTCGGGCGCTGGAGCCTGGATGCATCGCCGGGCTACATCGCGATGGACATGCTCTCGCGCCTGGTCTCGCCGTACGAGCTCAACCCCCTCGACGTCAACCCGCTGCGCGACGTGGTTGCGGCCGAGGTCGATTTCGACCACGTCAACCACTGCGAAGCGACCAAGCTGTTCGTCACCGCGACCAATGTGCGCACCGGGCTGCCGCGCGTCTTCAGGCAGGGCGAGCTCACGCTCGACGCGGTGATGGCCTCGGCCTGCCTGCCCAGCATGTTCAAGGCCGTCGAGATCGACGGCGAGGCCTACTGGGACGGCGGCTTCATGGGCAACCCGGCGCTGTTTCCGCTGGTCGACGAGAGCGACTGCCGAGACCTCGTCATCGTGCAGATCAACCCGATCCGGCGCGACAAGCTGCCGACCACGGCCGCCGAGATCCGCAACCGGATGAACGAGATCACCTTCAACTCCAGCCTGATCAAGGAGCTGCGGGCGATCACGCTGCTGCACCGCATGATCGACGCCGAGGGGCTGGAGGCCGAGCGCTACCGCGACATGCGGCTGCACCGCATCGGCGGCGAGGGCCTGGAGGACCTGTCGGTGTCGTCCAAGCTCAACGCCGAGTGGGCCTTCCTGGTCCACCTGCGCGACATCGGCCGCGGTGCTGCCGAGCGCTGGCTGGCGGCCCACTACGACGCGCTGTGCGAGCGCTCGACCTTCGACCCCAGCACCTTGTTCGAGGCCGCCATCCGTGACCCCGAAGAGGGCGCCGCCGAGCCGGCACCGGCGCGGCGCGGTCGCCAGCGGCCAGCGGGGGCGGCCGCATGACCGGGCTGGTCGGCATCGCGATCGCGCTCGGGCTGCTGATCTTCCTCGCGTACCGCGGGGTGTCGGTGCTGCTGCTCGGGCCGCTGATGGCCTTGCTGGCCGCGGCCTTCGCCGCCGAGCCACTGCTCGGGCTCTACACCCAGGTGTTCATGAGCTCGGCCGGCGGCTTCATCGTCAGCTTCTTCCCGCTGTTCCTGCTCGGTGCGATCTTCGGCCGGCTGATGGACGACAGCGGCGCGGCCAGGGCGATCGCGCAGGGGCTGGTCGCCCGCCTGGGTGGCGGGCAGGCGATCCTCGCCGTGGTGCTGGCCTGCGCGATCCTGACGTACGGCGGGGTCTCGCTGTTCGTCGTGGCCTTCGCGGTCTACCCGATCGCGGCCAGCCTGTTTCGCGAGGCCGACATCCCGAAGCGGCTGATCCCGGCGACCATCGCGCTGGGCGCCTTCACCTTCACGATGACCGCGCTGCCCGGCACCCCGGCGATCCAGAACGCGATCCCGATGCCGTTCTTCGGCACCACGCCGTTTGCCGCGCCGGGCCTGGGCGTGCTGGCCGCGCTGATCATGTTCGGCGCCGGCCAGTGGTGGCTGATGCGCCGCGCCGCTGGTGCGCGCGCGCGCGGCGAGGGCTACGGCCAGCACAAGGACGCGCCGCCGCGCGCCGACAAGGAGATGCGCGAGCACGCCGCCGGCGAGGGCTACGACGTGGCCGAGATCGGCGGGACGGACGGCGTGCTGCGCCCGGCGCCGCCGTCGTTCCTGCTGGCGGTGGTGCCGATCCTGGTCGTGATCGTCGCCAACTTCGTCTTCTCGAGCTACCTGATTCCGTCGTGGGACACCGCCTTCCTCGCCGAGGAGCGCTTCGGTGCGGTCGGCCTGCCCTCGGTGCTGGGAGTGTGGTCGATCATCCTCGCGCTGACGCTGGCCATCGTCGTGCTGATCGCGACGAACTGGGGCCGGCTGGTCGCGCTCAGGCGCTCGCTCGACGACGGCGCCAACGCCTCGGTGCTGCCGATCTTCAACACTGCTTCGCTGGTCGGCTTCGGCGCGGTGGTCGCCGCGCTGCCGGCCTTCGAGCTGGTGCGCACCGGCGTGCTCGGCATCGGCGGCGAGAACCCGCTGATCTCGCTGGCGGTGGCGGTCAACGTGCTGGCCGGCATCACCGGCTCGGCCTCGGGGGGCATGAGCATCGCGCTGTCGACGCTGGGCGAGACCTACCTGCAGCTCGGCCAGGCCGCGGGCATCGCACCCGAGGTCCTGCACCGCATCACCACGATCGCCACCGGCGGCCTCGACTCGCTGCCGCACAACGGCGCGGTGGTCACGCTGCTGGCCATCTGCGGGCTCACGCACCGCCAGTCGTACGGCGACATCGCGATGGTCGCCGTGGTCTTCCCGATCGCCGCGTTGATCGTGACGATCACTGCGGCGACGCTGTTCGGGGCGTTCTAGCCGGCTGTTGCTCGGCGCGGGCCGCAGGCGGTGCGCCGGGTGATCAGAACCGGAAGCCGCCGGGTGCGGGCAAGGGCAGCGGCAGCGCGAACGGCGCCGGCTCGGCCGCCGGCGGCGCCGGGCGGGCCACCAGCGGCAGCGGGGCCGGGTGCGGGCGGTTGGCCGGCAGCCGCGACTGACGCGGGTAGCCGGCGAGGTCCAGCGTGGTGTGCCATTCGTCCTCGCTGAAGCCGCGCAGCACCTGCGCGCCTACCGTCAGGCCGGGGGCGTCGGTGCTGCCCAGGACGCGCAGCCAGGCCTCGGCGTCGGTCTGCGGATCGGCCACGCGCTCCTGGTGCGGGATGCCGCGCGCGCGCAGCAGTTGCCGGCCGCGGTCGCAGGGCGCGCACTGCGGCACGGTGTAGAGCACGACCGGGAAACGCGCCACCGCTTCGCGCAGCGCCGGCGGCAGTGCCGGGCTGACAGCCGCGGCGCCGGTGCGGCCCAGCGGCTCGACGCGGGCTGCAGTGCCGGGCGGGCGGTCGGTGAAGGTCACCGAGCCGTCCGGGCCGACGACGCGGTAGACGCCCTGGGCCTGCGCCGCAGGCCCGGCAGCCGCGGCCAGCACCAGCCCGAGCAGCAGGGCGCAGGCACGCAGCGGGGGGCGGCGCAGGCGACGAAGCATGCGTGCGAATCTACCCGAGCGCGCCGCGGCGCTCAAGCCGGCGATACCCCGCACCGCCAGGCGGCGGCGCCCAGCCGGACGAAATGCTGTCGGCGAGCAGGGCTCAGGCCATGCCCTGGTGGCGCAGCAGGGCGTCGACGGCGGGTTCGCGGCCGCGGAAGGCGCGGAAGTTGTCGATCGCGGGGCGGCTGCCGCCGGTTTCGAGGATCTCGCGGCGGTAGCGCCGGCCGGTGTCGGGGTCGAAGACGCCGGCTTCCTCGAACGCCGCCCAGGCGTCGGCGCTGAGCACCTCGGCCCACTTGTAGCTGTAGTAGCCGGCCGAGTAGCCGCCGGCGAAGATGTGCGAGAACGCGTGCGGGTAGCGGTTGTACGGCGCCCGCGGCACGACGCTGACCTCATCGCGGACCTCGTCGGCGAGGGCCGTGATGCGCGCAGGCGCGTCGGGCTCGAGGTGCAGGCGCATGTCGAACAGCGCAAACTCGACCTGGCGCAGCATCTGCAGCCCGCTCTGGAAGTTCTTCGCAGCGAGCATCTTGTCGAACAGCGCGCGCGGCAGCGGCTGGCCGCTGTCGGCATGCGCACTCAGCCGCCTGATGACGTCCCATTCCCAGCCGTAGTTCTCCATGAACTGGCTGGGCAGCTCGACCGCGTCCCACTCGACGCCGGCGATGCCGGCCACGCCGAGGTCGTCGACGCGGGTGAGCATGTGGTGCAGCCCGTGGCCGAACTCGTGCAGCAGCGTGATCAGGTCGTCGTGGGTCAGCAGCGCGGGCCTGCCGGCGACCGGGGGCGTGAAGTTGCACACCAGGTGTGCGACCGGGGTCTGCAGGCCGGCGTCGGGGCGGCGCCAGCGCCCGCGCACGTCGTCCATCCAGGCCCCGGCGCGCTTGCCGGCGCGCGCGTAGGGGTCGAGGTAAAACTGGGCGAGCAGCTCGCCGCCGCGCTCGATGCGGTAGAAGCGCACGTCGGGGTGCCAGGTCGGCGCGTGGTCGGGGCGGATCGCGACTTCGAACACCGTCTCGACGATGCGCAGCAGGCCCTCGAGCACGCGCGGCTCGGTCAGGTACTGGCGCACTTCCTGGTCGCTGAAGCTGTAGCGCGCCTGCTTGAGCCGCTCGCTGGCGTAGGCCAGGTCCCAGGGCTGGAGGTCGGCGATGCCCAGCTCGGCAGCGGCGTAGTCGCGCAGCTCGGCGAGGTCGCGCTCGGCATGCGGGCGGGCGCGCCGCGCCAGGTCGCGCAGGAAGCCCAGCACCTGCGCCGGGCTGTCGGCCATCTTGGGCACCAGCGACAGGTGGGCGTACGAGGCCTGGCCGAGCAGGCGCGCCTGCTCGGCGCGCAGCTCAAGCAGCTCGCGCATCGGCGCGCTGTTGTCGAGCGCCGGCTCGCCCAGGTCGCTGGCGCGCGTGGCGTAGGCGCGGTGCAGCTGCTCGCGCAGCACGCGGTCGTGCGCGTACTGCATCAGCGGCTGGTAGCAGGGCGCGCGCAGCGTCAGCCGGGCGCCCTCGCGGCCCTCGGCCGCGGCCGCGGCGCACGCGGCCTCGCGCACGTCGTCGGGCACGCCGGCCAGCCGTGCCTCGTCGACGTAGAGCAGCCAGCGGTCGGTCGCGTCGAGCACATGCTCGGAGTAGGTCTGCGCGAGGTCGGCGCAGCGCTGCTGGATCTGCTGGAAGCGGGCCTTGGCCTGGCCCTGCAGCTCGGCGCCGCCGAGCACGAAGTCGCGCAGCGCGTTGGCCAGCGCGCGCTGGCGCGGCGGCGCGAGCGCGGCCGCGCCGGGGCCGGTGGCGACGGCCTTGATCTTCGCGTACAGGCGCTCGTCGGCGCCGAGCGCGGTGTAGAACTCGGTCACGCGCGGCAGGTTGGCGTTGTACGCCGCGCGCAGTTCGGGCGTGTCGGCGACATGCTCGAGGTGGCTGACGGCGCCCCAGGCGCGGCCCAGGCGCTCGGTGGCGACGTCGAGCACGGCCGACAGCGCGTCGTAGTCGGGCGGCACCTCGGGGCCGACGGCGCGCTCGAGCGCGGCGCGGGCCTCACCCAGCAGGGTGTCGAGCGCGGGTCCGACATGCTCGGGGCGGATCTCGGAGAACCGCGGCAGGCCCGCGGGGTCGAGCAGGGGGTTGTTCATGCGGCGCGGCCGCCGGCGGCGCGCTCGGCGGCATCGAGGGTGTTGACCAGCAGCATTGTGATGGTCATCGGCCCGACCCCGCCGGGCACCGGGGTGATCGCACCGGCGACCGCCGCGACCCCGGCGAAGTCGACGTCGCCGCAGAGCCTGCCCTGGGCGTCGCGGTTGATGCCGACGTCGATCACGACCGCGCCGGGCTTGACCATGTCGGCGCGCAGCGTGCCGGGCCGGCCGACGGCGACCACGACGACGTCGGCCTGCCGCGTGTGGTGGCCGAGGTCGGGCGTCGCGCTGTGGCAGACGGTGACCGTGGCATGGGCCTGCAGCAGCAGCAGCGCCATCGGCTTGCCGACGGTGTTGCTGCGGCCGACGACGACGGCGTGGCGGCCGCGCAGGTCGACGCCGGCGCTCTCGATGAGCTTCATGCAGCCGGCCGGGGTCGCCGGCCGCAGGCCCGGCAGCCCGGTCATCAGCTCGCCGGCGCTGGCCACCGAGAAGCCGTCGACATCCTTGGCCGGGGCGATGGCGGCGATCACGGCCTGCGCATCGAGCTGCGCCGGCAGCGGCATCTGGACCAGGATGCCGTGGATCGCGGGGTCGGCGTTGAGCTCGGCGATGCGCGCGAGCAGCTCGGCCTGCGCCAGCGTGGCCGGGCAGGTCTGCTGCACCGAGCCGATGCCGCATTCGGCGCAGGCCCGGACCTTGTTGCGCACGTAGACCGCCGAGGCCGGGTCGTCGCCGACGAGGATCACCGCCAGCCCGGGCCGGATGCCGCGCGCGGCGAGCGCGGCGGCGCGCCGGGCGACGTCGGCGCGCAGGTGACGGGCGAGGGCGTTGCCGTCGAGCAGGCGGGCGCTCATCGCGCAGGGTCTGTTCAGACCTTGGCCTGGGCGCCCAGCGCGATCTTGAGCAGGTCGGCCACCGTGTTGGCGTGCAGCTTCTCCATGATGTTGGCGCGGTGCGCCTCGACCGTCTTGATGCTGATGCCCAGGTCGTCGGCAATCTGCTTGTTGAGGCGGCCGGCGACGATGCGCTCGAGGACCTGCGACTCGCGCGACGTCAGGCGCGAGAGCAGCGCGTCGCGGCTGGCCTGCTCCTGGTGATGGCTGAACGCGCTGCGCGCCTGGTCGAACATGCGCTCGACGAGGCCGAGCAGTTCGTCCTCCTTGAACGGCTTCTCGATGAAGTCCCTCGCGCCCTTCTTCATCGTCGTGACGGCCATCGGCACGTCGCCATGGCCGGTGATGAAGACGATCGGCAGCGGGCTGCGGCGCTCGACCAGGCGGTCCTGCAGCTCGAGTCCGCTCATGCCGTCCATGCGGATGTCGGCGATCAGGCAGGCGATCTCGCGCGGGTCGAAGCGCGAGAGAAAAGCCTCGGCCGAGTCGAAGCACTTGACCCGGTAGTCCTTGCCCTCGAGCAGCCACTGCAGCGAATCGCGCACGGCCTCGTCGTCGTCGACGACGTAGACGGTGCCCTTCTTGGGAATCAGGCTCATGGCAGGGTGGGGGTCCGGGCGGTGTGGGCGGGGCCTGGCGGCGGCGCGTGGTCGTCGGTGCGGGCCCCGAGGTCGAGCGGCAGCGTGAACGAGAAGCTGCAGCCCGTGACTGTCTCGCCATTGTAGAGATTCTGCGCACGCAGCCGGCCGCGGTGCGATTCGACGATCGAGCGGCACAGCCCGAGGCCGATGCCCAGGCCGTCGGACTTGGTCGAATAGAACGCCTCGTACATGCGGGCCAGCACCTCGGGCTTCATGCCCGGGCCCTCGTCGCGCACGCTGAACTCGATGGCCGCGCCGTCTTCGGCGGTGTGGCGCGGCACGACGCGCAGCTCGATGCGCCGGCGGGTGGCCGGCAGTTGCGCGTTGTCGATCGCCTCGGCGGCGTTTTTCAGCAGGTTGAGCAGCACCTGCTCGATCAGGATCGGGTCGACCATCAGCGGCGGCAGGTGCTGCGCGACGTAGGTCTGGATCTGCACGCGCCGACGGCGCAGCTCGATGCTGGCCAGCTCGACCGCGTTGTCGACGATCTGCGCGGCCTGCGCGCGCTGGCGCTGCGGCTCGCTGCGCTTCACGAAGGCGCGGATGCGGTGGATGATCTGTCCGGCGCGGCGCGCCTGGTGCGCGGTCTTCTCGAGCGCGGCGACGAGGTCGTCGTTGCCGATGCTGCCGGCCTTGACGCGCGAGACCATGCCGTTGCAGTAGTTGGTGATCGCCGTCAGCGGCTGGTTGAGCTCGTGCGCGACCGACGAGGCCATCTCGCCCATCGTCACCAGCCGGCTGGTGACCTCGGCCTTGAGCGCCTGCTGGCGGGCCAGCTCCTCGGCCTGGTGGCGGCCGGTGACGTCGGTGGCGATCAGCATCTGCGCGAGCCGGCCGTCGGTCCACTGCAGGTAGCGCGCGCGCACGTCGAACCACTTGCCCAGCGGCTCGACGTAGACCTCGAGCGGGTCGCCGCCGGCGTCGGTCAGCTCCTGCGTGGGCATGCCGACGAGGCTGTCGACGCTGTCGTCGACACGCGGCTCCGGGCGCCGGAACTGCTGGCCGGCCAGTTGCGCGTGGCCGCGGGCGTCGGCGCCGAACCACATGCGGTACGAGCGGTTGGCGAACAGCAGCTCGCTCTGCTGCACCGACAGCACCGAGACCGCGGCGTCGAGCCCCTCGAGCACGGTCGTGAAGCGCTCGTGCGCGGCCGAGAGCTGGTCGCGGATTCGCTTGGCCTCGGTGATGTTGGTCATCGAGGTCATCCAGCCGGTCTGCGCGCCATGCGCGTCGACCAGCGGCGAGACGTACATGCGGGCGTCGAACTGCGTGCCGTCGCGGCGCTGGACCTTGACCTCGATGCCGCCGGCCGGGCTGCGGCCCTGCAGCTCCTGGCGCAGCAGGCGCGCGCTCTCCTCGATGCGGTCGGGCGGCCAGTGCGGATACGGCGGCAGGCGGCCGACCAGCTCGGCTTCGGCAAAGCCGGTCATCGCGCAGAACGCCGGGTTAACGTAGGTGATGCGCCCGTCGAGGTCCATCGCCCGCATGCCGGTGAGCATCGAGTTCTCCATCGCGCGGCGGAAGTTGGTCTCGGCGACCAGCGCGTCCTGGATCTGCGTGCGCCGCTGGATGTGCCGCCAGCTGCCGAACAGCATCCACACCGTCATCGCCGAGAGCAGAATGACCATCCAGAACAGCGTGCCGCCGACGACCCCCACCGAGGCCCGCCAGCCCTGGCCGCGCAGCCACAGGTGCTCGCCCACCGGCACCAGCGGTATCGCGTGGGTGACGGGCGCCGGGCGCGGCGTATCACCCGGGTTAACGCTCAGCGTGTTGACCAGCTCGCGCCCGGTGTGCACGTCGAGCACCGAGATCGAATGGCGCTGCACGATCTCGGGCGGCA
>Ga0208100_100606_pt1 | contig 13046 bp, 13 predicted proteins | sample SubbioR11_8A_Aug_FD_184817 | JGI IMG/M metagenome (GOLD analysis project Ga0208100, IMG submission 184817) | Serpentinite rock and fluid subsurface biosphere microbial communities from McLaughlin Reserve, California, USA - CR11_8A_Aug (SPAdes) | ecosystem: Environmental > Terrestrial > Deep... | reverse complement strand
CGCTTGGTTGCCAACCAAGCTGCGCGCGGCTTCGCGTCTGGCGGCGATTTCGCCACTGTTGCCGGGGCGAGCCGCTTCGTGGGTCATCGTGTTTCGAAACCTATGGGCCGCAGTACTAGGGCAGGCGACGGCCGCGCCGCGCCGATGCCGGGTCGTGAGCGATGCCGCGTCTGAGCCGGCCGCCGCTGTTCGCCTCGTCGACCGAGTGCGAGCAGGCCTTTTACGACGCGCTCGAGGCCGGCGACGCGCAGGCGCTCGCCGATCTCTGGCTCGACGACGACGAAGTCTGCTGCGTGCATCCGGGCGGGCCGCGGCTGCTCGGGGCGCAGGCGGTGCGCCAGTCCTGGGCGGCGATCGTCGCCAACGGTGCGCTCAACATCCGTGCCAGCGCGCGCCGCAGCGTCGAGACGCCGACCCTGGCCGTGCACAACGTGATCGAGGAAGTGGTGGTCGGCGAAGGCGGGCGCCAGCAGGTCGTGCACGTGATCGCCACCAATGCCTATGTGAAGACACCGGCCGGCTGGAAGATGGTCCTGCATCACGCATCGCACACGGTCGACGGCGCGCCGGAGGCGGTCGAGACTCCGGCGGGGCCGCTGCACTAACCCGCGTCTTTGATCAGTTTGCGACCTTGAGTGCGGTGGCTATCCATAGCGCAACTCCGTCGCCTTGCCACCGAACACGCGGTACGAGTAGATGGTGTAGGCGGCGATCGCCGGCACCGAGATGCACACGCCGACGAGCGTCACCTTCAGCGTGGCCGGGCTGCTGGCGGCCTCCCACATCGTCAGTTTGCCGATCACCACGTAGGGATAGATGCTGTAGGCCAGACCGACGAAGCCGAGCACGAACACGGCGAGCAGCAGCACGAACGGCAGCCAGCACAGCTCGCCGCGCACCAGGCGCGTGGGCAGCACGCGGCGCAGCACCAGCAGCGCGACCGCCGTGTCATCTCCCTCACGCTTGACGCCGCCGGGCCGCTGCCCTGCACGCTGCCGCTTTCGGATTCATCACGCAGCTGCGGCCTGCGTCGCGGTCATGACAATCACTGGGGAATGCGAGGGGCTCCGCCCCCCGCGCCCCCGCAAAGCAGCTAACAAAAACTCCGAAAGACAAACCCCCTCTCTTGCTTCGCCGCCGAATAGTCGCGCTTTCTGACCGCCATTCACAGCTGCTGAAGCTGCCTCCCTACGCTCCGGAGCTCGATCCTCAGGAGCACATCTGGGACGAGCTGCGCGACAAGGCCTTCCCCAACCGGGTGTTCGCCGACCTTGCCAGCGTTCGGGCTCAGCTTGATCACTGTCTGCCTCAGCTTGCGGCGAGCCGCGAGACGTTGCGTGGCATCACGGCCTGGCCGTGGATTGTTAGGCTCACGTTGAACGCTCATTAGAATCAGCATGTCCACAGCGCACCCAGAACCGGGCTGCGCCCAGCCCGCCCCCCCCCGCGGGGGTTCAAGGCGCCCGGCAAAGTCGGTTCAGCTCGAGAGAGGTCCAGCGGTTCGGCGCCATCCGTTGACGCCGGGTCAGCCCTGTGCGTTGCGCAAGGTCGTTCGCGCGGCTTCCTGTCACGCCCGCGTCCCCTGCGCCTGCTTCGCGACGGCCGTTCACGAGCCGAGCTTCTTCAGCGTGGCCTGGATGATCTGCTCGATCCCCTCGCCGGACTTCCTGATAACCGAGCCTGTGAACCACCCCGGCTGGCGTCGAGTCCGGTGTCCATACAATGCTCCCGCGCTATGCATGCGATGTGGGTGCGATGTACGCAAGCATCCGGCACGACCTGGCTGTCTGTCGGCAACCCAGGTAGCGCAAGCCACTCAGCCGCAGCCCTTTGGACCTCAACGAAGCAGCCGATGAACGACACCTCGACCACGCGCGCTCTGCTGCTCGCCCGCTTTCCGGTGTTGGCCGAGTTGCCGGTGGCACAGCTGGCCGAGTTGCTGGCCGCCGCACCGCTGCGCCGGGCCCCCGCGGGCAGCGTGCTGTTCGAGCCCACCATGCCGTGCGAGGGCTTCCCGCTGGTGCTCGAAGGCAGCGTGCGCGTGGCCAAGACCTCGCCGAGTGGCCGCGAAATCGTGCTCTACCGCGTCAGTCCGGGCGAGGCCTGCATCCTGTCAGGCGGCTGCCTGCTGAGCGAGACCGAATATGCGGCCCAGGGCGTCGCCGAAAGCGATGTGACGCTGCTGCGCATCCCGCCCCACTTGTTCCAGGAGCTGATCCTGCAGCACCCGTCCTTTCGCCACTTCGTCTTCGACACGTACGGGGCCCGGCTGGCCGAGGTGATGGAACTGATCGAGGAAGTCGCGTTCCGCAAGCTCGACACGCGATTGGCGCGGCTGCTGATCCAGCGCGGCCCGGTGGTCAATGCCACACACCAGAACCTGGCTGATGAGTTGGGCAGCGTGCGCGTGTTCGTGAGCCGGCTGCTGCGCAACTTCGAGGTAAGCGGCTGGATCCGGCTCGAGCGTGAACGGGTGACGGTGTTGGACCCGAAAGCGCTGATCGAGTTTTCACAGCAATAGGCTGCTCAGTGCACGGCAGTCGCCTGCGGCATGCGAGCCAGCACGCCGTCGTCGAGGTGATAGACGGTGTCGAAGCCTTCGATCATGCGCTGATCGTGGGTGACGGTGATCACCGCCGAGCGGCGCTCGCGCGCGATCTTCTTCAGCAGCGCCATCACCTTGGTGCCGCGCTCGGTGTCGAGTGCCGCAGTGGGCTCGTCGGCCAGGATCAGCGGTGGCTCGTTGGCCAGCGCACGGCCGATCGCCACCCGCTGCTGCTCCCCGCCAGAGAGGTTGGCTGGCAGCGAATCGGCGCGGTGACCGATCTCGAGGTAGCCGAGCAACTCCTTCGCACGCCGGCCAGCCTCGCGCCGGTGCACGCCGTTGAGCCGCAACATCAGCGCCACGTTCTCCTGCGCGGTGAGGAACGGGATCAGGTTGTGCTGCTGGAAGATGAAGCCGATGTTGCGCCGGCGAAAGGCACGCTCGTCGACGCCAGTCCAGCCGTCGTTGTAGACCTCCTGGCCGTTGATCACGATGCGCCCGGCGGTCGGTTCGAGGATCAGGCTGATCGACAGCAGCAGCGTGCTCTTGCCCGATCCGCTGGGGCCCAGCAGCGCCGCCAGTTCGCCTTCCTGCACGATGAACGAACAGGGCTTCAAGGCCTGCACCGCCAGTTCGCCGCTGCCGAAGGTCTTGGATACGCCGGCGACTTCGACCACCGCCATCTCAACCGCCCAGGGCCAGTTGCGGCGGCGTGCGCAGCGCATGCCAGATCGCCAGCAGGCTGGCGACCATGCCACCGACCAGCATCACCGCGAAGGTCGCAGCGGTCTCCTGCGGCAGGAAAGCCAGGCTGCGCGGGAAGCCCGGCGTGATCAGCTCGCGCAGGCCGTAGGCGAGCGCAAAGCTGGCCAGGGTCAGCGCCATCGATTGCTCCATGATCAGCCGCACGATCACCCAGTTCGGCGCACCGATCAGTTTCAGCGTCGCGATCGATCTGATCTTCTCGATCGTCAGCACGTAGACGATCAGCCCGATGATGACGATCGACACGATGATCAGCAGCGCCCGAAACAGGCCGAGCACCGCGGACATCCGGGCCAGGCGCCCCTCGACCATCAGTTGGCGCTGCTCGGCGGTGGTGTAGACATTGAGGTAGAGCCAGTCGCGGATGTGCTGCGCCACCTGCGCCCCGTCCGCACCCGGCGCCAGCGTGATCAACACGGCGTTGATGGTGTCGCCGGAGGTCGACAGCAGCGGCAGCAGGCGCGCGGCCTGCTCGGACGAGTAGCCCGCGCCTTCCAGGCGTTGCAGGTTGGCCGCGCGCGCCGCGACCAATGCCCGGTTGTCCTGCTGGAACTGCACCTGCTGTGCATCGGGCAGCGACAGGTACACGAGCGGATTGCCGCCCGAATCGACCGCGCCCTGCGTGATGCCGACCACCGTGTAGAAGTCGGTGCCCAGGGGTACCCGGTCGCCGAGCGCAAGGCTGAGCTTGTGGTCGGCCACCAGTTCGTAGCGCGCCGCCTCGATGGCGCGGCCGCGCACGATAGGGCCAGGGCCGCCGAGTCCGCCGAACACGTCGTAGCCGATGACCGTGAACTGCTGAGCCTTGGCCCCGAACGCGCGTTGCGCAGAGTAGATCACCAAGGGGCTGGCCTTGGCCACGCCCGGTGTCGCGGCGACGCTCTTGTAGCTGTCCAGCGGGATGCGCGAACTCTCGTTGAAGGGCCCGCCGCGCCCACGCTCGACGACCCAGAGGTCGGCTGCGGTGTTGTCGATCAGCCAGACGCCGTCGGCGATGTTGCCACGGTAGATGCCGTTCATCACCAGCACGATCGCCAGCAGCATCGCCACGCCGGCGATGGTGGCGACGAACTTGCCGAGGTGGCGGCCGATGTCCTTGAGCGCGAGGTCCATCCGAGGGAACGGCTAACTGCCGGCCGCCTGCACGCGCGCGTTCGCGCGCACGCCCTGCGCCTGCGTAACCACGCGCTCGCCGGCCGCGAGTCCCGTGCGGATCAGCACGCGTTCGCCGTCGGCGCTGCCTGTCTCGACCGGGCGAAAGCGCGTTCGCCCGTCGGCAGCGACCAGCACGCCGCGCACGCCATCGGCATTGCGCGTCAGCGCTGCGAGCGGAACGGCGATGCCGTCCTCGCCGCCGGTGTCGATCGATACTTCGGCTTGCTGGTCGATCGCGAAGCGCGCCGGCGGCGCATCGAAGGCGACGTTGACTTCCAGCTCGCGGGTGGCGGGGTCGGACTGCCGCGCGATGCGCGCGACCTTGCCCGCGAGCGTCTCGCCGGTGCGCAGGCGGATCGTCGCCGGCTGGCCGACGCGCACGCGACCGACGACCGACTCGTCGACGCGCGTGGCGATCCACAGCGTCGCCGGATCGACCATGCGGAAGATCGGCGTGCCGGGAACGACGGTGGCGCCGACTTCGGCAAGCCGCGCGATGATCACGCCGTCGATCGGCGCCGTGATGCGCGTGAACGACAGCACGGTGTCCGAGTAGCGCAGTTCCTGCGCGAGGACCTGCGTTTCGGCTTCCCGCGCGGCCAGCACCGCGCGCGCGTTGTCGAGGTTCGCTTCGGCGGCGCGCAACGCAGCGTCCGAAGCGTCGAGCGCCGACTGCGAAACGAAGCCGGCGCGCAGCAGTTCGACGTCGCGCCGCTGCCTGCTGCGCGCGAGTTCCAGCTCCGCCTGTGCCTTTGCGACCGCCGCCCGCGCCGCACGCACGTTGCGCTCGACCGCTTCGCGCTGTCCGCTGACCACGCCGCGGCGCGCGGCCAGATCGCGATCGTCGAGCGCCGCGAGCGTCTGCCCGCGCTTGACCGCGTCGCCGACGTCGGCGTCGAGTTGCCGCAGCGTCGCGGTGATGCGCGCGGCGAGCGTCACCGGCACGCGCGCCTGCAGGGTGCCCGGTCCGACGACGCGAACGGCGACGGTCCCCGGCGCCGCCGCCACGATCGGCACCTCGACTGCGCGCAGGAACCGCGCCCAGACGAGCACGCCGGCCGCGACCGCGACAAGCGCCGCCACCAGCGCGACGGCGGCGCGGCGGCGGTTCATGCGATCGCTACGCCTGCGCGGCGGGTTCGCCGCCGGCAAACACTTCGGCGCCGCCGGCGTCGACCACGCGCACGCCGACCGGGATCCCGTGCCGCACGCTCTCGGTCACGACGCAGAAGTCCTCGAATTGCGCCAGACAGCGGTCGAAGTGCTGGAGCGCGGTCGCCTGCTCGGCGAGCCGGATCGTGACGTCGAAGCGGCCGATGCGCAGCCGCCCGCGCTCGTTGCGCTTCAGCTCGCCGCGCACTTCGGCGCGCAGCCTGCCGGGCGCCTGCTTGAACTTGCGCAGGCAAAACAGCAGGCTCGAGGTGAGGCAGTTGGCCACCGCCGCAGCGATCAGCCGCGCCGCGTTCGGGCCCGACGAACGTCCGAGCGGCTCCGGCTCATCGAGCGCGAGTTCGGCGACGTTCGGCCAATCGAACTTGACTCGAAACTCGAAGTCCTGGAGCTGCTCCAGCTCGAGCGTGAAGCTCAGCGACTCGTCCATCGGCAACTCCCTTGCGGTCGAACTCGCCAAAGCCGCAGCGACGGTCGGCGACCGCGCATTCGACTGGCGCAATCTATGGGCGGCGCCGTACGCCGAATGCAGTCTCGATCAGACAATGTGCGCACTGCGCGACGGCGATCACCGCTGGCGGCGCACCGCCCCGGCTCGCGGCGCAGCCGCGCGCTGCCGTCAGACGCCGCAGGCCGCGCCGCCGACTTTCAGCCCGAGCCGGCGCAGCACGTTCGCGAGCGGGCACAGCCGCCTGAACCCGTTCTGCAGCACGGCGCCGACGAACCCCGTCGGTCATCGCGCGGCGAGCCCGCTGCGACCGCCAGCGGGCCGGCGCCGGCAAGCCGCAGGAAGTCGCGCCGGCCGAGGCCGGCGCAAAGCATCGCTTGATCGCGTTCGTTCATCGCTTCGCCCTGGTTCAATGCTACTCGATGGACCGCGGCGCTAGCCCGGACATTTCACCCGGGAACTGCAAGATGAAGTCGGCGCAATCTTGTTCTGCCTCGATGAGTGGGTGCTTGACGTCCACTGACGGGAAGGATCGCGCCGATGCCAAACTGTACCGAGGAACGCGACCTGTTTGGAGCGCTGGGACGGCGTCGGATCGAGGTGGGATTCGACGGCGGCGAGGTCGGTTCGGATACCGGCGGCTTGCTGCTGCTGCGGCAAGTCGAACGCAAGCTCGGGTTGCTCAAGGCCGCGGCGCGAGTGCTGCCGGATCCGCGCAATCCGGATCTGCTTTTGCGCACGACCGGGCAATTGCTGCGGCAGCGGGTATTCGGCTTGTGCCAGGGTTACGAGGACTTGAACGACCACGATTGGCTGCGCCCGCTGCGATGCCGCTGATCGACTCCGGCTACCGCGCGCCGCCATGGCTGCCCGGCGGCCACCTGCAGACGATCGCCGCCGCGCGGCTGATCGCGGCGCCGACGGTCGCCTACCGGCGCGAGCGCTGGTGCACGCCGGATGCCGATTTCATCGACCTCGACTTCGCGTTGCCTGAGCCGCAGTCACCGGCGGCGCCGCTGCTGGTGCTGTTCCACGGGCTCGAGGGCAGTTCGCGCTCGCACTATGCGCGGGCGCTGATGCAGGCGGCGGCCGAGCGCGGTTTTCGGGCGCTGGTCGCGCACTTCCGCGGCTGCTCCGGCGAACCCAACCTGCTGCCGCGCGCCTATCACTGCGGCGACTCCGACGAGGGCGACTGGATCCTGCGCCGGGTGCACGGGCGCTGGCCGCAGGCGCCGCTGTTTGCGGTCGGCGTCTCGCTCGGCGGCAACATGCTCGCCAAGTGGCTCGGCGAGCGCGGCGCGGACGCCTCGTTCGTGACCGCCGCCGCCTCGGTCGGCGCGCCGCTCGATCTGGCCGCCGGCGGTGCCGCCATCGGCCGCGGCTTCGCGCGCCTCTACGGCACCATGTTCCTGCGCACGCTGCGACCCAAGGCGCTGGCGAAGATCGAACGCTTTGCGCGCCTGGCCGACGCCGATGCGATCCGCGCCGCCCGCAGCCTATACGACTTCGACGACGCCTTCACCGCGCCCGTGCACGGCTTTCGCAACGCCGACGACTACTGGGCGCGGGCCTCGGCCAAGCCGTGGCTGCGCGCCGTGCGCGTGCCGCACCTGGTGCTCAACGCGCGCAACGATCCGTTCGTGCCGGCGGCGAGCCTGCCGCGCGCCGGCGAAGTGTCGGCGGCGGTGCGGCTCGAGCAGCCGACGGCGGGCGGGCACATCGGCTTTCCCCAGGGTCCGTGGCCGGGCCGGATCGACTTCCTGCCGCAGCGACTGCTGCGCTTTTTCACGCACGGCGCCTGAAGCCCGCCAGCGGGCCGCGGCGCGCGCTCCGGCGCCTGCCGCCGCCTCATTCGAACACCGGCGACTCGACGCCGAGCACCTTGTGCAGCTTCGGGCTGGTGGTCGTGTACTGCAGGTGGATGCGCTTGTCCGGAAAGACGTACCTGGCAGCGCCGAAGGCGGCCAGCGCCGCCTCGTGGAAGCCGGACAGGATCAGCTTCTTCTTGCCCGGGTAGGTGTTGATGTCGCCGACCGCGAACACGCCCGGCACGCTGGTCTCGAACTTCTCGGTGTCGACCGCGATCTGCTTGCGGTCGATCGCCAGGCCCCAGTCGGCGATCGGTCCGAGCTTGGGCGACAGTCCGTAGAAGACCAGCAGCGCGTCGAGCGGTACGCGGCGCGTCACGCCGTCGAGCGAGGTGACGCGGATCTCGCTGAGCCGGCCGCCGGACTCCTCGAAGCCGCTGATCTGGCCCACCATCTGCTGCATCTGCATGCGCTCGCACAGCTCGCGCATCCGCGCCACGCTCGCGGGGGCGGCACGGAAGCCGTCGCGCCGGTGCAGCAGGATCACGCTCTCGGCCTGGTCGACCAGCGCCAGCGCCCAGTCGAGGGCCGAGTCGCCGCCGCCGCAGATGACCAGGTTGCAGCCGTGGAAGCGGCCCGGATCCTTGACCTTGTAGAAGAGCTGCGTGCCCTCGAACTTGTCGATGCCATCGACCTTCAGCGTGCGCGCCTGGAAACTGCCGACGCCGGCGGCGATGAACACCGTCTTGGTGACGAAGCTCGTGCCGAGCGAGGTCTGCAGGTAGAAGCGGCCGTCGTCGCGCTTGTGCAGGACGCTGACTTCCTGCCCCAAGTGGAAGGTGGCGCCGAACGGCGCGATCTGCCGCAGCAGGTTGTCGGTCAGCTCCTGGCCGGTGCACACCGGCACCGCCGGAATGTCGTAGATCGGCTTGTCGGGGTACAGCTCGACGCACTGGCCGCCGACCGCGGCCAGCGAGTCGATCACGTGCGCCTTGATCTCGAGCAGTCCCAGCTCGAACACCTGGAACAGGCCGACCGGGCCGGCGCCGACGATCACGGCGTCGGTGTCGATCGGCGGCTTGACCTCGACGTGGCCGGGCACGTCGACGGCGGATTGGTTCACGGTGGCATCCATCCTTGCAGGCATCTCCGAATTCGCCGCCGGCGCGCGGCGCGGCCGCGATTCTCGCCGATCCGGGCCGCGAAGACGGCCGCGGCGCGCAGCCCCCCTTACTGCCGGCGGGGTTCCTCGGGCCGGCGCGCCTGACGCAGCAGATCGGCCTGCTGCTCGTGCAGTTCGCGCGTGAGCTGGCGCAGGCGGGCGTCGACCTCGGACATGACGAAGAAGTCGGCATCGGCCGCCCGCCGCGCCAGTTGCAACTGCTCGACCGCGGCCGCGGTCGCGCCGAGCAGCGCATAGGCCTCGGCCACCGCCTGATGCTGCAGCGTCTGCTGGCCGAGCGCGGCGTGGCTGCGGGCGAGCAGCGAGTAGTGGTACGAGTCGCTCCTGGTCAGCGCCAGTTGCTCGCGCAGGTAGGCGACCGCTTGCGCGTGACGGGCGTCGCGCTGCAGGAGGTCGACGTAGTTGATCGCTGTCAGGCGCGACAGCGGAAAGCGCAGCGTCGCCTCGCGCGCGGCGGCGATTGCCGCCTCGCGCTCCGGTGGCGTCGTGGCCGCCGCGAAGCGCGTCTCGGCGACCAGCTTGTCGAGCATCGGCGACGGCCGCTCGCCGGCCAGCCGGCGAGCGGTGCGCGCCGCCTCGTGCGCTGCCGGCGCCTGATCGAGCCGCAGCAGCGCCAGCGCCAGCCCGTACTGGGCGGCGACCGGCGAGGCGGCGGTGCGATCGCGCAACTGGGCGGCGAAGTGCTGCTGGGCGTCGCGCGCGCCCTGCGCGCTCGGATCCTGCAGCACGCGCAGGCGGGCGCGCACCAGTGTGAAGTCGAGGCTGTCGGCGTGCAGGCGCACGCGCGCCTGGCGCGCGCGCGCCTGCATGTCGCCGATGCGCTCGATGGTCAGCGGGTGGGTGCGCAGGTAGGCCGGTGCGGTGCCGGCCTCGTACAGGCGCGCCGCCTGCTGCATGCGGCCGAAGAAGGTTGCCTTGGCGCGGGCATCGAAGCCGGCGTCCGCCAGGATCTGGAAGCCGATGCGGTCGGCCTCGCGCTCGGCCTCGCGCGAGAAGTTCAACTGCCGCTGCAGCGCCGCCGCCTGGCCGCCGAGAATCGCCGCCTGGGTCAGATCGCCGCTGGAAGCCGAGTTGCTGCGTGCCGCCAGCAGCGCCAGCAGCAGGGCGCCGATGGCGATCGCGGTCGACTCGCGCTGCCGGGCGAGCATGCGCGCGATGTGGCGCTGCTCGACGTGGGCGATCTCGTGCGCGATCACCGCCGCCAGCTCGGACTCGCTTTGCGCCGCCAGCACCAGCCCGCTGTGGATGCCGATGAAGCCGCCGGGCAGCGCGAAGGCGTTGATCATCGGATCGCGCACCGCGAAGAAGGCGAAGTCCATGTGGCGCGCGGCGCTGTTCGACACCAGCCGCAGGCCGATCGCGTTCAGGTACTCGCTCGCGTCCGGATCGGGCAGATAGCTCGGATCGCGCACCACCTGACGCATGATCGCCTCGCCGAGTCGGCGCTCGTCGGCCGGCGACAGTTCGTCGGCGGCCGCCTCGCCGAGGGTCGGCAATTCGGTCTGCTGGGCGAGTGCAGCCGGCGGCAGCGGCGCCGCCAGCGCGATCGCCAGCGCGCAGGTCAGGCTGCGACGCAGTGGGGCGAACACGGCAGACTCGGCGGCTGGGTCATGGGACAGGAGGCGGCTGGCAGCAGCGGCGCGGCACGAATCGCGGCGGCGCGCGGCCGAGAGCCGGCGCGGCGGCGCGTGCTGTCTTTATGATAGTCGCGCAACGCGTTCGTTCCCTCGCGCACGCGGGCGTCGTCCGTAACGAAGGGATTGGCGGGGCGGCCATGAGTTCACTGACCCATTTCGACGCCGGCGGCCATGCGCACATGGTCGACGTCGGCGACAAGCACGTCTCGCACCGGATCGCGGTCGCCGCCGGGCGCATCCGCATGCTGCCGGCCACCCTCGACCTGATCCGCAGCGGCACCACGCGCAAGGGCGACGTGCTCGGCGTGGCGCGCATCGCCGCGATCCAGGGCGCCAAGAAGACGAGCGAGCTGATCCCACTGTGCCATCCGCTGGCGATCACGCGCATCGCGGTCGACTTCGACCTCGACCAGGCGGCGAGCGCGATCGACTGCCGCGTGCGGGTCGAGACGCGCGGCCCCACCGGGGTCGAGATGGAGGCGCTGACCGCGGTCCAGATCGGCCTGCTGACGATCTACGACATGTGCAAGGCGGTCGACCGCGGCATGGTCATCGAGCGGGTGCGGCTGCTGGAAAAGCGCGGCGGCGGCAGCGGCGACTGGCTGGCGCCAGCCTGAGAGCCGGCTCAGATCACGTTGCGCTCGACCAGCAGCCGGCCGGTGCGCAGCCGCTCGGGCGCCAGCGGCGACAGATCGACCGTCCGGTAGGCGCCGGTGGCCACAAGTTCGGCCAGCGCGCGGCCGACCGCGGGCGCCTGCTGCATGCCGTGGCCGGAGAAGCCGCAGGCGGCATACACGTTGCCGGCCGGCAGCGGCCCGACCAGGCCGTTGTGATCGACGGTGTTCATCTCGTAGTAGCCGGCCCAGGCGCGCCGCAGGCGCAGCGCCGCGAACGCCGGCACGCGCCGCGCCAGCCGCGGCCACAGCCAGTCGTCGAACAGCGCATGGTCGATCGCCTCCAGCGGCACATCGTCGCCATCGTCGCCGCGCGGCGGCGCACCGCACAGGAACACGCTGCCTTCGGGCCGGAACCAGAAGCCGGCCGGGTCGATCACCAGCGGGCAGTCGGTGAGCGTCGCCGGCGAACTGAACACGAACACGTCGCGCTTGCGTGCGCGCACCGGCAGCTCGAAGCCGGCGGCGCGCGCCAGCGGTGCCGACCAGGCACCGGCGGCGATCACGAACGCGCCGGCGCGGTAGTGCGTGCCGCTGGCGCCGATCAGCGCCTCGATGCGGCCCGTGCGCAGGAAGCGCTCGCCGCGATCGACGACGAAGCGCACGCCGAGCGCGCGCGCCTTGCGCAGCAGCGCCTGCAGCAGCGCCGGGCCGTCGAACCAGCCTTCGCCCGACAGGCCGAGGCTGCCGCCGGCGAGGTCGTCGACCGCCAGCCAGGCGAAGCGTCGCGCCAGCGCGGCGCGATCGAGCAGCGCGACATCGGCGCCGCAGGCGCGCTGCAGCGCATGGTTGGCTGCGAGATCGGCGGCACCGACAGTACTCGCCAGGTACAGGTAGCCGCGCTCGACCAGGCCGATGTCCGGCACCTCGCCGTCGACCGCCAGTTCGGCGCCGACAGTGCGCAGGAATTCGAGGCTCGCCTGCGACAGCGCGATGTTGATCGGCGTCGAGAACTGCTGGCGGATAGAACTGGCCGACAGCGCGCTCGATGCCTGCCGGTAGGTCGGATCGGGCTCCAGCACGGTGACCCGCAGGCCGTGGTCGCGGGCGAGGAACATCGCGGTCGCGGCGCCGATGACGCCGCCGCCGGCGACGACGACGTCGCTGGCGCTCGCCGCCTCAGCGCGGCGCACTGCGCGCGGCGCCGGCCAGGGCCGCTTCTAGAATCGATCGCATGATCCGATTCTATGCAGCCGAGGCCGTGCACGCGGCGCTGCCGTGGCCGCGGCTGATCGAGGCGCTCGCCGGCGCCTTCGCGCGCGGTGCGCAGGTGCCGCTGCGGCACGCGCATCGGCTCGGCGACGACGACACGCTGCTGCTGATGCCGGCGTGGCGCGATCCGTCGTGCGGCGGCAACGACGACGGCGCGCTCGGCGTCAAGCTCGTCACCGTGATGGCCGGCGCCGCGCGGCGCGGCGCGGCCACGGTGGCGGCGACCTACCTGCTGCTCGACCGCGCCAGCGGCGCGCCGCTGGCGCTGATCGACGGCGAGGCACTCACCTTGCGGCGCACGGCGGCCGCCTCGGCGCTGGCGGCGCGTCACATGGCGCGCGCCGACGCCGAGGCGCTGCTGGTGATCGGCACCGGCACCCTGGCGCCGTTCATGGCGCGCGCGCACTGTGCGCTGCGCCCGATCCGGCGCCTGGCGCTGTGGGGCCGCG
>Ga0208100_100605_pt1 | contig 13047 bp, 14 predicted proteins | sample SubbioR11_8A_Aug_FD_184817 | JGI IMG/M metagenome (GOLD analysis project Ga0208100, IMG submission 184817) | Serpentinite rock and fluid subsurface biosphere microbial communities from McLaughlin Reserve, California, USA - CR11_8A_Aug (SPAdes) | ecosystem: Environmental > Terrestrial > Deep... | reverse complement strand
CACAAAGTTCAAGGAGGTCTGCATAATGCATAATTTAGATGATTTACGCAAAGAAATTGATCATATTGATAAAAAATTAGTTTCATTATTCGAAAGACGTATGGAAATCGTTAGTGAAATAGCAGCTTATAAAATCCAAAATAATATCTCTATCGAAGATTCATCAAGAGAAAATGATGTTCTTCAAAAAAACATCCAGTACTTGAATAATTCTATTTTTAAGGAAAGCTTAATGAAGTTTTTTAATGCTCTTATGAAAATAAGCAAGGAATTTCAAGACCATTTTTAGTTTTACTCTTATGGTCTAATTGAATGACTCTTGCTGATTTCCTAGCAATAATAGAGATATCTCTTCTTTTGTTAAAAAAACTTCCTTGACTTCTCCTTTTCCTGCAGGAAGAATAAAAGATATTTTTTCATTCCTATTTTTTTTATCTTTACACATCAACTCTAAACAGTATTCAGAGGAATACATTGATATCTCTACTGAAATCCCTAATTTTTCGATGCATTGCACTATCTCTTGGTAATATTCTTCTTCTATAAGCCCTAGTTGCTTTGCTATTTTTGATTCATGATAGATGCCTATTAATACAGCTTCACCATGGGTATAAGTTTTATATTCCGTAATTGCTTCTAGGGCATGTGCTAGAGTGTGCCCTAGATTTAAATTTTTCCTTATATTGTTTTCCTTTTCATCTTTTGCTACAATCCGAGCTTTAATCTCACAACAGTTTTTTACTATGCTCGTAATGACCTGTTGATCTATACCTAGCACCATGTCCAGATTTTTTTCTATGTATTTAAATAACAAATAGTCTTCCATTATTCCATACTTTATTACTTCTCCGATTCCAGAAATTAATTCTCTTAAAGGCAAAGATTTCAATACAGTTGTATCAATTATCACAATTTCAGGTTGATAAAAAGTACCCACCATATTTTTCCCCTGTGGCATGTTCACACCCGTCTTGCCTCCGACGCTACTGTCAACTTGCGATAACAGTGTAGTTGGAATTTGAATAAATGAAATTCCTCTCATGTAAACCGATGCTGTAAAGCCTGCTAAATCTCCAATCACTCCCCCTCCAAAAGCTATGATTTTATCGTGGCGGGAAAACTGATATTTCATCATCTCGGAGATAATTTCTATCACCGTTTGAATATTTTTGCTTTCTTCTCCAGCACATACTACATATTTATACAAATCCAAGTGACCCATTTGCTCCTGAATTTGCGACCCATAAATACGTTCTATATTCGTGTCAGTAATGAGCATAAACTTTGAAGAATCTTTGATTTCTCCTAAGAAATTACTTAGTAAGTCCTCTCCAATATAAATTGGATAGCTGTTTTTTTCTACACCTACTTGTATTCTTTCCATTTCTTTCTCCTCAAATACTTTGACTTATTATTTTTTTATAAACGTACTCGGAAGTCATGGCTGTGAGCAATGCCCCATAATTCATCTCTAACTCTAAAACATCACCAATTTTCAATTGTCTGGTTGCCTCTGTAATATCTAGTATAAGATGGTCACTACTAGCACCTATGACAGTTACCCCTATTTCTTTTGGTACAATACCGTTTAACATTATGTCTTGACGCCCTATGGCTACAATAGCTCTTTTCCTTATTCCTCGTTCTTCGAATGTGGGCAGCTTTCCAAAAGCATCGATTCCTCTTTTCCCTATGGGAACAGAAGGTTTATCCTTTATTTCCACTATTTCAACGAATAGCTTAAATGCATCCGCATAAAGGCCTTCAATAGTTTTATTATATACGTCCTCCTTGCCAAAAATAATTGATTGCCCTAATCTTAGCTGATTGATTCCCTTAGGAAGCTTGTTCTCCCAAATAAGGTGCAAACTATTTGAATTTCCACCTGAAAGAATGTGTAAGTCTATAGGATACAAAGCTTCAATTTCGTTTTTAATACTTATCAACTTCTCTAAAGAATGTTTTTCAGGAATAATTCCTCCGTAACAACCAAAATTTACTGCCAAGCCTTCCAAATGAATTCCTTCTAAATCTATTATTTCCCCCACTGCTGAAATAATTTGTTCCTCCATAAAACCTTCTCTTAAATCACCCAAATCTATAATTAATAAAATCCTATGCATTTTGCCCTTTTTACAGGCAGCTTCGGAGATTTTTTTAATGGTTTCAACCTCGGAGTTAATACTGATATCAACATATTCAATTAATTCGTCTATTTCACTAAGCATTGGGATTCTCAACAGTAGTTTTGGAAGAGGTATATGCAACATTTTTTTTATGTTTTGAATTCTGGAATCTGCCAAAGCTGTTACTCCTGCATTTGCGATGACTTGTGCGATTTCAGGATTTCCGCAAAAACTCTTTGTGACTGCCGTAATCTCCACACCCTGCTTCCTGCACTGCTCTACTAAAACTCTTGTATTGTGGTGTATTTTATTTAGGTTGATTTCCAATATAGGATAAATCATGTTTTTCCTCCCTCAGAGGTTCACAGTAAGTGTATTTTGTATGTGTTTGTACTATTATATTCTATTTGTGTTTGTTTTTAAATATATTCATTTTTTATTCTAAATCTTTTTCTGCAAGAATTTCAATCTATTTACTCTTTTTACAGTGCAATATAACTAAATTAGTCTTGTGAGCGTATTATATAATGCTTTTTGGGAAAAACTTAAACAATGACCTTATGAGGAGGCCTTGAACAAATGAATTCCATACCTTTTCCTATTCATTCCATCGATGTGAACAAACCCATGGCAGTCATTCATTTTAGTAATTCCTTCAGTCTTTATCTGGATAAGTATTATTCAAACCAGTTTGAAGAGCTTGTAATTATGTGTATTGGAACTGATAGATCCACAGGCGATTCCCTTGGTCCCTTGATCGGTTATAAGCTTGAAAAATTGATAAGGCGACATGAAAATATTTTTGTAGAGGGAACTCTTGAAAAACCAGTTCACGCAAAAAATCTGAAGGAAACCATTGATTCTGTCTACAAATGCAGATTGAATCCTTTTATAATTGCAATAGATGCGTGCTTAGGTAAAATTGATAGAATTGGCTTTGTGACGATAGGTCATGGCCCTCTCAGACCCGGTGCAGGAGTCAATAAGGATCTGCCTAGTGTAGGAGATATTCATATAACAGGAATTGTGAATCTTGGTGGATTTATGGAGTATATCATATTGCAAAATACTCGTCTTGGACTAGTAATGAAAATGGCTGACACCATAGCAGAGGGTATACAGTTTGGTTTGTGGAAACATATTAAAACAATAAAAGAGCAGTCTGGATATAACTAAATTTTTCAGTGGGGATTCAATCCCCCACTGAAATAGTTAGGTGACGGGCAAAGCCCTTATTGAATTATGCGACTGCTCTTCTAAATATGCTTTTATTCTTTCTGTTATTAAAAAAGCGATTCATATATTCTTCTTTCAATTGTAAAAATAATTTGATCAATTTCCTTATCCTTTGTGTTAATCAACATAGCACCCTTATCCATATCTATTACATTGTCAAAGTTGCTTAAATAGCTCAATTTGCTTGAGTCGCTATTATACAAAATTGCATCAACATAGCCTTCATAGTTCTCCTTGACTACTTCATACCCTCTTGCTTCTAATTCTCTAGCAACATGCTCCAGATTACTTTGAATAGCTACAACCTTTGGCATACCAACACCTCCTAGAGGTATTATTGCTAGAAGGTTGTAGCTTTATACTATTATTGAGGAATTTTTTGGTTTTTATTCTTGATTAAAACCTTTATTGCGTTTGGTATGATTTCCAATAATAATGGCGTATATCCGACGATATCTCCGTCTAAATTTACAGGAGTAGGAAGTTGACTATTGATTGATATTTTTTTTGCCTTATACATATTCACCTCTTTTATATGGATATGCTTTCCAGAAAAAATGGTTGGGAATACCTTCAATATCTTTAATTTTGATATCCTGTGAATTACACATACATCAAATAAACCGTCATCGTTGATTGCATCCGGTGCAATCTTCATGCCTCCTCCATAAGAGCTTCCATTAGCAATGGCTATTAACAATACTTCAGAATGTATGACTTGTCCGTCAATAATAATTTCAGTTTTCTTGAATTTATATGTTAATAGAGTTTTCAAAACTCCAGCGATATATGCCCACTTGCCTGATAAGTATTTCTTTAAACGCTCTACTTCCTTCAATGTTTCCGTATCAAAACCTATTCCTGCCACATTAATAAAATATCTTTCATTAGCCCTTCCGCAGTCAACTGATTTTTCTTGTCCATATACGACGATGTCTAGGGCTTCCTCTACATTTAAGCCTATTCCAAGACAGCGTGCAAAGTCATTTCCTGTACCTGATGGAATTATCCCAAGCGAAACAGACTTTCCAATAATTCCATTTAAAACTTCATAGATAGTACCATCTCCACCCACAGCAACTATTTTTTCGAATCCATCCTCCACCGCTCTTTTTGCCAGAGGTTCTCCTTCTTTTTTCTGTGTTGTGAATCTAACCTCATAAGGAGTATCATATTTCTTCATGAAAAAATGGATCAAGCTTGCGATTTTCTTCCCTTTACCTTTTCCAGCCTTAGGATTTACTATAAAACATATACTCATGACTATACCTAAGAAATCATTCTGGAGTATTCATCCAGAGAATTATTTTTTGCTCTGTCTAAAGCCTGTAGTTCTTCTGCGGACAATACAACCGTTGCCCTGCCTTTTTTTACAGTTTTTCCATATGTCACATTGTTCGATCTGCTATATATATTCGTAATAATGATACCATTATTCTGTTCGTCCAATACGGCCAAAGTAAAACTAAGTTCTCCTCCAATGTCATCAAAGGCATTGAATTTTACTATTCCTACTTTTTGAATGCAGTTTATTAATTTGCTTTCAACCTTAGAAATTTGAATATCTTGCTTGTTTATTCTTATATCCATGGAGTCAATTTTTTCATAGTATTGATGAATAACTTCTTCTATGTTCTTTCCTTCGTTGTTCCTTGCAAGATTTTCATATCTTTTTTTAATCTTACTGATTTTAGCTCCTTGAATAACGATGATAAATAATGCCAAAATATTTAGTATAGCTCCATACAACACTATAAAGTATAAATTTTCCTTCACATACGCAAAAACCTGTTCCATCATGATCCCCCTCTATATTATCTATGGTTTATATTATCTCATGGAAACCAAAAAAAAGAAATAGCATGTCAAATATCGTTACATGCTATATTCTTCTAGTCTAGTATTCTCTTTACTTACTCATTCTCCAATTCCTCGCAAATTTGCTTTAAAGCAGTTACTACCTTCATAATTTCTTCATGGGTGTTAAAATAGCCCATGCTAAATCTAATCGTGCCTTGCTCAAATGTTCCAATTGTTTTGTGGGCAAGGGGAGCACAATGCAGTCCTGATCGCACTGCTATATCATAAACCTTATCCAATACATAACTTACCTCTGACGAATCTTCATCTCCAATATTAATCGATACAACCGCCGTTTGCCTCTTTGGATCCACAGGCCCATAAATTCGCAGTTTGTCTATATTTCCGAATTCGTCGAGCATTACTTTCAGCAATCCTTCTTCATGTTCTCTTATTTTATCTATTCCGGTTTTCAGTATGAAATCTATACCAGCACCCAGTCCCACTATTCCCGGTGTATTCGGTGTTCCGCTTTCATACCTGTCAGGTATGATTTCAGGCTGTTGCAACTGTTCTGACTTGCTTCCTGTACCCCCTTCTTTCATATGCCTTAGTTCTATTCCTTCTCTTATATAAAGAATTCCCGTTCCTTGAGGTCCTAAAAGCCCCTTGTGTCCTGGTGCAGCAAATAAATCAATATTCATTTTTTGCACATCGATGTCGTAGACACCAGCTGTTTGAGCCCCATCTACCAAGAAATATATTCCTTGCTCTTTGGCTATTAGTCCAACTTCTTGAATAGGCATAAGCGTACCTGTGACATTAGAAGCATGAGTCATGGCTATGAGTTTGGTGTTTGTTTTGATAGCTGTTTTTATTTTCTGTGGATCCAATACTCCCTGCTCATCACATTGAACAATGGTATTTTCCACTCCGATTTCTTCAAGTGCTGTTATAGGCCTAACCATTGAGTTGTGTTCCATGCTGGTGGTTATCACATGATCTCCAGACCTTAACACACCCTTTAGTGCTAGATTTAATGAATCCGTGGCATTAGATGTAAATATCACCTGCATAGGATTTTCAATGTTGAATAGTTGACAAACCAACTCTCTGGTTTTATATATAGCTCTTCCAGCATCCAGTGCCAATTTATGTCCAGATCTTCCTGGGTTTGCCCCGTAATTTCTAAGACAACTGTCCATTTCTTGGTAAACCCTCTCTGGTTTTGGAAAGGTAGTAGCTGCATTATCTAAATATATTGTCATGCTTACACCTCCGATCAAGCTTCAAAACTGCGAAAGTACTTTCTTTATTTTATGCATTGTTTTACAAAATGTATAACAGAGTACTATTGTTTCACGTGAAACATTATTATTCTAGCAATAGATAGTTCCAGACAATACAACAACAGCTTGACCCCCAACTTTTACAGTCATGTCGTCCTTGCTTCCCTCAATGCAAACTACTATAGTGCTTGGTCTATCCATATACTGACCTTGTTTGCAAATTATAGTCTTCGATTTCTCTAATGAAATCACATTATTCTTGACTAAATATGCTCCCAAAGCACCGTTTGATGTGCCAGTTGCTGTTTCTTCATTAATACCCGCTGCGGGTGCAAAGTTGCGACAGACGAGATCACCTACCTCACCTTCAAATCCTAAAGCAAAGGTATGAACCCCTATAATTCCCAACCGGTTGCTAAGGGCGGTCAATTTTTCAAAATCAGGCTTTATGTTTTTTAGAATATTCATGCTCTTGACAGGCATTATTATATCTCGTAGTCCAGTTGATACAATCTGAGGCAATACTTTTAAATTCTTTATTCCTATATCCATTGGGCTTAGACCAAACACTTCTGCAAGCCCGCTTAAATCCTCTATGATCTCAAAAAATCTTGGAGATGTCTGAGTCATCATCACAGATTTTAAAACTTCTTCTTCAAATATTAACTCCACTGCCAATGTGCCTGCTTTAGTTTTTTGTCTCATTTGAACTGTTCCTTCAGATATTGTGATATTTTTTTCTTCACACAATACTTTGAAAGCAGCAATGGTAGCGTGACCACACAAATCCACCTCTTGGGTGGGTGTAAAATATCTTATATCATAATCATATTCCATTCCAGTTGATGGGAAAACAAAGGCCGTTTCTGAAAGATTCATTTCATTAGCTATTTTTTTCATTTGATATTCACTTAAGCCTCTAGCGTCAGAAACAACTCCCGCAGAATTTCCTCCAAAACATTTATTTGTAAAGGCATCCACCTGATAAAACCTCTTTTTCATAGAGGATTACACCCTTTCTCTGATAGAATGTTTCACGTGAAACATTCTATTTTGCATTCTGCAAAATTTCAACAAGCCGTTCCAATTCTTCTTCCCCATAATATTCAATCTCAATTTTACCCTTCTTCTTGCCCTTAACTATGATTACTTTTGTTCCTAAAGATCCTTTCAAAATGTCTTCAATACAAACCAAATCACTATCTCTAGACTTTTTTGCAGAATTTTTATTTTCTTTCTTTTTGTTCATCATTTCGCTGATCAAAGCCTCTGTTTCCCTCACAGAAAGATTGTTTACCACAATCTTTTTAGCGGTATTGATCATCAACTCTTGACTCTCAATTGCCAAAATTGCTCTTGCGTGTCCACTAGTCAAATCTTGATTTACAATCATCATCTGTATAATATCAGGAAGATGAAGCAGTCTTAAGGTATTAGCAACGTGTGGACGGCTTCTGCCTACGGCAATAGAGATTTGCTCTTGCGTCAGATTATGTCCGTCCATCAAGGCTTTATAAGCCATTGCTTCTTCAATAGAATTCAAATCTTCTCGTTGTAGATTTTCTATAAGAGCAACTTCCATTCTCTCCCTGTCCTCTAACTCCTTGACAACACAAGGCATTTTCTTGAGTCCTGCTTGCATTGCAGCCTTCCATCTTCTTTCACCAGCTATGAGTTGATATCCGCCATCAAGCTCTCTAACAATAACTGGTTGTATTATTCCATGGATTCTGATGGATGAAATCAAGGAGTCAAGTTTATCCTGATTGAAGTTTTTTCTCGGTTGATTTTCATTGGGTCTTATTTTTTGTATGTCAACAGAAAAAACCTCTCCCTTTATTGGTTTTTCTTCCTGTAATTGAATATCACCTTGGGGAATCAATGCATTTAAACCTTTACCTAATCCACCTCTAGCCTTAATCATTTAGATCACATCCTCTTCCAAGAATAAAAATTCTTCAGCAAGATCACAATATGCTTCTGCTCCCTTTGATTTAGGGTCATACTCCACAATGGACAGCCCATAGCTGGGTGCCTCTGCCAACCTCACATTTCTCGGTATTAATGTTGTATATACCTTTCCTTTGAAATATTTTTTTACCTCATCCACCACTTGAATAGAAAGATTTGTCCTTCCATCAAACATACTTAAAACGACTCCTTGAACCTGAAGCATGGGGTTAAGGTTTTTCCTGACCAAGTCTATGGTGTGCATTAACTGACTAACGCCCTCTAAGGCATAGTACTCACATTGTATGGGTATTAAAACACTCTCCACAGCAGTCAACGAATTAATAGTTAATAATCCCAAGGACGGAGGACAATCCACAAAAATATAATCGTAGTCATTTATAATCGGAGAAATAGCCTCTTTTAATCTTGACTCTCTTCTTTCTAAATCAGTGAGTTCTATTTCAGCTCCAGCCAATTGTACACTTGAGGGTATTATATAGAGATTATCACGCTTGGCACTCACTATACACTCTTTGGCACTGGCATTTCCAATAAGTAAATCATACATTGAATATTCCAAGCTTCCCTTATCAATCCCTAATCCACTGGTTGAGTTTCCCTGCGGGTCAATGTCTACAACCAACACTTTCTTTCCATTGGCTGCCAAGCATGCACTAAGATTGACATTTGTAGTGGTCTTCCCTACTCCACCTTTTTGGTTAAATATTGCAATGGCCTTTCCCACTCTATTCACCTCACATTTTACTTCTACAGAAAGTCTTTGTAATTATAGTTTCGTTATCTTTATACTTATTCCTTCTCTCAAATTATAGCAGACTAAATAATCGAATCAATAGAATCTACTAAAAATTCGACTATTTTGTTGTTTTAACAACTCATTGATTTGCATTTATTGGAACTATAGACTAATTCACAAAATATTAAAAGACTACATTATAGTAGCCTTTTAATATTTTATGACTATTTCATTGTTGTTTTATTGTTGCTTTGGTATTTTAACAACTATTTCTATGTATTCTCCCCTATCGAGTTGCTGATATTCAGCATTTAACCCAGATTGCTTAATGGCCTGAAAGGCATTTTTTAAAGTGTTAATATATATGCGAAAATTGAAGGCACTTTTTATTTTTTGTCTATTCTCTACTTCTTTTGGTTTTAATAGATCATCTAAAATACTTTCTATAAGCTTTTCAGTTTTCTTAACAGTTAAATCTTTTTTTGCAATATCCTCTATTACCTTCAATTGAAGTTCTTCATCCGGAAGTTTTAATAAAGCTCTCGCATGTCTTTCTGTTAGAGCATACTCCATGTGCTTTTCCTTTACCCTCTTAGACAATTTTAAAATTCTTAGCTTGTTGGCAATGGTTGACTGATTTTTCCCAACCCTCTCCGCTACTTCCTGTTGGGTAAAATTATGATCTACAATTAAATGATGATACCCTTCTGCCTCTTCAATAAAATTGAGATCTTCTCTTTGTAAATTTTCAATAAGGGAAACTACGGCAGAATCCTGATCTGTCATACTTGACACAATGGCAGGAATAGTCAATAATTGAGCAAGCTTAGCTGCTCTTAATCTCCTTTCTCCAGCCACCAACTCAAACCCCTGATCTCCGATCTTTCTTACGCTTATAGGTTGTAAAACGCCATAGGATTTTATGGAATCACTTAATTCTTTCAGATTGATTTGAGAAAAAATTTTCCTAGGCTGATAAGGGTTTGGTCTTATTTCATCAACAGGGATATGTAGAACAGTTAACTTATGCTCTTTATTCATCATCATCTTCCCCTTTGGCATACTAATCTACATGTTAAATTCGTCAAAAACACCACAGTTCCTTCCTAATATGCTTTATAAAGCCATGACTTTTACTCAACATATTCCCCTAAGGAATGATTAAAATATAGGAGATTTTGTCGGTGTTCCTGCCTTTCTTGGATATTTTGTCGGAGTTTGCTTGATTTTTTTTATAACAATTATATTATGTTTTATATCACCAAAAGGAAGTTTAATATCTATTTTTTCTATAAATTGGCCACCAAGTAGCTCAATGGCATTTTTTGCATTTATTAATTCCTCATCCACATTAGGCCCTTTTTGGCATAAAAAATAACCACCCTTTTTAACAAAGGGCAAACAGTATTCACATAATACACTTAACTGTGCCACTGCCCTAGCCAAGGCAATATCATATTTTTCTCTAAATTTAGGGTTGGCTCCAAAATCCTCTGCCCTTCCATGCTGAAATATAATATTCTTTATTCCAATATTCTTATAGACTTCCTCCAAGAAAGCAATTCTTTTTTGCAAAGAGTCTAGCAATGTCAACTGTATTTCAGGATAGTATATGTGTATAGGAATTCCAGGAAATCCAGCTCCTGTACCTACATCAATCACCTTATCTCTATTTTTAATATACGGTTTTATTACACATGTAAGGGAGTCCAGAAAATGCTTAATCATTATTTCTTTTTCGTCAGTAATAGATGTCAGATTCACTTTTTCATTCCATTCCAACAACAGTTCCTTATAGGTTAAAAGCTTTTGAATTTGTTCCTCTCCTAAGGCAAAACCTAATTCGCTGGCTCCCTCTCGAAGAATTTCCCTACAGTTCATTTCCATCACCTTTCTTTCTTCTTTGCTGCTCTAGATAAATCAACAGCACATTAATATCAGCCGGTGAAACTCCTGATATTCTGGAAGCTTGTCCCACAGAAAGAGGTTTGACATGAGTAAGTTTTTGTCTCGCCTCGATTCTTAGTCCTTTTATGTGGCTGTAGTTAATCTCTGGACTTAGTTTTTTGTTTTCTAATTTCTTGAATTGGTCAATCTGCTTGAGCTGTTTGTCTATATAGCCTTCATACTTTATTTGTATTTCACATTGCTTTGCCACATTTTCCATTAACCTTGTTCTTCCCTGATCTAAAATCGCCAGATTGTCGTAATCTAATTCTGGTCTTTTAATCAAATCATAAAGAGAAATACCGCTATTCAATTCCGCACTATCCATGCCTCTGAGAAAATCATTGGCTTGCGCTGGAGTAACGCTAGTATTTTTTAACCTTTCCATTTCTTCTTCAATTTGTCGTTTTCTCTCTAAAAATTTATTATATCTTTCTTCCGTTACCAATCCTATATTTCTGCCTTTTTCAGTGAGCCTTAAATCCGCATTGTCTTGCCTTAAAACCAATCGATATTCTGATCGTGATGTCATCATGCGATAGGGCTCATTTGTCCCCTTAGTAACAAGGTCATCTATAAGTACACCAATATAACCCTCGGATCTATTTAAAACAAATGCTTCTTTTTCCAAAATTTTTAGTGCTGCGTTAATACCTGCGATCAATCCTTGGGCAGCAGCTTCTTCATATCCAGAACTTCCGTTGAATTGTCCCGCAGAATACAGAAACTCAATATTTTTGCACTCCAAGGTTAAATTCAACTCTAAAGGATCAATACAATCATACTCAATGGCATAGGCAGGTCTCATGACCTTGGCATTTTCCAACCCTGATATACTTTGGTAAAATTTCACTTGCACATCCTCCGGCAGGCTGGTAGACATTCCTTGCACATACATCTCGTTGGTATTTAAGCCTTCTGGCTCTATAAATAACTGATGTCGCTCCTTATCAGCAAATCTTACCACCTTATCTTCAATAGAAGGACAATATCTCGGTCCGGTACCTTCAATCTCTCCCCCGTACAAGGCTGATCTATGGATATTTTCTTTAATGATTCTATGAGTTTCGCTGTTGGTATAAGTGAGCCAACATGGAACCTGATCAATATTTAATGAATCATTCATAAAAGAAAAAGGGACAATCTTTTCATCTCCTGGTTGTATCTCCATTTTGTCGAAATCCAAGGTCTTCATGTCTATCCTAGCTGGTGTTCCAGTTTTGAATCTTCTTAGATGAAGTCCAAGCTTTCTAAGATTAGTTGTTAATTCCTTTGATGGAGCAAGCCCATTTGGACCACTTTCATAGTTTACTCCTCCGATAAATATTTTGCCTCCCAAGTATGTACCCGTTGCAAGAATAACTGCCTTTGCATAATAAATGGCACCTGTTTTCAAGAGCACACCAGTTACCTTATTTTCTTTTATTAATATTTCTATTACTTCGCCCTGTCTAATATCGAGTTTTTCCTGATTTTCCAAAACCTTTTTCATTTCCATATGATACAATTGTTTGTCAGCCTGAGCTCTTAAAGAGTGAACTGCCGGACCTTTTGCTGTATTTAACATACGGCTTTGAATAAAGGACTTATCTATATTTAATCCCATTTCTCCACCTAATGCATCTATTTCTCTTACCAAATGTCCCTTGCCAGTACCGCCTATGGACGGATTGCAGGCCATCATAGCAATAGAGTCTATGTTAATAGATAACAATAAAGTTGAACAACCTATTCTTGCAGCTGCGAGAGAAGCTTCACAACCTGCATGTCCAGCCCCTATTACTACTACGTCATAGGAGCCAGAATCAAACGTTTCAAACATGTATTCCCCTCCTTAATAATTTATCTCAGCGGCATTACTAATACTCCCGCTTCTATAAGCGGGAGATAAGTGCCGCCAAGCTTCGAAATAAGTGCAACTAGAGTTCAGGTGGAGTAA
>Ga0208100_100595_pt1 | contig 13193 bp, 11 predicted proteins | sample SubbioR11_8A_Aug_FD_184817 | JGI IMG/M metagenome (GOLD analysis project Ga0208100, IMG submission 184817) | Serpentinite rock and fluid subsurface biosphere microbial communities from McLaughlin Reserve, California, USA - CR11_8A_Aug (SPAdes) | ecosystem: Environmental > Terrestrial > Deep... | reverse complement strand
GCGCCTGCTGGCCGAGCTGCCCCAGATCCTGCGCCAGCGCCCCGGCAACGGCGAGCAGGCGGGCTTGCTGATCGTGAACGTGGACCGCTTCAAGGCCATCAACGACGCGCGCGGGCGCAACCTGGGCGACGCGGTGCTGCTGGCGCTGGCAGACCGGCTGCGCCTGCAGCTGGACCCGGACGAGCTGCTGGCGCACCTGAGCGGCGACGAGTTCGCACTGCTGCTGCCGCACCTGGGCCACGAGGCCCCGGCCGCCGCCAGCAGCTTGCTGCGCCGCGCCGCCCGCTGGCACCAAATGCTGGAGCAGCCGCTCGAAGCCGGGGGCGAGCGGCTGCGCATCACGCTGAGCGTCGGCGCGACCTTGCTTGGGGGTATGGCCGCCGAGCACCCGAGCGAAGCCTTGCACCACGCCGACACCGCCTTGCACCAGGCCCAAGAGGCGGGCGGCAACCAGACCGTGTTTTTCGACCCGCACATGGGGCAGTGGGCGGCGGAGCGCTTTGCCTTGGAACAAGACTTGCGCCACGGCATCGAGCAGGGCGAGCTGCGGCTCTACCTGCAGCCGCAGGTCGATGCCCAAGGCCGGACCGTGAGCGCCGAAGCGCTGGTGCGCTGGCAGCATCCGCAGCGCGGCCTGCTCAGCCCGGCGCTGTTCATCCCGCTGGCCGAAGAGTCGGGCCTGATCGAGCCACTCGGGCGCTGGATGCTGGAGCAGGTATGCGGCTGGCTCGGGCGGCTGCAGGCGCAAGGGCGGCGGCTACCGCTTTCGGTCAACATCAGCCCGCGCCAGTTCCAGCAGAGCGATTTTGGCGAGCGGCTGCAGGAGCTGCTGCAGCGCAGCCAAGCGCAGGCCGGCGACCTGATGCTGGAGTTCACCGAAAGCGTGGTGCTGCACGATGTGGAGCGCGTGATCGAACGCATGGCCGCGCTGGCGCGCTTGGGGCTGCGCTTTTCCATCGATGACTTTGGCACCGGCTACTCGAGCCTGTCGTACCTGAAGAACCTGCCGATCCACGAGCTCAAGATCGACCGCAGTTTCGTGCAGGACGCGCCGCACAGCCCGAGCGACGCCGCGCTGGTGGCGGCCATGCTGGCCGTGGCCAGCCTGATGAAGCTGCAGGTGGTGGCCGAAGGCGTCGAGACCGAGGAGCAGTCCACCGTGTTCCGGCACCACCCCGGCGCGCTGATGCAAGGCTATCTGTTTGGCCGCCCGGAGCCGGCCGAGGAGCTGATCGGGCGCTGGCTGGCCCAGATGGCGGACACAGATGCCCCAGGTTCCCCGGATGCGGCTTGAGCGTGCCTTCTGTACAGGCCCCCAAAGCTAGGGGGGTGCGCCACACGGGCGTGGGGGGGTTGGCGTTTGGAGGGGTTGGCCGTGGTTTAGGCCGCGCGCAGGCGCTCGATCAGGCCGTTGAGCTCGTCGAGCGAGGCAAAGGCGATCGCCAGTTCGCCCTGTGCTGGGCTGCCGCCACTGCGACCACTGCGCCGGCTGCGGTTTCTGAGCCGCAGCTCCACCCGCGCCGTAAAGCGGTCCGACAGTTCTTCTTCCAGCCGCAGCAGCTCGCGCGGCTTGTCTACCGCCGGTGGCATGGGGGTGAGGCGGAACTCGGCCGAGAGCTTTTTCACCAGCCGCTCGGCTTCGCGCACCGACAGCGCCTTGGCGCTGATCTGGTGCGCGGCCGTGATCTGCGTCGCCCCCTCCAGCCCCAGCAGGGCGCGGGCGTGGCCCATTTCGATGTCGCCGGCCAGCAGCAGCGCCTGCACCGGCTCGCTCAAGTTGAGCAGGCGCAGCAGGTTGCTGGTGGCGCTGCGCGAGCGCCCCACGGCCTGCGCGGCCTGTTCGTGCGTCAGGCCAAACTCGCGCAGCAGGCGCTGCAAACCCTGCGCCTCTTCGAGCGGGTTGAGGTCTTCACGCTGGATGTTTTCGATCAGCGCCATGGCGGCGGCGGCCTCGTCGGGCACGTCGCGCACCAGCACCGGCACCGTGTCCAGCCCGGCCAGCCCGGCCGCCCGAAAGCGCCGCTCGCCCGCGATGATTTCATACACCGGCCGCGCGCCGCGCACGGCCTCGGCCTGACCCTGCTGCGCCCGCCATTCGCTTAGCCGGCGCTCGCCCTCGGCCTGCTCGAGCCGGCGCACCAGGATCGGCTGCATGATCCCTTGCGCCTTGATGCTTTCGGCCAGCTCGTACAGCGCGCCTTCGTCCATGCGCGTGCGCGGCTGGTAGGTCCCGGGCACCAGGTCGATCAGCGCCAGCTGGTGCGGCTGGTCGCGCTGCGCCGGGTCTAGGCCCTCGTGGCCTTCGTCGAGTCGCGGCCCCAGCAGCGCTTCGAGCCCGCGCCCCAATCCTTTGGTTTTTTTGTTTAGCATGGCTGGGTCCTGCGGCCATCTGGGGCCTTTGAGCAGCCCAAACAGGCGGCAGCGAGCGATGGGTGGGTTTTCATCCTGGGCGGGTATGTGAAAGGCAATCGGGCTTAGGGCTTGGGGCTGGATTGGCTTATAGGCTGTCGATGCGCGCCACCATTTCGTGCGCAAATTCGACGAAAGCCTTGCTGCCGCGCGCGCCGGGGTCAAACACCACGCCCGGCTGGCCGTAGCTGGGGGCTTCGGCCAGGCGCACGTTGCGCGGGATCACGCTGTCGAACACCTTGTCGCCAAAATGCGACTTCAACTGCTCGCTCACCTGCTGCTGCAAGGTGATGCGCGGGTCGAACATGACGCGCAGCAACCCGATCAGCTTGAGATCGCGGTTCAGGTTGGCGTGTACCTGTTTGATGGTGTTGACCAGATCCGACAATCCTTCGAGCGCAAAGTATTCGCACTGCATCGGCACCACCACGCCGTGCGCGGCGCACAGGCCATTGAGCGTGAGCAGGCTTAGGGCGGGCGGGCAGTCGATGAGCACAAAATCGTAGTCGGCATCGACCGCGGCCAGCGCCAGCTTGAGGCGCAGCTCGCGCTGCGGCAGCGCGACCAGTTCGATCTCGGCCCCGGCCAGCTCGCGGTTGGCCCCCAGCACCCGGTAGCCACAGCCGGGCCCGGCCGGCACCACCGCCTGCGCCAGCGCGGCGCTGCCGAGTAGCACGTCATAGACGGTGTGCTGCAGCGCCCGCTTGTCCACGCCCGATCCCATGGTGGCGTTGCCTTGGGGGTCGAGGTCGATCAGCAGCACGCGCTGCCCGACCTGCGCCAGGCCTGCAGCCAAGTTGACGGCGGTGGTGGTCTTGCCTACACCGCCTTTTTGGTTGGCGACACAGAAGGTTTTGGCCATGGAAGGTGGTGGCGTGCGCGTGATGCGGTGCGGTTGCGGGCTTGCGGTGAACCCGAGTGTAAGCCTTGCGTGGTGCGAACTCAGCCCGGACCAGGCCCGGCTCAGGCGCGGCGCCGCATCCAGACCAGGCAGCGCTCGGCATCCAGCCCCGGAACCGTGATCGGTTCCACGTGAAACACCTCGATTTCGGGCGGCAGCGCCGCGATTTCGTCGTGCGGCACCTTGCCCTTGAGCGCCAGCCACAGCCCCTGCGGTGCCAGCGCCCCCTGCGACAGCCGGGTGAAATCGGCCAACGAGGCGAAGGCGCGCGACAGCACCAGATCGTGCGGCTGCACGATGTGCTCGACGCGCGCGTGCTGCCCCTGCAGATTGGGCAGGCGCAGCGCCGCCGCCACTTGGCTGATGAACAGCGCTTTTTTGGCCACCGCATCGACGCAGCGCAACGCCAGCACCGGGCAGGCAATGGCCAGCACCGCGCCCGGCAGGCCGCCGCCCGAGCCCACATCGAGCAATCGCGGCGCCTGCGCCAGCCCGAGCGCAGCCAATTGCCTCTGCACCGGAACGCAAACCGCCAGGCTGTCGAGCAGGTGGTGCGTGAGCACTTGCTGCGGCTGGCGCAGCGCGCTCAAGTTATAGACCCGGTTCCACTTGAGCAGCCAGTCGGCGTAGTCGAGCAGGCTTTGCTGCTGCGCCGGGCTCAAATCCAGTTGCAACTCGGCCAGGCCAGCGCGCAGGCCGTCGGCGAGCGGGTGGCTCATGGTGTGGGTGCCTCCGCCGCAAATTCCCGCCCCCGGCTGCGCTTGAGGTGGATGAGCAACAGCGAAATCGCTGCAGGTGTCACGCCCGATATGCGCGCCGCTTGCCCCAGCGTTTCGGGGCGCTGCGCCGCCAGTTTTTGCCGCACCTCGATGCTCAGCGCGGCCACCTGGTGGTAGTCCAGATCGGCGGGCAGGCGCAGGTTCTCGTAGGCGGCACTGCGCTCGACCTCGTCGCGCTGGCGCTCGATGTAGCCGGCGTACTGGGCCGCGATTTCGATCTGCTCCACCACGGCCGCGTAAGCCTCGCCCAAGGTTTCACGTGAAACCACAGGGCGCGGGTCGTCCGACTCCACGCCCGCCACTGGCCGCCAGCGCCCGCCCTCTAGGCTCAGCAGCGCCTCGTAGCCCACGCCGGGCCGGCGCAAGAGCTCGAACAGCGGGTACTCGCGCTCGATTGCCTTGCCCAGCACGCGCTCGGCCTCGGGCTGTGAGAGCGTGCGCGGGTTCACCCAAGTGGATTTGAGGCGCTCGCTCTCGCGCGCCAGCGCGTCCCGCTTGCGGCTAAAGGCCGTCCAGCGCGCCGCATCCACCAGGCCAAGCCGGTGCCCGATTTCGGTCAGGCGCAGGTCGGCGTTGTCTTCGCGCAGTTGCAGCCGGAACTCGGCCCGGCTGGTGAACATGCGGTAGGGCTCGCTCACGCCCTGGGTGACCAAATCATCTACCAGCACGCCCAGATAAGCTTGGTCGCGCCCGGGCAGCCAGGCTGCTTGCCCGCGCACCTGCAAGGCGGCGTTGAGGCCCGCGTACAGGCCCTGCGCCGCAGCTTCTTCGTAGCCGGTGGTGCCGTTGATCTGCCCTGCAAAAAACAGGCCGCCGATCTGGCGCGTCTCGAAGCTGCTGCGCAAGGCGCGCGGGTCAAAATAGTCGTACTCGATCGCGTAGCCGGGGCGCAGGATGTGCGCGCGCTCCAGCCCTTCGATGCTGCGCACCAGTTCGAGCTGAATGTCAAAAGGCAGGCTGGTGGATATGCCGTTGGGGTAGAACTCGTGCGTCGTCAGGCCCTCGGGCTCAAGGAAAATCTGGTGGCTGTCTTTGCCGGCAAAGCGCTTGACCTTGTCTTCCACGCTCGGGCAGTAGCGCGGCCCCACGCCCTCGATCTGGCCGGTGTACATGGGGCTGCGGTCGAAACCGGAGCGGATGATTTCGTGCGTGCGCTCGTTGGTGTGCGTGATCCAGCACGGCAACTGGCGCGGGTGCATGGCGGGCTGGCCCATGAAGCTAAACACCGGCAGTGGCCGCTCGGAGTTGGCACCGCCCGGCATGCCGTCGCCGGGTTGCTCGGCGCAGCGCGCAAAGTCGATGCTGCGCCCGTCCAGCCGCGGCGGGGTGCCGGTCTTGAGCCGCCCCTGCGGCAGTTGCAGCTCTTTGAGCCGGGCCGACAGGCGCTGCGCGGGCGCATCGCCGGCGCGGCCGCCGGGGTGGTTTTCTAGACCGATGTGGATCTTGCCGTCCAGAAACGTGCCGGCCGTGAGCACCACGGCGCGGGCGCGAAAGCGGATGCCGGTCTGCGTCACGGCCCCGATCACGCGCGCGCCACTGGCGTCGGCGTCGAGCAGCAAATCATCCACCGCCTGTTGAAACAGCGTGAGATTGGGCTGGTTCTCCAGCCGCTGGCGCATCGCCGCCTTGTACAGCAGCCGGTCGGCCTGGGCCCGGGTGGCGCGCACCGCTGGCCCCTTGCTCGAGTTGAGGATGCGAAACTGGATGCCGGATTCGTCGGTGGCCAGCGCCATGGCCCCGCCCAGCGCATCGACTTCGCGCACCAGATGCCCCTTGCCGATGCCGCCGATGCTGGGGTTGCAGCTCATCTGGCCCAAGGTCTCGATGTTGTGCGTCAGCAGCAGGGTGGCGCAGCCCATGCGCGCCGCCGCCAAGGCAGCCTCGGCCCCGGCGTGCCCGCCGCCGACCACGATCACATCAAACTCTTCTGGGTACCACATGCCATGTCCGCCTTGCCTGCACGCGCCGCCGCAAAGGCGCGGCGCAAAGGGGCGATTTTAGGTTGATAGGGGGGGTTGGGACGGGGGGCGAGAGACCCTAAGGCAGTTTCTACAACCGCTCCTTCCAGTACCCGGGCTCTCGATGCTGATGCGCCACCGCATAGATTTGCGGCCCACACGACTCATCCATCTCGTAAATCACCGTGTAAGGAAAGCGGTCGAAATGGTACATCCTAAAACCAGCACCAAAATGCGGTCCACGCTGCTGGTTCTCAACCAGCAACTCGCAAACCCGCTCAAACTCGGCCAGAAAGGCTTGCGCAATGGCGCTGCTGGCGTGCTGCTGCAAGTAAATGGCTGCGTCGCCCAGCTCCTCCTGCGCCTGTGGGTGCAGCCAGTAATTCACGACAAGCGCGCCCGAACCCGCTGCAGCGCCTCATCACCGCGAACCATCGCCACCGCAGCGGCGCGCACCGTTTCGCGCCGACTCGCCACTTCGACGAGCCACTTTTCTTGCGCAAGGGTCTTGGGCTCGAAGCTGGCGAGCAGCCGTTCAAGCAGCCTTGCCCGCTCATACGGCGCAAGCGTCAAGGCCTGCGCGGCAATGTCTTCAACTGGTTGTGATGTCATTTGATCTTCCATATTGCCTATGAGGATGAATACGCCTTCGACACAGCGCAAGCAACACCGCACACCCCGCTTGCGCCTATGGTACTAGGTCAAGCACATTCGCGCAATAGCCTTCAGCGGCGCTGGCGCGGCACGGCGGGACACCTCAATACACCGACGCCTGCCCCGGCGGGCGGCTCTTGAAGCGCCGGTGCAGCCAGTGGTACTGGCCCGGGGTCTGGCGCACCGCGGCTTCGAGCGCGGCGTTCATGCGCTGCGCGTCGGCGGCGTCGTCGCCGCTGGGGAAATCGGGCCACAGGGGCGAGACTTCGAGCCGGTAGCCGCTGGGCGTCATGCGGCAGATCAGGCTGGCCACCGGGGCCCGAGCGGCGCTGGCGTAGCGCGACAGCGCCGTCACGGTGGCGGCCGGCACGCCAAAGAAGGGCACGAACACGGCGTTGTGCGCGCCCAAATCCATATCGGGCAGCAGCATCAGCGCCGCCCCTTCGTGCAGGGCGCGCAACACCGGGCGGATGCTCTCGCGGCGCGAAACCAGGCGCGGCGCACCGAAGCGCGCCCGCCCCTGGTTGACCCAGCGCTCCAGCCAGGGCCGCTTTTGCGGCGAATAAACCGTAATCCAGGGCCGCTGGACTTCGAGCGTGATGCGCGTCCAGCAGGCATCGAGCCCGCTGAAGTGCGGTGCAAAATAGACCATCGGCCCGGAGCGCTGCAGCACCCGCTGCGGGTCGTCGAGCTGCACCCGCTGGCGCACCAGCGCCGCGCTGCCGTGCCAGAGCCAGACCCGGTCCAGCGCCGATTGCGCAAAGTGCCTGAAAACCTGCCAGAGCCAGCGCCGCCGCTGCCCCGGTGTGGCCTCGGGGAAACACAGTTGCAGGTTGCGCCGGGCGATCCGGCGCCGCCGCCCGGCCAGCAGCAACAACAACAGCGCCACCAGCGCGCCGAGCGCGCGCCACAGCGGCAGCGGCAGGTGCGCCAGCGCACGCAGCCACAGTGGGCCGGGCATGGGAGCAGCCGCAGGGCTAGCCGACGCAGGGCTCAAAGCAGCGGGCTGTCGATGCGCAGCCAGGTGGTTTTGAGCTCGGTGTATTTGTCGAAGGCGTGCAGCGATTTGTCGCGCCCCATCCCGCTTTGCTTGTAGCCGCCAAAGGGCACGGTGATGTCGTCTTCGTCGTACTGGTTGACGTGGATGGTGCCGGCGCGCAGCGCCCGCGCCACGCCGTGGGCGCGGTTGATGTCGCGGCTCCAGACCGAGGCTTGCAGGCCATAGATGCTGTCGTTGGCCAGCCGCACCGCTTCGGCGGCGTCGGCAAAGCGCAGCACCGCCAGCACCGGGCCAAAAATTTCTTCGCGCGCGATGCGCATGTGGCTGTGCACGCCACCAAAAATCGTGGGTTGCAGGTAGCAGCCGCCCGGCACCGGGTGCACGCGCTGGCCACCGGCGAGCAACTGCGCGCCCTCGCTGATACCCACCTCGATGTAGCGCAGCACGCTGGCGGTTTGCGCCTCATCGACCAGCGCGCCCTGCACCGTTTGCGCCAGCAGCGGGTGCGCCGGCTGAAACTGTGGCAAGAGTTCGAGCGCACGCGCCATGAAGGCGTCGTGGATGGCGTCGTGCAGCAGCAGCCGGGTGGGCGCGTTGCAGCTCTGGCCGCAGTTGAAAAACACGCTGCCCAGCGCCGCCTGCACCGCGCGCTCCAGATCCGGGCAGTCGTCAAAGACAATAAAGGGCGATTTGCCACCGAGCTCGGTCCAGGCGCGCTTGAGGTTGCTCTGCCCGGCCATGATGTGGATCTGCTTGCCGACCCGGGTGCTGCCGGTAAAGGCGATGCAATCCACATCGGGGTGCAGCGCCAGCGGCGCCCCCGCCTCGGCCCCGTAGCCCGGCACCACATTGAACACCCCGGCCGGCAGGCCCGCTTGCAGCCCGAGTTCGGCCAGCCGCAGCGCGCTGAAAGGGGATTTTTCGCTGGGTTTAAGCACCACCGCATTGCCCGCCGCCAGCGCCGGGGCCACTTTCCAGACCGCCATCAGCAGCGGGTAGTTCCAGGGCACGATCACGCCCACCACCCCGACCGGCTCGCGCTGGATCAGCGCCAGCGCGTTGGCCGGTGTGGGCGCGATCTGGTCATAGACCTTGTCGGTGGCCTCGCCGAACCAGCGCAGGCAGTTGGCAGCCCCGGCCACATCCACGCCCTTGGCGTGCTGCAGCGGCTTGCCCATGTCCAGGGTTTCGGTCAGGGCCAGCTCGTCGGCGTGCTGCAGCAGCAGCTCGGCCCAGCGCAGCAGCACGCGCTTGCGCTTGGCCGGGGCCTGGCCGGACCAGCGCCGGTCTTCGAAGGCGGCGCGCGCTGCGGCCACCGCCGCGTCTATGTCGGCAGCCGCGCCGCGCGCGACCTCGGGCAGGGCGCGGCCGTCGATGGGCGAGGTCTTGCTAAACGTGGCCCCGCTCAGCGCCGCCACACGCTGGCCAGCGATGAAGGCGCGGCCGTCCAGGGCCTGCAGCGCCTTCAAGGCTTGCGGTGGCCAGGTCGGGGCCGCCGGGTCGGCGGCATCAGAGTCTGTCGGGTTCATGGTTCGCTCAAGTGCCGCCGCGCAGCGCCTGCGCCATCTCGCGCTGGCGCTTGCGCGTCGAGCGCGCCACCCACAGCGCGTAGCTCACCACGAACAGGGTCACGGTGAGAATGAGCAGCGTGGCAGCGGCGTAGATGGTCGGGTTGATGCCGCGCACGGCGTAGTTAAAAATCACCTGCGGCAGCGTGCTCACCCCCGGCCCGGAGAGGAACAGGGTGATGACCACGTCGTCGAAGGAGAGCGTGAAGGACAGCAAAAACGCCGCCAGAATGGCGGGCGCGATATTGGGCAGCGTGACGAGAAAAAACACCTGGTGCGGGCGCGCCCCGAGGTCCATCGCCGCTTCCTCGATGCTGCGGTCCACCTCTTGCAGGCGCGACTGCACCACCACCATGGCAAACGCCATGCCGAACAGGGTGTGGCCGATGATGATGGTGATCAGGCCGCGCTCGGGGCCGCCGAACACGTTTTGCGCCCCCACCATGAGCAGCAGCAGCGACAGGCCGATGATCACCTCGGGCATCACCATGGGGGCCGTGGCCATGCCGGAAAACACGGTGCGGCCCCAAAAGCGCTGGTAGCGCACCAGCACGAAGGCGCAAAAGGTGCCCAGCACCGCCGCCAGCAAGCCGGTAACGAAGGCCACCTGCAGCGAAACGAAAAAGCCCTCGACGATGCGCGTGTCGGCCAGCAGCGCTTCGTACCAGCGCCACGAAAAGCCGGTGAACACGGCGTGCTGGCGCGTGCTGTTGAAAGAAAACAGGATCATGAACGCCAGCGGGGCGTACAAAAACAAAAACACCAGCGCCAGCCAGACCTTGCCTAGGTGCTTGTTGAGCCAATTGCTTTTCATGGATGGGGCTCCTGGTACTCGGTTGCGTCCATTAGCGCCCACCGGCGCTGTCGCGCACGCCGTAGCGGAAGTAGAGCATCATGGGCACCATGATCAGCACCAGCATCAGCACCGCCAACGCCGCCGCACGCGGCCAGTTGTTGGCGATGAACATTTCGTCCCAGACCACGCGCCCGATCATGATGTTGTCGGCCCCGCCGAGCAGCGAAGGCACCACGAACTCGCCCATGGAGGGGATGAAAACCAGCATCATGCCCGCGATGATGCCGGGCTTGGACAGCGGCACCGTGATGAGCCAAAAGGCCTTGAAGGGCGATGCGCCGAGGTCGTAGGCGGCTTCCAGCAGGCGAAAATCCATTTTCACCAGGTTGGCGTAGAGCGGCAACACCATGAAGGGCAGGTAGACATAGACCATGCCGATGAGCATGGAAAAATCGGTGTAGAGCAGGCGCAGCGGCTCGTCGGTCAGGCCGACCCAAATCAAAAACTGGTTCACCACGCCAAAGTCGCTCAAAATGCCCTTCCAGGCAAAGACGCGCAGCATGAACGAGGTCCAAAACGGCAGCATCAGCATCATCAGCAGAATCAGCCGGGTTTCGGGCGCGCTGCGGGCGATGAAGTAGGCGAAGGGGTAACCGATGACCAGGCACAGCAGCGCCGTGATGAGCGCATAGGCGATCGAGCGCAGATACGATTCGACGTACAGGGTCTGGAACAGCGCGCCGTCGGGGCCGGTGCGGAAAATGCTCCAGTAGTTCTCGAACTTGAGCAGCAGCACGCCCCGTTCGGAATCCCAAAGCGGCTGAAAAGGGTGAACCTCGTTGCCCATATCGACAAAGCTGATATACAGCAATATCAAAAAAGGCAACAGGAAAAAAATCAGCAGCCAGGCATAGGGCACGCCGATGACAAAGCGCCGGCCGGGCATGGACAGTTGAAAGGGTTTGGCCACGATGCTTCGCTGTTAAGGCGGCGCTCAGTCGCGCAGCACCACGCCGGCGCGGTTGCTCCACCAGAAATAGACCTCGTCTTCCCAGGTGATGTCGGACAGGTCGTGGCGGGTGGTGTTGGGCTCGGTGATCTTGATTTTCTGACCGTTGCTGGCCTGCACCAGAAAGCTGTTGTAGGCGCCGAAGTAGGCGATTTCCTTGACCCGGCCACTGAACAGGTTGCAGTCCACCCCGCTTGGGCGGGTTTTGGAAATTTCGATTTTCTCGGGCCGCACCGCCACCGCCACCGGCATCTGCAGCGAGCCGCTGACGCCGTGCCCGACCCGGATCTCACCGATCTCGGTTTGCACGGCGCAGTGGTCGATCTCATCGACGCTTAATCGGCCGTCAAAGAGGTTCACGTTGCCGATGAAGTCGGCCACGAAGCGGTTCACGGGAAACTCGTAAATGTCTTGCGGAGCCCCCACTTGCAGCACCCGGCCCTTGCTCATGACGGCGATGCGGCGGGCCATGATCATGGCCTCTTCCTGGTCGTGCGTGACCATGACGCAGGTCACGCCCACTTTTTCGATGATGTTGACGAGCTCGAACTGGGTCTGCTCGCGCAGCTTTTTGTCCAGCGCCCCCAGCGGTTCGTCGAGCAGCAGCAGCTTGGGCCGCTTGGCCAGGCTGCGCGCCAGCGCCACGCGCTGCTGTTGCCCGCCCGAGAGCTGATGCGGCTTGCGCCGGGCGTAGTCGCCCAGTTGCACCAGGTCGAGCATTTCGCCCACGCGGCGTTTCAGTTCGTCTTTGGGGCAGCCCTCGCGCTTCAAGCCAAAAGCCACGTTTTCCCAGATGTCCAGGTGCGGAAACAGCGCGTAGCTCTGGAACATCATGTTGATCGGGCGCTCGTAGGGCGGCATCTGGGCCACGTCCAGTCCGCCGAGCAAAATGCGCCCCGAACTTGGCTTCTCAAAACCGGCCAGCATGCGCAGCAGGGTCGATTTGCCGCAGCCCGAGCTGCCGAGCAAGGCGAAGATCTCGCCTTGCTCGATGGACAGAGACACCTCATCGACGGCCAGCGCCTCGTCGAAGCGCTTGACCACCTTTTCGGTCACCAAAAATCCTTCTTTTTCTGCGTCTTGAAGCATGTGCGCGCCTAGGATAAACGCGCTCAGCGTCCTCGCTTGAAGCTATTGAAGGCCGTAGCCATGGCTGCACGCGCCTCATTGGAGAGGTTGCCGGGCTGGATCATGCGCGGCATGTACTCGGCCGGAACCATGATGGTTTTGTTGTTGGCGATCTCGGGCTTGATCAGCGGCATAGCGGCCAGGTTGCCGGTGGGAAAGTTCATCTCGTTGGCCATGCGCGCGGCGTTTTCAGGGCGCAGGAAGAAATTGATGAAGGCGTGCGCGTTGTTGGGGTGGCGCGCGTCGCGCGTGATGGCCATGGTGTCGACGAAGATCAGCCCGCCGGTGCTGGGCAGCAGCGCTTCGAGCACGTCGGTGTTGCCCATTTCGCGCGCCCGGTTGGCGGCGATGTTGATGTCGCCCGACCAGCCCAGCACCACGCAGGCCTGGCCACCGGCGAAGGTGTCGATCATGGTGGAGGTGAACATGCGGATGTGCGGGCGCACCGTGAGCAGCATCTCCAGCGCGGCCTGGTAGTCGGCCGGGTCGTTGGAGTAGGCGTCGCGCCCGATGAAGTGCAGCGCCGGAGGGATGACCTCGGACGGCGCGTCGAGGAAGGCGATGCCGCAGCGCTGCGCCAGCGCGGTGTATTTGGGGTTGAACACCAGCTCCCAGACATTTTCGGGCATGGGGGTGTTGCCCAGTGCGCGCTCCAGGCGTGTGCGGTTGATGCCCACGGTGGTAAAGCCCCAGGCCCACGGCACCAGGTGGCGGTTTTCGGGGTCGGCCTTGGTCAGGGTGGCCATCAGGGCCGGGTCCAGATTGGCCAGATTCGGGATCTTGCTTTTGTCCAGCGGCTGGAAGAAGCCGGCGGCGATCTGCTGCGCCGCAAACACGCTGCCCGGCACCACGATGTCGTAGCCAGTGTTGCCCGCCACCAAGCGCGCGTGCAAGACCTCGTTGGAGGCGAAGGTGTCGTAGGTGACGTCGATCCCGGTTTCCTGCTCGAAGGCTTCGATCAGGCCGGGCGGGACGTAGTCGGGCCAGTTGT
>Ga0208100_100594_pt1 | contig 13231 bp, 8 predicted proteins | sample SubbioR11_8A_Aug_FD_184817 | JGI IMG/M metagenome (GOLD analysis project Ga0208100, IMG submission 184817) | Serpentinite rock and fluid subsurface biosphere microbial communities from McLaughlin Reserve, California, USA - CR11_8A_Aug (SPAdes) | ecosystem: Environmental > Terrestrial > Deep... | reverse complement strand
CGGCCTCGGCGAAGGTCTCGAAGATCGGTTGCGCCCCTTGGCGCTCTTGCCTGTTGCGCCTCTTAAGCGCGCTGGCGGCCTGCCGGTCGTCGCCCTCGATGGGGGTAAAGGCGTCGTCGGGGATGCCCTCTGCCATGAGCGCCCGAGTGGTGCCGAGCAGGCTGTTGCCGACGCGGATGCGGTGCTCCAGGAAGGAGAGCGGCTTGCCGGGCTCGAGCGCTTCCAGCCACAGCGCGACCTTGCACAGTTCGGCGGCCATCTCGTTGAGGTCAACGCCGTAGATACAGTGGCTTATCACGTCGCGCAGGGCCTGGCGCAGGGCTTCGGGGGCGGGTTCGTCGTCGCCAGTCCTGACGGCGGCTAGGCGCTTGGCGGTGCGCTGCGCCGCGGCGATGAGAAAGTGGCCGCTGCCGCAGGCCGGATCGACGATCTTGAGGTGGCGGATGGCGGCCTCGGCCTCTGCGGCGGTCTTGCCCTTCACGGCTTCGTCGAGCACCGGGTCGAGGGCAGAGTCCAGCAGCAGGTTGATCAGGCTGCTGGGGGTGTAGTAGGAGCCGGTGGTCTTGCGCTCGTTGCCGCTCGCCGTCTTCAGCGTAAAGGTGGCGGCAGCAGTGTCGATTTCGGGGTGGAGTTCTAACAGGCTTTCGTAGACGCTGCCTAACTCCTCGCTGCCGAGGTGCTGATAATCGACGGGGCGGCGCACCCCCTGCACTTCGGTAAAGGCCAGAGCGCGGGTCGCTTTCAGCAACTGCCGGTTGGCTAGCTGGCAGCCGTGCAGGTCGCGGGTGGCTTCTTGCGAGAAGAGGAAGCTGCCCAGAGCAGGCAGCCCCAGCGCCGGCTCGCCGGTGGTGCCGAGCAGGTTCATGACCAGCTCGAGGCCCGCAAACAGATCGGCGTGCTGAGTGCCAGCGTAGCGCTCGGCCATGGCGCGCAAGCGCGCCGTGCTGTAGTAATGGTAGCGGCGCTTGGCCTCGGCGCTAGCGGCGGGCGTGAGCAACAGCTCGCGGTCCTCGGCCACGAACAAAAAGAGCAGCCGGTAGACGAGCCTTAGCAGTTGCCGGTAGTAGTCCTGCGGGGTGAGCAGACCCTGGCGCAAGCTGTCGCGCAGCTCGCGGTTGGCGGGGTGCTCGAGCAAACCCTGCCCCAGCGCGGTGATGGCGGCTTCGACGCCCTGGCGCAGCTTGTCTAAGACCGGCACGCCCTCAAGGGCGGCGGCCTGACTCCAGCGCTCGAGCCAGCACTCCTCGGGGCGCGCACTCTCGACCCGGCTCTGATGAACGAGCAGCCAGAGCAGCACAAAGTCGCTGTAGACTTCGCCCTCCATCATCGCCTCGAGGTCGAACTCGACGTAGGCTTGCCGCACCAGGCTGACGTTGTCGCGCAGGATGCGGAGCTTCAGGCCGTTGGAGACGAAGCCCCAGAGGTTCGCCTTAGTGGCGTTTAAGAACTCCTGCACCAGCGAGTGGGGGCTGCGGCGGGCTGCGCCAGCGACGCCGGCGCTGCGCCGGTCGAGCGGCACGTTACAGCCAACGAGGTGAAGGGGGGCGTGGCCGTAGTGATGGCTGATGGGGTAGCTCTTGCCGTTAAGCTCTACCGCGCGGCCAGGCAGCAGCCTGCCGTAGCCGAGTTCGGCAAACAGGTGCAAGAGCCAGCGCTCGCGGGTGACGGTGGTGCCGGGATCGGCTTCCGGGAGCTGCCGCCGCGCACTGCTGAAGGCTGCCCAGGCGCCTCGCAGAGCGTTCCAGGAGCGGCCCACGGCTTCATTCAACCGGGTGCCGGCGGGCAGGTGGTAGTCGCCGGGCGTGAGGCCGTCTAGCGTTCGGCCCTCCTGAATCCGCCGCAACAGGTCGGGCGGCAAGATGGCGCCCTCGCTGCGGAGGGTGGGGAAGGTAGCTTTGGACCTAACGAGCATTAGGCTGAGCCGGACACAGGCTCGATCTTCGGGATGTCCTGGGCTTTGGGTGAGCGCATGGCCTGGTAGAGGTCCCAAGCGAGCTGGCCATTGAGCCAGAACTCGGGGGTGGTATTGAAGAGGCGTGCGAGCCTCAGCGCGGTGTCCGGCGTCACGCCACGCTTGCCATGCACGAGTTCGTTCACTCTGGGATAGGAGACCCCAATCCGCCGGGCAAGCTCTTTTTGCGTCATCTCCAGCGGCGCCAAGAACTCCTCCCGAAGCATCTCTCCGGGATGGGTAGGTGGCCTGTGGGTAGGTATCCTGGGCATACGTCAAACCTCCCTAGTCGAGCTTCCGGCGGGCGATCCTCCACAGCGGTTCGGGACAGGTGCTGCGAGCAGCCTTGCTGCTTGTGCCGTTATAGCTATCTTCACTGCCCTGGTCGCGAAAGGAGAGGATCACGATAAGTATAATATATAACGTTATTCATGATAAGTCTGCGGCGCTACTTTACGCTTCCCAATCTTCGAGCCGTAGGTGCGGCACCCTGCCAAACTCGCGGGTGTTGTGGGTCACTAGCGTGAGGTCGTGCGCTAGGGCAGTAGCCGCGATCAGCAGATCGTTGGCACCGATAGGCACGCCCTGGCGCCGCAGCCGCCCATACTGGTCGGCGCAGGCGTCGTCGAAAGGGAGGCTCAGATAGGGGGCCACGAAGCGCTCGAGGCTGCTCAGATTCTTGGCCGGGTTCTCGCTGGCCCAGGCGCCGTAGCAGAGTTCGGCCTTGACGACCGCAGAGAGCCGCACCTGGGCGGGCGTGAGTTGGCTGAGCCGCGCCACGATGCCAGGGTGGCCTTTTAAGACGCCGATGCAGACGTTGGTGTCTAATAAGTAGATCACTCCAGGCGCTCGCGCTCTTCTAGCGGCAGCTCGGCGATGTCCGGAAAGTCGCCGACCCAGGAGCCGGCCACCTCGCGAAAGTAGCCTGTTGGCCAACCTTGCCCAACCTCGCGCTCGACGATGCTGGCGATGTACTTCGACACACTCAAGTTTTTGGCTTCGGCCTTGGCGCGTAGCTGCTGAGCGACCTCATCCGGAACGTAGAAGTGGAGTTGCGGCATGATCTCACCTCGCCCTTTAGCATAGTACAAATATATGCGCACATATGCTGATCAAGCTACCGGCAGATAGACATAGATCCCCAACACGTCCGGCGGCAGCAGCGGCTCTACCGCGTAGCGCAAGCCCTTAGCCCCGGCAGCGCTGCGCACGCGCTGGTGCGCCGCCAGGAGCGCGTTGCTGTGCTGAGTGGCGATCTCCTGGAGATAGGGCATAAGTTGCCCAAAGCCGTCGGTAACGCGGGCGATAAAGGTGTGGGCCTGCTCAAAGGCCACGTTGGCAGCGGGCTCGGCCTCGAACAAGGCTTCGGCCTTTGCGGGCGGTAGCCAGACGGCGGCCTCGGGCGCGCCGGTAAAGGCTAAGGGCAGCACCTCTTCGGCCAAGAGCTGCCAGCTCTCGCTCCCGCGGGTGGTGCTCAGGTGGTAGCGCAGGCGCACCAGCAGGAGCGTGGTGCGGATCGTAACGGCCTTGGTGCGCATCACCCCGGCGCGCTTGGCTACCCCTCCCTGCAGCGGATCGAGGGCGGTATCGACCAGATAAGTGGCCAGCTTCTCGACCAGCGGATGGGTGCGGCTTAACAGCTCGCCATCTGGCACCGGCAGCTCGAAGCGGCCCCGAAAGCGAGTCACGCCGAGCGTTTCGCGCAGCGCCCGGGGGGCTTCGCTGAGGTCAAACGTGACGGCGCTACCTGGGCTCACGACCCCGCCGTGGAGCTGCACGGCGCGGCTCATAAACTGCGCGAGGTGAGCGCTCGAGCCTACCGCGGCGCGGGCAGCCTTAAGCTCGGCGGCGACCTCCGAGACCTTGATGGTCTCTTGGGCAAACATGGTGCGCGAGCGCTTCTCGCGCTCGGCAGCGGCGTCCCACAGTTGATTGAACTGCTGGGTGCGCGGCCTTATGTACTGCTCGAGGTCTGCAAAGAGCGCCTGCTGCTGGCTGGCCTTTGCGTCGAGCCCTTTGAGGAGGAGGCCCTCGAAGATCGCCTCGATTACCTCATCGGAGCCGACCGGGACGGGCACACTGATACCGAGCGAGGTGCGGATGGTCTGGTGCTTGCGGATGAGCACGTCGAGCACAATGCCGTCGATCTGGTTGTCGGTACCGTAGATGGTTCGCACCACCACCGTGTCCCTGGCCTGGCCGAAGCGGTCGATGCGGCCCTCGCGCTGCTCGTGCCGGGTGGGGTTCCAGGAGAGGTCGTAATGCACCACCGCGTCGAACTGCTGCTGCAAGTTGATCCCTTCGCTGAGGCAGTCGGTGGCGACCAGCACCCGCCTCGCCTGCTGGCCTAAGGCTGCGACGCGCGCCTCGCGCTCTTCAGGCGGCAACAGGCCGGTCACGGCCTGCACCTCCACCCCTTGGGGCAGCGCCGCCAGCAGCGCTGCGGCCACATACTCGGCGGTGTGAATAAAGCGGCAGAAGACGATCGGCGAGCGTCCCTCCTTCACGAGGTGGCTGATCAGCTTGGTGAGCCGCTGGAGCTTGTTGTCCTGCTCGGGGGTGATGACATCGGCCTCGCGGGCCAGCTCCCAGAGGCGGCGGCGCTCGCGCTGGGACTCGTCATCCGCGCCGCCGGTATCCGAACCGGGAGTAACGTCGATCCCCTCGGCGGCCTCGTCATCCATCAGGTCGAGCACGGTTCGGCGCCCTACCTCGTCGGCCTCTTCGGCGCTGGCGGTGTCGGCGCTGGCGGCGCGGTTGCGCAAGGTGGCAGCGGCAGCCGCCGGGCTCGAGGCCAGCGCCCGCAACAGGCCCAACGCTGACCACCAGCGCACCCGTTGGCGATGACTGCGCTCCGGCGTCTGGACGATCTCGCGGGCATAACGGAGCACCCGCTCAAACAGGCGTTTGTACTCGGGGCTCAGGGTGTAGGTCGCTTCGGCGTCGTCCCGTTCGGGAAAGGTGGTGCCTTCCAGGTAGTGCCGGAGATCGCCTCGCTTGCGCTGCACGAAGTATTGCGCTAGCTCACGGCGGACGTTTTCGTTGTGCCGACCGCTCAAGTCTTCTGGTAGGGTGGCGAACCGGCGATTGAGGAGTGACAGGAGCGAGCGGAAGGCTTCTTCCTTGCCGCTGTGAGGGGTGGCCGTAACCAAGATCAGGTGCCGCGCGGGATCGCTGGCGAGGCCCTTCAGGAGCTCGTGGCGCTGGTGCCGACCGCCGCGCCCGTCGCTGGCGTCGGCGCAGGTGTGCGCCTCGTCGACGATGAGTAGCTCCGGCGCGGTGCGCAGAAAGTCAAAACGGCGCCGCTCGGCCTTAATAAAGTCGGTCGAGACGATGGTGAAGGGGTAGCGCTCAAAGAGCGACTCAGCTAAGCCGCCGCCGCGCTCGAGCCGTGAGGCGGTGCTAGGGAGCACCAGGGTAGCGCTCAAATGGAACTTGTCGTGCAGCTCCCGCTGCCACTGCTCGGCCAGGTGCGGCGGCGTGAGCACCGCGAAGCGCGAAACCTCGCCGCGGTCATACAGCTCGCGCGCAATCAGCGCCGCCTCGATGGTCTTGCCGATGCCGACGTCGTCCGCAATGAGGATTCGCACCACCTCTTGCTTGAGGGCCAGCAGCAGCGGCACCAGTTGGTAAGGGCGCGGCTCCACCGCAATCCGGCCAAACGAGCGAAACGGCCCGGCCGCGGAGCGGAAACTCAGCCTCACCGCGTTGCGCAAGAGACCAGCCGAGCGGGCGTCGCCCAGTGCGTTCGGGTCGGGCAGCGAGAACTGGGCGGGCTCGAGCGTCTCAAGGGGGAGATAGATGCCGGTCGTCTCACCGTCGCTGCCGCCTAAGGGCTTAAGCAGCACAAAGTCTGCTTCGCTCCCCGGCTGCACCACCCACTCGCGGCCCCGCGCCCGCACCAGGCTGCCAACGGTGTAGCTCATCGCTTACCCCCAAACAGCCAGGCATGCTCTGTTAGCAGCGCCGGCCAGTCGTCGGTATGCTTAAAGCGCAGCACGGTGTAACCCAGGTTCTCCAGACAGCTCTGCTGCGACCTGTCACGCTCCTGACGCTCCGGGTAGTCGTGGGGCGGGCCGTCGATATACAGGGCGACAAACTGCTCCTGGTAAAGAAAGTCGGGGCGGGTCCGGCAGCCCTCGATCAGTACCTGCGCCGCGCTCGGCAGGCGAGCGTCCTGCTTGGCTAGCAGGTGGAGGAAGCGCTGCTCGAGCGCGCTGTCACACCAGCGCAGGAGCTCCTCGAGCTGTTGGAAGCGCGGCTTGTGAGTAGACGATGCTTGCGTGGTGGTGCCCATGAGTTGCACCAACCAGGGCTTGATGGCATGGCGGTCGAGCAGCAGGTGATCGCGCTGATTGGTGTAGCTCAGCAGACAGTCGTAACAGGCGGCCTCACAGCGCTCGTGAGCATGCGCAGCGTGCTCCAAATCGGCCAGTGTGTCGGGGTCGAAGTGGCACAGCTCGAGCGCACACCGCGCCACCCTGGCGATGGCTTGCGGATCGGTAACGAGCTGTTGCAGCACGCCGGCCCCGCCCTCGGCGGCTTCGTAGAAGAGCAGGAGCCGCCGGTTATCGCGGCCGGGCAGCGGTTCGGCGGCCAGCTCGCTGTCTTCAAGCTGGTACTCGAGCTGAATAGCAGCTTTCAGCGCGGCCTGCAGTGAGGCCAGCAGCGGCGGCTCGAGCTGGGTGGCGGGCTCCCACAACAGCGCGTTACGGTAATCCTGCACATACGGGATGACGCGCTTGAGGCGGGTGGAGAGATCGTCCTGGTCGTCGCGCTCCTCAAGCTCCTGAAGCTCCTTATCCCGCTTCCAGTAGCCGCGCTCGAGGTCGAGCACGAAGCCGAGCAGGTGCTTACTCTCGCGGCGGAGCCAGCCGAGGTTGATGCGCCACAGATTGGCGGTCTGGCCGTATTGGAGGGTGGCAAGCGCCTCGCCGTTGCTGTACAGGGTGGCCTGCACGTAGCCTGGCCGGCCTCCTGAGTCTTCGAAGCGCACTCCGGTGATGATGTCGTAGCCCAGGCGCTGGCGCTCCTCTTCATCGCTGCTGATCCGCTCGCGGCGGCGGGTGGAGACGTTTTCCAGCCGGAACAGCGCAACGAGCGAGCGGAGCTCTGGCGAGCCGCAGCGCTCGCAGAGATCGCCCCCCGGCCCCTCGCCTACCGGGTGGAGATAGCCGCAGGCGCCGCAGAGCTTGATGCCGATCTCCTGCGGCTGGCCGGCAGCGGGATCGATACTGGCGGGCGGCAGGATCGCCCGGTTGGCTTCGAACTTCATGCCCTCGTGGTAGATAATCGCGCGGGGGCCGAACTCGCTGATGGCCAAAAAGCGCGGGCGGCTCAGGTAGTCTTCACTCTTGTGCCAGCCGCGGCGACCAGGGAGGTAGGCGCTGAGCGGCAAGCGTGGGAACGAGTAGCCGGGCAAGAACCCTTCGCTGCCAAAGTAGCGATACGAGTAGAAGTCGCTTAGCGCGGCCTGGTCGGTATTGCGCAACAGCTCGAGCTGCCGCTCGGCTTCGGCGCGGAGCCCTTTGGCGCGCTCGCGTTCATGGGATGGCGTGGCGGCGTTGCCGATGATCGCGTTCTGCCGGGTGCGCTGCGCCTCGGCGGCGCGGTAGAGGTTGCGCCAGCGCTCGCAGGCCGCGTCCAGGCGCTTGGGTGCCTGGCGCACCGTTTCGACTAGCCACTCTGGGTGATACCAGTCGCTGGACGCCAGCTCGTTGGCGATGCTGGCAAGCAGCTCCCGGGCTCGCTTGAGGGCCCGAGCCTGGGCGGCGGGGCGCCGGATCTCGTCTTGAAGCTGGGCTGTCAGGGGGTAACTCGGGTCAGCTAGCGTTAGCACCTCGGTCAGGGAGCGACCGAGATCGACGCCCGTTTCGGCCAGCCAGATGGCGTGAACATGGGCGCGCAACAGCTCTTCGTTGGCGAGCTCGAGCCGCGGCGGCGTGACTACGCCGGCTACCATCAGCTCCGGGCGCTTAAAGAAGTACTGATCGTGCGAGCTTAAGTTCGAGGCATAGGTAAAGACCAGCGCCGGCTGGCCGCTCCGTCCGGCCCGCCCGCTGCGCTGGGCGTAGTTGGCCGGGGTCGGCGGCACGTTGCGCAGATTGACCACGTTCAGGTCGCTAATATCGACCCCTAGCTCCATGGTCGGCGAGCAGTACAGGATCGGCAGCTCGGAGTTGCGAAACTGCGCCTCGCGCAACTGCCGCACCTCGGCTGGCACCTGCGCGGTATGCTCGTGGGCCGCTATCCCGCGCAGCTCAAGCGCGGCAGTGCGATAAAAGTCGCGGAAGAAGGCGTTGACCGGCCTCGTCCGTTCGGAGACCACCGTGCGCAGCGGATCAACAAAGGCCCGGCTACCGTCTAGCGCGTGCCACCGCATGGCCGCAGCGTTGACGCGGTAGGCCGGCTCGCCCCTCCCCCCCACGTTCTCGACAATCCCCGCCACGATTAGGGCGCTCAGCAGATCGCTGATAATCTGCTGCACGTCATCCAGTGGCAGGCGCCCAGCAAACTCCGGCAAGCTCTTGGCCTGCCGCAGATAGCGGCCAAAGAGACCCCGCGGCGACAGGTAGAGGTCAAGGCCCTGCTCCCCTGGCGGCCTACTCCGAGCGAAGGCGACCGTCGCGTAGGCCAGCGTTTCGTCCTCGGCAAAGCTCCAGGGATTTTTGAGGTGGCGCGAAGCCTGCTGCTTGATCCGCTCCTGATGCTCGCTCTCGAGGTAATTGACGCCGATCGCCAGGTTCCAGCGGAGCACGTCGGCCAGCAGCCCGGCTACCCGCTCGCGCGTTTGCGGGCTAGCGGCGGCCAAAGCGGGGTGCCGCTGCCGCCACTCGTCCTCCGCCTGGCACAGTTCGCGCAGGCTCTGATAGCCGATCCTGAGCAGACCGGTCTGCTCGAGGTTGGGGGCGGTCAGGCGCCAGCCGCGCTTGAGGTCGCGATAGAGGCGGTAGCCCAAGACTTCGCGCAGCGCCCGCTCGGTTTCGATACGGGCGGCAAACTTGACCTCCGGGTTAGCGGCGTAGTCGCTCAGCCCCAGCGCCAGCGCGGCGAACACCCGTTGCGTCAGCTCATCGTGGGCGAGCCCGGCAGGGCCAGCCTGCTGCACGGCTCGGCAGAGCGCGGCGCGCAACAGGCTGACCTCTACGAAGTCGTTAAGGTGCCCGGCCTGCAAACTGGCGTCCTGGCGGTTATCGGTAAACGATAATAGCTTGCGGGCCGGCGGGGGCAGCTCCGCCGTGCGGAGCAGCAGCACCGCAGCCAGGCTCAAGATGGTGGTAGCGCTCGCCCGCCCTTCGGCGCTTAAGACCCCGAGCTTGCCGAACTCACCCTGCTTGCCGGGGTAGGCCACGCCGCAGTGCAGACAGAACTTAAAGGGCTCTGGTAGCAGGTGAACGAGCAGTCCGCCGGGGTCTTCGCGGCCATCTGGGGCGAGCCGCACCCCTCGCGGCAGGTGCTTTTTCTGGCCATGGCGGATGCGCAGCTCGCCCCGGTGCTCCTCTAGCCAATCGTCCGGCAGGCGATCGTGGGCTTCGGTGGCATCCTCCGGCCAAGGGCGGCGGGTGCTCAGGTAGAGATACCCGGCTAAGGCGCCCTCCTCGCCGCCCACTTCGGCCAGGGCGCGCGGCGTAACAGTGACCTGGTCAGCTTGTTCGTGCAGCCAGACGGTGTAGTACGGCTGGCCGCACTCGCGGCAAAAGGCCAGCGGCAGCAGCAATTTGTCACGTGAGCCGGGCACGAATAGCTGCGGCTCGAGCGTTAGGTGGCGGCTCTCTTCGGGCTCGAGCGAGGCGTAGACGGTATCGCCACGGCCGATGAACTGGTGCAGCTTAAAGGCAAAGATGCGCAGGCCGGTCTCGGGGTGCGTGAGCTGGTAGCCCGCTAACAACAGCTCTTTGAGAGCATTCTCGCACTGCTCCGGCGCGACTCCGCTCAGGCGGCTTAGGGCGCCGGCGGCGTCTGACAGCCGCTGCGGTGGGGCGCGTACCAGGCGGCCACTCGCCCCCTCAGTCGCTACCCCGAAGGTTGACTCGATCCAGGCGGCCAGCGGGCTGGCGATAAACGCACTATAGTCGGCCCCAAGGAGCGCCTGGGGCTCTGCTACCTGCTGGTGCAGCGCCGCTAGCACCGCCGGGTCGCCAAAGTCCAGCTCGGGCGCACCGCGCACCAGCGTCTCGCCGATCACATGCTCAGGGCGCACGGGTGCGCCGAAGAGCTTGCTGGCTAGCCCCGCCACCTCGGCCTGGCGCTCCGCTAAGGCCCCCTTGGAGCTCATCGTGGCGCTGGTGCCAACGACTTGCAGGCCGCTGGTGCCGAGGCGTTCTCGCACCCTCCTAACCAACAAGGCTACATCGGCTCCCTGTCGGCCCCGGTAGGTATGCAGCTCATCTAACACCAGGAAGCTCAGCTTCTTTATCCCTGCGATCAAAGTCCGTTCCCGCTGGCGAGTCAGCAGCAGCTCGAGCATCACATAGTTGGTCAGTAAAATGTCGGGCGGCTTGGCGATAATCGCGCGGCGCTCCTCCTCGCCCTCCTGGCCGGTGTAGCGCTTAAAGCTCACCGGCGTTGGCCCATCCAAGCCGTAGTCCAGGAACTTGGCTAGCTCACCCGCCTGGCTGTTGGCCAGCGCGTTCATGGGATAGACGATGATGGCCCGGATACCTAACCCCGTCCCTTCGCGCAGCACCCGATCGACGATGGGGATGAGGTAGGCCAGGCTCTTGCCCGAGCCGGTGCCGGTAGTCAGCAGGTAGTTATGCCCCCGACGTGCGATTTCGATGGCTTCAAGCTGGTGCTGGTGCAGATGGAGGCTCTTGCCCAGCCCTGCCCCATCCTGGTGCTTATCACGCCGGAAGATGCGGGCGCTGGCCGGGTGCAATAGCCCTCGCTCGACTAGCTCATCCACGCTGCCACCAGGCGCAAAGGCCGGGTTGAGCTGGACTAAGGGGTCCGGCCACAGGTCGCCCGCCTCGAAGCGCTCAGCCACGTAGCGCTCGATCCGCTCGTCGCCTAGGTGGATGAAGCTCTTGACATAGGAGGCGAAGTTAGCGATCAGCTGGTTGCGCAACGCAAAGACGTTCATGGCTCACCTGCTCGGGGCAAGACTTCAGCCGCCAGATTCTATACTATACCCAAGACCCAGGCTTTTATCACGAAGCGGTGGCATCGGCCAGTACGCAAGAACCTAACCCACTAGGTAGGGGGAGGGTGATCTTCGACAAAGACTAGCCGGAGCCAGGTGGGGTTAATGATATGCTACACTGCCAGGGTTGCCACCAGGCAACGCGAAGGAGTAATAATGCCGAAGTTAAAGACCCATAAGGGCACCAAAGCCCGTGTCAAGATCACTGGGCGAGGTAAAGTCAAGGCGATGAAGAGCGGCAAGCGGCACCTAAACTACAAAAAGAGCGGTCGCCGCATCCGCCTCGGTCGCAACGCTCTGATCATTGCTGAGCCCGATGCCAAGCGCATCAGGATGCTCTTGCCCTACGGAAGCTAGCCATGCCAAGAGCCAAGACCGGAACTGTACGGCGTGCTAGGCACCAGAAGGTTCTAAAGCGGGCCAAGGGCTTTTGGGGGTTGCGCTCCAAGTCCTTTAGAGTCGCCCAGCAAACGCTGCTTAACGCCGCCGATTACGAATATCGCGACCGCCGCGATAAGAAAAACGACTTCCGCCGCCTCTGGATTGCCCGCATCAACGCCGCCGTGCGTCAGGAGGGGTTGAGCTACTCGGTCTTCGTGAGCGGCCTACGCAAAGCTAACGTTGAGATCGACCGGAAGGTATTAGCCGATCTGGCGGTGCAGCAGCCCGAGGCTTTTAGGCAGCTCGTTGCTGTAGCCAAGTCTGCTTAGTCGTTGTAATCCGCTCTCAGCCGCCGGGAGACCGGCGGCCTTTTGATTGCGGCGACAGTCAAGAAGCCGCCTTGCCTACCGCCGCCTGGAGATCGAACAGCAGGCTCGCTCGCGGCACGGGAAGCCACTTTAGCTAGCGCTGGGGGGTACACGGTAAGGCTTTCCCCTCAGCCCGCGCCACGGGCCATTGAACTACGGCAATTGCGGTGATGCCAATCTCTACCGCTGCGAGAGAGCGAAGTTGTCACCGGCACAAGCGACACTGCCAGAGGTGGCCGAGCGCAGTAGCATTATCTGATGAGCGCGCGTTACTGGCCAAAATGGCGCGGGGTGGGGCTGGCGCTGCTGTTGCTGAGTACCTTAGAGGCCTGCCTGCCGGGTATTGAGGAGGCAGGGCTGCGCGAGCGCGCGCTTGCCCCGGCCTTTCGCGACCTCTACTTCGGCTACTCCATGCAGCAGGTAGACTACGTCAGCCAGCGAGATCCAGCTATCCGCTGTTGGTTGTGCTTGGTTCAAGCGAACTCGACACTAGCCGGGGTTGAGGTCACACTTACCCTGCGCTACCTAGATGATCGGCTCTATCGCGTCTATCTCAGCACGGCAGCCTTTTCCGCTGACCAGTTGAGGGCGCGCCTGCTGCCTACGGTTGAGCAGCTCCTGACCGGGCTGCGCGCTGAGCGTGGCCCTCCGGACTGGCAGGATAGGCTCGAGCCCGCCAACTTAGCACCGGGCCGCATCGGCCTGCTCTATGGCTGGGAGACCGATAGCAACGGCGTTCGGACTTGGCTCGGGCTAGGGCGCTATGAGCATGAGCACTACGCGGTGGTGATCATCGAGTACGCCCCTCTGGTAGAGGCTAGCGGGAGTGCTAGACTCGTGCCATGAAGCATGTCGTCAGCGTGTCGCTAGGCTCGGCCAAGCGCGATACCAAACAGGTTATTACGCTGCTTGGCGAACAGCTCTTGATCGAGCGGCGCGGCACTGACGGTGACATGCAGGCTGCTGCGGCGTTGCTGCGCGAGCTTGACGGCAAGGTTGACGCCTTCGGCCTGGGCGGGATGGACCTCTTTGTCCAGGTCAGCGGGCGGCGCTACTATATCCGCGATGCAGTTAGGCTGGCCAGGAACGCTCTTATTACGCCGCTGGTGTGCGGGGCGGGGCTTAAGGAGACGCTCGAGCGAACCGTGGTGGAGGCGCTTGAACCCCGCTTGCAGTGGCGCGGCAAGCGGGTGCTGATAGTCTCGGCGGCAGATCGCTTCGGCATGGCCGAGGCGCTGTCGCAAGCCGGCGCCAAGCTCCTGCTAGGCGACCTGATCTTTGCGCTAGGTCTGCCGATCCCGATCCGCAGCGTCAGCACCCTTAGCCTGGTGGTGCGGCTCCTAGCGCCCGTAGTGCTAAACCTACCGTTCCGCTGGTTCTACCCCACCG
>Ga0208100_100591_pt1 | contig 13288 bp, 8 predicted proteins | sample SubbioR11_8A_Aug_FD_184817 | JGI IMG/M metagenome (GOLD analysis project Ga0208100, IMG submission 184817) | Serpentinite rock and fluid subsurface biosphere microbial communities from McLaughlin Reserve, California, USA - CR11_8A_Aug (SPAdes) | ecosystem: Environmental > Terrestrial > Deep... | reverse complement strand
CGCCCAGCCGAGGTCGACGTGCTGCTCGGCAACCCGGCCAAGGCCAGGGCGAAGCTGGGCTGGGCGCCCAAGACCTCGCTCGAGCGGTTGATCACGATGATGGTCGATGCCGACCTGCGGCGGCTCGGGGGCTGACGGATGCGCGTCGTCATCCTTGATACGCACCGATCACGGCCGCGGTCGACGCGGGCCGCCAGCGCCCGTCAGCTACAAGGATTGGCCACCACCAAGTCCGGCCCGCAGGTTCTGCACGTTCTCCAGGACTTCGGCCTGCGCACCTTCGATGGAGCACTGGCCACTCACCAAGATCGTGCCCGCCACGCATGGAGTGCACATGAGTATGGATTTTTACCGCGCCTTCGAAGACAGGTTCCGTGGTTCGCGCGCGCTTGTAAAATCACGTCTGCTTGTCTATCTGCCATTTGTCGAACCGTTGCGCGATTACTATACCTCAGCGCCCGTGGTCGATCTGGGCTGCGGGCGTGGCGAATGGCTTGAATTGCTCAAGGAACGCGGCTTTGATGATGTTCTAGGAGTCGATATTGACGACGCCATGCTCGCTGCATGCAGGGAACTTTGCTTGCCAGTTCATGCAGGTGATGCCCTCGATTTCCTGCGGCAGTTGCCAGAGGCGAGTCAAGCCATAGTTTCTGGCTTCCACATTGTGGAGCATCTTACATTTGCTACCCTGCAAGAGTTGGTCAAAGAGGCCATGCGCGTTTTGAAGCCGGGCGGTCTTTTGATCTTGGAAACACCAAACCCTGAAAATCTTGTGGTTGGGGCATCGAGTTTTTATCTGGACCCTACGCATCAGCGACCGATACCACCCATGCTACTTGCGTTTCTTTCTGAGTATACGGGTTTCAAGCGCAGAAAGATCCTGCGCCTGCAGGAATCGATCGAACTTAAAAAGACCCTAGCCCCCGATTTGCTCGGGGTATTGAATGGGGTGAGCCCGGACTATTCCGTGGTGGCACAAAAAGACGGGCCTGCGGAGCCATTGGACGCGCTCAACTCGGCGTTTGATGCCAAGTATGGCTTGACCCTGGAAATCCTGGCGGGCAGATATCAGCAGCAGGTCGAAGCCCGCGCCACGCAGGTCGAAGCCCGCGCCACGCAGGCCGAAGCCCGCGCCGCGCAGGCCGAAGCCCGCGCCGCGCAGGTCGAAGCCCGCGCCACGCAGGTCGAAGCCCGTGCCACGCAGGCCGAAGCCCGCGCCACGCAGGCCGAAGCCCGCGCCACGCAGGCCGAAGCCCGCGCCACGCAGGCCGAGGCCCGCGCCACGCAGGCCGAAGCTTCGGCAACAGAGAGTTCGGCGCAGCCTGCTGCTGTCTACGCCAGCACTTCTTGGCGCATTTGCGCTCCGCTGCGCTTTATAAACCGTGAGGTGCGTCAAATCGCGACCGACGTCCGGGCGTGGCTGAGATCAAGGCGCCGCGCGCGTCGGCACAGGACGGCACAGCGGCTCGTTCAGCGCGCCATCGCGGCCGGCGAGGCCAGGCCCGGCATCGGGATAGGCGCCGATTCGACACCCTGGACCCGCCTTATGGCCTCACGCCTCGAGGCGGCCCGGGCAGGCATGAAGCGGGAGGCGCAGTGATGCGCATCGTCATCGATCTTCAGGGCGCACAGACCGCCTCCCGCTACCGCGGCATCGGGCGCTACTCGCTCGCGCTGGCGCAGGGCTTGGTCCGCAACCGCGGCGAGCATGAAGTCCTGCTGGCGCTGAACGGGTTATTTCCAGAAACCATCGAGCCGCTTCGGGAGTCATTCAGGGGCCTGCTGCCGCTGGCCAACATCCGCGTCTGGACGGCGCCGGGTCCGGTCGCCTTCCTCGATCCGGCCAACGACGGCCGCCGGGATGCCGCGGAATGTCTGCGCGAGGCCTTCCTTGCGTCCCTGGAACCCGACATCGTGCTGGTCACCAGCCTCTTCGAGGGGGCGGGCGATGATGCGGTGGGAAGCGTGGCGCGGCAGGCCAGCCTGCCCACCGCGGTGGTGCTCTACGACCTGATCCCGCTCATTCACCGGCAGCTCTATCTCAGCACTCCGGCGGCGGAGCGCTGGTACATGGCGAAGCTCGAGCATCTGCAGCGGGCCGACCTGCTGCTGGCGATCTCCGCCTCGTCCGGCCGCGAGGCGGTGGAGCGGCTCGGTTTCGATGAGCACCGGGTGGTGAACATCGCCACCGCCTGCGAGCCGTACTTCCAGCCGCGCCCGGTCACGCCGGATCTGCGCCGGCGCCTGAGCTCGGCGTACGGCATCGAGCGGCCGTTCGTGATGTACACGGGCGGTATCGAACACCGCGAGAATGTCGAGGGTCTGGTCCGCGCCTACGCCCGCCTGCCAGCGGCGCTGCGTTCGGCGCATCAACTGGTCATCGTCTGCCCGGCGCAGGCGCAGGATCGGCAGCGGTTGCTGCAGCTTGCCGGCGCCGCCGGGCTGGCGCAGGGCGAGCTGGTGTTGACCGGCCATGTGCCGGATGACGATCTGGTGACGCTCTACAACGCCTCGACGCTGTTCGTCTTCCCGAGCTGGCACGAGGGCTTTGGCCTGCCGGCGCTGGAAGCGATGCAGTGCGGCAGGGCGGTGATCGCCGCCAACACCACCAGCCTGCCCGAGGTCGTGGGCCGCGCCGACGCCCTGTTCGACCCGCACGACGAAGCGGACATCGCAGCCAAAATGATCCAGGTACTGCAGGACGATGACTTTCGGCAGGCGCTGGAGCGGCACGGTCTGGAGCAAGCCCGGCGCTTCAGTTGGGACGCCACCGCGCGGCGCGCGCTGGAAGCCATGGAGCGCCTGCACGCCGACCGGCGGCGGTCAACGGCGCCGGCGGGTCTGCCGCAGGCCCCGCCTGCGAGCCGGCCGCGTCTGGCCTATGTCTCGCCGCTGCCCCCGGAGAGAAGCGGCATCGCCGACTACAGCGCCGAGCTGCTGCGCGAGCTCACCCGCTGGTACGAGGTGGAGGTCGTCGTCGACCAAGCGGCCGTGGCCGACGAGTGGATCGTAAAGCACTGCGCCGTGCGCGACTTGGCTTGGTTTCGCGCCCACCACCGTCGATTCGACCGGGTGCTCTACCACTTCGGCAACTCGCACTTTCATCAGCACATGTTCGGCCTCTTGGCGGACATACCCGGGGTGGTGGTGCTGCACGACTTCTTTCTGTCCCACATCCAGGCCCACCGTGAAGTCATGGGCTGGGCACCGCAGGCTTGGGCTCAGGCGCTGCAGGCCAGCCACGGCTACAAGGCGGTGCAGGAGCGCTACACCGCGCCGGACACCGTCGATGTGGTCTGGGCCTACCCCTGCAACCTGCCGCTGCTGCAGCAGGCCCTGGGGGTGATCGTCCACAGCGAATACTCCCGCGTGCTGGCCCAGGCCTGGTACGGCGAGAAAGAAGCCCGGGCTTGGCAGGTGATACCGCTCCTGCGGGCGCCCGCCGCCGCCGCGTCCCGGGAGGCGGCGCGGCAGGCTCTAGGGTTGCGGCCCGATGATTTTCTGGTTTGCTCCTTTGGTTTGCTTGGCCCCATCAAGCTGAACCGGCGGCTGTTCGATGCCTTTGCCCGCTCGCCCCTGGCGGAGGATCCAGCAGTCCACCTGGTGTTCGTGGGCGAGAACCATGGGGGAGCCTACGGGCAGCAACTGCTGGACAGCATTCGCCAAAGCGGACTCCAGCACCGGGTCCGCATCACCGGCTGGGCCGACGCCGAGACCTTCAAACAGTATCTGGCGGCTGCCGATCTGGCGGTCCAGCTTCGAGCCCTGTCCCGCGGTGAGACATCGGCGGCCGTACTGGACTGCATGAACCACGGTCTGCCCACGGTGGTCAACGCCCATGGCAGCCTGGCGGAGCTCGACCCCGAGGCGGTGCATCTGCTGCCCGATGCCTTCGAGGACGCCGAGCTGGCCGACGCCCTGACCGGCCTGTGGCGCGATGCCGGCCGGCGCCTGGCGCTCGGCCAGCGGGCCCGGGCCGTGATCCGTACCCGGCACGCCCCGGCTGCCTGTGCGGCCCAGTACGCCAGCGCCATCGAGGAGATCTACCGCAAGGCCCGGCAAGGGGCGTTGGGGCTGCTGCATCGCTGGGCCGACGACGAGCCTGCCGGGGTCGATCCGGCTCGACTTGCACACACGCTGGCGCTCAATTTCCCGCCCCGGCCGCGGCGGCGGCAATTGCTGGTCGATGTCTCGGCACTGGCGCAGGTAGATTTAGGAACCGGGATTCAGCGCGTGACCCGCGCCATCCTGCGCGAATGGCTGCTCAGTCCGCCGGCGGGCTGGTCTGTCGAGCCGGTCTACGCGACGCCGGATGCGCCCGGGTACCGCTACGCGCGCCGCTACGCCAGCCGCTTCTTGGGTATCGACGAAGCCTGGGCCGAGGACGCGCCTGTGGATGCCTGGGCCGCGGATGTCTTCCTTGTCCTGGACTTGGCGACGTCCTTGGTGTCGCTTCAGGAGGCATTCCTTTCATCTTTGCGCGGCCGCGGCGTCGCCATTCTGTTCGTGGTCTATGACCTGCTCCCGGTCCTGCGGCCGGATTGTTTTCCAGATACTGAGCCTACGCCCTTTTCATCTTGGCTGCAGACCATTGCCCGGGTGGCGGACGGCCTGGTCTGCATCTCCCGGGCGACGCTTGGCGATCTGCGCACCTGGCTCGATTCCGAGCAGCCAGCGCGGCAGCGGCCGCTGCGGCTGGGTTATTCTCACTTGGGCGCAGATGTCGAGAACAGCGCGCCCAGCACAGGGCTGCCGGCCGATGCCGGGGAGACGCTGCGGTGCCTGCAGCAGAGATCCACCTTCCTGATGGTTGGAACGGTAGAGCCACGCAAGGGGTATGCCCAGACGCTGGCGGCCTTCGAACGGCTCTGGGCCCAGGGCTGCGACCTCAATCTGGTCATCGTCGGCAAACAGGGCTGGATGGTCGAGGCGCTGGTCGAGCGCTTGCGCGCTCACCCGGAGTCGGGCCGGCGCCTGTTCTGGCTCCAGGGCATCAGCGACGAGTATCTCGAGCGGATCTACGCCGCCTCCACCTGCCTGATCGCTGCCTCAGAGGCCGAGGGTTTTGGCCTGCCCTTGATCGAGGCTGCCCGGCACCGGTTGCCGATCATCGCCCGCGACATCCCCGTGTTCCGCGAGGTCGCGGGCGAGCACGCGTTCTACTTCAAGGCTGACCGGCCCGAGGAACTGGCCGAGGCCGTCCGGCAGTGGCTGGCCTTGCATGCCCAGGGCAACGCGCCGAAGTCCGACGGCCTGCCCTGGCTTACCTGGCAGCAGAGCGCAAAGACGCTGGAGGCCATGTTGCTGGACCAGACCCATCCGCAGTGGACTCACGTCTGGCAGCCCGGCCGGCGCCTGTCTTCGCGCGCGGCCGATCCATCGCTTTCACAGTCAGGCCTGACGGCGCAACCCGAAGGGGAGTGTGCACAGCCTGAGAAGCGCCGCCTCTGTCTGCTCTATGGGTCCTATACCGAATTGCCCACCGGCAAATACGAGCTGTCGTTATACGGCCGCGCCGGCACGCAAGGTGCTGACGGCGCGGTCGTCGATGTCTGCATGGGCCGCGGTGAGCAGGTGCTGGTAAAGGCTCCGCTGCAATCCAATGGGCAGGGCATCGGCCAGGATACTGAACTGGCGCGGTTGGCCTTTCGGACCGAGCACGTGATCAGTGACCTTGAGATCCGGGTGTGGGCGAGCGATACGTCCGATCTGACGGTGAGACGCGTCGAGCTCTCGTCCGCGGAGCGTGAGTAAGCGGGTGCGCACCATTGGCCGTGCAGGATCAGTAGTCTCCGGTTGATAAGGCCGTAATCCAGTGTTTCTCCCGTTTGTTCAACGGCGCATGCAGGAATCGTGGCCAGCGATTTGGCTCGATCGAACTCGCGTGCGGTCTTTGCGCCTTCAACGGGTAGCCGCCGAGCCTTTTGACGGGGCTGATGGTGCGCCCCGCCGCTTGTTTGTCGATGTCTCGGTGATATCCAGGCGTGATGCGGGTACCGGCATCCAGCGTGTTGTCCGCTCCATTGCGATGGCGTTGATCAGCGATCAGCCCGCTGGTTGGGAAGTGGTGCCGGTGGCCGCGACGCGTAAACAGCAGTACCGGCCGATTGCATGGCCGAACAACCCGAATGCCGTGCAGCGCTCCGATTTGCAGGCCGGACTCGGTGATGTCTTTCTGAGCTTGGATTTTTCCCTGGATGCCATCCCGCGCCATCGACGGCAAATCATTGCGTTGCAAAAGCAGGGCGTGAGCTGCTGGTTTTTCATGTATGACTTGCTGCCGCTGCAGAATCCTGAATGGTTTCCTGACAAGCTTGTGGTTCGCTTTCGCCGGTGGCTGCGCGTGGCCGCAACACTGGCCGACGGTTTCTTTTGTATCTCGCCGACGGTGGCGGACACCCTATGTGACCAGCTTGCCTACCGTTATGGACTGCCTTGGTCGCACATGCCGGCGACCCGGGTTCTGCCGATGGGTTGCGAAGTGCAATATGCATCACATAGCGCCGGTGTGTCGTCTGATGCGGAACGTCTGCTGGTACAGCTGCGCGGGCAGAAAACTGCGTTGATGGTTGGCACGTTGGAGCCCAGGAAAGGCCACGCTGAGGTGTTGGCGGCTTTTGAGCTACTGTGGTCGACGGGCGTGGAGATGAATCTAGCGATCGTCGGGCGGCCGGGTTGGAAAACAGAAGATCTGCAGGACACGCTGCGCAATCATCCGCTACTGCGTAAGCGCTTGTTCTGGTTCTGGAATGCCACCGACGAGGAAGTCGAGCGGCTTTATCAGGCTTGCACTGGTGTTGTGGTTGCTTCTCGTGCGGAGGGTTTTGGGCTGCCGCTGATCGAGGCGCTCGGCTATGGCAAGCCCGTGCTGGCACGCGATATTCCGGTCCTGCATACTGTGTCATCTTGCCGGGTTGACTATTTTCCGGCAGACGCCACTGCCGGGTTGTTGGCCGCTACGATTGCGCGATGGCTTGCCGCGGCAAACGCCGCGACTGCACCCCCGGATGTTGCGAGTCTGCCCACCTGGCGTGGATCTGCGCGCCATATGGTCAGAACGCTGGCGGAAGCCGGTTGATGGGCCGCAAGACGTCTACCCGGAGCTGCAGGGGGTCACCCGGCGGTGTGCGCTGGACACACAAGTATTCGGGTGCTGGATGACGACCGAAGCGGATTGGCGGCGGGGTGGCCGCGGCCTTGCATGCCAGTCAGGAGCGGAGAATGTCGAGCAAGAAGCGTCTGTTGATCACGGGTATCTCGGGTTTTACCGGATATTATGTACGCGAGGAGTTTGCTGCACGGGGCTGGGAGGTGTTTGGCTGCGGCAGTAGGGAATATGCGATGCCTGGTTACTATCAGGCCGACCTGCTTTCGGAACAGGCCTTGCGTGGCATGCTGGCTGAAGTGCAGCCGCAGGCGGTGGTCCATCTGGCGGGGATAGCCTTTGCGGCACATCGACAACCGATTGACTTTTACAACACGCATGTACAGGGTACGCTCAACCTTTTGAATGCTCTGACAGCAAGCTGCACGGGGCTGCAGAAAGTCTTGCTTGCAAGCACTTCAAATGTCTATGGCAATACCAAGGCTGGGGTTTATGACGAAACCGCCCCACTCAAGCCGTTCAACGACTATGGCGTGAGCAAGCTTGCCATGGAGTATATGGCTTGGCTATGGCGCGACAAGTTGCCGATCGTGATTGCCCGTCCATTCAATTATACGGGTGTCGGGCAGGCCGAGCATTTTCTTTTGCCCAAGATAATCAAGCATTTCAAGGAGCGGCGGGCCCGTATCGAGCTAGGCAATCTACATGTGCGGCGTGATTACTCTGATGTGCGCAATGTGGCTGAGGCTTACTTCAGGCTGGTCGAGTGTCCTGTGGCCAAAGGTGCTGTCAACGTCTGCTCGGGCCATGCCTATTCAGTGCATGAGGTGCTGGAAATGATGACGGAGATTTCGGGTCACAGATTGCAGGTGGCCGTCAATCCAGAGTTTGTCCGCAGAGGTGAGGTGGAGCTGCTTTACGGAAGCCACGAGAAGCTGGAGACGATCGCTGGGCCGATGGACTGGATCCCCCTGGGCGACACCTTGCGCTGGATGCTTGACAGCGGCACTGGCCGCTGAGCAGTGCTTGAGCGTCGTACGCTGATCGTTGCTGCGGATAAGCGTCGGCCAGAACTTGACCTGTCGACTTCTTCGTCATCACACGCGACCGTGTGTGCTACTCTCGGTGTATTCGATATTGACTCGCGACAATCTTGATAGTCCTGTACGACGCTCAGATCTTCCGGCAGCAGCGCTACGGTGGCATTTCCCGTTACTACTGCGAACTCGCCACGCGGATCGCTCGCGACGACGCTGCCGTCACGGTACGGGTCCTGGCGCCGCACCACCGCAACGAGCATCTTGCTGGTCTGCCTGCGCCGCTGGTCGTCGGCTGGCCATCGGCGCGGTGGCAGCGCGTCGGTAAGTTTGCGCGCCTCGTGGCGCGTGTGGTCGAACGACGCACCGCCGCCAAGCTGCAACCTGACGTGATTCACGAAACCTACTACAAGGGCCCGCTGTTGCAGTACCCTGGGGCGCTGCGCGTGAGCACCGTTCACGACATGATCCATGAGCGGTTTGCCTCGCACTTCCGCGCCCGCGACCCTACCCCCGAGGCCAAGCGCCGCGCCGTCGCACGCGCCGATCACGTGATTTGCATCTCCGAGTGCACGCGGCGCGACCTGATCGAGTTTCTGCGCGTGCCTGAGTCCAAGATCTCCGTGGTGTACCTCGGTGCGAGTCTGTCCCCGGTGGCGCAACCGGCAGCATCAGGCGGCGCGCCGTATCTGTTGTACGTGGGTGAGCGCGGCGGGTACAAGAACTTCCTCGGTCTGGCAGCCGCCGTGGGTGCCTCGCCGCTGCTGCGTGACCTGCGCATCGTGTGCTTCGGCGGCGGCGATCTCGTCGCGGCGGAGTGGCAGGCAATCGACCGCGCCGGCATTGCGCGCGCGCGCATCGTGCAGTGCAGCGGCGACGACACCGAACTGGCGCGCCTCTACAGCGGCGCCCTTGCCTTCGTATACCCGTCGCTGTACGAGGGTTTCGGCATCCCCCCGTTGGAGGCCATGGCCTGCGACTGCCCCGTCGTATGCAGCAACGCGGGCAGCATCCCCGAGGTGGTGGGCGACGCCGGCGAGTACTTCGAGCCAACCGACCTCGATTCAATGCGCCATGCGCTCGAGAGCATCGCTGGCTCAAGCGAACTGCGCGACCGGCTGCGGCAGCGCGGCCGCGAGCGGCGGCTCAGGTTTTCGTGGGACCGCTGCGCTGCCGAAACGCTGGCGTTGTACCGGCGTCTGGGCGTCGAGGCTGGGGCCGCCGCCTTGCAGACTTGAGTGAGGTGAGCACGTGCAGCAAACCTCCGTTTTGACGTGACACGCTTTGGCTTCATCCGCAGCCGCGGCAACACAAACGAGGTCGCGCGGCTGCTGGCGGCTGGCGCAGCGAACGCGTGCTGTCTTAGGTGACCGGGCGTCTATGGCCGCGGCTCCGCTCGCGCCGTGTCTTGCAGCCGCTGCTGGGCTTGTTCGTGATCGGACCAGGTCAGACTCGTTCGCTTGCGCCGCGACCAGAACCATTTCTCGAGCACTGAACGCAGGCGACGGCGGCGCAAAGCATACCGGAGCCACGGCGCCAGCGGCTGCGCGGTGAACAGGTGCAGTCCGGCATGAATGCACGTGTATTCGCACTCGAGCTGAGAGGCCAGCCGCTGCAGGGTGCGGGGCTGGTAGAACGACACATGCTGCCCCGACTCGAGTGCGTAGTACCACCAGCCCGGCGCGGGCGCGCTGCCGCTGAACGTGAGACTGGACAAGACCATCGAGCCGCAGCGGTAGCGAGCGAACTCCTCGCGCAGGAAAGCCAGCGGGTCGACGACGTGCTCCAGCACCTCGAACGCGAAGACGGCCTCGGCCTTCATGCCCTCGAACGGCTCGTGGCCGATGGCAAAGAGGTTCGCGCAATACTTGTCGCTCGTGTAAGCGTCAAAACCGCGGTCGCGCAGCAGTCGGGTCAGCACGCCGTAGCCGCCAGCAACGTCAACGAAGCGACCGTCCGGGTCAAAGGCAAGCTGAAGAAGCAGGTTCAGGAAGCGCGCATGTTCGAGGTTGCGCTGCAGCATGCCGGTGTCGGTGTGGGCGATGGCCTGTGCATAAGCCTCGGCGAGCCAGTGCGGGGTCTCGGTCTGCAGGAGCCCGCACGCCGGACACAGGAAGTAGGCGACATCATGCCGACCCAGGATGCGTTGCATGAACACGAAATCGCGTTCGGCGCCGCACACAGGGCACGGCTTGGAGTGATGCATGATTTGTATGGAGGTGGTGCTTTTCGGAGAATCGGTAAGTATAAATTCAGTAGTTCGGCGAGAAGAAAGTTTTTATTCTAGTTTTAATTTTATTTGATAGGATATTTATCTTCGTGTAAGAATCCAACTTCTTGTCACGCTTGGCGTGAACAGGAAATTCTTTAAGTGCAGGCCAATCCGGTTTAAGATTTGTTTTATTTGTGATTTTTGGATACCAATATTCGTATGCAGAGATCGTGACAACTCCATACTTTATACATAGTAGAGTAAAAAGCGCCTGATCGTGGCGATTCTCAATAAATCCGTCCAAGTTGCTGGATGCGGACGGCGAATCATCTATCAGAGAATAATTGTCGCACGCTATGCGCTCCCACTCTGAGACAATATGCATTGATTGGGTGCATTTTTTTATGAGAATCACGCCGGACCCAATGGCTTGAGAGTGAGTAAAGGCTTTATCTATTCGTGCGTCAAAAAAATCAAACAAGTCGCCCTTTACCCATTCATAATTAAACTGATCAAAGAGTCTTCTGCCGTCGTGCTTGAGGGTCGAATTACTGGAATTCGGTGGATTTGACTGAAATGCGATAACACCTGTTGTTGATTGGTCGAGGAGTTCAAAGTATTGAACCAGCCGTCTTCTGCCGTGCTGGTTAATATGGCACCCAACGTCAACATACAAGAGGCAGTCGCCATTCGCGACCGAACTCATGAACTGTTTAATTATTACAGGCTTCCAGGTCCAGTATCCAAATCCACGGACCTCAGGTTTCAGTACACTGGAAAACTTCTCCAGATGCCAATTTGGAAGATCTTCTTCAGTAAATGCATTGATGGTATCGAAAACACCAATCTGAGCGGCTTGATTTTTGATCCTTGAAAGGCTCTTTCTTAGGCGTCTATCGGCAAATGTAATGAAATGACGTTGCATCTTTATGCTGGATTAGTATAAATAGTCACTTCATCTGTGAAAACCAAACTTTGGAATTCACACGAACCGTACCCGGGCCCACGTCTCGAGCTGTCGGACGGCCTCCCGCCAGCGGCCACGGCGCAAAAGCTTTCTGGCCTGTCGCAGCAGATGGCGAGCCGCAGGTTTGAGCGTGGGATCGCCAGCGCGGGCCTCGAATTCTCGCCGTATCATTTCTGGAAACTCCTCCCGCAACAGAATGTCTCGCCGCCGCGCGCTAAGGCCGGTATTGGCGTAATCGGCAACCACGAGGTCGATCCACTGCACCGGCACTGCGAACGCGGCGCGCACATTGAACGCCCAGTCAGCCCAGACCTTGTAGCGTGTCTCGAACCCGCCGAGGCGCTCGAATAGCGAGCGTCGGTAGAAAATGGCTTGCTGGCAGATGTTGGTGCGCAGCAACCGCACCAGCGGCATCGGCCCGGCGTACCGGCGCCCAGCGATGGCGCCGGTGCGGCGGGCGGCCATCATCCGCACGTCGCCATGCACCAGATCGGCCTGGCTGCAGCGCAGCGCCGCTGCGGCTCGCTCCAGCGTGTCGGCGGCGTGCAGGCGGTCGTCGCTGCCCAGTACCAGCACCCACTCGCCGCGCGCCAGGCCGATGCCGCGGTTGATCGCGTCGTAGATGCCGGCGTCGGGCTGCGCCTCCACCCGCAGCGCGGGCAGCGTCGCGGCACGCCCCCGCGCGATGTCTGCCGTGCCGTCGTCGGAACCACCGTCGCAAACCACGACCTCGAAGTCGCGACAGGTCTGCACGGCCAGCGAGTCGAGCGCGCCGGGCAGCAGCTCGGCACTGCGCAAGGTGGGGATGATGACGCTGATCAGCGGCGTCGGGCCGGCATCAACCGCGCTCACTGGGGCACCCTGCGCCACGTCGCCAGCAAGGCCGTGCGGAGGAACATGCCGGCCGGCGCCAGAGGCGCGACCGGTGGGAGCTCATGCAAAGCGCGACGCACGCGTTCATCGCCAACACCGCACCGCCCGCAAAGATGCCCGGGCCGGCCGTCTCGCGCTGTGGGGTAGCTCGGGTACACATGTTTGAAGATTGTGCCCTGATCCGGTACCGAGATGACCGTCACCCCAAGCGCTGCGCACTCCTCGGCTGCCGACACGGCCGGCGGCCAGCAGGCCGCGACGCCATCGCGAGGCTAGACTGCTGCGCTCTGACCCCCGCCCACCCGGCCCATGCCCATCCCCGCCACCGGCGCGCCTGAGGGCGCGCAGCAGTTGCAAGGCTATGTCTTTCGGCCCAGCGACCTGGCCGTCGGCCAGCGCCTGCCCGGCATCAGCGGGTTCATGCGCATCCGCAACGGGGCTGACTTTCTCGAGCCCACGATCCGCAGCCACATCGGCCACTTCGACGAGATCGTCGCGCTCTACAACCAGTGCACCGACGACACCGAGGCCATCCTGCTGCGGCTGCAGCGCGAGTACGGCCCGCAGCGGCTGCGCGTGGTGCACTACGTCGACCGCGTCCACCCGCCCGGCAGCGAGGGCCACCGCCACACGCCGGCCGGCTCGCCCAACAGCCTCGTCAACTACTACAACGCGGCGCTGGCGGCCACGCGCTGCCGCATCGCCACCAAGCTCGACGACGACCACCTGGCGATCGACGCCGCGCTGGCCGAGGTCACGCGCGCGCTGCGCGGCCTGCCGGCGCTCGACGCGATGTGGTGCTTCTCGGGGCTGAACCTGATGCGCGGGCCGCAGGGCGAGCTCGGCATCTACGCCGCGACGCCGGTCTCGGGCAGCGGCGACATCGGCTTCTTCCCGGTGCGGCCCGACACCCACTTCGTGCACGACCGCCGCTTCGAGCGCTTCCAGCGCGCCGGGCTGCCGCGGCGCTTCGTCGGCTTCCTGTACTGGCACCTGAAGTACCTCAAGGCCGAGCTGGGTTTTGGCAACTACGAGCTCGACGCCAACCCCGACAGCCGCTACGCCCGCCGCCGCCGCGCGCTGGCGGCCAACGC
>Ga0208100_100589_pt1 | contig 13309 bp, 13 predicted proteins | sample SubbioR11_8A_Aug_FD_184817 | JGI IMG/M metagenome (GOLD analysis project Ga0208100, IMG submission 184817) | Serpentinite rock and fluid subsurface biosphere microbial communities from McLaughlin Reserve, California, USA - CR11_8A_Aug (SPAdes) | ecosystem: Environmental > Terrestrial > Deep... | reverse complement strand
TTCCCAACCTACAACTATTTATGCAATTATTATGCCACAGGTGATCAACAAGACAATTAAAGCAAAATCAACTGCCTTCCCTTTGGTAATCACAGACCCTCGGTAATCACAGACCTTCGGTAATCATAGACCCTCGGTAATCACAGACCCTCGGTAATCACAGACCCTCGGTAGGGTCACAGACCCTACCCTACTACGCCAATATATTTGCCCAAAATTGGGCAGAACTATTTATTCCTTAATCCATATTTTTTAATTTTATATTGCAGGGTCTGCCGAGGTACTTCCAGACTATCTGCTGCATGGCTTATATTGCCGTTCCATTCCTTTAACGCCCTGACAATCAATTCCTTTTCCAATTTGTCCAAAGATTCTTTTAATGGATATAGCCTGTAGTCACTATCATAAAATGGTGGTTCATGGACATGCTTAGAAATATGTATTGGAATCCAGTCTTTATTAATATCATTACCATCCATTATATTCATGGCACCCTCAATCACATGCTCTAGTTCCCTTACATTCCCAGGCCAATCATAATTTTGGAAAAGCTCCATGACCTCTGGCGACACGGAGTCTACCTCTTTATTGAATCTCTTGTTAAACTTATCTATAAAATGGCTGGTCAGGAGTGGAATATCCTCAAGCCTTTCTTTAAGCTCAGGAATCCTAAGGCTAACGGCATTGAGTCTATAATAAAGATCCCTTCTCAACTGCTTGTTTTCAATGGCTGTCATAGGATCCATATTACTAGCAGCAATAATACGGACATCCACCTGACGGGTGGTATTGTCACCTACTCTTCTTATAAATCCATCTTGTAATACTCGCAGCAGCTTAACCTGAAGTTCTACTGCCATGGAGTTGATTTCATCTAAAAACAATGCGCCTCCATGAGCAAGCTCGAACAATCCCGCTCTATCATCGGAGCCGGTGAAGCTCCCCTTTACTGTTCCAAATAAAATAGTCTCAAGTAGTGTGGCTGGCAAAGCTGCACAGTTTTGTGCAATCAAGGGCTTATCCCTTCGACTGCTCGCTTGGTGAATGGCGTGAACAAAAAGCTCTTTACCTGTACCGGTTTCCCCATAAATCAATAACGCAGAAGAAGTTTGAGCTGCCTTCATGGCAAGCCCTTTTACCTTCTGCATCTCTCTGCTTTCTCCAATGATATCAAAGAAGGTATAACGAGCACTGTCTCTAACTTTTTTGTACTTGACATTGCTGTTTTTTAGCAGTAATTTCTCCTGCAGCTCAACCACCATCTCCGATAACTCTTTCACATTTGTTATATTTCTTGATATTTCTACGGCTCCTATGATCTTGTTTTTTGCATCCTTTGATCCTATAGGAAAGGATGAATTTATAGTGGTAATATTTTTGCCCTTGTAATTCAAAAATGTCTGTTGAATATTCAAGGTGCTTGTCCCTGTATGAACAGCTCTAAGGAGTGTGCTGGTTTCCTTGGATAGGGATGGATAAACCTCCAATATATGTTTTCCTAAAGCATCCTCTTTATTGATATCATCCAATTGGGCTGCTACTTTATTGTAATAAACAACTCGCCCTCTGTTGTCAACAATCTGAACTCCATCACTAATATAATCCAATATTATCTCCATATTTGATCTTGAAAAAATCGTATCCACTTCGCCACCTCCCTGCTTAATTTTTGTCATTAAATGCCCATTTTTCGTCACACCGATCGAATCAAAGGGACGGCTTTTGCGGAAAATCAGCACACAAGAACCGTCCCCTTGATTCTACATTATCCTTATTTTGAGAGTGTTGCTGCTCTCCACCATTCCTTGCATACTTATATGATATTCTACCAATACATTGCCACGTTTAGCATCATTTATATTGTATTCCATGTTCATGGTCAGAACTTCCATATCAAATACACCATAGGGTGTTTTATAATCGGCTACATATCTCTTTCCCTTTTCAAATATAATTTCCGAGCTGGCGGTACCGTATCTTTTCATAGAAATTTTATCCTTAGACAGCTTGACGGTAGTAGTACATCCATCCATACCCGAAATTTCCGTTTCCTCATATACCAAATAAATGGCGTTCTCCTTTTCGTAAAGCTTTCCCTCAGTAGTCAACTCGATAACATTTTCTTCTCCGTCCTCGGACTTTTGAGTTCCTTCAATCTTCAACATCACATTTTTCATTAGTACACTCCATTCTTTTCTTCATATCTTTCTTCAGCCAATTCTATCAATTTATCTATCAATTCTTTGTAGGGTAATCCTGTTGCCTGCCATAACATTGGATACATGCTGTATTTGGTAAACCCAGGCATGGTATTGATTTCATTGATATACACTTTCATAGTTTCCTTTTCCAGGAAAAAATCCACTCTTGCCAAACCCGAACAATCAATTGCCTTATAAGCTTTCACCGCCATGGCTCTCATCTCATCGGACTTTTCCTCAGGTATATCTGCAGGGATTATGAGCTTTGATTTGCCATCATCAAAATATTTGGATTCATAATCATAGAATTCATGGGAAGGTATTATTTCTCCCAAAACCGAAGCATCGGGATCATCATTACCCAGTACCGCACACTCAATCTCTCTGCACTCAATATATTCCTCCACCAAGATTTTTCTATCATGCTTGGCAGCTAGTTCCAGTCCTTTCAGCAGCTCCTGCCTATCATGAGCTTTTGAAATACCCACGCTTGATCCTAAATTTGCGGGTTTTACAAATACTGGGTACTTAAAACTTTCCTCGATCATAGTAATATATGCTTGCAGTTCTTTCACGAGCTTGTTTCTCATAACCACTATGTATTTTCCTACAGGCAATCCCAGTTGCTCAAATAATCTTTTGGCAAATACCTTATCCATTGCCACCGAAGAAGCTAAAACGCCTGCTCCCACATATGGTATATCCGCCATTTCAAAAAGTCCCTGTATGGTTCCATCCTCTCCATAAGGTCCATGAAGCATAGGTATAATCACATCTATCTGTTCTGACAGACTGCGAGGAATGGATTGTCCCTTCTCCCAAACATCTCCGCTGCCCAGTGGCACCACTGAAAATATATTTTCATCTGGGCTGTCTTTGAGAAGCTTATTGGCTATATCTTCCCACTCTCCGGATTCTATTTTATCAAAAGTACCGCTGTAAAGCATCCAGCGTCCTTCCTTTGTTATCCCCAAGGGTATAACATTGTATTTCTCCTTATCTATGGTCTTAATTACAGAGGTTGCTGACATTAATGAAACCTCATGTTCTCCGGAACGTCCTCCAAAAACAATGGCTATGTTCTTTTTCAACTTTAACCTCCCCTTTCTTTAAGGAGTCTAATACCCCAACTATATTCTTGTATTGATTATTATTCTATACTTATAAAAATTATTATTCAATTGTTTTTTCACAAAGACAAAAGGGAACGGTTTTTGTTTTTCCGTTCCCTTGTTTTTCATCCCCTATATCATCAGCGTACCATTCTCATCATGAATCATCTGCAGTATTCTTTCCTCTTCTCCTGTATCTGCATTGATGTAGATCAAAAACTTATCTCCCTTATAGCTGGCTTTAAATTCATAACAGTATAGTTCACCGAAGGAATCTGTGGGGATGATGCAGAGCTTAGGCTCTTTTTCCACTTCAGCCCTTATGCTGACCTTTTTTCTGGCTTCCTCAGGGCTAAGCTTTGGAGCTTTAATATCCCTTTGATAGTTTGCTGTAAGAAACTGCGTGGCATCAAAGCCTACGACTTCACCATTGTCTAAGGCTATTTTTACCTTTATCAAATCCGGATACATAAGCACATCGCCCTGCTTATACGCAAATAGTATGAGTGTCCCCCCATTATACTTGACGGTATAGGTAGGCTCCATATTTTCAAAGCCCTTTTCCTCAAGAAATTTCGCAGCATGCTTTATCGCTTGCTTTGAGGAAATCTTGGCTTTCCCCACTTCTCTGTTGTTTAGTATCCAAACAGGATAACCCTTCCTTTGGCTTATGTCTATGTATATAGGATTATTCTTGCCTTCTTTTTTATTTTCTGGTATTACCTCAAAACTGAAGGTATCAATTCTACCCCTGCCATCTCGGCTGCTCTCAACTCTGTCAACTTTTCCGCCTCCAAGAAACTCTATAACTTTCTTTTCAGCTTCCGCCTTGGTTATCTTATCTCCTTGAAGTCTCGGTCTCATTCCCTCAATTACGTGATCTGAAAACGGACCATCATATATCATTTCAGGATACTCAATCATTCTTTCTTCAAATTTCTGAAACTTTATCTTTATGGGGTTCTTTTCCTCTCCGGCTTGATCCAGTTTCTTGTTTGCTTCTCTGCTTAATTCTCCCTTCCATACATTGCCTTGCAGTGCATCCCTGTGAAGAACCTGCAAATCCTGAGCAAGTTCCAAAGAGTAGTTATGCATCCTTTCCAGTATGTCTATTTCCTTTTCACCTAAGGTTTCACCTTGGATACTCAATTTTGCCATAGTAAAAGTATAATCTCCCAGCTGGTTTAGGAATTTCTCCAGCTTTTTGGAGTCTGTACGCCTTATGGGGAGCTGTGACATCTTTTCCTGAGCGTTAAATGCATTTTGCCATATGTTTGAATAAAGGATTACATTTTCCCTTGTTTGTGCGGATACCATCAGCTTTGAGAGGTCCGTTGTTATACTCTCTACACTTCCCGTCATATCATAAAACATCCTTTGAAACTGATTATTTAATAGTAAGTAATAATGATTCTTATCTCTGTATTCATTGTATCCCCATATTCCTGTTCCTACTAGGGCTACCGTTACTACAGATAATGCCAAAGAGAGAATAGTTGTTTTCTTCATCTCATCACCTCCCCTAGTTTCCAAACCAGTGTTTACCGATTTTCTTTTCGACAGTTCGACTCCAAATCCATTTGCTGGTGGCAGTGGCAGGATTCCAATAATATATACAGCCCCCTGTCGGATCCCAACCGTTGAGTGCATCTCTTGCCGCCTTTATACTGCTTTCTACGGGAGGCAGGTTGATTTGACCATCGGCCACAGCAGTAAATGCCAGTGGCTGATAAATTACTCCCGCTATGGTATTTGGAAAATCAGGATGTCGCACCCTGTTTAAAATGACGGCTCCCACAGCCACCTGTCCTATGTAAGGCTCTCCCCTCGCCTCTCCCGTGATTGCCTTGGCCATTAAGGTTACTTCGTCATCACGGGTAACGCCCCTGTTGATTTTTTTATAGTCTTCACGCTTTGCCTCTTCTTGTTTTACTGGAAATCCCAGAGCTGCAGCCGTGGCAGGTCCAACTACTCCATCGGCACTCAGTCCGTTTTTGGTTTGAAATTCTTTTACCGCCGTAAAGGTTCCTCCTCCGAATACTCCATCCACCGGACCATCATAATATCCCCATTTTCTCAGCGTAGTCTGCAGCTTTCTTACCTCTTCACCACTGGCACCCCAATAAAGAGTTTCCTGCGCCAAGACCCTATTATAATAGCTGTCAATATACAGGGCTGAAGCTGTGAAAGCAAGTACCAGCAGCATACAAATAATAAAGGTAATTTTACGCATCAACAATTCCTCCCTTGATCTACTTTAAATCCACTATTACTTTAAACCCACTATTTTTCCAAAATTTGCTCTGGCTTGCTCTATTATTTCAACCACCTTAAACTTCAGCTTGATTGGCATACCCTCTCCGATACTTGCAGATTGAATCCTTTTAAATTCTTCCTCTGTCAATACTTTCATTAATTCGTTCTTAGTTTTATCACTAATCTCCACATTCTTAATATCTATAAAGCATAGTGGCGGAAACAATACACACCACCAGTTGGATCCTTCTCCCTTTCCTACGACTACCCTTAGGGCTTCATACTTCCCTGCCGGCAAGATGGTGTTTGCATAGCTTATTGCTGGGAACATCGAATGATTTAAGGTTGCCTTTACAGAGTAGTTTCCGCCATTTGCGGCTATTTCTTCCCGAGTTATCCTTTCAATGTTGCCAAGGTTCTCTTTAATGATATTCCTTGTGTTATCAAGGCTTTCAGATTGCTCAAACAGAGGATTCATTTCCCTTATAATTCGATCCCTTATCTTAAACTTTATTTCCTGATCCTTGGGTGCATCACTATTTGCCAAAACATGAAAACGTATGAGCTTTTCCTTATAGTTTTCTTGTTTTTTATACTCATCACCATACCAAACAAAAAAACCTAAGGCAACAGTGAAAATAAGCATGATTCCAATGATATATCTTTGTTTCGCCCTTTGCATATTTATTATTTTTGATCTTTCGATCATAAAAATTCCCCCTATTTGCTAATGTACCTACAGTATTAGCAAACAAGGGGAATATTAAACTCTATTAATCATTTTAGCTATTGGAAATTTCTTCTTGTAGCTTAACGAGTAACACCAACCCGTCTTATTTTCATTCTTACATTTACTTCCGACTGACTCTTAGTAAAATACTCCTCCCAATTATCCTTTACTTCATCCCAAACTTTTGGATCCTTCTTTCTCAAATATTCTCCGGCTTGAATCAAATCAGCACCAAATTTTTCTCGAATGATCTTATAGGTTCTTGCGATATTTTTTTCCAGTCTTTCCTCTACATCCTTTTCGACACGCCTAATATATTTAGGGTCGAAGGTCTGTCCTACTAACGCAAACCCATGCTGAGTAATGGAGCCTTCTGCTTCTATATTAAATGCTACATGAATTCTTCCCTCTTTTTTACTGACCGTCATTTTAGTTGTGGAATCCGATACTAAGATAGGTAATATTCTTTTATCCACAATCACATTACCTGTAGCCGTGTCCACTTTATCCAGCATAAACATGAGATATAAAGTTTCCATCTCTCCCAGCCATCCTGCCATTTTATAGTTTTTTACTACAGCCGCTCCAGCCACCACTATTTCATTTTTCGAGCTGTTTATTCTCGGTACGATTGCCGCATCGCTTTCATGGAGGTTTCTCAAAATATACCCAATGTCGGCATCAGCCGACCTTGCCGCTCTTGTGGGCTTGTTCATCAAATCCCTTACATACAGTCCTAGCGGGATGGGCTGAGGTAGCTTTGTGCTCAAAATATCTGCTGCCTCACCTGGTGCTACCATCAAATGAATTCTCCTGCCAATCTCAGGACTTCTCTCAATAAAGTCCAAAACCTCCTTCATAAGCTCTTCATCCTTTGCCATTTCTTCTCCCAGTACAATAAGTTTGATATGATCAAAGCTAATCACACCTTCTAAATGGGTGTTCAGATTTTTTTGAATATCATTAATGTTTATACCGGTTGAAGTAATTTTATGTGTAGCTTCACCTGCACCATCCCCTACTATGAGTGCTAGGTTAGGATATGTAAAGGTGATTTTATATCTGTCGGGTATAAAATTTGGGAAAATTTCATTTTCTCTTGATTTGAACTGTTGTCCCTCAAATTTGTCAATTCCCATAGAAATGACAAATATTCGCTTATTTATCTCCACCTTATCCCAGCAACCCGTAATTAGTATGGATAAACTTACCAATATGGCTATGAGCTTATTCACTTTTGCTTCCCCCTTTCTTCTTTATAAAAAGACTCATTCCCAACAGTACTATGGGCACCAGAACAAGATATAGCGTTCCCAGATAATTGGAGAACAAATCCATGAATTCTAATGTTTGTAGCAGTCCATCAGGCATTAGAGCTAAATAATAGATGACAGGAAGCATGAGCACCGCCAAGAAGCCTTGCTCTGGAGATTTGATGATACGGCTTAGCGTCAAGCTGGCTCCATAGTATACGCCCACGGTGGTCATGAGTACGGAAAGTATCCATGAAGCCAGAACATAAATTTGAATGTTTTCTATAAAGGCTCCCGGAATGTCAATGGTTTTGTAAATCTCCAATCCCGGCCAGATCATGTGAGTGGTTTCCACCAATCCAAATCTAGCTATGGTCACAGCGACAGTAACAAAATAAATCAAACCCGTAAACCCCGCTGAGAACATCACATTTTTCGCTATATTTTTTGTGTCTTTTACAAAGGCAGAAAACAGCAAGATCAGCTCTAATCCCAGAAAGCTAAATATCATCAACGGAAGTGCCTTTACGAGATCCAAAACAGGAGTTCTAAATACAGGTAAAAAGTGGGTAAAATCCAGCTCTCCTATCATTGGCAAAATTGCCATTGCAGAACTGATTAGTATTATGGGAAACAGGATCTGTGACATCCTGGCAAATGGCTCTATGCCTCCTCTGACCACAACAACCACTGTCAACAGATAGCTGATCATTAAGACCTCCAAAGGAGTATGCAAGAGCAAATAGGTCTTAATGATCTCCCCAAACATTCTGACCTCTATGGCTGTAAAAAAAATAAAGTGCGCAAACAACCCCAATGCCATGACAGTGCCTAAGAATTTACCCAGCAGTGTATTTCCAAATTCAACTATGCCTTCCTTTGGAAACTTTGTGACCAGTTTCGAGATTATAAAAGCTAATACAACCACAATCACTATTCCCCCTAATACAACAAACAGTGCATCTGGTCCCACCTTCTCCACCAATGTCCTCGGCATGGAAAGTATTCCTATTCCTATCATGGTAATAGCAAGGGTAAAAGCCAGTTGGGCGCTGGAAATCTGATCATTATTTCTGTTCATTTCTATCACCCTCCCAGCTAAATATATCAGCCGTCTTCTTGCTTAATCTGTCATTGTCGCTTCTATGTAAATAAGATGGTCTCTTCCTCATCATGTGCAGAGGTACCCTAAGAAATACATCTTTAAAATCCCCCAGTGTCATTTCCGCTGCGGCAAATGGGCTTAAATAAGGAACTCCAAAACTCTTCAAGGTACACATATGAAATAGCAGTACAAACAGACCAATTATTATTCCATATAATCCCAAAAAAGCTGCCAATGCCATCAAGATAAACCTCAGAAGCCTAAAGGAGGCAGCAAGGCTATAGCTTGGAGCAGCATAGGTAGCCATGGCTGTCAAGGCTACTACAATAACCATCAGAGGACTTACAATGCCTGCCTGCACTGCAGCTTGCCCTAAAACAAGGCCTCCCACAATGCCAATTGTTGATCCTATCGGTACCGGCAGACGTATCCCTGCTTCTCTAAGGAGTTCAAGCGCTGCCTCCATCAAAAAAGCTTCTATAAAGGCTGGAAATGGCACCTTCATTCGGGTACCTGCTACATATAGGGCTAAATCTGTTGGCAGCATACCCGGATGAAAGGAGGTAGTGGCTATATAAAGTGAGGGGAAGGTCAGAGCAAGTGCCATGGCAATAAATCTCAAAACCCTCACTGCCGATGAAATAAAAAAACGCTCGTAATAATCCTCCGGTGACTGGAGCAATGACACAACTGTAGAGGGTACCAGTAAGGCGAAGGGCGTATTGTCTACGATAATACCTATCCTGCCCTCATATAATGCCGCTGCCACTGCATCTGGTCTTTGAGTATTCTGAATCTGGGGAAAGGGTGATCGCCAATTGTCCTCGATGAGCTGTTCCACATAACCACTTTCCAATATAGCGTCTATATCTATTTTATCCAGTCTTTCCTTTACCATCCTGAGCACATTATTATTCGCAATTTCATCGATAAACAACACAGCTACATCTGTTTTTGATCTTCTTCCTATTTGAAACTGTTTTATTTTAAGTCTTGGATCTCTGATCCTTCTTCTCACCAAGGCAGTATTTACTCTTAAGGTTTCTGTGAAGCCTTCAGAGGGACCTCTGATGACGGTTTCGGTACTAGGCTCTGATACGCTCCTCATCGGCCAGCCTCTAGTAGCAATCATCAGCACCTTATCCCATTTATCAAGAATGAGAATCGTTTCACCGGACAATATCACATCCACTGCCACATTCACATCTTCTATTTCCCTAAGATCTGTAACCGCAACAGTTCCATCCTTTATTACCTCATAGATCTTTTGTTTTAAGGTTTCTATGTTCATATTTGCCATTCGGGATAGTATCATGAGATTTTGTAGTATATGTTCATTGATCAGGTTTTTATCAGCTAAACCCTCAGCATATATGATGGCAAATCTCATTTTTTGGTCCTGTCCAACGTTGAAATCCCTATATATTATATCGTCACAATTCGTCAGTATTTCTTTTATCGCATCAAAATTCTTTTTAAAATCCTTTTCTACAGGGATTTTATATCGTTCATCTTCTTTTTTTTGGAATAGATCATCTATAAAACCCATTGTTTGAAACCTCCCGATTAAAAAGACATTTGTTGGTAGTTTTGATCAAAATATTGGGTGGGCAGGGGCGTCCACACCTTTCGCATACAACTTCTCCCTACTGGCTATCCAAACAACCTTACAATCACAAATAAGCCAACTCCTCCAATTACATAGACTGCGCCGAAAAATCTACATAGTTTGATTTCCTTCTTGAGCTTTTTTCTCTCTAAGGACTTAGATTCCACAAACAAGCTGAATAGACCAATTGAAATCAGAAGCACCATAGCATACAAGTCATAATAATCTTTAATCTCTCGAAATAGAATTCTCATCCATTCAGACAACAACCATATCACCTTCTCGTTACAAATTGCTTAAATATAATGTTCGCATATTTGAGGCAGTATATACATAATTTAAGATTGCTTAGTCGCTCTGTTGTTGGTTGAAAGGTTGAATGAATTCACGGAGAATAAATTCTCCGCTACGGACGCAGAAGCATAAGAAAACTTAGTTCAGATGGAGTTTTTACTCCACCTGAACTAAGTTTTCTTTATTACCGGTTTGTTTGTTCTTCACGTCATGTATTTTATTGCCAGTGCCAAATCCGCTGGTTTATCTACATCATTGCCTACCTCTGGATAATCACAAATTACTGCCTTACCCCTTATACCCATCATAGATGCCACCCTTTTTTCAACGTCTAAGATGGATAATCGCCCTAGAATCAACTTCACTAAGAAAAATATTCCCAGTATCTTTACCATCTTCCAAGGCTTCTTCCTATAAAGAAGCATTTTTTTACCTATTTCTAAGAAATTATCAATCTTTTTACTATTTAGCAGAAATAGATTTCCTCCCGTAAACCGACCTTCCTTTAGCTTTACATAGGTTTTGAGGTTCTCCGGATACTTTTCCTGCATTTTTTGCTTGTTGATTATAGAATAACACAGATCAGCCTTTAGTGACTGCCCCTTCAATACGAAATCTCTGACTGCTTGCTCTGTGAGCATTGGAATGTCGCTGGTAGAGACCAGCACATTTTCCCCTTTAAATCTATTTATTCCCAACACTACATTGTCCGCTAAATTATTTGTGCTTTGAATTACCTCAACATGCTCTATGCTTTCTAAGAGATGAAGCCTTGTCCTATCTCCAATCACTGCTATATGATCTACACAAGTTGATTTTAACAGAGCATCCACCACATATTCAATCATCATTTTTTCGCCAATCATGCAGGTTGATTTTTCTTGTAGCTGATCCAAAGCTTCGTCTCCGATTTGCGGTTCATGCCCTGCCAAAATCACTGCTTTTAACATTTCCACCCTCCTTTTATACCCTATCCCTCATCAGCTATTTTTACTATGGTTTGTTCCAACATATCAATATGCTGTTGGGCTACTTTTTGTGCCATGGCAGCATCTCTGTTGGCAATAGCTTCTAGAATTGCCTGATGCTCCATTAATAATTCCTTGGTATTGCTATATTCTGAAAAATATGTGATCCTAAAACGTTGAACCTGCTCTTTAAGACTCTGGGCTATTTGAATTAGTTTTGGGTTTCTGGTAGCTTGAATAATTTGGTCATGAAACTGCATATCCTTTTCAATCATTCCCTCTGTATCATTATTTTCCACATGCCGTTTAAAATTATAAGATATAAGCTCTAATTTCTCCAATTCCTCCTCGGTCATTCTTTCCGCAGCCAAGGATGCTGCCAGCCCTTCCAGCACACACCTCACCTCCAGCACATCAAGTATGTCCTTAACAGAAACATCCGCCACATAAGCCCCCTTACGGGCAACCATAATCACCAATCCCTCTAGTTCCAGCTTGCGTATGGCTTCTCTAACCGGGGTTCTACTGACACCCAGCTGTTCAGCCAGCTGTACCTCCATAAGCCTTTCCAAAGGTTTTAGCTCGCCATTTAATATGGAATTTCTAAGATGTTCGAAAACCACGTCCCGTAGCGGTTGATAGTTTTGAAGCTTAAATCCGTTTACTCCATTAATGGTCATTAAAATCATCCCCCTTATAGGTTTTAACAACATAGGTCTGTTTGTATACCTTGCTTAAATTTTCATAGGCATTCTTGGCTTTGTGATAATCCTTAAATAGTCCGAAAACTGTTGGCCCACTGCCACTCATAAGACTCCCCAACGCATTATATTCCAGCATTTTCCGCTTAACATCTCTGATTATGGGATGCATTTTTTCTGTTACAGTTTCCAAAACATTGCAAAGATTTTGAGTTACAGTTATGATGTCGTTCTTCTTCATGGCATCAAGAAGAATTTTCATCTCAGGATGTCTTATAATATTTTCCAAATCTAAATTTTTATATACCTCAGCTGTAGAAACGCATAAATTAGGTTTAGATAAAACCACCCAACTATTTTCCAGACTACGAATAGGAGTCAATTTTTCTCCTATACCCTCCGCCAGAGCTGCACCTCCTAATAAACAAAATGGTACATCAGCTCCCAAGGGTAGGCTCAGTTTCATCAATTCATCTTTACTAAGTCCCAATTTCCAAAGCCTATTCATAGCAATCAGAACTGCTGCTGCATCAGTGCTTCCTCCTGCCAATCCTGCGGCAACAGGAATGTTTTTGTGTATTTGTATATCCACTCCTTGTTTTATTCCATAAAGCTCCATCATCAAGCTTGCTGCCTTATGTGCAATATTGCCCTCATCGTTAGGTATATATTCACAATCAGTTTTTAGCCGTAACCCCATGTCTGTTTTCTTTACTATCACTTCATCATAGAGATCGACCTGCTGCATGATCATGCTTACTTCATGATATCCATCATTTCTCGATCCTAGTACATCCAAGGCAATGTTTATCTTTGCTCTTGCTCGTATCTTTACTTCTTCCACAGGATCACTCCTTGAATTTCTTTATTTTTATGTTATTTTAATTATATCTCATGAATGCCTTATATATTATTATATATTGAAAATCCAAATTCCTTTATTGTTTTCAATAAAAAAAATCAGCCCCTTTACGGACTGATTTTTTATCTCAGCGGCGTTACTAATACTCCCGCTTCTATAAGCGGGAGCTAAGTGCCGCCAAGCTTCGAAATAAGTGCAACTAGAGTTCAGGTGGAGTA
>Ga0208100_100582_pt1 | contig 13445 bp, 7 predicted proteins | sample SubbioR11_8A_Aug_FD_184817 | JGI IMG/M metagenome (GOLD analysis project Ga0208100, IMG submission 184817) | Serpentinite rock and fluid subsurface biosphere microbial communities from McLaughlin Reserve, California, USA - CR11_8A_Aug (SPAdes) | ecosystem: Environmental > Terrestrial > Deep... | reverse complement strand
GGGGCACACGGGCGCCGCGGCCTTGGCGGGCGGCGGCAGCGGTGTTTGTGGCGCCGGCACTTTAGCAGCGGGTGCGCCGACAATCGCCGCATGGCCGACGATCCCCTGCTGCGCTCGCTCAACCCCGAACAACTGGCTGCCGTCACGCTGCCGGCGCAGCCGGCGCTGATCCTCGCGGGCGCCGGTTCAGGCAAGACGCGGGTGCTGACCACCCGCATTGCCTGGCTGATCGCCAGCGGCGCGGTCTCGCCCGCGGGCGTGCTGGCCGTGACCTTCACCAACAAGGCCGCACGCGAGATGCTGACCCGGCTGCAGGCCATGCTGCCGGTGCCGGTGCGCGGTATGTGGATCGGCACCTTCCACGGCCTGTGCAACCGGCTGTTGCGCGCGCACTGCAAGAGCGCCGACCTGCCGCCGGCGTTCCAGATCCTCGACGCCGCCGACAGCGTGGCCGCGGTCAAGCGCGTCATCAAGGCCATGAACCTCGACGAGGAGCGCTACGCGCCCAGGCAGGTGGCGTGGTTCATCGCCGGCTGCAAGGAAGACGGGCTGCGCCCGGGCGAGGTCGAGGTGCGCGATGCGCACACGCGCCGGCTCGCCGAGATCTATCAAGCCTACCAGGACCAGTGCCGGCGCGAGGGCGTGGTCGACTTCGCCGAGCTGCTGCTGCGCTCGTACGAGCTGCTGCGCGACCACGCGCCGCTGCGCGAGCATTACCGCCGGCGCTTCCGCCATGTGCTGGTCGACGAGTTCCAGGACACCAACCGCCTGCAGTACGCCTGGCTCAAGATGTTCGCCCCGCCGCCGGGGGCTGCCGCTGCGGCCGGCGAGGAGGGCACCGCGCAGGGCGTGTTCGCCGTCGGCGACGACGACCAGAGCATCTACGCCTTCCGCGGCGCGCGGGTGGGCAACATGGCCGACTTCGAGCGCGAGTACGGCGTGCGCCGCATCATCCGCCTCGAGCAAAACTACCGCTCGCACAGCCACATCCTCGACAGCGCCAATGCGCTGATCAGCCACAACCGCCGGCGTCTGGGCAAGAACCTGCGCACCGACGCCGGCCATGGCGAGCGGCTGCGCGTGCACGAGGCCGCCAGCGACCACGCCGAGGCGCAGTGGCTGCTCGACGAAGTGCAGCAACTGCACCGCGGCGGGCTGGCGCGCAGCGAGATCGCGGTGCTCTACCGCAGCAACACGCAGAGCCGCGCGCTCGAGGGCGCGCTGTTCAACGCCGGCGTGCCCTACCGCGTCTACGGCGGCCTGCGCTTCTTCGAGCGCGCCGAGGTCAAGCATGCGCTGGCCTACCTGCGCCTGCTCGACAACCCCGACGACGACAGCAGCTTCCTGCGGGTGGTCAACTTTCCGCCGCGCGGCATCGGCGCGCGCACCGTCGAGCAGTTGCAGGACGCGGCGCGGGCCAGCGGCCGCAGCCTGCACCAGAGCCTGGGCGCGGTGGCGGGCAAGGCCGGCGCCAACCTCGCGGCCTTCGGCGCGCTGCTAGCCGCCCTGCGCGAGGCGACCCAGCGCGCCACGCTGCGCGAGAGCGTCGAGCAGGTGCTCGAGGCCAGCGGCCTGCGCGCGCACTACGGCGCCGACCGCGAGGGCGCCGAGCGGCTCGAGAACCTCGACGAGCTGGTCAACGCCGCCGAGGCCTATGTCAGCCAGGAGGGCTTCGGCCGCGACGCGCTCGCGCTGCCGCTCGACGAGCTGGCCGCCGCGGCCGGCGCGCCGGTGGTGCCCGACGCCGAGACCGGCGAGATCGTCAGCCCGCTGGCGGCCTTCCTCGCCCACGCCGCGCTCGAAGCCGGCGAGCACCAGGCGCAGGCCGGCGCCGACGCGGTGCAGCTGATGACCGTGCACGCGGCCAAGGGGCTGGAGTTCGACGCGGTCTTCGTCACCGGGCTCGAGGAGGGCCTGTTCCCGCACGCCAACGCGCTCGCCGATGCCGACGGCATCGAGGAGGAGCGCCGGCTGATGTACGTTGCGCTCACGCGCGCGCGCCGGCGCCTCTACCTGAGCTACAGCCAGACCCGGCTGCTGCACGGCCAGACCCGCTACCACCTGCCCAGCCGCTTCCTCGACGAACTGCCGGCGGCTGCGCTGAAGTGGCTCACGCCGCGCGCCGGCCGCGCGCCGGCGCTGGCCGCCGCGCCCTGGGTGACCGCCGCGCCGGCGGCTGCGCCGCGGCCGCCGACCAGCGCCGACGGCCACGCGCTGCGCGTCGGCCAGGGCGTGTTCCACGCCAAGTTCGGCGAGGGCGTGGTCCTGACCCTCGAAGGCGCCGGCGCCGACGCGCGGGCGCAGGTGCGCTTCGGCCGCCATGGCAGCAAATGGCTGGCGCTGGCGGTGGCGCGGCTGACGCCGGTCGATTAGCCCGGCGGCGGCAGGGCGTCGTCGGCCGCCCGGGCCGGGCTGAAGCTGGCGGTGAACGTGAAGTACAGCGAGACGTAGAACACGCAGGTGAACATCAGCATCGCCGGCAGCGCGACCAGGCCGACGAGCTGGCGCGCGCCCAGCAGCCCGAACAGCAGGCCCACGGCGATCGCGAAGGCGGCGATCAGCGCGGCCCAGCCGGCGAGGTAGACCAGCATCGCGCCGCGGTTGCGCCAGACCGCCAGCGTGCTCGAGAACAGCGCCTGGCCGACGCCCTGGGCGCCCCACAGCACCAGCGCCGGTGCGTGCCAGAACGGCACCGCCAGCAGCGCCGCGAAGCCGAAGCGCACGGCCATGCCCCAGCTCAGCCGCGGGTCGGCAAACAGCGCCTCCAGCTCGGCGTTCTCGACGCCCGAGCGCTCGGGCGTGGCCAGCAGCACCTGCAGGCGCTCGAAGCGCCCGCCGTCGACCGCGTCGGCGGCGGCGATGATCATCACCGTGATCAGCCCGTAGATCACGCACAGCTGCAGCAGCCCGCGGCGCGTGCGCTCGTCGCCGCGCAGCGGCTCGACGAACTGCCCGGGATGGGCCGGACCGCCGCCGAGCACCGAGCGGGTGGCGACCATGAAGCCCAGCGACAGCATCGGCAGCGCCATCATGACGACCACCGTGCCCAGCACGGGCACGGCCAGCAGCAGCAGCGAGCCGAACAGGAAGACGACGAACATCACCGTCAGGCCCAGCGGCCGGCGCACGAAGACGGCGAAGGCCGCCCTCAGCCAGGCCAGGCCCTGGCGCGCGGCCACGGTGTGCAGGTGCAGCGCCATGGTCGCGCTAGGCCGCGACCGGCGGGTGCCAGGGCGCGCCGATGCGCGCGCGCAGCACGCGCTCGAAGTGCGCCGGGTCGTGCGGCTGCAGCAGGCGGGCGTCGCGCGGCAGGTGCAGGTCCCACAGGCGCGAGAGCCAGAAGCGCAGCGCCGCGGCGCGCAGCATCGCCGGCAGCAGCCGGTGTTCGGCCGCGGCGAGCGGCCGCACCCGCGCGTAGGCCGCGACCAGCGCCTCGGCGCGCTCGTCGACCGCGCGCCCGCTCTCGAGGTCGATGCACCAGTCGTTGAGGCAGACCGCGAGGTCGAAGGCGAAGGTGTCGACGCCGGCGAAGTAGAAGTCGAACACCCCGGTCAGGCGCTCGCGCCCGGGCAGGCCGTCGAACATCGCGTTGTCGCGGAACAGGTCGGCGTGCACCGGGCCGCGGGGCAGCGCGGCATGCGCCGGCGAGGCCGCCAGCGCCTGCTGGAAGGCCAGCTCGGCGCTCAGCAGCGCGGCGCGCTCGGCGTCGAGGAAGGGCAGGACCTGCGGCACGGTCTCGACCCACCAGGCCAGGCCGCGCAGATTGGGCTGCTGCAGGCCGAAGTCGAGCCCGGCCAGGTGCATGCGCGCGAGCAGTTCGCCGAGCTGGGCGCAGTGGTGCGCGTCGGGTGCGAGCTGGTGGCGCCCCTGCAGCCGGTCGACCAGGGTCGCGGGCTTGCCGCGCAGGCGGTGCAGGATCTGGCCGCCGGCGTCGGCGCGCGGCTCGGGCACCGGCAGGCCCTTGCGCGCGAGGTGGCGCATCAGGTGCAGGTAGAACGGCAACTGCTCGGCGCCCAGCCGCTCGAACAGCGTGAGCACCCATTCGCCGCGGTCGGTGCTGACGAAGTAGTTGGTATTCTCGATGCCCGAGGCGATGCCGCGCAGCGCGCTGAGCTCGCCGATGCCGAGCCGGCGCACGAACTCGCTGGCCTCGTCGAACGAGACTTCGGTGAAGACCGCCATGTCAGGGGGCCGGCCCCGCGCGCACGGCACCGCTGGCGGGCGCCTGCGCGGCCGCGGCGCAGGCCGGCACGGCGGTATGAGCGGCGCGGCGACAGGGCATGGCCAGGATTCTATCGGCGCAGCTCGCGGCCCTCACGCCCGGGCGGGGCCGGCCGTACCATCCCGGCATGACGCAAGACACGCTGCTGCTGGTCGACGCCTCGAGCTACCTGTACCGGGCCTACCACGCGATGCCCAACCTGAGCGCGCCCGACGGCTCGCCCACCGGCGCGATCCACGGCTTCGTCGCAATGCTGCAGCGGCTGCGCCAGCAGGTGCCGGCGGCGCGCGCGGCCTGCGTCTTCGACGCCAGGGGGCCGACCTTCCGCGACGCCTGGTATCCGGCCTACAAGGCCCACCGCGCGCCGATGCCCGAGCCGCTGGTGCAGCAGGTCGGGCCGATCCACGAGGTCGCGCGGCTGCTCGGCTGGCCGGTGCTCGAGGTCCCGGGCATCGAGGCCGACGACACCATCGGCACCCTCGCCCGGGTGGCCGCCGCGGCCGGCTGCCGCGTCGTCATCTCGACCGGCGACAAGGACCTCGCCCAGCTCGTCGGGCCGCGCGTCACGCTGGTCGACACGATGAAGAACGAGACGCTCGACGTCGAAGGCGTGAGCGCGCGCTTCGGCGTGCCGCCCTCGCGCATCGTCGACTACCTCGCCCTGGTCGGCGACGCCGTCGACAACGTGCCCGGGGTCGACAAGGTCGGCCCGAAGACCGCGGCCAGGTGGCTCGCCGAGCATGGCTCGCTCGAAGGCGTGATCGCGGCGGCCGCCACCCTCAAGGGCAGCGCCGGCGAACAGCTGCGGCAGGCTCTGGACTGGCTGCCGCAGGCCCGGCGCCTGGTCACCGTGGCCACCGACTGCGACCTCGCCGCTGCCGTGCCGGGCTGGCCGGCCCTCGCCGCGCTCGAGCTGCGCGAGCCCGACCGCGCCGGCCTGCTCGCCTTCTGCGACCGCTACGGCTTTCGCTCGTGGCGGCGCGAGCTCGAGCCGGCCACCGCGGGCGCCACCGCGTCGTCGGCAGGCGGGTCGTCGTCGCCACCGCTGCCGGCGTCGTCCGCGCCGCAGGCCGCGACGCTGGCCCGCCACTACGAGACGATCGTCACGGCCGAGCGGCTGCAGCACTGGCTGCAGCGGCTGCGCGCGGCCGAACTGGCCGCGCTCGACACCGAGACCGACTCGCTCGACCCGCTGCGCGCGCGCCTCGTCGGCCTCAGCTTCGCGGTCGTCCCCGGCGAGGCGGCGTATGTACCGCTGGCTCACGACTACGCCGGCGCGCCCGCGCAACTGCCGCTGGCCGAGGTCCTGGCCGCGCTCAGGCCCTGGCTGGAGGACCCGGCGGCGGCCAAGGTCGGCCAGCACCTGAAGTACGACACGCATGTGCTGGCCAACCACGGCATCGCGCTGGCCGGCATCGCCCACGACACGCTGCTGCAGAGCTACGTCTGGGAGCCGCATCTGGCGCATGGTCTCGACAAGCTGGCCGAGCGCCACCTCGGCCGGCGCGGCCTGAGCTACGAGGACTTGTGCGGCAAGGGCGCCAACCAGATCCCGTTCGCGCAGGTCGAGGTCGGGCGCGCCAGCGAGTACTCGGGCGAGGACAGCGAGATGACGCTGCACGTGCACCAGGTGCTGTGGCCGCGCATCGCCGCCGAGCCCGGCCTGCGCCGCATCTACCAGGACATCGAGCTGCCGGTCAGCGCGATCCTCGCGCGCATCGAGCGCCACGGCGTGCTGATCGACGCCGCGCTGCTCGCCGGCCAGAGCCGCGAGCTGGCCGAGCGCATGCTCGCCCTCGAGGCCCAGGCGCACGCGCTGGCCGGCCAGCCGTTCAACCTCGGCAGCCCCAAGCAGATCGGCGAGATCCTGTTCGGCCGCCTCGGCCTGCCGGTGAAGAAGAAGACCGCCAGCGGCGCGCCCAGCACCGACGAGGACGTGCTGACCGAGCTCGCCGCCGACTACCCGCTGCCCGCGCGCATCCTCGAGCACCGCGGTCTGGCCAAGCTCAAGGGCACCTACACCGACAAGCTGCCGGCGATGGTCAACCCGGCCACCGGCCGCGTGCACACCAGCTACGCGCAGGCCGTCGCGGTGACCGGGCGGCTGGCCAGCAACGACCCCAACCTGCAGAACATCCCGGTGCGCACGCCCGAGGGCCGGCGCATCCGCGAGGCCTTCGTCGCGCCGCCGGGCCAGCTCGTCGTCAGCGCCGACTACTCGCAGATCGAGCTGCGCATCATGGCCCACCTCAGCGGCGACCCGGGCCTGCGCCGGGCCTTCGAGCAGGGCCTGGACGTGCACCGCGCCACCGCTGCCGAAGTCTTCGGCGTGCCGCTCGAGACGGTCAGCGCCGAGCAGCGCCGCTACGCCAAGACGATCAACTTCGGCCTGATCTACGGCATGGGCGCCTACGGGCTGGCCACCAGCCTGGGCATCACGCCGGCGGCGGCCAAGGACTACATCGAGCGCTACTTCGAGCGCTTCGCCGGCGTGCGCCGCTACATGGAGGCCACGCGAGCCCGCGCCGCCGAGCAGGGCTGGGTCGAGACGCTGCACGGGCGGCGCATCTGGCTGCCCGAGATCCGCGGCGGCAGCGGCCCGCGCCGCGCCGCCGCCGAGCGGCAGGCGATCAACGCGCCGATGCAGGGCACCGCGGCCGACCTGATCAAGCTGGCGATGATCGCCGTGCAGCGCGCGATCGACGACGAGGGCCGCGCCGCGCGCATGATCATGCAGGTCCACGACGAGCTGGTCCTCGAGGTGCCGCAGGCCGAGCTCGACTGGGCCCGCGCGGCGCTGCCGCGGCTGATGGCCGGCGTCGCCGAGCTCGACGTGCCGCTGGTCGCCGAGGTCGGCGCGGGCGCCAACTGGGACCAGGCGCATTGAGCGCCGACCCTGGCCGCGCCCCAGCTCCAGCCCCGGCCCCGACCCCGGCTTTCACGACAATTTCACGGCGCCGACGCTGAGCTGTCACCGCGCCGCCGCACCATCGGTGCATGCGGCACGACCTCCCGTTCCTGCAGGGCCTGCTCGGCGAAGCGGGCCACCACGACGACGAGGGCGTGCCCAGCGCCGACTTGCTGCGCGTGCGCACGGTCTGGATCTCCGACCTGCACCTGGGCACGCCCGGCTGCCAGGCGCCGGCGCTGCTCGACTTCCTCAAGCACCTGCGCTGCGATACGCTGTACCTGGTCGGCGACATCGTCGACGGCTGGCAGCTGCGGCGCAACTGGTACTGGCCGCAGGCCCACAACGACGTCGTGCAGAAGGTCCTGCGCAAGGCGCGCAAGGGTACGCGGGTGATCTACGTGCCGGGCAACCACGACGAGTTTGCGCGCAAGTACGTCTCGCACAACTTCGGCGGCATCGAAGTCGTCGCGGAGCATGTGCACCACACCGCCGACGGCCGCGCGCTGTGGGTCATGCACGGCGACTACTTCGACGGCGTCATCCAGTGCGCGAAGTGGCTCGCGCATGTCGGCGACTGGGCCTACCACTTCGTGCTGCGGCTCAACCGCCACCTCAACTCGCTGCGCGCGCGCCTGGGCCTGCCGTACTGGAGCCTCTCGCGCTACCTGAAGTTCAAGGTCAAGCGCGTCGTCAACGCGGTCAGCGACTTCGAGCACGCCGTGGCCCGCGAGGCCCGCCGCCGCGGCCTGCACGGCGTGGTCTGCGGCCACATCCACCACGCCGAGCTGCGCGACATCGAGGGCGTGACCTACGCCAACGACGGCGACTGGGTCGAGAGCCTGACCGCGCTGGTCGAGCATGCCGACGGCCGGCTCGAGATCGTCGACTGGTCGACGCGGCTGGGCCGCCCGCAGGCGCTCGCACGGCCGGCGACGCCAGCCTCACCGGCGCCGGCCATGGCCCGCGAGGCCGCCACCACCACGCTGCCCCTCACGCGCGCAGCCCGCTGATGCCCGGCGCAATGCGCTGCGGGCTGCCGCGCTGCCGCTAAGATCGGCCCGATGACGCTGGACCGCACCGCTGCCGAACCGCCCGCCGTCGAGCCGCCGCCGGCGCCGGCGCTGGTGCTGCTCAACCGCGAGCGCTCGATGCTCGAGTTCAACCGCCGCGTCCTCGCGCAGGCCGCGCGCGACGATGTACCGCTGCTCGAGCGGCTGCGCTACATCACGATCGTCTCGTCGAACATGGACGAGTTCTTCGAGGTGCGCTTTGCCGACTACCTCGAGCTCGCCCGCCAGCCTGCGACCGGGGTCTCCCGGCGCGACCTGAACGACGTCACCGCCGAGGCCCACCGGCTGGTCACCGAGCAGTACGCGCTGTTCAACGACGAGGTCATGCCGGCGCTCGCGCGCGAGGGCATCCGCGTCGTCAACCACGCCGAGCGCGACGAGGCCCAGCGGGCCTGGGTCGCGCGCTTCTTCGAGCAGCAGGTGCGCCCGCTGCTGGTGCCCGTCGGGCTGGACCCGGCGCATCCGTTCCCGCAGGTCGCCAACAAGAGCCTGAACTTCATCGTGCGGCTGGGCGGCCGCGACGTCTTCGGCCGCGAGAACCGCATCGCGATCGTCAAGGTGCCGCGCGTGCTGCCGCGCGTGATCCGGCTGCCCGACGAGATCAGCGGCGGCCAGCAGCTCTTCGTGCTGCTGACCAGCGTCGTGCGCGCCCATCTCGCCGAGCTGTTCCGGGGGCGCGAGGTCGAATACTTCTCGCAGTTCCGGCTGACGCGCGACAGCGACCTCGAAGTCGACGAGGTCGAGGTCACCAACCTGCGGCAGGCCTTGCGCTCGGGGCTGACGCGGCGGCATTTCGGGCAGGCCATCCGGCTGGAGGTCGTCGCCACCTGTCCCGAGGAGCTCGCCGAATTCCTGCTGCTGCAGTTTGCGCTGCCGCAGCAGGCGCTCTACCGGGTCGACGGGCCGGTCAACCTCGTGCGCCTGACGCAGCTGATCGACCGCGCCGACGCCGACGCGCTGCGCTTCCCGCCCCACGAGCCGAGCTGGCCCGAGCGCCGGCTGCCGCGCGCGCGGCCGTTCTTCGAGCGCCTGCACGCCGGCGACGTGATGCTGCACCACCCGTTCGAGAGCTTCGAGCCGGTCATCGAGTTCATGCGCCAGGCGGTGCAGGACCCCGACGTGGTCGCGATCAAGCAGACCATCTACCGCACCGGCGAGCAGAGCGAGCTGATGGAGCTGCTGCTCGAGGCGGCGCGCCGCGGCAAGGAGGTGCTGGTCGTCGTCGAGCTCAAGGCGCGCTTCGACGAGGAGGCCAATATCAACTGGGCCGAGCGGCTCGAGGCGGTCGGCGCGCAGGTCGTCTACGGCATCGTCGGGCTCAAGACGCACGCCAAGCTGATGGTCATCACCCGCCGCGAGGGGCAGCGCCTGCGCCGCTACGCGCACCTGTCGACCGGCAACTACAACCCCAAGACCGCCCGGCTGTACACCGACGTCGGCTTCCTGACCGCCGATGCCGACCTCGCTGCCGACGCCGACGCGGTCTTCCAGCAGCTGGCCAGCCTGGTCAAGGTGCGCCAGCCGCGGCACCTGCTGACCGCCCCGTTCGTGCTGCACCGGCGCCTGCTGCGCCACCTGCAGCAGGTCGCGGCGGCGGCTGGCACCGGGCGGCGCGCGCGGGTGGTCGTCAAGGTCAACGCGCTGACCGACGTCGCGCTGATCGAGGGCCTGGTCGCCGCGGCGCAGGCCGGCGCCCGCATCGACCTGATCGTGCGCGGCGCATGCATGCTGCCGCCGGGCGTGCCCGGCCTCACCGAGCAGGTGCGCGTGCGCTCGATCGTCGGGCGCTTCCTCGAGCACACGCGGGTGTGCTACTTCGCCTGGGGTGACGGCGACGACGACGAGGTGCTTTATCTGAGCAGCGCCGACTGGATGAGCCGCAACATGCTGCGCCGCGTCGAGGTCGCCTGGCCGGTGCGCGATGCCGCGCTGCGCCAGCGCGTGATCGACGAATGCCTGCTGCCGTACCTGCACGACACGCTCGACGCCTGGGAACTGCGCACCGACGGCCGCTACGAGCGCGTCGTGCCGGCCGGGAGCGCGCGCGCGGCCGGCGCGCAGGCCGCGCTGGTGGCGCGCTACGCGGGCTGAGAGCCGACGGCGCAGGCCATGGACCTGATCCTCTGGCGCCACGCCGAAGCCTACGACGCCGACGGCGGCCTCGACGACCTCGACCGCGCGCTCACGCCCAAGGGCGAGCGCCAGGCCCGCCGCATGGCCGAGTGGCTGGGCCGGCACCTGCCCTCGACGGCCAAGGTGCTGGTCAGCCCGGCGCGGCGCTGCCAGCAGACCGTGCAGGCGCTCGATCGCAAGTTCAAGACCGTGCCCGCGCTCGCCCCCGAGGGCACCGTCGAGTCGCTGCTGGCCGCGGCGCGCTGGCCCGACGCGCGCGAGCCGGTGCTGGTCGTCGGCCACCAGCCGACGCTCGGCCTGGCCGCGGCCTACCTGATGGCCGGCGTGACGATGCCCTGGAGCGTCAAGAAGGGCGCGCTGTGGTGGCTGCGCGCGCGCCAGCGGCTGAGCGAGCCCGAAGTCGTGCTGGTCACGGTGCGTGGGCCCGACAACGTCTGACCCGGGGCCGGCCGGCTCCGCTGCGGGGCCCGGGCGTCAGTCCTGGGCCAGGGTCAGCTGCAGCGGCCCGTAGCGGCTCCAGGTCGCGGCCTCCTCCTCGAGCAGGTACAGCGTGCGCGGGTGCGTGGCGGCCCACCGGGCGTCGAACGCCACGCTGGCCTGCGCGTCGCGGCGCAGCAGGCGCAGCGCGGCCGGGTCGACGCTGCCGCGCGCATGGCACTTGATGACGGCCAGCCGCAAGCACAGCACCTGCCAGGTGTAGGTGTCGTCGACGAAGGCGTGCTCGATCTTGCGCAGCCCGCCGCGCTGGCCCAGCACCAGTTCGCCGATGCGCCGCTGCTGGCTCTGCGAGAAGCCCGGCGCGTCGACATGCGCGAGCAGGTACGCGCTGTGGCGGTGGTGGTCGTGGTGCGAGACCATCATGCCGATCTCGTGCAGGTCGCAGGCCCAGCCGAGCTCGCGCCGGCTGTCGGGCCCGCCGTTGGCCGCGATGCCTTCGTACAGCGCGGTGGCGACTGCGCGCACGCGCTGGGCCTGGGCCACGTCGACGCCGAAGCGCCGCTGCAGCAGGCCGACCGAGGCGTCGCGCATGTCGCCGCCGCGCGCGCGCTGGCGCGCGGCCAGCCGCTCGTGCAGGTCGACGATCACGCCCTGGCGCAGCGCGCCCCTGGTCGGGCGCAGGGCTTCGATGCCGAAATGCGCTGCCAGCGTGTAGAGGATCGCCAGACCGCCGGGCAGCACCGGGCGGCGGTCCTCGCGCAGGCCGGGCAGCCGCAGGCGGTCGATGTGGCCGGCGTCGATGCAGCGCGCGATGCACCAGCGCAGCCCGGCCGGCGTGATCGCGCCGTCGCTCACGCCGCTGGCCTGCAGCAACTGCGACACCGCGCTGGCGGTGCCCGACGAGCCCAGCGCCTCGGCCCAGCGGCTGTGCGCGAAGGTCGTCAGGGCCTCCTCGAACTCGGCACCGGCGGCGACCTGCGCGGCGCGGAACGCCGGCTCGTCAAGCCGGCCGTCGGGGAAGAAGCGCTGCGACAGGCTCACGCTGCCGACCCGGAACGATTCGGCGGCCCGCGGCTGCCGGCCCTGGCCGACGATCATCTCGGTCGAGCGGCCGCCGATGTCGACGACCAGCCGCTGCGTCGTCGAGGGCTGCAGGTGGGCGACGCCGGCGTAGATCAGCCGGGCCTCCTCGCGCCCCGAGATGACCTCGATCGGGTGGCCCAGCGCGCCCTGCGCGCGCAGCAGGAAGGCGTCGCGGTTGCGGGCCTCGCGCAGCGTCTGGGTGGCCACCGCGCGCACCTGCGCCGAGCGAAAGCCGGCGAGCCGGCTGGCGAAGTGCTGCAGGCAGTCGAGCCCGCGCTGCGCGGCGGCGTCGGTCAGCAGCCCGTTGGCGTCGAGCCCGCCGCCGAGCCGCACGGTCTCCTTGAGGTAGTCGATGCGGCGGTACTGGCCATGGGCGATCTGACCGATCTCGAGGCGAAAGCTGTTCGAGCCCATGTCCACCGCGGCGAGCAATCCGGCGGCGCGGGGCGGCGGGGTGGCGAGCATGGCTGCATTGTGGGCGCAGCGGCCACGGCAACGCCGACATCGCGCTGCCGCGCGATATCCCTAGAATCGGCGCCCCGTCCGGGGCCGCGGCCGACCCGCCCTGGGGCTTGACAGCCCCACACGATCGACGTCGGCGGTCCAATCGCATTCCAGACCAAGCCGCGCCCAAGTGGAACGCCCCCGCGGCCCGAGTGTGCGTCAGGACGCCACGCTTTGCGCATCCCGGCGCTCAAACCCCCGCCACCGCGCGCGTCAGGGCCTGGGTGTTGTGGCGCAGCATCTCGACATAGGTGGGCGCGGCCCCGCCGGGGGCCGAGAGCGCGTCCGAATACAGCCGCCCTGCCGGGCGCAGGCCGGTTTCGCGCCCGATCTGCTCGATCAGACGCGGGTCGGTCACGTTCTCGACGAACAAGGCCCGAATCCGCTCCTCGCGGATCTGCCGCACCAGGCGGGCTATGCCACGCGCCGTCGGTTCGCTGTCGGCACTCACCCCGCGCGCGGCCATGAAGCGTACCCCGTAGGCCTGGCCGTAGTACGCAAAGGCGTCGTGGGCGACGATCACGCGCCGCTGCCCCGGATCGATCGGAGCCCAGGCAGCGCGGATGTCGGCGTCGAGCTGCGCCAAGACGGCATCGTAGGCCTGCGCGCGTTGGCGGTAGAAGTCGCAGCCGGCAGCGTCGGCAGCGCACAAGGCGTCGGCGATGTTGCGCACATAGACGCGCACGTGGGCCACGTTCTGCCAGGCGTGCGGGTCGTGTTCGCCGTGGGCGTGACCGTGACCGTGACCGTGACCGTGACCGTGACCGTGACCGTGACCGTGACCGTGGTTGCGCAGCGGCTCGATGCCGCGGCTGAGCACCACATGCTGGCCACGGAAGTTGGCGCTTTGCAGCAGGCGCGGCATCCAGCCCTCGAAACCCAGCCCGTTGGAAAACACCAGCCGTGCCTGCCCGACCTGGCGTGCCTGCGCTGGCCGCGGCTGAAACACATGCGCGTCGCTGTCGGGCCCGATCAGCTGCGTCATCTGCACCCGATCGCCCCCGACTTGCTGCACCAGGTCGCCCAGGATGCTGAAACTGGCCACCACCGGCAGCGCTGTGCTGGCAGCCGTGGCAGCGGCGGG
>Ga0208100_100581_pt1 | contig 13468 bp, 10 predicted proteins | sample SubbioR11_8A_Aug_FD_184817 | JGI IMG/M metagenome (GOLD analysis project Ga0208100, IMG submission 184817) | Serpentinite rock and fluid subsurface biosphere microbial communities from McLaughlin Reserve, California, USA - CR11_8A_Aug (SPAdes) | ecosystem: Environmental > Terrestrial > Deep... | reverse complement strand
TGTAATAAATAGTATCCCGGCTAAAAGCTTTGCGATAACCGGTTCTATTTTTTCATGACCATAGGGATGAATCTCATCCTCAGGCTTTTTCGACATCTTGAGTCCGAGCATTACCACTACGGTACTTATCACATCCGATAGAGTATGCACCCCATCCGCCATCATTGCTCCACTTTTCCCTATATAGCCTGCTATAATTTTGCCTATGCAAAGAACTATATTGATTACCACTGTTATTTTTGATATTTTCATGCCTATTTGGTATCTAGTTTCCATTTCCATTATCATCACTCCATTATCAATTAACACTCAAATCTAGGTTATTTTTCAAGTATACTCCGTTATATTCAAGATGTAAAGAGTTTTTTGAAGATAGAAAATGTTCTCATTTGATAATGATTATGCGAATCAACAGCCACCATTACGATATGGTTAGGCTCAATCCCTTGATATTTCCATTTTTTGTTTGTCTAACTTCGAATAAATATTATCATAAAATATATCGTGTAAAATACAGATAAGCAAAACCCTTCAAATCTACTGATTCTTTTCTGCGTATATGAGAATACAAATAGCATAAAGGTTATAAAGACCATATAAGCTAAATCAAAAACAAACTTATTATTAAAGGCAATAGGCGAAATCACAGAAGATAAGGATAATACAAAAAGTATGTTGAAAATATTACTCCCTACCATATTCCCAACTGCTATACTATCACTTTTTTTGTAGCAGGCAGTAACACAAGTAATCAATTCCGGCAATGATGTACCCAAGGACACAATGGTCAGTCCAATAAAAGCCTCACTGTAGCCCAAGCTTGTTGCGATATTCACACTGGAATGAACTATCAATTGTCCTCCAAGGACCACCCCCACCATTCCCGAAAAGAGCATAACAATAACTTTTGAAATTTTTTTGTCCTTATCAACGAGGTTTTCGTTTTTCAAATAACTGGATTTGCCTGTTATCCATAAGTAGTTTAAGTAAATAAAAAAGAATAAAGCTAAGATTATTCCGTCATTCTTAGATAATCCATCCAGAACAAGAAGACCAAAAACCAAACTGCTTACAAAAGCAAAAGGAATATCTATCCTAATAGCAGTCCACTCCGTCTTCATGGTGAAAATCAAAGCAGTTATTCCTATGACAAGCCCAATGTTTAAAATATTACTACCCACTATGTTACCTAGTGCAATGTCACTTTTATTCTGCAGCGATGCTATAATGTTTACAGCCGCTTCGGGTGCACTTGTTCCGAAAGCGACCACCGTCAGCCCTATAACAAACTGCGAAATTCCCAGATAACCGGCTAAATCTATGGCGGCATCAATTAATAAATTCGCTGCCTTGATGATTATTATAAAGCTTATGATCAATAAAATAAAAAACATAAGTGATCTCCCCTTTTTTTCTGCTATTAAAATATATATCTAAAGGGTAGTCATTATGTTTTTTAATTTGAAAACAACATTAAATTAGAAGGTTTCAATGTTTATCTCAGCGGCGTTACTAAGTTTTCTTTATCTTACTACGATATTATATATTCTTTCCGGTACATAGATTTCTTTTACTATTTGCTTACCGCTTAATAGTTCAGTAATTTTTTGATCTTTCAAGAACTTTTCTCTTACAAATTCTTGTGATGATCCTGTCGGAATGATTATCTTGTCCTTTATCTTCCCATTAATCTGTATAACTATTTCTATTTCCTCATCCTTGGTTTTTTCCTCATCCCACTGCGGCCATGTCTGCTCTGTAATCATTTCACCGTAATTCATATCAGACCAAAGCTCTTCAGTTATATGAGGTGCTATTGGGTTTAATATCATTAAAAATATTTTGAATTCTCCGCTTGTGATGGAACCTTTGCTCTGATACTCATTCAAGAGGCTCATGAGAGCCGCTATGGCTGTATTAAACTTCAAGGCCTCCATATCTTCACTGACTTTTTTTATAGTCTTATGTATAGCTATTTCTAAGTCCTTCGAAAATTCATCTCCAGCCTGAACGGCATCTTTCAATTTCCAAATTCTATCTAAAAATCTTCGACAGCCCTTTATTCCATTTTGAGACCAAGGAACACTCTTTTCAAAATCCCCTATAAACATCTCATAAAGCCTTAAAGTATCTGCTCCGTATTCATTGACTATTTCATCAGGATTAATAACATTACCCCTGGATTTTGACATTTTTTCGCTGTTCTCTCCCAAAATCATACCATGTGAAGTGCGTTTCTGATAAGGTTCCGCAGTTGGCACTACTCCGCAGTCAAATAAGAATTTATGCCAGAACCTAGAGTATAGTAAATGTAGCGTTGTATGTTCCATACCTCCATTGTACCAGTCAATAGGTAACCAATATTCCAAGTTTTCCTCACTTGCCAAGGCTTCATTATTAAAAGGGTCAGTATATCTTAAAAAATACCAGGAAGATCCCGCCCACTGAGGCATGGTATCTGTTTCCCTCTTGCCACTGCCTCCGCACTTCGGACAAATAGTATTAACCCATTCTGTTATTTTGGATAATGGTGACTCTCCGCTGTCGGTGGGTTCAAAGTTTTCAATCTCAGGAAGCACCAGAGGAAGTTCCTCTTCTGGTACAGGCACCCATCCACAAGCATCACAATAGATAAGCGGTATTGGTTCTCCCCAATATCTCTGTCTGGAAAATACCCAGTCCCTAAGCTTAAAATTCACTTTTTCCATGCCTATTCCTTCTATTTCTAGCCACGCACAAATTTTCTTTTTCGCATCATCTACCTCTAATCCATTTAAAAATCCGGAGTTCACCATTTTTCCCTTTTCTGTGTCTGTATAAGCTTCCTCCTCAACATTTCCACCCAAAACCACTTCAACAATAGGTAAATTAAACTTCTTTGCAAATTCCCAGTCTCTTTTGTCATGACCCGGAACCGCCATTATTGCTCCGGTTCCATAGGTTATTAATACATAATCAGATACAAAGATCGGAATATATTCATTTGTTGCAGGATTAAAAGCCTTGATGCCCTTGATTTCAACACCGGTTTTTTCTTTAGCCATCTCCGTTCTTTCAAAATCCGATTTCCTATTTGCCTGTTCCCTGTAAGCATTAAGCTCTTCCAGATTTAATATGTCCTCCTGCAATGCTTCCACCAGAGGATGTTCCGGAGCGATAACCATATAAGTGGCGCCAAAGATAGTATCCGGTCTTGTGGTATAGACGCTTATTTTGTTATCTCCCTTCACAAAAAAGTCAATTTCTGCTCCCGTGGATTTTCCTATCCAGTTTTTCTGTTGAATTTTTACTCTTTCAATATAATTCACGATATCAAGGTCCTTTATCAACCTTTCAGCATACTCTGTGATTTTAAGCATCCATTGATTTTTTATTTTTCTTGCAACCTCAGCTCCGCATCGTTCACATCCACCATCTACTACTTCCTCATTGGCAAGACCAACCTTGCAATCGGTACACCAGTTTATGCCTGCTTCTTTTTTATATGCCAATCCCTTTTCAAATAGCTTTAGAAATATCCATTGAGTCCATTTGTAATAATTTGGGTCTGTTGTATCCACTTCTCTAGACCAGTCAAAAGACAGACCCAAAGACTTGAGTTGCTGTTTAAAACGGTCAATGTTTTGTTCTGTTACTATTCTTGGATGAATCTTATTCTTAATGGCATAGTTTTCAGTTGGTAGACCAAATGCATCCCAGCCCATGGGATAAAGCACATTGTAACCCTGTAGTCTTCTTTTTCTGGCTACTATGTCCAAAGCTGTATACGATCTCGGGTGTCCCACGTGCAAACCCTGTCCCGAAGGGTATGGAAACTCCACCAGTGCATAATACTTAGGCTTTGACTTATCGTCAGAAGCATGAAACACTCCCTTCTCTTCCCAAATATCCTGCCACTTCTTTTCCATAATTTGAGGATTATAAGCTTTCATCATTTTTCACATTCCTTTCAAATCTAATATCTCAAGATAAAACGACTTCCTATTTTTCTATATCTTACCCTTTTCTGTTAATAAATTATAACAATAATGTATAATGTCGCTGCGTTTAATCAATCCAATGAATATGTCTTGATCATCCACCACCGGCACAAAGTTTTGACTGGCTGCCAGAGAAAGAAGATCAACGATATTGGCATTAATTGAAACAGCTTTATTATGGATATGCTTCTTAACATCCTTTAATTGTACCTTGTTAGTTTCTTTGAAGCTAAGATCCGGAGTGTTTTTCAGCTTCCAGAGTAAATCTCCCTCTGTGAGGGTTCCAACATATTTCCCTTCCTTATCAATTAAAGGAATCGCTGTATAGGTATGGTATTCCATTCTCTCTAATGCTTGCCTCATTGTAGATTGGGGAGTTTCATATATAACCTCACTCTTTGGTGTAAGAAAAAATGCAATATTCATGTCTGTTCACATCCTCCTTTTCGAGAAACACAGAAAAATCATGACCTAAATAAAATATTCGTCTGCCTTTATCAAAACCAACTATTATTATTATATTTGTAATTCAATATTTAGTCAAAATTTAATATTAATTTCTCACGCCGAATTATCATCACGTTTGTAATATTGATAAAATCCATAAATATCAGAAAATTCAATGTTCACAAATTCCACATTATTGTTTTTCATATCCATTTGAGCTGAATTAGCTTTAGGTATATTTTCAGACTCCGACTTTCTCACCGGCAATTCAATTATGACCTCTGTTCCGATACTAGGTTCACTTTTTAAAGTAATATTTCCATCATGCAAAGCTACCAAGGATTTTACAAGAGATAGTCCGATTCCGCTTCCTTCATGATTTCTGGCAAAGGACTTGTCTACCTGTCTAAACCTTTCAAATATCAAAGCTTGCTTTTCTTCCGGAATACCTATTCCTGTATCTTTTACAGAGATCCTCACCTTATCCTCATGCTCATACATATATACAAAAATTTCCCCGCCACTATTTGTGAATTTAACTGCATTGGAAAGCAGGTTTAGAATAATTCGTTCTACGCTGTTTAAGTCTACCAACATATATTTCTCTTCCATTTCTGTGTCAAACAAAAGCGTCATTCCTTTGCTCTCAGTATAGTGAGTCACTGACATAACGATATCCTCTACCACCTGTACAATGTTGATCTCTTGAAGCTCCAATTCAAAGTATCCAGAATCAATCTTTGTAATATCAATTAAGTTATTTACAAGCCTCATCATTCTAAAACAATTTTGTTTCAAGATATCAAGTGATTTTTCAAGAAAAACTTGAGTCCTGTCCTCATTTTTCATTTTTAGAGACATTAATTGAACTGTGCTATAAATAAGATTCAAAGGAGTTTTCAGTTCATGGGATAGATTAGCAAAAAATTCAGTTTTCAGACCCTCATACTCCATTGCATTTTTTAGTAATTTCTCTTCCTCTTCAATTTTTTCTTTGCGCCTTTGAAGCTTCTTTCTTTCATTTATATCTCTAAGAATGGTAATAGCATAGTAATCTCCCCTATATTCAAAGGAGGTGGAGCCTACCTCAATTTCGATTTCTTTCCCATTACTCAAATAAGCTGTTTGTTCTGTGAAAGCTGCCTTTGTTTCCCTTGAAAAAAGAATTCGCCTTTGCTTTTTTACTTCATCATAAAAAGCCGGATGGGGTAATATCACTTCGTCTAGGTTCTTATAAAGAACTTGTGCCGGATCTGAGTAACCCAATAAATCCACAGCAGCTGAATTGACAAAAATAATCTCCTCTCCCTTGCTTACATACAATGGGTCAGGTAGAAGCTCAACTAGCTTCTTATATCTCTCTTCACTTTTTTTTAAGTTTTTTTGATCGTTCAATCTTTTTATTTGATCGTTAAGCATGATAACTATACAAATCAGAGAAATATATGAGAATACGGTCAGGTTGGCTTCTATATAAAGCCTTGATGAAAGTGTCATCTCCATTCTCGTGGCGAATAGAAAGATCCTTAAAATTTGAAATAAAGTAAAAACCAAAACAATTCTTTTAATATTTATGATATTTCTTAGCCTATTATTTTCACTGGTGTGAAATAATACACCCACTGCCACAGGCAGCATTATTCCAAGCAGTACTCCATTCAATGTATTTGAACCCCCTAAGTACAGCCTATACAGAATCGGGGCAATCATTACTGTTAGTCCGCCCTTATATCCAAATAAATAGCTGCTGATAAAAATAGGTGCATGTCTCAAATCAAATATCATGCTTCGATAAGTGACATGATGCATCATTAAGGCTACAGCCAGCATGCTATTTAATAAAGAATACACCCAGACCAGATAGCCTTTGTAGCTCTTTTTTTCCATGTAGACATCTATGATTTTAATTTTAATATAAGTAAATGTTATGATTATTGTCATATCAAAAATAAATGAATTGATAACGTTCGCCTCCACTTAGTAAAAAATTGTCAAGCATCTTATCTATTCTCCAATAAAGATTTTATTCCTTCAATAACTGTAAAATTGTTATTCTTAAAAAATCATAGACAATATTTGGATAACATTATATGATTAAACTGATACTACAATAATATCTAAATACCCAAGGTTTATACTTAACAATACAGGGTATAAAGAGACGTTAAGGAGATGCACAAGTTTATGTTTAAAAACGAGATTAGTTTAAAAGACAAATCATTATTTGATAGCTACACAACTGATTACCCTTATGAAATTTCATGTATGAATTTTACCTGTCTTTACATGTGGAGAAAGTACAATAAATTGACCTACGAAGTAATCAATGATTATTTATGTGTTGCCGGTATAGCACAAAATAAACCCTTTGTATTGCCTCCATTGACAAGAAAGGAATATAATATCTCTTCCTTGAGCGATACTTTAGAAACTATAAAAATAAAATTCAAACAGTTGAATGATCCCTTTCGTGTCAAACTGCTGCCTAAACATATGAATGACCTTTTTGACAAGGTTATGCCAAGTCAGTTTCGTTTTCAGGCCGATAGAGATAATTTTGATTATGTCTATTTGGCTGAAGATTTGATTGAGTTAAAGGGCAGGAAACTCCACAGCAAGAAAAACCATTGGAATTATTTCATGAATAATATTGATCACCAATATGTACCCTTAACAAAAGATTTGTTTCATGATTGCATGGCTTTAGTGAGGGAATTAAAGCAGGGTTACGCAACGTCACAGCCCGAAGTATTAGACAGTGAGGAAGAAGCCATATTTGAAGCCCTTCACAATATGGAAGCACTAAATTTCAAAGGCGGAGCAATATTGATTAACAATAAGGTTGAGGCATTCACCTTTGGAGAGCAGTTAAATTCAAATACAATGCTTATTCATATCGAAAAGGCCAATGCCAATTTCAGAGGATTGTATCAAGCGATTAACCAGCAATTTTGCGAGCTCCATTGTACTCATGTGAAATATGTAAATAGAGAAGAAGATATGGGCTTAGAGTATCTCAGGAAAGCAAAAAAATCCTACCAGCCTGTTAAAATGATTGAAAAATATGATGCCACTCTAATAAAGGAGGATGATTATGCTAATAAGGTTGCTTCAGGAGCATGATACGCCTTCGGTCAAAAAACTATGGGGATATGCCTTTGACAGAGAGGAGCCTTTTTACAGTTGGTACTTTGAGGAAGTTTTCAAGCCCCTAAATTGTTTAGGTGTTTTCATTGATGGACAACTGGCTAGCTGTCTCCAAATTCCCCCTTATACCTTATCCTTAAACGGCAACTGCTTTGACGCCTCCTATGTGGTAGGCGTAGTGACAGCCCCTCAATATCGAAATAAGGGTATTATGAAGGTTTTAATAAGGAGTGCTATTGAAGAAATGCGAACTCGAAATCACTCCGTTTCAATTCTCATGCCTTTTGATACAGGCTTTTACAAGCTGTATGGCTGGGAGCTTTGTTACAGCCAATTAAATTATGAAACCCCCATACACTTCCTCAAATCCTTTGGCAGCAGAGAAGGCAATTTTCAGCTCATAAACGTGGACAATGATATCGCCAAACTGAATAAAATATATCTCACTTACTTAAAGTCATTAAATGGCTATATCATAAGAAATGAAAAAAATTGGGAAACGATACTAAAGGAATTTCACAACTATGGAGGATACATTTATCAACTAGTTGATGACAAGAATATCCCTGTTGGTTATATACAATATATGCTAAAGGGAGATAGGCTAAAAATAAAGGAAATGGCCTATACCTCCCAATGGGCAAAGGATGCTATCTTCGGATTTATCTACAGCCATTATTCCCAAGTAAGCACTGTAGAATGGTCAGCCCCTGTTAATGACCATTCAAGTCTTTTTTTAAGGGATACTATAAAACCAAAGCCTATAAACAATATTGCTCTGCGTCCCTTTATGAGTGCACGGGTAATAGATGTGAAAAATGCATTAGAGCACTGCCGTTATCCTAAGAGCGTGACGGCTGATTTTCGCATAATGATTAGTGATAGCTATGCTCCTTGGAATAATGCTAACTTTCATGTATCAATCGAAAATGGAATTCCGAAAGTGAACGAAGATACTTCGGAAGCTCCGCATATGCAATGCACCATCAATACCTTTACTCAACTCTTCTTTGGTGCAATAGATTTAGATGAGGCGATATTCATGAATTTAGTAAGGTTACATAACAATGATGTTGATGAACAGTTGAGGGAAATTTTCAAAAAGAAAAATAATTATATTAATGAATTTTATTAATATAATTATTTAGCTCTTGATTTATTATTTAGCTCTTGATTTATTATTTTCCTGATTGCATTTTCAAATTGGTGAGATTCTTTACTATGCTCTTCCCAATAACAACCAACAACAGAATAAATACTGACAACAATACAATGGTTCCTCCGGGAGCTAATTCCAGCCAATAGGATATAAATATCCCCACAACTACCGAAATTTGGGCAAAAATAATCGATAAGACCATGGCATGTCTAAAGCTTTTTGCAATATGCAAGCTAGTTGCCACTGGTATGACTATCAAGGAAGATACCAGCAGTATCCCCACTATCCTCATTGACAAAGTAATGGTTGTGGCTATTATAATAATGAAAAAAAGATTTATTGTTCTGACCGGTATTCCTGAAAGTCTAGCTGCTTCTTCATCAAAGGCTATATAAAACAATTCCTTATACAACATCTTTACAGACAGTATGATGATACTCCCCAGCACTGCAATGAGCCAAAGATCCTCCTTAAGTACCGTAGTAATACTGCCAAACAAATATCCCATCAAATCAATGTTTGTGTTTTTCGCTAACCCAATCAGTACAACAGCAGTTCCTAACCCTGCTGATAATATAATAGCTATTGCCAATTCAGCGTATTCCAAATATTTTTTTCTTAATTTTTCTATTCCAAATGCTGCAACAATAGAAAATACCAATGCCATTCCCATAGGATAGGTGTTGGTCAATACCCCTGCTGCCACCCCCGCCAAAGCCACATGGGACAAGCTATCACCAATCAAGGACATTCTCCTTAGGACAATGAATATTCCTATGAGAGGGCATAGTACCCCCACGATCATTCCCGCCGCGAGTGCCCGTTGCATAAATCCGTATTGAAGTATTTCAAACATAGCTTGTACTCCCTTTTAATAAAATTAATAAGCAGTAAGAGGTACTTGAAAAGCAACAAGTTATTCATCATCACCATTTACCGTCTATTAATGGTGATGATGAACCAAAAGCTTCATCTTGTCGCCATAGAATTGTGTTAAAATCTCACTAAATGGTATGTTGCAGCACTGTTGATGCTCTATAAGGGTTTTATTTCCCATACATGCCACCTTGTTTACATTTTCTGTGACAGCGCCTATATCATGGGACACCATGACTATGGTCATGTTCAATTCTTGATTAAGCTTTTTCATCAACTGATAAAATTCTCCTTGAGATTTTAAGTCTATCCCTACGGTGGGTTCGTCAAGAAAAATTAGCTCTGGTGAACTGACCAATGTTCTGGCAATAAAAACTTTTTGTTGCTGTCCTCCGGAAAGATTACCTATAAGCCTTTTTGATAAATCCTGCATTCCTACTATAGAAAGCGCTTCATAAACCTTATCCATATGCTTTCTCTTGATAGGTTTGAACAATCCTATAGAGGAAAACAAATTAACTCCGACCATTTCTTCCACCGTCGCCGGAAAACTCGTATTAAAAGCAGTTGCCTTTTGTGCCACATAACCGATTTTTCCCCATTCTTTGAAATTCTCAATGGCTTCACCAAATAGTTTAATGGTTCCATTATTAGGCTTTAGGTTTTTGATCAATAGTTTTATAAGGGTGCTTTTGGCAGAACCATTAGGTCCAACGATCCCTAGATAATCTCCTTTAAAGATTTCTAAATTTATATCTTTTAAAACCAATTCCTGATCATAGCCAAAGGACAAATTACTAACCGCTACTACTTTTTCCATTTTCTATTCTCCCAGTGCTTTTATTAGGATGTCTAAATTTTCCTCCATGATAGACAGATAGTCCTTACCCGCTTTCATATCCTCTGCAGTTAATCCATCTATAGGATTTAATACTGCCGTCGAAGCGCCTGTTTCAATTGCTAACATTTCTGAAAGCTTTGGACTTGTTAAGGTTTCGAAAAATATATACCTAATACCATATTCTTTGATTTTTTTGGTAAGTTCGGCAAGCTTTGCTGCACTCGGTTCTTCTTGGGGCGACAACCCAGAGATGCTTATTTGTTGCAATCCATATCTCGCTGCCATATATCCAAAGGCTCCGTGGGCAACAACAATTTGATCTCGCTTCCTATTTTTTAAGGATTCCTCAAATTTGATATCTAAAGCAGTGAGCTTTCCTGCAAACTCATTAAAATTATTCTCATAAAATTCTTTATTTTCTTCATCTGCTTTTATCAAGGCATCCTTTATGATATTAGCCTGCTCTATAGCTTTAATTGGGTTTAGCCATACATGCGGATCATATTCGCCATGTGCGTCCTTAGCCTTATCTTTATCTTCATATTCATGGTCATGGTCGTCTTCGCTATATTTGAGCAATTCAATTCCTTTTGTGGCCTCTACTACAATCAGACTTTCATTTGACAAAGAACCTAAAACTTTGTCAATCCACATCTCAATTTGTGCCCCATTATATATCAAAACATCAGCCTTCTCAAGCTCCATCATCATTTTAGCCGTTGGCTCCCAACCATGGGGTTCTGCCCCCGGAGGTATTATTAGCCTTAAATCAATCTTATCCTTGCCTATTTTTCTCGCAAAGTCATACATCGGATAAATACTGGCATATACTACTGGTTTAACCTCAACCGGAGCCTCTTCAACCGGAACCTCTTCAACCTTTGGGGTAGAGACCGGTGCACACCCAACTCCTACGAGTAGAGTCACAATCAAAATAATGTAAAGAATTTTTGCGTTTTTCATAAATTACCCCTTCCATAATCATGTATGCAAAGCCATATCACACAAAGATACCAAATACAACTGCTTTCAATTTGTATTATTCTTCATTATCCTCAATTATTACCCACAATTTAAGGCCTTAGACAAGTATTGGAACAAAAAATAACAGAAATCAGAAGCGTTGATTCCAGAAATACAACATAAACCTCATATAATTGAGGTTTACTGATAATCTTCTATATTAACCTTCTCTAAATCCTCGACAATGACAATCTTCCCATATAACATATTCATACCACAAGTAAAATTTATTTCGCCTGTTTCTTGAGGAGTAAATTTAATTTCATTATTGCCCTCTTTTAAATCCATTACATACGCTGCATCAGGGATGACCAATTGATTGGAGCAATCTCTCATATCCTGTCCATTTATGATCCAATTGGTCTGCAACCCTTTCTGGACGATTAAAATATTTGGGCTATAGCCCTCAATCCCTACATTCATCTCCACAGTCTGGGAGCTGCCATCTATAACAGCCTTGACCGCAGTATCCGCTGATTGACTAACACCTATACAGGTATCTAATTCTCCACAAGGACTGCTACTGTCCGCATTCTCTTGAGTTACCAAAGCCTGAGAAGGGTCGTCGACCACTGTCAGCTTTGTGGTTATCATACCCATCCAACAACTAATGGTTAATGAGCCTTCTTCTGTTGGCGTAAACTCTATAAAGGCATCTCCTTTTCCCAAATCCTTTTCAATACCGTACTTAGGAATTGCAATAGGATTGTTGCAGCCATTGATGCTTTCAACAGCTAAGTTTATCCTTACAGGGATTCCAGCCTGAAGCACCTTGACATCTGGTACATACGCTCGAGATCCAATGGTCAAATTGACTATTTGCTTACCATCTTCCATTCTAATCTCATAGGATTGATCCACTGCAGTCTTTGATAATCCAGCATCCATTGATATTCCCGATAGGGCTAATCCCCTATTAACCATAATTATACCTAAAACCATTACCATGGCAGCACTGGCTCTAAGCATTTTTTTACCCATCTTGCCACTGATCAAAGAAGTAAGGAATCCTAAACCCAGCATTAATGGAACTGTCCCGATACTGAAAACAAACATAGACATGGCACCCATCAGTGCACTGCCCGTTCCTAGGGCATAGAGCTGCATGGTCTGCAAAGGTCCGCATGGCATAAAACCATTGGCCAAGCCTACCAAAAATGGTCTGGCATGATTTTCTTTGCTTGCTTTCATAATATTTATCTCAGGAAGCTTAATCTTCATCCACGCAGGAAAAGAAAATAAATTCAGCATTTTGAGTCCAAATAAGAACATAAAACCGCCTGCACCCATGGCCACAATACCTTTAAATTGTCCTGAAGGCGAAATAACTGCCCCAAGGCTTCCTACTATGCCACCTATTATGGTATAGGATAGCACTCTGCCTGCATTATAAAGCAGTGCAGTGCGAAGATTATTTTTTTTCTCATCTTGCTTGATGCTCTGGGATAATGCTATACCTCCGCACATGGCAATACAGTGGACAGAGGTAAGTAGTCCTGCAACAAACAATATACTATAGCCCATGCCCTGAGATATCTCTGGAATAAACTGAAATCCTATAGTGTTATTTATAATATAATAAATAGCAAACAATATAATAATCAAAGGCATCATCGATCCGAATGTATTTTGGGGCTTATCAAAAACACTATAGCCTAGACTTTCCACTGCCTTGCGAAAAGAATTTTCGTTTTGTACTTCATTGTCATATTCTATTTCAACCCTTGCTTTATCATGACTGGCTTTAACATTAATTACGCCAGCTAAATCTTGCAAAGCTTTTTCAACCCTTTTTTCACAGCTTACACAAGTCATTCCTTCAATAAAAAGCATTGTTTTTTTTGACATTTACTCACCTTCCTACATAAGATTAACAACTAACCATAGTGTACCAGATACTATCAATTAATTCAATTTGTTAATTTGTACTATTTATATCTGTATGCTTTATTTTATTATGCGATCAATCGTTCCTAATATCTCATCGACAACTTC
>Ga0208100_100577_pt1 | contig 13556 bp, 13 predicted proteins | sample SubbioR11_8A_Aug_FD_184817 | JGI IMG/M metagenome (GOLD analysis project Ga0208100, IMG submission 184817) | Serpentinite rock and fluid subsurface biosphere microbial communities from McLaughlin Reserve, California, USA - CR11_8A_Aug (SPAdes) | ecosystem: Environmental > Terrestrial > Deep... | reverse complement strand
TCGAGTTTCAAACGCAGTGCGTCTTTGAGTTTGCGCATGTTGATCCTTGGGGCGGGCATGTGTCTCCTGCAAAAATGCAGCGAGGCTACCTGCCCGCAGTTGGTTCATGCGCAACACCGTGCCGATGTCGTATACCGGCGTTCCGGCCACGTCACCCGCTCGCCGGTCACGTTCGCCGGAATCGGCGGTCACGTTGCCGGAATGCCCGGTCACGATCCCGGAATCGGCGGTCACATTCGTCCGGAATACGCACCCACTCGCGCGGGGAACACATGCCGTAGCCGTCTATGTTTTTGGCCACGTACGGTTCATCCCCACTCGCGCGGGGAACACCATGGCCAGCGTTTCAATGTCGTCCTCGATGGCGGTTCATCCCCACTCGCGCGGGGAACACACTGTATGCTTTATAAGCTCGCATGATTTTCTCGGTTCATCCCCACTCGCGCGGGGAACACGACGCTTTCTCGGCGCGAAAACGCCGCAAGTACGGTTCATCCCCACTCGCGCGGGGAACACAGTTTTGGCGCCCAGTTCTTGCGCTTGCGTGGCGGTTCATCCCCACTCGCGCGGGGAACACGCGCTCAGGTCTTGCGGGCTCATCAGGCCGGCCGGTTCATCCCCACTCGCGCGGGGAACACATCAATGCGGCGCAAGCCATCAGGCGCGCCACCGGTTCATCCCCACTCGCGCGAGGAACACAATCTCTGGCGATGCGCTCGAACCCTGCAATTCGGTTCATCCCCACTCGCGCGGGGAACACTGAGATGCGCGGCATACCCGAGGGCCAAAAGGCGGTTCATCCCCACTCGCGCGGGGAACACTCGATGGCGGCCATGCGCTGCACCGGCACAGGCGGTTCATCCCCACTCGCGCGGGGAACACGGGCTTGCCGTTTACAGCACCGATCACAGTACCGGTTCATCCCCACTCGCGCGGGGAACACTGCACGCCATGCGCACTGATAAGGCAGCTCGACGGTTCATCCCCACTCGCGCGGGGAACACCCGAAGATCAGCGCAAGGGCTGCGATCCCGGCCGGTTCATCCCCACTCGCGCGGGGAACACAAGCCCCTCGGGGAATTTTTTTTCCACCACTTCGGTTCATCCCCACTCGCGCGGGGAACACACAGATTCATCGACGACAGAACAATGTACCGCCGGTTCATCCCCACTCGCGCGGGGAACACCGGGCCACGAAGGCGATCATGTTGGCCGAGCGCGGTTCATCCCCACTCGCGCGGGGAACACGTCGTCTGGACGCCGCCCAAGCTCGAGCGCGCCGGTTCATCCCCACTCGCGCGGGGAACACATCGCCATCCTCATCAGTAATCTGCGCCATACCGGTTCATCCCCACTCGCGCGGGGAACACAGGCGCCGACCCTTTCTATGGCCTGCCGCCAGCGGTTCATCCCCACTCGCGCGGGGAACACGCAGGGCGACCGCATCGAGTACCGCACGTGGGCGGTTCATCCCCACTCGCGCGGGGAACACGGAAGACCGCCCCGGCGTGCCCGACCGATTGGCGGTTCATCCCCACTCGCGCGGGGAACACCTCGAAGTCGTAGCCCATGGCGGCGCTCAGGTCGGTTCATCCCCACTCGCGCGGGGAACACGAACTGCACAGCAATCTATGGTGCTGGCACATCGGTTCATCCCCACTCGCGCGGGGAACACAAACTGCACCGAGTGCGCAGGCAGCGCCGATTCGGTTCATCCCCACTCGCGCGGGGAACACGAACTGCACAGCAATCTATGGTGCTGGCACATCGGTTCATCCCCACTCGCGCGGGGAACACAAACTGCACCGAGTGCGCAGGCAGCGCCGATTCGGTTCATCCCCACTCGCGCGGGGAACACGAACTGCACAGCAATCTATGGTGCTGGCACATCGGTTCATCCCCACTCGCGCGGGGAACACAAACTGCACCGAGTGCGCAGGCAGCGCCGATTCGGTTCATCCCCACTCGCGCGGGGAACACGGCTCTGGCAGTTTCCTGCCGCCGATTGTTGGCGGTTCATCCCCACTCGCGCGGGGAACACCTAGTCGTCCCTGATTTATTCATTTCCCTGCCCCAGCCATTTCCAGCCGATCCGCCAGCACCCACGAGCCGCCGCTTTGAAGCCCATCGGCACACCGCTGCCCCCATAGCCGCTTGAGCGCTGCAAAGACCGAGCCCCAGCGCAGGCACAAAAAAAGGCGGCCCAAGAAGGCAACGCCCTTCTGGGCGATCATGCGCAGCAGCCATTTGATGTTGTAGCCCGCTGCACACAGCACCGCATGCAGCCGATCGCCCAGCTCGCCCTTCAAGTGACACCGCCCCATGCGATGATCTGCCTTGAGGTGACCAATGATCGGCTCGATGGCTTGGCGTCGTTTGAGCAGTTCTCGCTCTGCTTGCGTGAGCCGCTTGGACTTGCCCCGATGCACGATGCGCACATTCGGGTTGTCGGCATCCACACCCCGGTAGCCCAGATCCACCACTGCGGTGCTGGGCTTGCTGCCCGTGTCCTGCATCAGAATGGCGGCCTGCTCCAGTTGGGGCACCAGCGTGTGGCCATCGTAGGGGTTGCCATGAAAGGCCTTGGCGCCCACGATCAGGTTGTGTTGCGCCGTGCTGGCAATGCCCACCTTGACACCAAACTCGTAGGGCTGGCGGCTCTTGCCCTTGTTGATGCAAGACACTTCTGCCTCGCGCTGCAGCCGACCGACGACGGTGCGCTGGCGTTTGATGGTGTGCTTCATCCGGCGCCACTGCTTGGCGTGCGCATAGCGCCCGGCCTTGCGCCCTAGGGCTTGGCCCTCTTTGGCGTAGGTCTGCTTGAGCTCGATGCCGGCTTGCTTGGCGACTTCAACCAGCTTGACCCGCGCCGTCTCCAGCAGCTTGCTGTCGGTGGGGTGGGCAATGGCCTTGTGCTGCACCGTGCTGTCGACGAGCACCTGTTCGAGCTCTTGGGGCTGGATCAGCTTGAGCGCCACGGCCACATTGACGGTTTGCGCCAGCAGTTCTTCTACGCCTTCGTCGCCCAAGAGCTGGCGAAACTTGACCAAGGTGCTTGCGTCACAGGGCCGGCGGTGTTCAAAGTAGGCCTGTCCCGAGAAGAACTGCCAAGTCGGGGTCTCGCCCCAGCGCTCGACCACGCCTTCGTCGGATTCGTTGAAGGCGTGCTTGAGGTAGAGCAGCGCGATCATGATGCGCAGCGCCACCCGGGGACGACCGGCGTTGCTCTTGCGAGCCTGCGGCTCTGGCGCCTCGCCAAACAGATCGAGATCGGGCATGGCCACACCGGCACGGGCTTTGCGCACGAACAGGTGCGCGACCGAGGCTTCAATTTGTTGCCACGGCATGCGCGAAGACAGCACCGCCAGCGGGTGACGCAGATCGATCATGTGGTCGATGCGTGAGCGGAAGAAATCGTCGGTGGCAGGGCAGGCGAACATGAAAAACTCCCAGAAATCAACGCATAGGCGAATGAAGCTGGGGGAAATTTTACCAGAAAATGGCTGGTTTTGCAATGTAAATCAATGGGTTGTGGATTTTTCAGGGGCGACCACCTACGTGAAGGGCAGGGCGGCAGCGTGACCACCTGGTTCATCCCCACTCGCGCGGGGAACACGTCACTATCGGGCTGGCCGCCAGCATCACCGGCGGTTCATCCCCACTCGCGCGGGGAACACGGGATGAGGATGCCGGATGCTGGCTCTATGGGCGGTTCATCCCCACTCGCGCGGGGAACACTCAATGCTGCCAGTGTGATCGTAGAGCCAGAGCGGTTCATCCCCACTCGCGCGGGGAACACGGCCAGCGTCACCAGATCAAGCCCCGCCGTGGCGGTTCATCCCCACTCGCGCGGGGAACACTGCGCCGCTTTCAGGCCGCGCGCATCGACCGGCGGTTCATCCCCACTCGCGCGGGGAACACAAAACATGGTGCAGCGCAAACTGGCTGAGACGCGGTTCATCCCCACTCGCGCGGGGAACACTCGCCCGTCCAAATCGCAGAGCACCACGCGGCCGGTTCATCCCCACTCGCGCGGGGAACACGACCGCCGCCTTTTTGGCCGCCTGCACCGTGTCGGTTCATCCCCACTCGCGCGGGGAACACTCGCGTAAGGAGTTTCCGTCATGAGTTTTACCCGGTTCATCCCCACTCGCGCGGGGAACACATTTCAACGGCCCGGCAGACCAGTCGCTGGTGCGGTTCATCCCCACTCGCGCGGGGAACACTTTGGTGCCGCAAGGGGCAATGGTCTGCACGCCGGTTCATCCCCACTCGCGCGGGGAACACGCCACATCGGCACGCAGGCGCTCGAGGCGCTGCGGTTCATCCCCACTCGCGCGGGGAACACGAATACGGGGTGCACCTCACGGCCTACGATGGCGGTTCATCCCCACTCGCGCGGGGAACACGGCACCGGTGTGAGCAACCAGCCCGCCGGCATCGGTTCATCCCCACTCGCGCGGGGAACACAGTTTTGCGCTGCAGGCCCCTAGGCTTTTCTGCGGTTCATCCCCACTCGCGCGGGGAACACCACCAGCGAAGGTCTCCCTTTTGAGTTCCGCGCGGTTCATCCCCACTCGCGCGGGGAACACACCGCCACCAACGAGCTGGGGCAAGAATACAGCGGTTCATCCCCACTCGCGCGGGGAACACTCTTACAACACCCGTTTGATCTATAACCAAAAATCATCCAACACCAAAACCACCGGGTTTTCCGTCATTTTCACCTCATCCGCGCTCGCGCTGGGGGCAGGTTTCAAGTGGCATAAAACTCACCAACTTTGCTCCATCGACTTCTACAGGTGTGCGACGGTTCTGACCCAATGTGACAAAATCAAAGCCAGCCTCGTTGCTCGCGCGCCATGCCATGACTGCGTTGCCCTCACCCAAGCCCGCTTCGACTTGTGCCCATATATGATCTCGCACCCTAGCCGAGTAGTTGCCGACATAGACCCCGGCGCGCACTTCAAGCAGCCAAATAGCAAGCCTTCCACGAAGCCGGGGTGGGGCGTTTTCAAGCACGATGACCAGCATCGCCTATAAACTCCGGGTTGGGAATGACGGGGCTGATCTGCTCTTCGCAACGTTCGGGCGGCTCGATTTCACCGGCGGCAAGCATGTCTTCAATGCCGGGGATGATGCGCTCCAATAATCGGCTCTCGCGGAATATGTCGCGACATGCGATGCGCACTTGCTGCTCAGGGTTGACAGGATGACGCGCGGCTATGCGAAAGGCCGCTGGCACGACGGTGTCAAACTTGTAAATATCAGCCACATCGTAAACGAACGACAGCGGCTTGCCGCTATGGATGAAACCGATTGCCGGCGCATAACCTGCGGCAAGTACAGCGGCTTCAGCTATTCCGTATAGACAGGCGGTAGCAGAAGACAGGCAGCGGTTGGGCAGATCGCCCTTTTCCCAGTCGCTGGTGTCGTAGTTACGAGTCTTCCACTCGACCCCGTATTTTGCAGCAATGCGCTTGTAGGTTTCTCGCACGCGCGCGCCCTCAATACCGCGCAGTTGATCGACAGAGCGGCGCTGGGGTGGTTCTTCGCCAAAACGCATGGCATACATCTTGCGCACCACTTTCAGCCGCAGGCCATCGTCGAGCGCCAGACGCGCTTGGTACAGCAATTTATCTGAACGCGCGCCGCCCGGCTGACCAGCGGAATACAGGCGCACGCCTGCCTCGCCGACCCATACCAACAAGGTGCCGACCCGTGCAGCCAGCGCGCACGCTGCGTGCGAAATTCGCGTACCGGGTTCCAGCATCAAACAAGCCACGCCGCCAACCGGAATGTGCGTGCGCACGCCAGTCTTGTCAACCACGACAAAGGCGCCGTCGAGCACATCAAGATTGCCATACTCAATATACAAAATCGACAGACGATCCTTGATCTGGATTGGCTTGAGCGAAGGGAGTAAATCGGCCATATAGCCTCTATCGTGGCAAGCGACGCACCAGCAACAAACCACAGCCAAAAGCTTTCGCTGGGCCGACGCCATTTTCCAGTAAGTGCGCCAGCTGCCCGGATTCCTCAACCCGCAACACACCTTCGAAGGTGCATGTCACCAATTTGCCGGCGTACTTGCTTTTACGGAAATACAATGGCGCGTGAGGCAGGATGTCTGCGCTTTCCAGCGTGGCCGCAGGGGCCAGCTTGCGCGCCAGCCAGCTCCGTTGATCGTCTTCCTTGATGAGGGGGACACGGCATTTTTCCGACTTCTTGCCGGGTTTGGCGTCACGCTCGGCGTCGGTAATGGTCTTGACCGGGTTGGCCGTCAGCAGAAAGGCCAGACGTTGGCCGGTGCTGGGCGTTGGCTGGATTTCGCGGCTGCCGAGCAATAGCAGGCCGTCGGCGCGTGCCGGCGCCCGGCGCGACTGCACCAGCAAACGGGCGGGGCGCCCTGTACCTTGGTCTTCGACACGGAATAAAAAGCCCTGCCGATCCTGGTCGTCATTGGCCCGCGTTTCGCTTTCTTCGCCGGGAAACAGCCGCCACAGTTTCCGGTGGATGTCGTAGGGGTTGCGCACTGCTTCCCATGGAATTTCGACGCGACTTATGAACATGGCGCTTCCTTGTGCAAATAAACGATCCGCATGCCGAACTGTCGCTTGTTGCCGTGCAGCGGCACGTCGCGCAGACTCAGAGGCTGGCCGGATTGCAGGCTCTCGCTGTAGATCAATGCTCCGCTACCGCTGGCTTTCCGCAGCGCCTCAACGGCGTTGGCGGCTTCGGCCTCGCCGTCGAAAACAGGCCGCGCGGGCGGGCAGGCGCGACGGCCTAGAGTTGGCGTGTACAGCGGGCGGCGCAGCGCATCGGCGATGGCGTCCAACGCAAGCGGTGCATCCGGCTTGGTTCCAACGGCGACGGTAAACGCGGCGTCGTACAGGTACTCGCGGCGTGACACCACAGGGAATTTGTTGGCCTTGCCGTCGACCTTGCGCGCGTCCATCACGGTGTGGAAATCCGGCAGCTTCAAGCCGGGTTTATTCATGGACTGTTTGCGGTCAGGCCGCTTGACAGCGGTATCGACGCGCACGCTGAACGCCACGCTCGCCGCAAGCGCCGCTTGCCCGTCGTGGTCACTACGCTCGATGCCGAGGCAGGCAGCGAGCAAGCCCAGCAGCCCGCTGCGTGTGGGGTAGAGGTTGGAAGGCCGAAAGTCTTCGAACGTGTGCGTCCCCCAAGCTTGCATGGGGCCATCGAGCCGCAGAATCAAATAGCGCGACATGGCCTTACCCCTGCCCGCCACCGACCACCCAACTTTCCAGTTCCGCTAGCGTGGCAGCGGGCTTGCCATTCAATTCCACGTCGCCCTGAACGGCAAACGCACGCGCGGTTTCGTCCAGTCCGTAAGCCGCATTGATACGCGCCCAATAGGACGCCAGTGCCGTAATCGAAGGTTTGAGAAAGCCGCCGTTGCGATCGCGCTTGATCGGTTCTTCAAACGCGTTGGCCAGCGAAACAGGCTGATCGGCAAAGCTTGCCACCGCAAAATCGGCCAGGTTGTGTGCGGCGAACGACTGCTGCTTGGCGGATGGCACCACGGTCGCCAGCAAGTGCAGCACATGGCGAGCGATGGCCAGCGCTTGTGCGCGCGACTCGGCGGTTTCCTCGCTCTTCATGTCGGCGATCAGGCCCAGATTCACCTGCAACTGCTTGAGATTGAGGCTGGCGTAGCGGTAGAACACGCCGGACGAAAACTGCTGCGTATTGAGGTGGCCCGCGCCGGTTTCGCCCGCGCTGATCGTCAGGTCGTCCACGGCGGTGAACCAGTCCACGTCCTGCGGCTCGACCGCGTGGGTGGTGATGGCATGGGCGATGGCCATTGCGCCGTCGACCGAAGTCATCAGGCCGGAAGTGGCCATGCGCCCGGAGAGTGCGATATCGACGGTTTTGCCAATGGCTTGCCGAACCAAGTCTATTTTTCCCTTCACAGCCTTCTCGCGCTTTTTGGTCAAAGCCTCGTCGAGTAACTCCTGTTCGGTTTTTTTCTTGGTGCCTTTCTGTTTTGCCACGGCAGCCTTTGCCTTGGTAACTTCTTCCTCGGTCAACGTGACTTCTTTGACGATGCTGCACAAAACTCGAATCTCTTCAATAGACCAAGGGGCGACGGCAAGTTTATTGGGTGCAGCGTCATGCTCGGTGGCTTTGTTCGTTTCGTCCGAGTCTTCAGATTCTTCGTCCGAAGATTTTGTGCGCACAAACAACTCCATCGTCTTGGCGATTAGATCAGGTTCAAACTCGCCCTGCAGTTGATTGGTAAAAATCGGAATCAAATTCTCCAGATCCCGCGTACGCGTTGACGAGGTGCCGAGCGCTTCAGCGTAGTACGCGCTGGTGCGCATCGCACGCTTTAAAGACTGGCTGGAGACCCGCACTCGGTTGACACCGCCGAACACCGCCGTTTTCTGCATGTTCATGTCGTCGCGGTTAAGACACGACGGGCTGTGCGAAATCAGGACGTGGATATTCAGAAAATTCTTGGTGGACATTACTTATCTCCTTTGGCGGGGGTGAATTTTGCAAGGTAGTAGTCTTTGACGAGATTGCGCTTGGCGAACTCGTCCCAGTCCCAGAGCAGCTTCCCGAACGCTTTCCAGTCGAGGGCTGTATCGAGTTGACGCAGCAGGCGCCGCAGTTGCTCTATATCAGTCGGCGAGGCGCTACGCGCAACCTGCAAAACCCGTGTTTCGGAAATCTTGGCGGCGACAAGCTGCACACCCAAGGGTTTTGCATGGGCAGAATGACGTGCGTAAGGCAATAGATAAGCGATGCGATGGTGGGGTTCTCCGGTATCCAGGCCCGGGAATAATCGATACAGCCCGGGCAACAACTCCATATCGCTGGGTTTGGCGGCATGCCGCAATGCAGCCCGGTCGCCGTTGTTCAAGGCGTCTGAGTCAAATCGGGTGCGCACCCAGCCACAATCAAATGGCATGTCCGTACTCATTGGTTTTCCTCCTTCAGTTTTTTGAACTCGATATTCAGGCCGCGCTCGGCCCAAGCGATGATGGGAATCAAGTCTGGTTTTGCCATATAAGGATCGGTCAGCTCGCTAAAAATCGCCCGGCCATGTCTGAGAATCTGTTCTATGAAATTCGCTCTGGCGACCGGCCATTCTTTCCAAGTGAGTTCATTGGAAAAAGCCTGATGAATAAGATCTTCGGTGCGCGCGTAAAAGAGCTTTTCAGCAGTTTTTTGCAAGTTCACCCCGAGTCCTTTCAGTTTGGTTTTATGTTTTTTGTTCACATACCCGCCAGAAGCGACCATCAGCTTACCGAAGAGCGCTTTCTTCGCTTCCTGGCCGAGATTGACCAATGCGGGCAGTCGAGATTTGTCGTCTTGCCAGCCACTTGCAATGCCAACAAACTCATGTCGACGTTCCAGTACAGAGGCCTGTTTGGTTTGATAGCCGCCGATTAGAATGCTTAGCTTCGAGCCATCTGGCATTGCTGCGAACTGGCTGATCGGCCCGGCTGGGCTGGAGCCTTCCTTGGCGTCATTGTCGTTCACGCCGCGCGGGATGACGAATTCACTCAACTGTGTCCACGCCGGCGCGGTGGTGGTGAAGCTGGCGAAACGCTGCTCCCGCACGTCTTTTTTCTCACTCCAGTTCATCGCACCGTGCGGGTGCGGCCACACGCCTTCGACCGTAAAATTGAATTTCTCCTTGAGAAACTCGCTATAGCCCGCCGTCGCATCGCCGCCCAGCACGCCGCACGCGCGCGCCTCGCAGGCCTTGACCAGTTCGATGTGCGCGGGTTGCCAGAACAGGCCACGCATGAGGCCGATCTGGTTCCATTGGATTGGTATCGTCGATTTCTCGGCGATGGGCGATACCCAGGTCGGTTGATCCTGCGCCGGACCGGGCGCGGTGATCTGTCGTTCTTCCACGCGTGGGCGGGTCAGCACATTGCGCCAGACCATGCGGCGCAAATTGCGGTCGAACACCAGCGTGGTAATCGGCGCGCCGCCGCGCAGGCTACCTTTGAAGCCGCCGCCGAAGCTGGGGCAGTTGCTCGCCTGATTGAACAAAGCAATCGCCGCGACTGGCCCGCTGACTTGGCCGACCTCGCCCGCCTCGTTGAAAAAGGCGTGGTTGTTGCCTTCCGGCAGGCCAATCAACAGCTTCTGTATCGGCGTCGGCTCCGTTGCTTTGACCCCGCGCGTCTGCATGAAGGGTTGGGTGGGGTGGTCGAGGTCGAACCAGTCGAGAAAGGGCGCAATGCCAGAGTCGAATTCAGCTTGTGTGAGTGGCTCAGCAAGCCGCCGTCTCAAATCGGCATCGTCGTCCGGCAGGAACATCACCTGCGTCATGCATATCAATAGTTGCAGGCAAGCCTGTTCCAGATCGTCACGCGGCAGGCTGATCTGCCAGCGTTGGCCGGGCTCGCAGAGTAAGTCGCGGTATGTCAGAAGTTGGAATGAACCTGTGCCATCGTTGGCGCGCACCGGAATCCAGGGATTTTCAAGCAGGTTCATAGCGGCATTTCTCCAACCCGAAATCTTTTGAGTAAGTAAATTTACCATTGCCACTGTGCCATACGCCGGGCGCGGCCTCGGCTGTGACGAGTTGCCGCAGACCCGCCAGTGAGCCGTCGGTTTCCATGCGGCAGGCGTGCAAAGTTTTCTTCCAGCTTGCCGGACACGGCACAACGTTGAGGTTGAGTTGTTCGGCCAGATCGCGCTCGGTGATGGATTCGATGCGCTGGCCGTCGAGCAGACAGCCGTCGGCAGTCAACGGCAACACACTCAGGCTCATTTCGCCATCGCGGGTGAGGCTGGTGATGCGTCCGTCTTCATCGCGGAAGCTGCTGACGGTCATGCTGGTCAGTTGCTGGGCGTCTTTTTCGCGGCGTACTTGCTCCGAGCTGAACCTGGTGGAATCGCAGGCAATTCTTTCCGGCTCGTTCTCCCAGTCGTCGCGCTGGTACACCTGCTCGATCCCGTCGCGGTACGCCTCGGGAAAAACCAGCGTGCCCTGCCGGTTCAGCAGCACATCGGTGCGCCACAGCACACGTGCGTTGCCGTAGATCAACTCGAACACGCCATAGTCGCTGCACTCGACGGTGAGCACGGTGCAGCGCGGCGCCTCGAAGCCCGGCGCGCGCTGCCGGCGTTGATGGCGGTGCAGCCGACCGAGACGCTGGAACAGCAAATCCACCGGACAAATCTGGGTAATCAGCCAGTCGAAATCAAGGTCTAGACTTTGTTCGACAACCTGGGTAGCGACCAGAATCCGGCCTGCAGTGCGTGCGGCGTGGCGCCCGTAGTGCTCGAGCACAGCGGCTTCTTTGTCTTGGCGGTCGGCGAAGCGGTAGCGAGCATGGAAGACGTCAACTTCGGTTGCCGAGCTGTTGCCGAGAAGTTCGCGCAGCACGCGCGCAAGACGCTGAGCGTCATCAACCAGATTGACGACGATGGCGACGAGCGCGCCGCTCTGGGCCGCTGCAACGATGCGCAGCAGCAAGTTGTCGTTGGGGAAAGCCTTAGCCACCCGCAGGCATTCGATACCGACTTCGCGGCGCGGCGGGCGGTGTTCGTCCGCTACGGTCAGCGGCGTGACCGTGCCGCCGGTGGCGTGCCAGAGCGCGGGATAAGGTGCACCTGATGCATTGTTGGCGGCGTGCGACCCCCAAGCCTCAAGCAGCTTGTCGCGAAGCGCAGTGGAGAGCGTAGCCGAAAGCAGAATGACGCTACCGCCGCAGGCGTGCTGGTTTTTTAGTACCTCACCGAGCAGGCCGTACATGTAAGCATCGTAGGCATGGACTTCATCAACGATCAGCACAGATTTATTGATGCCAAAAGCGCGCACGAACTTATGCCGCACCGGCAGCACCGAGAGCAAGACCTGATCTACCGTGCAGACGCCCACCTGCCCCAGAAACACCCGCTTTCGGCTGCTGGCCAACCATTGTGCGCACTGCACGCTGGCTTCTTCGGCGCCCTGTCGCGTGGGCCGCTGACCGCGTTCGACCAGCAACCGAAAGCCGTTGTTGAAGTCGCGCTTGCCGTGCGCGAGCACCACATTCGCGCCGCCGAAGACCTTGGCGGCAAAGACTTTTACGCGCTCGAACATGGCGTTCGCTGTGGCTTGTGTCGGCAAGGCGAAAACGATGTTGTCGGCCAAACCCGCCGCGAGCAGGCGCCAGGCGTGAGCGAGAGCGGCCTCGGTTTTGCCGCTGCCGGTCGGCGCTTCGATCAAGGTCAGGCCGGGCGCGAGTTGCAAGGTGTCGATCAGCGTTTGCACACCACGCGGTTCTTCATCGATAGCAAGCAGGGCGTGCAAGCCGGAGTAGCTTTGCGCGGACGCGAGCAAGCCGAAGCGCGCGAGCATTTGCCTAGATTCGATGTGCTCGATCCGTTCACGCAGATAATCCTGTAGCGCTTGCTTGGGCGCCCGATAGTCAAACTCGTCTGTATTCGAACCCAGCCAGTCACAGGTCGCACAGAATCCGGCCAACAAGGCACGGGCGGGCAGCGAACAAACTGGCGGCAGGGTTTGCAGGCTCAATCCAGCGGGCTGAAGCAACAGGGCTTCGACGGCAAGAACCAGGGTGCTCCGAGCATTGCGGTCATGCTCAATGATGCTGTCGTCGGCTTCAATTTTCTTCAAACCCTCATAGCCCGGCATGGTGAAATCGCCGTGGTGGCCGGTCACGGCAGACAACCAGTGCACCCAGTGCGACCAAGCAACGTGATCGGTGTCGCTTGTACCCAGCCAGCTTTTGTATTCCTGCTCAGCCCACGCGATTCCAGCATGTCCGTGGTCGAAGTCGTTGATGTCTTTTTTGGTAATCGCGTGATCGTCACCCCGTTCGACCCTGCGCCACGCCAGTGCCAACGCATCAGGGGCCTTGAGTTGAAAGCGAATGTCGGCTTTGCCCAGATCGTGCAAACCAATGAAAAACAACACCCAAGCACGAAGGGTTGCTTCGTTCGCATCCGGGAACGCCGCCAAAAACTTGCCACGCAAAGCCGGGCAAGCATCCCACCAGACCGCAGCAACCGCCGTCACATCGAGCATGTGATAGGCAAGGCTATGCCAAGTCTGCGTGCCTGAGTGTTGCGGGTCGCATGGACTCGCTTTCCCCCAGTAACGAAAAACACTAGCGAATTGCGGGTCCACGCGACAGGATCTAAGCTTCGCTCCCTGAAAGTTTTGCGCACCCCTCATCGAAAGTCTCCAGTGGTGGTGCTTACCTTGGATTGAAGGTCAACGGTTGCGAGAGTGGTCCATGGAAGTGGTTTGTAAACGCTGATTCACCCACCCCTCCCCCCCAACGCCTTCGCAATTTTCCGGTCGGTTTTGTACTGGCTGAGCGCATACACCGACCAGATGGACGCGGGCAGCCAGCCGATGATGGTGATTTGCAAAATCAGGCATATGACGCCGGCGAACGGGCGCCCGATGGTGAAAAACTGCAGCCAAGGCAAGAAAATAGCCAACAACAAGCGCATACACCCCCCAGTAAATTGAGACTCAAACAGCTTCACAGCCCGCAAGCTGTACTGCACCGTTTTATAACCGATTAACCCGTCTGCCC
>Ga0208100_100565_pt1 | contig 13732 bp, 10 predicted proteins | sample SubbioR11_8A_Aug_FD_184817 | JGI IMG/M metagenome (GOLD analysis project Ga0208100, IMG submission 184817) | Serpentinite rock and fluid subsurface biosphere microbial communities from McLaughlin Reserve, California, USA - CR11_8A_Aug (SPAdes) | ecosystem: Environmental > Terrestrial > Deep... | reverse complement strand
TGCACACCGCCTCGTCGGCGAGCTTGACGTATTTGGCTTCGCGGTCGGCCTCGGAATAGACCATCACCGCCTTGATGCCCAGTTCGCGGCAGGCGCGCTGCACGCGCAAGGCGATCTCGCCGCGGTTGGCGATCAGGATTTTTTTGAACATGGCTGCTGCGCCCTCACTCGAGCACGAACAGGGGCTGGCCGTATTCCACCGCTTGGCCGTTTTCGGCCAAAATCTGCGTCACCGTGCCGGCGTGCTCGGCTTCGATTTCATTGAGGATTTTCATGGCTTCCACGATACACACCGGATCGCCCACCTTGACCACCTGCCCGAGCTCGACAAAGGGCTTGGCCCCCGGGCTGGCGGCGCGGTAAAAGGTGCCGACCATGGGCGATTTGAGCACCTGCCCCTTGGGCGCTGCGGGGACGGGCTGCACCGGCGCGGGCATTTCGGCGCTGCTGCTTGGCGCGGCGGCTGCCAACGGGATGATCGGGCCCTGCGGAGCCACGGCAACAGCGGCGACAGGCGCTGGCAGTGGCGCAACGGGCGGGCTCTTGACGATGCGCACCTTGCCCTCGGCCTCGGTGATCTCGAGTTCGGATACATTCGACTCCGACACGAGGTCGATCAGGGTCTTGAGTTTGCGCAAATCCATGTCAGCTCCTAAATCAGTGCCAAAATGCGTCGAAATGAGGGCATTGAGGCGAAAGCAGGCGCGAATATACACGAACTTGCCATCTGCCCCTGAACCCTTGGCAAACGCTCGGCACGCCCGACGTGGTTCCATCTTACCCTCATCTTCGCCGAAAAACGCCCGACGTGCACCGACCCGGTAGCCACACCCCATGATCGACACCGAAGCCCCCGTCTCCACCATGGCCTTGCCTGGGCTGGGGCGCGCCTTGGTGGCCGCCGGCACCCTGAGCCAGCAAAGCGCCGAGGGACTGTACGCCAAGGCCCAGGCCCACAAAAGCAGCTTTATTGCCGAACTGGTGGGCAGCGGCGCCTTGAGCGCCAGCGAATTGGCACACACCATGTCGCGCACCTTTGCCGCGCCGCTGATCGACCTCGACGCCATCGATGTACAGCGTTTGCCCAAAGGCGTGCTCGACCCCAAGTTTGCCAAGCAATACCGCATCGTGGTGTTGAGCCGCCGTGGCAACCGCATCTCAGTGGCCACGGCCGACCCCACCCACACCGAAGTGGCCGAAAAAATCAAGTTCACCACCCAGCTTTCGGTGGACTGGGTGATCGCCGAACTCGACAAACTGGGCAAATTGATCGACAGCACCAGCGCCAGCGCCAGCGAAGCGATCGAACACATCGTGAGCGGCGACTTCGAGTTCGAGGACGGCTCCATTGAATTGGCAGCGGCCGAGAGCAGCGAGAAAGTCTCGGCCGAGGTCGAAGACGCGCCCGTGGTGCGCTTTTTGCACAAAATGCTGCTCGACGCCTACACCATGCGGGCCTCCGACCTGCATTTTGAGCCCTATGAGCACTTTTACCGGGTGCGCTTTCGCATCGACGGCGAGCTGCGCGAAATCGCCTCTCCGCCGGTGGCCCTGAAAGAAAAGCTGGCTTCACGCATCAAAGTTATCTCGAAACTCGATATCGCCGAAAAACGTGTGCCGCAAGACGGGCGCATGAAACTCAAGGTCGGACCCGATAAGTCGATCGATTTTCGCGTCAGCACCCTGCCCACGCTATTCGGTGAAAAAATCGTGATCCGTATTCTGGACCCGAGCAGCGCCCAAATGGGCATCGACGCGCTGGGCTATGAAGCCGACGAAAAAGCCCTGCTGCTGGAGGCCATCAGCCGCCCCTATGGCATGGTGCTGGTGACCGGCCCCACCGGTTCGGGCAAAACGGTGTCGCTCTACACCTGCCTCAACATCCTGAATCAGCCCGGCGTCAACATCTCGACCGCCGAAGACCCCTCGGAAATCAACCTGCCCGGGGTGAATCAGGTCAACGTCAACGAAAAGGCGGGCCTCACCTTTGCGGCGGCGCTCAAGTCGTTTTTGCGTCAAGACCCCGACATCATCATGGTGGGCGAAATCCGCGACCTAGAAACCGCCGACATCGCCATCAAAGCCGCACAGACCGGCCACTTGGTGCTCTCGACCCTGCACACCAACGACGCCCCCGGCACCCTCACGCGCCTGATCAATATGGGGGTGCTGCCTTTTAACATCGCCTCCAGCGTGAACCTGGTGACAGCGCAGCGGCTGGCGCGGCGCCTGTGCAAGCAATGCAAGCAGCCGCACGAAGACTTGCCCGATCTGGCCTTGCTGGAAGCCGGATTCAAGCCCGAAGAGCTCGACGGCAGCTGGAAACCCTACCGCCCCGTGGGTTGCCCGGCCTGCCACAATGGCTACAAGGGACGGGTGGGCATTTACCAGGTGATGCCGATCAGCGAGGCCATGCAGCAGATCATCCTGCGCGGCGGCAGCGCGCTCGAAATTCTTGCCCAAGCGCGCACCGAAGGCATTCGCACTTTGCGCGAATCGGGGCTGCTCAAGGTTAAACTGGGCCTCACTTCCCTAGAGGAAGTATTGGGCTGCACCAACGATTGAATGCAGGCCTTTACCTGCACCAGACTTCAAGAGGCAATCATGGCCACGGCGACCACCAAGGACATCAAAGAATTTGTATTCGAGTGGGAGGGCAAGGACCGCAACGGCAAGCCCGTGCGCGGTGAGGTGCGCGCCGCCGGCGAAAACCAGGTGCAGGCCACGCTGCGGCGCCAAGGCGTGTTGGTGCAAAAGCTCAAAAAACGCCGCACCGCCTCGGCCAAGCGCATCAAGCCCAAAGACATCGCCATTTTTACGCGCCAACTGGCCACCATGATGAAGGCTGGGGTGCCGCTGCTGCAATCCTTCGACATCGTCGGGCGCGGCAACCCGAACCCGAGCGTCAACAAGCTGCTCAACCAGGTGCGCACCGACGTGGAAACCGGCACCTCGCTCAGCGCCGCCTTTCGCAAGCACCCCTTGTACTTCAATGCGCTTTACTGCAACCTGGTGGAAGCGGGTGAAGCGGCCGGCATCCTAGATGACTTGCTGGACCGGCTGGCCTCCTACATGGAAAAAACCGAGGCCATCAAGAGCAAGGTGAAATCGGCCCTGATGTACCCGGCGGCGGTGATCGTGGTCGCCTTCGTGGTGGTGGTGGTGATCATGATCTTCGTCATCCCGGCCTTCAAAGAGGTGTTCTCATCCTTTGGCGCCGACCTGCCCGCCCCGACCCTGCTGGTGATCGCCATCAGCGAGTTTTTCGTCGCTTACTGGTGGATTGTTTTTGGTGCGCTGGGGGGTGGTTTTTATTTTTTCATGCAGGCCTGGAAGCGCAACGTGAAAGTGCAGCGCGTGATGGACCGGGCGCTGCTAAAAATGCCGATTTTTGGCACGCTGGTAGAAAAATCCACCGTGGCGCGCTGGACCCGCACCCTGTCTACCATGTTCGCCGCCGGGGTGCCGCTGGTGGAGGCGCTGGACTCGGTCGGCGGGGCCTCGGGCAACAGCCTGTACGCCGACGCCACCGCGCAGATCCAGCGCGAAGTCTCCACCGGCACCAGCCTGACCATGGCCATGAACAACGCCCGCATCTTCCCCTCCATGGTGTTGCAGATGACCTCTATTGGCGAAGAATCGGGCTCGCTCGACCACATGCTGGGCAAAGCGGCCGACTTTTACGAGCAGGAAGTCGATGACATGGTGGCCGGCCTGTCGAGCCTGATGGAGCCCATCATCATCGTGGTGCTGGGGGTGATCATCGGCGGCATCGTGGTCGCCATGTACCTGCCGATCTTCCAGCTCGGGCAAGTGGTCTGAGCGGGCTGCTGCGCGGCCATCTTGGCCCTGCGCAGCGCGCCCCATGACAAGGCCCCGCCAAGGGCTGACCGAGAACCCACCGAGGGCCACCGAGTGCTGGCGGTGTGCCGGCTTGGAACCATAAGGCTTCCTTGTGTTTGATTTGCGTCAAACGTACTTGCGAATCGTTCGTATTTGTGCTTATAATCAAGCCATGCACTCTGCTCCCTGCCCTTCTCCTGCACACCCTGCGGCGCTGCGCCCCGAGTCTGCACCCGTGCGCCGCCTGCCCTTTGCGCAACTGAGCGCTGGCGCGCGCGAGTTGCTGATCGAACACGCCGGACAGCTTTACCGCCTGCGCCTGACGGCACAAAACAAGCTGATTTTGACCAAGTAACACCGCCCTAGGCTGCGCCAGCGCAGCACCCCAACCACCCGCACCAACCACCCGCAGCCAAGCACCCAAGTCAACCCCCCAGCCAGCCAGTGAGCACCCGTTTTGCGGCATCACGAGCCAGCCAGTTTATTGCACCCCTACTGGAACCGCCTCGTGAAACGCCAAGCCCGACGAAACCCCTCCCCTCCCTGCCCGGCCACCCCCTCATCTTTGATGCTGCAGCCGGTGGCGCTGGCGTGTTTGCTCGCCAGCGCCCCGCTATGGGCACAAGCCCAAACAGGCGCTGCACCGGCCGCCGGCAGCCCTGCATCCAGCACTGCCACGGCCTTGGATGCGGTGGTGGTCACCGGCGCGCGCGCCGAGCGCGAATTGGGCGATGTGCCGCAGCGCATCGACGTGATCGAAGGCGCGGCGCTGGACGCCACACAAGCGCAAGACATCCGCGAACTGGTGCGCGACCTGCCCAACGTGGAGGTACGCCGGGCCCCGCAGCGTTTTGGCGCCGTGCTGGGCGCCACCGGCCGCGACGGCAACGCTGGCTTCAACATCCGCGGTCTGGATGGCAACCGGGTGCTGCTCACCGTCGATGGCATGCGCATGCCACGCGAACTGGTGGCGGGCGTGTTGGGCTCGGCCGCCTTTGGCCGCGACTACTACGACCTGGGGCTGATTTCGCGTGTGGAAGTGGTGCGCGGCGCCACCTCGGCGCTGTACGGCTCGGACGGGTTGGGCGGCATGGTGGCGATGTTCACACTGCAACCCGAGCAACTGCTGCAAGCCGGCCAGTCTTTCGGCGGCCGCCTGAGCCTGCGCGCCGACACCGAAGACGATAGCCAAGGCGTAGGCTTGACGCTGGCCGGAGTGGCCAGCCCGCAGTGGCAGTGGCTGGGCAGTGTGCAAACCGGGCGCGCCGGCGCGCTCGACAACCAGGGCACGAACGAGGCCGCCAACAGCAACCGCACCGCCCCCAACCCGCAGCGCGACCGCAACCATTCGCTGTTGGGCAAGCTGGTGTTCACGCCCGGCGGCGGGCAGCGCCACACCTTCACGGCCGAGCACATAGACAAATCCACCCACGTCGAAGCCCTGAGCGCGCGCGGGGTGAACCCGGCTGCCCCCGGTGCCACGCGCGACTTGCAAGGCGAGATGGATTCCAGCCGCACCCGCCTGAGCTGGGACGGTCTGTTCCCGCTGCAATCGGCTTGGGCCGACCAGTTGCGCGCCAGTGTGGGGGTGCAGCAGGCCGAGAAACGCGAAGTGGCCACTGAACAACGCACCCCTACTGGCGCCAACCCGGCCACCTTTCGCGTGCGCGATGTGACCTACTGGGAAGACATCTGGCAACTGGCGCTGCAAGCCGAGCGCAGCCGCGATCTCGGTAACGGCTGGGCCCAGAAACTGGTCTACGGCACCGAGTTCACGCGCACCGAGATGGAAAACCTCACCACCGGCGTGGCCCCGCCGGCTGGCGACACCTTCCCCCTGCAGCGCTTTCCCACCACACGCGAGACCACCACGGCGCTGTTTGTGCAAAGCGAGTTCATCAGTGAGCGCTGGAGCATCATTCCAGCGCTGCGCTACGACCGCTTCGACATCGACGCCCAAGAAGGCCCCCTGTTCCGGCGCGCACTGGCCGACCTCTCGGGCGATGCGCTCTCGCCCAAACTGGGAATCATCTTCAGGCCGCAACCGAATTGGCAAATTTTCAGCAATGTGGCGGCTGGGTTCCGTGCTCCAAGTCCTCTGCAACTCAACAACTTCTTTGAAAACCTGGTCGGGACGGCCCCCTACCGCACCATCCCCAACCCGAACCTGCGCCCGGAGCGCAGCCGCACCTTTGAACTCGGTGCGCGCGGCCAGCACGGCGCGCTGCAGTGGCTGGCCACCACCTTCACGGGGCGCTACCGCGACTTCATCGAAGACCAGGTGGCTGTGGGTGGCAGAGGAACCGTGGCCGACCCGCTCACCTTCCAGTCAGTCAACCGGGGCCGGGTGCGCCTGAACGGCTTCGAACTCGATGGGCGCTGGGCCCTGAGCCCGGCCACCACGCTGCGCGCCAGTTACGGCCAGACCGAAGGGCGCGATACGGCGCTGAACCAGCCACTGAACTCGGTCAACCCCGAGCGGCTGGTGCTGGGGCTGGAGCACCGGCTGCAACAGTGGACGCTGGGCGCGCGCCTGACGCACACCGCCGCCAAAGAGCGCGCTGACATCCACAACACCCTCACCGGCGCCGCTGTGCAGTTTGCCACGCCCAGTTGGACCACGCTGGACCTGAATGGCAGTTGGCAAATCACGCACAACACGCGCCTGAGCGCCGCGCTCAACAACCTCACCGACCGCAAATACTGGCAGTGGGGCAATGTGCAGGGCTTGCCCGGTAATTCGGCGGTGCTCGATGCCTTCACCTCGCCGGGGCGAAGCCTTTCGCTGTCGCTGGTCAGCAATTTTTAACCGGAGCCACACCATGATGCAAGCTGAAAACATACGCCAAGCCTACCAAGCCGCCCGCGCCCAGGGCCTGCGCGCGCGCGACGCCGCCGAGCACATCGGCCTAAGCGAGGGGGCCGCGCTGGCGGCGCACCTCGGACGCCACGAGCAGCCCACGCGCACCGTGGCGCTGCGCCCCGACTGGCTGGCGCTGCTCAAAGCGCTGCAACCCTGCGGCCCGCTGCTGGCGCTGACGCGCAACCTCAGCGTGGTGCACGAAAAAACCGGCGTTTATGAAAAGCTTTCGGCCCACAACGAGGTCGGGCTGGCGCTGGGCAAAGAGATCGACCTGCGCCTGTTCTTCAAGCAATGGCACGCCGGCCTGGCCGTGACCGAGCGCAGCGCCGACGCAGACAAGCCGGCCAGCTCCAGCCTGCAATTTTTCGACCGGTACGGGGTGGCGGTGCACAAGATTTTCCTGCGCGACAGCAGCGACCACGCCGCCTGGCAAGCGGTGCTGGCGCAGTGGCAGGATGCGCAGGCCGCAGCCCCGGTGTTCGAGCCGCCCGCTGCGCTGGAGCCCAAGAGCGCCGAGCCTGTCGTTGACGCCGCCGCCTTTGCCCAGGCCTGGGCCGATATGAGCGACGTGCACCAGTTTTTCCCGCTGCTGCGCGAGTTTGGCCTCGAGCGCCAACACGGCTTGCGCCTGGTCGAGGGCCGCTTTACGCGCCGCGTCAACCACGGCTCGGTGCGCCAGATGCTGATAGAGGCCGCCTTTGACGACACCCCGATCATGGCTTTCGTGGGCAGCAGCGGCTGCATCCAGATCCACAGCGGACCCATCAAGCGCGTCGAGCCGCTGGAGCTGCGCGGCCAAGTCTGGCTCAACGTGCTCGACCCCGGCTTCAACCTGCACCTGCGCGAAGACCACATCGGCGCCGCCTGGGTGGTGGAAAAGCCCAGCAGCGACGGCACCATCAGCTCGCTCGAAGTGTTTGACCAGCAAGGCGATCTGATGGCGCTGTTTTTTGGCGCACGCAAACCGGGCCAGCCCGAGCTGCTCGAGTGGCGCCATCTGCTGGAGCACCTGACGGGGGTGGAGGAGGGATTGCCAGGATGAAAGCCGCTCCACGCTCGCTGCGCTCGCTGCCCCCCGAGGGCTGCCTCAGTGGTTTCGCAAGGCCGGGTGCCGCCGATATGACAGCCAAGGCCATTGCCGCACCCGCCCATTTGGGGCGGCGCGGCTGGCTGGCCGGCGGAGTCGGGGCGGCGGCGCTGCTCGCTGGCTGGCCCCGCTCTGCGTTGGCCAACCCCGGCACGCGGCCTGCGCGCCTGATCACCGTGGGCGGCAGCCTGACCGAGGCGGTGTTTGCGCTGGGTGCCGAGGCGCAACTGGTGGGCACCGACACCACCAGCCTGTACCCGGCCGCAGCGCAGCAAACGCCCAAAGTCGGCTATATGCGCCAGCTCTCGGCCGAAGGGCTGCTGGCGCTGCGCCCCGATGTGGTGCTGGCGCTGGCCGGCTCTGGCCCGCCACTGGTGCTGACGCAAATGCGCTCGGCCGGCGTGCGCGTCGAGCTGATCGAGCGCCGCCACGAGTGGGACGACGTGCGCCGCACGGTGCAGGCAGCAGGCCGTGCCACCGGGCGCGAAGCGGCAGCGCTGGAGTTGCAGCGCCAGCTCGAGCAACGCTGGGTCACGGTGCGCGCGCGCATCCAGGCACACACTGGGGCGCGGCCGCGGGTGCTGTTCATCATGGCGCATGGCGGCAGCCCGCTGGTCGCCGGTCGGCAAACCGCCGCCCACGCCATGCTCACGCTGGCCGGGGCCGACAACGTGATCAGCGGTTTCAACGGTTTCAGGCCCATGACGGCCGAATCGATGGCCGCCGCCGCCCCGGACGCCATCGTCACCACCACCCAGAGCCTGCAAGCCGTGGGGGGTGAATCCGCCTTCTGGCGGCGCCCGGAATTGAGCCTCACCCCCGCGTGGCGGCGCCGCCACAGTGGCGCGGTGCTGCTGCACCAAGACGCGCTGGCGTTGCTGGGCTTTGGGCCCCGGCTGCCGCAGGTGCTGGAACAACTGCATCAAGGCTTGCTGCGCGTATGAACACGCTGGCCCTCAAACGCAGCGGCGCGGCCTGGCTTAGCCAGCGCCCCAGCGGCCCCGCCGTGCTGGGCGCGCTCGCGCTGGCCATGCTGCTGAGCCTGGTGTGGGCCAGCGGCCAAGGGGCCTTTGGACTGCCGCTGCGCGAACTGCCCGCCGTGCTGGCGTCGGCGTTGTGGCCGAGCGCCGAGCGCAGCGCCGCCGAACTGGTGTTTTTCAATATCCGCCTGCCGCGGCTGGTGCTGGCCGTGGCCGCCGGGGCCGGGCTCGGGCTGGCCGGGGCGCTGATGCAGGGCCTGTTTCGCAACCCGCTGGCGGATCCGGGGCTGATCGGCGTGAGCAGCGGCGCGGCGCTGGCGGCCGCCTTTGCGATCGTACTGGGCAGTCTGTGGTGGCCCGAGGTGCCGCTGGCGCTGGGCACTTGGCCGCTGATGCTGATGGCTTTCTTGGGCGGCGCGGTGGTGACGGCGCTGATCTACGCGCTCGCCCTCGGCGAGGGCGGCACGCGCGTGGGCATCATGCTGCTGGCGGGCATTGCCATCAACGCGCTGGCCGGAGCCGGCATCGGCTTGCTGAGCTATCTGGCCACCGACGAGCAGTTGCGCAACCTGCAGTTCTGGATGCTGGGCAGCCTGGGCGGGGCGCGCTGGGAGGCGGTGTGGGTGGTGGCCTTGATCGCGCTGCTGAGCGCGCTGCTGGCGCTGCGGCTGGCGCGGCCGCTCAACGCGCTGGCGCTGGGCGAGGCGCAGGCCACCATGCTCGGGGTGCCGGTGGAACGCCTCAAGCTGCTGTGCGTGCTGCTCACGGCGCTGGTGGTGGGGGCCATCACCGCCACCACCGGCATCATCGGCTTCATCGGCTTGGTGGCACCGCACATCGTGCGCCTGCTGGCCGGGCCCGATCACCGCTGGGTGCTGCCGGGTTCGGCGCTGCTCGGGGCCACCTTGGTTCTGCTGGCTGACGCCTGGGCGCGCACCGTGATCGCCCCGGCCGAACTGCCGCTGGGCATCATCACCGCCTTGGTCGGGGTGCCGTTCTTTTTGTTGCTGCTGCGCAGCGCCCATGCCCGCACACTCTGAAAGCCGAGACGCCATGAACGCCCGTTTACCCGCTGCGGCATGGTCCCGCGCCTTGGCACCGGAGCCGCAACCGCCGCAACCGGGGCTGCAGGCCCGCGCCATCGGTGTGCACCAGCAAGGCCGCACCCTGCTCGATGGCATCGACCTGCACCTGGCACCGGGCCAGGTGGGGGTGATTCTGGGCCCCAACGGGGCCGGCAAATCGACCCTGCTCAACGTGCTCGGCGGCTTGCGCCAGCCGCAAACGGGCGCGGTCTGGCTCGACGGCGTACCCATCGACAGCCGCCATGCCGCCGCGCTGGCGCGCCGCCGCGCCTACTTGCCGCAAGAGCTGGTGCCGGCCTTTGACTTCACCGCGCAAGAGGTAGTCGAACTCGGGCGCTACCCGCACCGCCTGCAGCCCGCGCCGGACGAGGCCGAGATCGTGCGCGCTGCGCTGCAACACTGCGCGGTGGCGCACCTGGCGCAGCGCAGCATCCGGGCGCTCAGCGGCGGCGAGCGCGCCCGGGTGCAACTGGCGCGCACGCTGGCCCAAGTCTGGCACCCCTGCCCAAGCGGGCGCAGCAACTGGTTGCTGCTCGACGAACCCACCGCCGCGCTCGATTTGCAGCACCAGCACGCCACCTTGGCCACCTTGCGCCACTGGAGCCGCAGCCGCAGCGCCGGCGTGCTGCTGGTGCTGCACGACCTCAACCTCGCGCTGCGCTACGCCGACTGCTGCTGGGTGCTGCAAGACGGCCGCCTGCAAGGCCACGGCGCGCCCACCGAGGTGCTGCAGCCGGCGCTGGTGCAAGCGGTGTGGCAGGTTCGGACACATAGCGTGCAAGACCCGGCGGGCGTGGCGCAACTGCTGCTGGCCGCGTAGGGGCTAAGGGCTAAGGGCTAGCGCCGCAGCGAATGCGGCCGCTCGCTGCGCTCCGGTATCAGCCCGTGCGGCCTGAAACGCAGCACCAGCAGCAAAATCATGCCCATCACCATGAGCCGGATGTGCGCCGCGCCTTCGAGCAGGTGTGCGCGCAGCCAGCTCTCGGCCGGCAGGGTTCCGGTGATGATGCCCATGAACCAGAGCCCGATCGGCTCGGCCTGCACCCAGAAGAACCAGATCAGGAAGCCGCCCAGAATCGCGCCCATGTTGTTGCCTGATCCGCCCACGATCACCATGACCCAGATCAAAAAGGTAAAACGCAGCGGGTTGTAGGCGTTGGGGGTGAACTGGCCGTCGATGGTCACCAGCATGGCACCGGCCACGCCCACAATGGCCGAACCGAGCACGAACACCTGCAGGTGGCGGCCGGTGACGTCTTTGCCCATGGCTTCGGCGGCGGTTTCGTTGTCGCGGATGGCGCGCATCATGCGGCCCCAGGGCGAGTGGATGGCCGTCTGCGCCAGCCAAAACAGCAGCAGCAGCACCCCCAGCGCCAGCCCCAGATAGCCCAGCTTGACGATGTACGAGGCCAAGTCCGGCACCTCGATGCTCAGGCGCAGCGCCCACTCTTGCAGCCAGGCGGTTTGCTGCAGGTCGATCTCTTGCGGCAGCGGGCGCGGCAGGCCGTTGACGTTGTTCACGCCGCGCGTGAGCCACTCTTCGAAGCGCAGCAGCGACAGGATGATCTCGGCAATGCCCAGTGTGGCAATGGCCAGGTAGTCGGAGCGCAGGCCGAGCGTGATCTTGCCGATCATCCAGGCCGCCCCGGCAGCAAACAGGCCGCCCACCACCCACGAGAGCATGATGGGCAGCCCGAGCCCGCCGAGGTAGCCGGTGGCGGCCGGGTTCACGGCCTCGATCAGCTCCACCGCCGGGTCGAAGTAGTGGCGGGTAATAAAGTAGCCGCCCAGCAAAATCACCGCCATGGCCCACATGCGCGCGCGCCCGCGCTGCATGCGCTTATAGACCAGCAGTGCCACCAGCAGCGTGGCCAGCGAGAGCAGCACCGAGGTGATGATGCCCGAGCCGCCGGCCTCCCAAGCCTCGGGGGTGGGCGGCATGGAAACCAGCACGGCGGCGATGCCCCCGAGCGCAGCAAAACCCATGAGACCGACGTTGAACAGCCCGGCGTAGCCCCACTGCACATTCAACCCCAGCGCCATGATGGCGGCGATGACGCAGTAGATCATGATGGTCAGCGCCAGCGACCAGCTTTGCAGCACGCCCACCAGCACCAGCGCCAGCCCCATCAGGCCAAACAAGAACGGCGCATTGGCCTTGTGATTGATCCAGGCATTCATACCGATTTACCTCCGAACAGGCCAGTTGGCCGGATCAGCAACACCAGCACCAAAATGACGAACGAAACCGCAAACTTGTAGTCGGTTGAGAGCAGTTGCATCAGGCCCTCGGGCTCCCAGCCCTCGGGGCCGAGGTACATGAACACGCGCCGCCAGGCGTAGGTGAGCAGCACCTCGGAGAAAGCGACGATGAAGCCGCCCGCAATCGCCCCCAGCGGGCTGCCCAGCCCGCCGACGATGGCGGCGGCAAAGATCGGCAACAGCAACTGGAAGTAGGTGAAGGGCCTAAAGCCCTTGTCGAGCCCGTACAGCACCCCGGCCACGGTGGCCAGCGCAGCGGCCAGAACCCAGGTGATGAGCACCACCCGCTCCGGGTTGATGCCCGAGAGCAGCGCCAGGTTTTCGTTGTCGGAGTAGGCGCGCATCGACTTGCCGGTGCGGCTGCGCTCCAGAAACCAAAACAGCGCCAGCACGATCACGGCCGCCGAGACCAGTGTCAGCGCCTGGCTGGTGCGCAAGGCGATGCCCTGCTCCAGCCCGGTGAAGTCGCGAAACTGGGCCACGGTGAAGATGAAGCGCTCGCCGTCGCCAAAATGCTGCTCGCCCGGCCCGATGACGAAGCGCACGATGCCGTTGAGCAGGAACATCACCCCCACGGAGCAGATCAAAAACACCACCGCCGGCGCTTTTTTGACCCGGTGGTAGCGATAGACCCATCGATCCGAGAGCAGCACAAAGCCTATGGTGACCAGCACCGCCACCGGTATGGCCAGCAGCGCCGTGGGCAAAAAGCCCAGGCTCACGCCCTGCGATTGCAGCCACCAGGTGAACAAAATGGCGATCATGGTGCCAAAAGCCATGGTGTCGCCGTGGGCGAAGTTGGAAAAACGCAAAATGCCATACACCAGCGTCACGCCCAGCGCACCCAGCGCGAGCTGGCTGCCGTAGGCGGCTGCGGGCAGCAGCACGAAGTTGGTGAACATCGCCAAGGCGTTGAAAATATCTTCCATGGCTGCTCAGCCTCCGAGGAAAGAGCGACGGACTTCGGGGTTGGCCATCAGGGCCGCGCCAGTGTCGGTGAAACGGTTGCTGCCCTGCACCAGCACATAGCCTTTGTCGGCAATGTTCAGTGCCTGGCGGGCGTTTTGCTCGACCATCAAAATGGCGATGCCGGTGCGCGCGATTTCGATGATGCGGTCGAACAACTCGTCCATCACGATCGGCGAGACGCCGGCGGTGGGCTCGTCGAGCATCAGCAACTGGGGTTGCGTCATCAGGGCGCGCGCCACCGCCACCTGCTGGCGCTGACCGCCCGAGAGCTGGCCCGCAGGCTGGCGGCGCTTTTCCTTGAGCACCGGAAACAGCGCATAGACCTGCTCGAGCGAGTGCCGAATGTCGTCGCGCCGGATGAAAGCGCCCATCTCGAGGTTTTCTTCGACGCTCATCGAGGTAAACACGTTGTGCGTCTGCGGCACGAAGCCCATGCCCTTGAGCACGCGCTGCTGTGGGCTCAAAGCGCCGATGTCCTCGCCGTTAAACCGCACCTGGCCGTGGCGCAGGTTGAGCAGTCCGAAGATGGCTTTCATGGCGGTCGATTTGCCGGCGCCGTTGGGCCCGACGATGACCGCGATCTGGCCTTGCTCGACGGCAATGGTGCAGTCGTGCAGGATGTCGCTGCCGCCGTAGCCGCCGG
>Ga0208100_100558_pt1 | contig 13911 bp, 16 predicted proteins | sample SubbioR11_8A_Aug_FD_184817 | JGI IMG/M metagenome (GOLD analysis project Ga0208100, IMG submission 184817) | Serpentinite rock and fluid subsurface biosphere microbial communities from McLaughlin Reserve, California, USA - CR11_8A_Aug (SPAdes) | ecosystem: Environmental > Terrestrial > Deep... | reverse complement strand
AGCTTTTTTAGCCTACTAAGGAGGCCTCCTCCCTTGCTAAGCTCGCTAACCGCTATCCATGTGCCGACAGTCTCAAAGTGTCAACTTCTTGCCGTCGTTTCTGTCCATTTTAAAACCGGCGGTGACACTGGCCTGATTGCCTGACAAAACTCATATCAAGCAGCTAAGGGAAGCAAGTAGGGGGACACAGGCATTGCCTCCGGATGAAAGTCAAGCAGGTTGAAACGCTGTCGACAACGCCTGGCGTGTTGGACCTTGGAAGCCATCGCGGGTTCAGGGTCGCTTTCTCCTGTAAGCCAGAGCTTGTTGAGTAAGGGGTAGCCTGGCACACCTGCGAGAAAGCGTCTGAGGTAACGCCAGCCCAGCTTGAGGTAAGAACTGCCGCGCTGATGGTGCGCATCGAGCTCACGGCGACGACCCTGCCGAACGACCTCGCTGCCCTGGGCCACGAGGTAAAGCGTGGCGACAGCCAAAACCAGACACAGTCGCGTGAGCGCAGTCGCACCCTGCAGCCGAGTCTCCTCGATGCCAAAGCCGCCTGATTTCACGTCCAAGAACTCTTCTTCGACCCTGAAACGAAGCCCGTACTCGACAAAGGTCTGCCTGCCGGTCGGTTCGCTGCTCACCACCAGCCAGCGAAGGTCACTGCCGTAAGGACGACCCAAGGCGATAGCGACGGGACCATAGCGCTTGGCGGTGAGCGAGACATCTTGCCAGAAGCGTGCCTCACCGGCAGCAAGCGGCACGCGTGAAAGTTTGACCTTAGTAGGCTGGATAAAGCAGCACAGGCTCCCCTTGAGGCGGATGCGATAATGCCAGGAGCGTTCGTCTCTCAGGTAAGACATCAGCTTCGTATCGCAGAATCCTCGGTCGGCTAACAGCACCACCTTCACCCCGCCGGGCAGCAGGCGAGATGCTTGGGCAAGTAACGGACGGTAGACCTCAAACGCAACGCTGCTGCTGTCATGGGCCAGAACCTGCCATACCAGCGGCACCGCCCGTCCCCGATACAGCACGCTCACGCGAATCAGGCAGTAGCCCCCTGGCAAACGGCTGGTGTCCAGCGCCAGGTAGAGGGTGTGCTCTCCCCAGCTCGCTAAGGCTTCCTGAATGACGGGCGCATACACTTGGTTCACGTCAACCTTGTCGTTGGCGAGCCAGCGGGCAAAGCGCCGCACCCGACTCGAAGCCTGTTGGGCTCGAGCGTGCGTATGATCTGCCCAGCTGCTTAGGCTGATACCAGCCGAGCAGATGAGTCCGATGACCATCCACACCAGCGTTTTGCAGTGTCTGATATCTTTCCAGTTTGACGGTCCGAGCAGCTTGAATAAGGTATCGTACAACCTGAGGGTGCTAGAACTGTTCACAAGGTTGTAGTGTACGCTAATCGCGTCCTACAGGCACCCTCCTCCACTTTTGTCAGGCAATCAGCCCATCTGGCTGTTCACAAACGGGTGGCCGCCTCGACGCAAAACGTCGCCCTCTCGGCCCTCTTGTTTCTTTATAAGCAACCGTCTTAAAAGTCAAGCCCCTGCGGTTGCTGAAGCAGTACGAAAGGGGGAGTTAGTACGAAGCATGGCGTTGAGGATGACGAGCAGCTTACGCATGGCAGCGACAAGGGCAACCTTCTTAGCCTTACCCTGATTGAGGAGCCGCTCATAGAAAGCACGAATAGCGGGATTGAATCTAGTTGCTACCAAAGCCGCCATATAGAGGCTGCTGCGGACACTGGCCCGACCACCCCATACCCCACGATGACCCCTCAGCGTTCCGCTGTCGCGGTTGATGGGCGCAACCCCTACCAGAGAGGCGATACGCTTGTTGGAGAGCTTGCCCAACTCCGGCAGCTCGGCCAACAGAGTAAGCGCCAGCACCGGCCCCACCCCTGGCACCGTCTCCAGCAGCAGCATCTTGTGGTAAGAATCAGGATCAGCCTGGACTGCTGCAAGCAGCTCCTCATCAAGCTTGTCGCGTCTGCCGGTGAGGTAAGCCAGATGGGCCTCGATATCCTCGCGCACCGTGGGCTCATGACAGCTATGAAGGCGGTTCTTCTCGGCCGTGATCATCTCGATCAGCTGCCGTCTCCTGCTCACCAGCGCAGCCAAAGCACGCTCCTCGGCATCAGGCAAAGGCCGCACTTGAGGACGAACGGCTTCGGCAAACTGCGCCAGCACCTTGGCGTCCAGGCTATCGGACTTAGCCAAACGTCCGGTGGCTTTGGCAAAGTCACGAGCTTGACGCGCGTTGACTACCACCACCGGCAAAGCTTGCTCAGCGAGAGCGATGGTCAAGGAACGTTCAAGACCCCCGCTGGCCTCAAGAACAATCAACGTCGGTCTGAGCTCTTGGAGTCGCCTGACCAATTCGGCCAGGCCTTTGATGGAATGTTCAATGGTGTAACTCCCGTTGCTCGGACGTACCGCTACATCAAGGCGGGCTTTGGAAACATCGATGCCAACAAAGACTTCTCCCACAAGAGCCTCCTTTGTGCCTCTGGGATAGGACTTGCTCCAGCAGCATCCTTCCTTGCAGATACGAGCTTACAGGCTCTGACAACCGTTCGGACTCGAGCTGGAGACTCCGGCACGGCGATCCATGCTTTCTCACGGTCTCCTAGACCTTGGAGGTAACGGTCTGCCGTGCCGTGTCCCAATCTCAAGATACAAGGAGGTGAATACTTATGCCTACAAACCCGTTCGATCTCGACAGCTTGGATCTACAGGTTAGCCCCATCCAGGGCTCTGGAGATCTGGTTGAGCCACAGAAGACTCCGATTTTTTCTGTGCTGAGTACCATTTGCTGCGTAATCATTACCGCGGCGTTCAGCTGTATACCCACCGCTGGCGGCTGTCGGTAGTTGCGGTCGCCTTCTTCGCCATTAGCTAGGTGGCAGCAGCCTGGGAGTATAGCCAATGGCACTCCCGGGCTGCTACTCCGAGGAGCCTCTTATGACTCTGACACGTAAAATAAAGCTGGAGGAATCCATGACGCGCAACTGGCAACTCTACCGGGCCGAGGCATACTATCAACTCTTGCAACAGCTTCGGGTACCGCTGCAGTTCTTCTTGATCCCGCTTGGAGTGCTCTTGCCGTATGTGGCCCTGGTGCTCTTGAGTGAGTGGGTGCTCCAAACTCAGAGCGAACCGCTGCTGCTGGTCTTGTTTGGCACGCTCGGCACGTTCAACCTTGGCCTGATGGGGGTTGGCCTTGCTACCGCACAAGAGCGCGCCCAGGGCTGGATGCGGCTCAAGCGGGCTTCCCCTATGCCCCCCCTGGCCCACTTTGTCGGCAAGATCACTGTTACGCTCGTGACCGCGGCGCTCTTTGCGCTCGCCTTGCTGCTCATCGCCGCCTGGGCGGGTCACCTGCCAGCTACCATCGGCGAGGTAGCGAGGGTTTTTGTGCTGATAATCCTGGGCGCACTCGCCTTTTGCGCCTTGGGGCTAGCACTGGCCTATGCCGGTGGCCCGAATACTGCCCAGTCGCTTATCCCCCAGGTGATCCTGGTGCTCCTTGCCCTGGCGTTGCTACCCGCGTTCGACGTTTTGCCGAGCGCATTACAAGCGCCGGTGCAAACGCTCAACATGGTCTCGCCTGTCTATCACTTCGCGGTGCTTACCTTCGGCTTTACCGGGCTACCCGGGCTCCAGGGCGGACCCGCCTGGTTGCATGCCCTGGCGCTGGTCGGCCTGACTGTGCTGTTTACCGTCCTGGCCATCTACCTCTACCGCCGCGATGAAGGTAGAACCTATGGCTGAACCCGCTCTTTTCGGTAATACTCATCGGGGAGGTCCGCTGTGACACCCACGTACGCTCTACCTGCTAACAAAAGACTCTTCAGAATCTACCTGGCGGAGCTCTACTACACGCTCTTGCAGCAGTATCGCCAGCCGCTCAGGGCGCTATTTGACCTGTTCTGGCCAATACTGTTTTACCTCCTCTTTGCAGTCTTTTTCAGGGACAACCTCCTGGCTGCCAGCGTTCAGGGGATTCCGGCCAGCGTTTACCTGCTGGCTGTTGCCGGCATGTTCGGAGCGCTTACGGTGGCGCTGCAAGGCTTCGGCCAGAGCCTGGCGCTCGAGCGGGCTCGGGGGTGGATGCGCCTGAGGCGGGCCTCGCCCACGCCCGTCACGGCCTATTTTGCCGCCCGGCTGTCCGCCGTCCTGCTCCTCGGCACCGCGCTCACCCTGGGAATGCTGCTCAGCGCCATCTTCCTTGTCGGGCTGAGCCTGACCCTCACCCAGGCCCTGGGGCTGGTGGTCGCCCTTATGGTGGGTGTGCTGCCGTTTGCAGCGCTGGCGCTGGCGCTGGGGTATCTGGTGGCCCCGGGGAGCGCTGCTGCGGTCGTCCAGTGGAGCTATTATCTGCTGCTCATTCCCATGCTGCTGGGGCCAATTGCCCTCGAGGCCTTGCCTCTGGGGGTGCAGCTAGTTGTCCAGCAACTGCCCAGCTACAACCTCACCCAGATCGCGTTGGGAAGCATTGGCTGGCCTCAGACCGAGCTTTGGGCCAGCTATCTGTCACTCGGGCTATTCACCCTTATCGCCCTGGCCCTGGCGGTCTGGGCCTACCGCCGCGAGGAAGGCTGATTGTCCATGAAAGGAAGAGTTATGGCTGAACCTGTCTCACAACTGCAACCGTCCTATCACCCCACGGCGCCCCAGGCTGCCCCTGTGGTCGAGATCAGCAACGTGACCAAGCGCTTTGGTAAGGTCACTGCGGTAGACGGGGTGACCCTTACCTTTTACCCCGACCAGGTCACCGCGCTTTTAGGGCCTAATGGCGCCGGCAAGACTACCCTGATCAACCTGATGCTGGGCCTGCTGCGCCCCAGCTCGGGTAGCGTCAGGCTGTTCGGGCTGCACCCCCAGTCGCTGGCAGCCCGCGAGCGCACCGGGGTGATGCTGCAAACCTCGGGCGTGCCGGAGACGCTCAAGGTGCGCGAGCTGATTGGGCTATTCCGCCTCTACTATCCCCAGCCCTTGCCCACCGCCGAGGTTATCGAGCTGGCCGGCCTGAGCGAGCTGGCCGAGCGCCTCTACGGCAAACTGTCCGGCGGAGAGAAGCAACGGGTCCACTTTGCCCTGGCCATCTGCGGCGACCCTAAGCTGCTCTTCCTCGACGAGCCCACCGCCTCGCTGGATATCGAACTGCGGCAGGGGTTCTGGCGCAGCGTCGCGCGGTTCAAAGCTCGTGGGGCCACTATCCTTTTCACCACCCACCACTTAGATGAGGCCGATACCTACGCCGAGCGGATTGTGGTCATTCACCAGGGCAAGATACGGGCCGATGGTCCCAAGAGCGAGATCAAAGCCCGGGTGGCCGGCAAGCGGGTACGTTGCAAGACCGTGCTGACGCCGGAGCTGCTGCGCCAGGAACCGCTGGTCTACGAGGTCAGGGAGGTTGGGGGACGGCTGGAGATCCTGACCGATAAGCCTGAACAGCTCATCCCCCGGCTCACCGCTCTGGACCCCGCCCTGAGTGAGCTCGAGGTGGACTCGGGGGTGCTCGAGGAGGTCTTTTTGAGCCTGCTGCGCGACTCTGAGCGCAACTAAGGGGCTGCCGAGTTGCGGACAGCTTCGCGGTAGCGCACAATGCCGTTGGCTTGGCAGCGCCTAACGCTTCACGGCGCGGGCACCCATTAGTTCGTAATGATGATCGAAGGTAGCAACGCGCCCCTTCACTTCCTGTGCAATGACTGCGGTCACCGCATCCGTCAGGCTTATCTTCTGATCAGCAAAGCGTTGTAACAGTTCTGTCGCCTGCAGGTGCTGCCCCTCGGTCGGCCAGACGAGATTGTAGAGCTGCCCATAGCCTGTGAGAAAGCGAAGACCAGGTTGCGTTCCCAAACGATAAAGGATCAGCCGATGCGCTTCATAAACGGTCGGTAGGCTGACAAGTAAGGGAGCGCCTTCTTCTAGCAAGCGCTTAAGCAGCTCTCTTGCTGCTTGGTGGGCGCCGTCGCGACGATCGGCCAGGGCGTAGATCACGGCAGTGTCGACGAGGACAGGCGGCATGTTCACTCGAAGGTGCGGTCCCAGTAGGCCTCGAGATCCGTTCGCGCGTCGCCAGGCTCCGCAGAACTGCCGATCCCGGTCAGTGCCTTCAAGGCTTCAGGTCTCGCCACGAACCATGTAGGTGGCTGTTTTTCCTCCCGCGAGCGCCCTTGCAGAAACGCCTGCAACTCGCTCTCAGAAACCCGCCAGGCGCGCCCCATTTTGAGGCCAAAGAGCTCGCCATCACGCAACCAGCGCCGGACAGTTGCCTCGTCAACTCGAAGCAGCGCCGCGACCTCTTGGGCGGTAAGGAGGTTTAAGGTCTTCATGCAGGCATAGTAGCACATTACGAGCATAGCGTTATAGTGGCCGCGGTCAAGGGTAGGGCGCTAACAGTGTCCACCTCACCCCATTCGGCAGGCTCAGGGCAGGCCCAGACCCGGCCGGTAGGTCAGAGCCTCGGCTTGGTGTGCTTGCTCTGTCTTCTCCTCTCCCGCCAGGTCGCAGGTGGTACGGGCCACCGCTGGCTGCTGCCAGGTAGCGCGGATACCGGGCCTTAGCAGAGCCGCGTTGGGCGAACGCGGCCTCTGCGGCACTGATGCCATCTACCCCTGTGGTGCCCGGCACGGCCTGTGCCGGGTCGAGATGGTGGTGACCGCGCCATACCGGGTGACCGAGCACGGCGCCGGGTTTCTGTATGACTAGAAGCCCCTCGAGGGGCTTACAGCGATTTTCACAAATACCGAGCGGTTCAGCGCGGGTATCCGGGTTGGCAAGAGCTCTGCATCGCCTATGTCGCCGATAGTTCATAGGCCGCTTTATGCCTCATGCCTGTAGGCTTGCAGATCTTGACAAGGGTACCAATTTACATTGCAATATTTTTGGATGTGCAAACATAAATGCGCGATCAATACTCCTTGGACGTAAGGAGAGCGAATGGCTTCCAAGCCCGAACCGCCACACCAAGCGTATCTTCTCAAGGAGCTAGAGCAGCTTCAGGCAATCGCCGATCCCCTGCGCCTGCCCTTGTTGGAGCTGCTCTCCCAGAAGCCTATGACGGTTACTCAAGTGGCTAGTCTCCTGAAGGAGAAACCGAATAGGCTGTACTATCACGTCAAAAAGCTCGAGCACGCGGGGCTGGTGCAGCTTATCGAGACAAGGCCGAATCGCGGCATCCTGGAGAAGTACTACCAGGCCGTTGCTAAAGGGCTGACGGTTGACGAATCCCTGTTGCAGTTCCAGCAACCGACTAAGGAAGAAGCAGGGGGTATATACCAGGCAATACGAGCAGCTTTTGACTCCACCCTAAAGGACTTGCGCCAAACACTGAACATTAAGGCTCAAGACGCGGCGAAACCGTCAACCGAGAAAAAAGCCTTACTGCATGGAGTTTTGACTCGGGTCCGCCTGCCACGGGAGAAGGCAAAGGAGTTTTCTAAGAAGGTTGTGGCGCTCTGTGAAGAGTTCGAGTCCGCTGACGATACCGAGGGAGATATCGAGTACCGATTGACGCTGCTGTGGTTACCCCTTACCGCGACCGACCAAAACAACTCCGAAGAGAGCAGGTAAATATGAAACACCCCATTCATAACGCAAACTTTCGCATTCTGTTCGTCGCCCGCTTTATCGACGAGCTATCGCTGGGATTCTTTACCATCCCGCTCTTTTGGTGGATCTTAACCGTTGCCGAGTCGCCCAGTCTGGTGGCGGTCGCTGCCCTGGCCGGCAGCCTGAGCTATCTGGTAGCGGCACCCTGGGGCGGCGTGCTAGCCGACCGCTGGCGCAAGAAATATGTCATTGTCAGCTCCAACCTGCTCGGTCTGACCCTCGCCGCCGTAGTAGGTGTGCTGATCTATACCGGGCTGGCCAACTTCTATTGGGTCTTGGGCTTTTTGATTGGCAGCAGCCTGGCTAGCGCTGCGCGCGAACCCAGCCTGAGCGCGCTCCTTCCGCTGCTCTTGGCCAAAGAGCAGTATCAGCGTGGCAACGCTACCATCGGACTGGTGGCGCAGTTCGCGCGCCTGTCGGCGTTTGCCATTGCCGGTATAGTCACCGCAGCGCTAGGTGTGGCGGCGGCTATCTTCATCGGCGTCGGCTCGCTGCTGATTAGCGTTGTGATCATGCTCTTTCTCAAAGAGCCGGCTGTCTCTGGGGCAGCAGCACCGGAAGCAGCGGCCAGCCAAGGCACCCAGAAACGAACCTTCCTGTTAGCAGGCTTTCGGCTGCTGGGGCGGACGCCGCTGCTCTTATCACTGGTGCTCACCGCTACTTTGCTCAACTTCATTCTCTCACCGCTTGCCGTCATCCTGGCCCCCTACGCCGAACAGCTTGGCGCCGGAGCGCAGGGCTTCGGCAGTCTGGCGGCGGCTATGGTCGCCGGAAATATCCTCGGCCTCGGTCTGATGAACCTAGTCAGCGTCAAGCGGCCGCTGCGGATGTTGGTTGGCGGAACGATGGGTATGGCCTTGGCCATGTTGGTCATGGCCTTCTCGCACGACCTCTGGCTCGCCATGGCAGCCATCTCATTTGCTGGCATGTGCGGAGCGATGATGGGCGTGCAGCTCAGCACCGTCGTTCAAAAGAACGTGCCCAGGGAGCTGATGGGTCGTACGGTAGGCGTGATGTCGGCCCTGGGCGAAGGAGCCATGCCTGCTGGGTACGCCGTGGCCGGTCTGCTGCTGGCAGTAGTCTCGGTCTCGGAGATCTTCATCGGAATGTTCGTGCTGACGGCACTGGCATCGCTGGTCTGGCTGCGGCCGAGCGTGCGGCACAGTTTTCGTCCTGAGGTAAAAGAGGAGGCCGCCAGGGGCGGTTGAGCTGCCAAAGCGTCAGCCCAGCAGCGCGTTAGGCTTGTCCAGTTCAAACGCCTGATGCACGGCCCGCACGGCTTCTTCGGCCTTGTCGGCGGGGATCACTACCGAGATGCGGACCTCGCTGGTGGCGATCATCTCAATGTTGGCGCCAACCGAAGCTATCGCTGCAAACATCCGCCCGGCGATGCCCGGCGTTGAGCCGATGGCGATCCCCACAATCGACACCTTGGCAATGGTCGGATCGGCCTCGGCGCGACCGCCGATCTCGGCCAGGACCGGCGCTACGGCCTCGAGCGCGTCAGCAACCGTATCGCGGTTGAGGGTAAAGGCCATCTGCTGGCGGCTCGAGTCGTTTCCCGGCACCCCTTGAATGATCATATCCACACTCACCCCGGCGTTACCGAGGGCGGTGAAAACTCTGGCTGCCACGCCGGGGAGATCAGGGACACCTAGCAGGTTGATGCGGACGTGGCTGCGGTCCAAGGCCACACCCGTTACCGGACGATCTGTTTTCATAGCTTGCTCCGTAGCGGCGAGTCTGGTGACGATGGTGCCGGGATTAAAGCTAAACGACGAGCGCACATGAATGATTACTCCGCGGCGGCGCCTGTACCAGACTCACCAGTCTGCACTGCTTAACTACCGGCGCAGAACGTGTGGGCGAGGTCAAAAGGGTCCGACTGAAAGCCGTCTTTGGATAGTCTAACCCTGGCACAGGCTATTATTTGGCTGGTGAACTGCCATGTTTGAGAGCGGGAACTTGTGGCATAAGCGGATGTTGGTAGCGTGTTACAGCCTGAGGGGGCCGCTCGCCGGGCTGTTATGCCCGTTTGTGTTTGCGCTTGGCCTGGCGGCGCACTCTACGCCGGTCTTACCGCTGCAAGAGACCGTCACCGCTTATGTAAAGGATACCCGGCGTGCGCCGGCTGTTGCCGTGGCCCTGTTGACGCCGGAGGGGGTGCAGATCGCCACTGCCGGCAACCCAGGACGCCAACGGGAGGTTCACGCCGGGACGCTGTTCGAGATCGGCTCGGTGACCAAGGTCATGACCGGCATCCTGCTGGCCGAAATGGTGGCGGACGGGACCGTTTCCCTGGGCACTACCGTCGGCCAACTGATGCCGGGGGATCGACGCCTCGACCCGCAAGTGGCAGAGATCACCCTGCGTGAACTGGCGACGCACACCTCCGGCCTGCCGCGCCTACCCGAGACCTTGGAGATGCACTGGCGCGTGGTGCGCCATCCGGCCAACCCCTATGGCGGCCTGAAGCCGGATGACATCTTCGATGCGGTCGCCGCGCTCAGCGCGGACGAGCTCGGCACGCGCGGGCGTTTTGCCTATTCCAATCTGGGCCCGGCCCTGCTCGGACGCCTGCTGGAGCGCGCCGCGGGCCAGCCCTACGAAAGCCTGATGACAGAGCGAGTACTAAAGCCCCTGGGTCTGCTGCACACGCAGTTCACCCGCGAGGTGCTGGGCGACCCCCGGCTGGCGCGACCGCATCGCGGCAACCTGCGCCCCACGCAGAACTGGACGCTCGACGCCTACAACCCCGCCGGCGGCCTGAGTTCGAATCTGGCCGAGATGCGACGCTTCTTGCATGCCGCGATGACCGCCAGGCCGGACAGCCCACTGGGCGTGAGCCTGGCTATCCACTGGAGCGACGAAGCCGGTGAATGGGCGAGCGGCCTTGGCTGGGCGATCACCCGGCGCGACGGCGAGACCATAATCTGGCACAATGGCCGCACCGGCGGCTACTACGCCTTTGTCGGTTTTCTGCCCGAGCGCCAACGCGGACTGGTGCTGCTCAGCAACGCCAGCCACGATGGCGACGCGCTGGCCGTCAGTCTGCTGCGCGGCGAATACGCCTTGCCAAAGCCGCCGCGGGACTGGTTCTCTCTGGGCCTCACCCTGTTCTTGGTCGTCTTGGCACCGCTAGCGGCTCACAGCTACAGAGCCCACGCCCTCGCCACGCTCTCGGGCCATGCGAAGGTACCGGCGGGTCGCATCAATCTGGCGTCGGCGAGTCTTTATGCTGCTTTCATTCTGACGCTAAAGTGGAAGGTGGGAGCATGGGCCGTCGTTCCCGAACTGTTCTGGTGGGCGGGGGCGTCGGCAACCGCCGCACTGCTCGCCGCCAGCCTACCGGCGACCGCGCGCCTTCCCTGGCTGCCGGCCGTGCCGGGCTGGCGCCTGGTGCTTCTGCTTATGGGTATCGGGGCCAGCGCGCTGCTGCTGTTTTGGGTGGCCTTCCAGGTCTAGCAGGCTGGCTGAACCGCACGGCCGACCTCCGCCGCGTGTGGGAATGCTACCAAAAGCGCGAGGATGACGCCCAAGCACGCCTCTTCATGGTGATGGGCACGAGATTGGTATGAGTTATGGTCAGGGGTTTATCGTACCGCGTGTGCGACACCCAGCTCCACAGCCACCGCATGCAAAGCTTTGTCTGTGGTCCACAGCCGCGCGCCATCGGCCAGGGCGACTGAGGCCAGCAGGTGGAGATCGGGGTAGCCGAGGCCCCGGCCCATCAGGGCGTGCTCTTTAGTGAAGGTCAGGGCCTCGGGGTCGGTGGCCCTGGGCGCGGTGGGGAGCTCGCTGAGCAACCCGAGCAGCATCTCGCGGTTCCGGAGATTACCGCAGGCCAATTCGCCCAGGATAAAGGGGTGCATCAAGACCCGATTCTCTTCTAGCGCCTTAGCCAGCGTGGGGCTGCCTTTGCGGAGGTGGTCGATCCAGACTGAGGTGTCGACCAGTATCATGCAGGCTTGGTGCGTCGTCAGGGGACATAGTGCAACTGCGGCTCACTGCCGCCAAGCTTGGCCAACCGCCGAGCGCTCTCGCGCTCGATCAGCGCCCGTAGCCCTTCGTGGATGAGGGCGGTGCGCTCCTTCACGCCAGTAAGGCGCTGAGCTTCGCTGAGCAGCCGGTCATCCAGATTGATGGTGGTGCGCATGGTCGATCTCCCTCTAGCCGCACTGATGATACATCAACTGATGTCTTGGATACGAATGTCCCGGTAGCTATGAGCGCCAGAGGCCGATGACCCCGCCCACCTAGTTGTAGAGCTGTGAGCCTAGCCGAAGATCACGGTGAGAGGGCCAGGGTATTATCGCTGGTAGCGGTGTCAATTTGCTCACTCTACGCAGTAACCGGAGGGTGCATACTGTTAGCTAAGGGAGGAGCATGGGGTGGTCAGGCAAGCTACATGCAAGGCTGCAAGACCATCGAGGGCCGGTCTTGCTGGTAGCGGATGCTCGCTGGGGCGGGCCGCACCTGTTCGCCGCGCTTCATACCCCGCAGCAGCCTCTTGTCTGGTGTGAGCTGTCCCCCGTTGACGCCGACGACCCGGTGGTGCAGGGCAACAAACTGGCCGAGGCGGTCACAAGGGTCCTGGGCAGCCCATTTATTGGCTACGGCATGCCCTACGGCTACGGAATCAACGTGTTAAAGCGCCACCTAAAGCTCTTGGGCCCCTTTACCTTTTCCGTTTCAAACGCCGAGTACGGCCCGGCCTTCGCAGCCGCCCTGCTGGGTTTCCAGAGGGATACTAATCGCGTAATTCTACACTTCAACCGGCTGCCGGACGACTTCCCCCTCGCTGCCGATGCGTTGCTGCTAGGGCCGGCCGAACTGCGTTTAAGCCGGGCTGAGGCGCTGGCGCTGGCTGAGGGCCGGCTAGCTGACCCGGAGGTTGTGGAGCTGTGGCAGATGGCCGATGGAGCATACGAGCCATTCATGGTCGCGCTGCACGAGCGCCTATCGCCGCCTCTACCTTTGCGCCCCGGCCCGGAAGGATACCGCCCGATTCCCGGCCTGGAACCCGAGCCAAGGCCTCTTGATCTGCTCGAGATCCTCTGGCGGCAATGCCGCTATCTGGAAGCCTTGGAGCTAGCCGTCCAGCACTCCCCCGACGCGGTGCCGAGGGTGCTGGCCGAGGCCACCGCCGAGCTTGGCCCGCTGCTCGCCTCGCTTGGTTCCTTAAATCTGCCGCTGGTGCAGATCAATCAGAGCCAGACCACGCTCGAGGAGTTCTTTTTGGAGGCGGTGGCATGATACTGGTCCACACTCAAAAGCTGTGGCTCTTCGTGTTGCACAACCTCTGGACCAGCCTCTCGTACCGGCTGGCCCTGGTGCTCGGCATCGCCTCGGGCGTGATCGGCCTGCTGCAGTTTGCCCTGCTGGGCCTCTTCTTGCAGGATGGGAATACCTTCCCGGCCATCGCGCAGTACGGTGGCAACATCCTGGCGTTTTTGATTACGGGCTCGGTCTTTACCGCCTTTGTGGGCATGGCGCTCTCAACCTTTGGGGCCTTCGTGCGCCTGGAGATGAAGATGGGCACCCTCGAGCATCTACTGATCAGCCGCACACCGCTGGTACACCTGATGCTGTACGAGGGCCTCATGAACTTCCTGGCCACGGTTGTGAGTGCAAGCGCCATACTGACCATCCTGGTACTGCTATTTGGCGTGCCACTTCAGGTAAACCTGCTGGGGTTGGCGGCGTCCCTACTATTGCTCACCTTCGCCCTGCTCGGGATGGGCCTGGCCTCGGCAGGCATTTTGCTGGTTTCAAAGCAGGGCGACCCCATCACCTGGGTCTTTACCACCCTCACCGGGCTGCTCTCCGGGGTGCTTTACCCCGTCTCGATCCTACCGGCCTGGCTCCAGACCATCTCCTGGCTGCTGCCGACCACCCAGGCGCTGCACGCCCTGCGCCTGTCGCTTACCGGAGCTGCCGGCCCCCACGAGCTGGCCGCCCCCCTGGGCGCGCTGCTCCTCTGGGGTGCAATCAGCCTGCCCCTGGGCGCCCTGGTCCTGCGCTGGGGCCTCAACCAGGCCCGGCGTCAGGGCAGCCTGGGGGAGTTCTAAAAGGAAAAGGAGGTGATGAATATGGAGGCCCCAACCAAGACCGCCCTTGCACGGCCGCCGCCTCGAGGCTAGCGCAGGATACCGGAACGTCCCGCCCGTGCAAAGGAGAAAGCAACCGTCTTAAAAGTCAAGCCCCTGCGGTTGCTGAAGCAGTACGAAAGGGGGAGTTAGTACGAAGCATGGCGTTGAGGATGACGAGCAGCTTACGCATGGCAGCGACAAGGGCAACCTTCTTA